>Ga0193716_1001995_pt1 | contig 11669 bp, 18 predicted proteins | sample U2c1metaG_FD_145901 | JGI IMG/M metagenome (GOLD analysis project Ga0193716, IMG submission 145901) | Soil microbial communities from a riparian zone of the East river system, Colorado, United States - U2c1 | ecosystem: Environmental > Terrestrial > Soil > Riparian zone | place: USA: East River...
CGGTGATCATCGGTGCGGCCCATACGCATCGAGTTGGCGGTGGGTGGGACCTGAACGTCCAGAACATGGGTCGGGGCTCCAAGCTCCGTGATGCCATCCATGCGGACGAGGGCCATGTCCTGCTCACCGCCGACAGCAAGCAGATCGAGGCGCGCTTCACCGCATGGTTCTGCGGCCAGGACGATCTCGTGCAGGCGTTCCGCGAGGGGCGCGATGTCTACGCCGAGTTCGCCAGCGAGATTTACGGCTTCGTCGTCAACCGCAAGGAGCACCCGGTCGAGGGGTTCGTCGGCAAGACCGGCATCCTGCAGCTGGGCTACGCCTCGGGCCATCTCAAGTTCGGCAACACCGTGCGCATCCTCAGCCGCACCATGCCGACGCCGGTCATCCTGAGCGAGGAGGAGGCTCAGGCAATCGTCCAGAAGTACAGAAGGAAGTATGTCTGCATCACCGGCACGTGGCGCGAGCTCGACTACGTGCTGTCGATCATGCACTCGCTGAACGAGGTCGGTCAGGGCCCCGGCATGATCAAGAAGTGCGTGACGTTCTACCGGAACCTGATGGTCGGACCGACCGGCCTGCCGGTGCGCTTCCCCGGCCTCTACTTCGACCCCGAGGACGGCAGCTACTACTTCCAAGACGGCAGGATGCGGCGGCGCACCTACGGCGCGTCGCTCTTGGAGACGATCGCGCAGCACTGCTCACGCTGCAAAGTCATGAGCGCCGGCGTCACCCTGCTGGAGCCGATGGCCGACCTTGGTGCCCGTCTTGTGCACTCTGCCCATGACGAATTGGTGTACACGGTCCCCGAGGCCAACATCGATCAGGCGAAAGTGTATGCAGGAGAGGCATTTAGGGCTTCTCCCAGCTGGGCCCCCGATTTGCCGCTGGACGTCGATCTCGGCGTGGCGGTTAGATATGGGGATTGCAAGTGAGCCAGTTGTTTCCTATGTACGGCTTTGTAGAGGGGGCGTTCGGCTCTAAGCACTCCTGCCGAATGTCATTTGACGGGCGATCCAGTCTAGGCTGGGTCGCCCTTTTTTTGTCCTGACATTATGTCAAGAGGAGATTTCGATGGACTACGCATTGGTGCTCGCCGCACTGGGTAGGCACGTCGGCATAGCCGAGCGCGCTCTGCAGTTCTTTCGCGAACAGCGCATGGGCAAGCAGTTCGAGGAAGGCGTGATCGTGCTCAACGAGGCGGTTCGCGCCCGTGACGAAGTGATCAAGATGCGCGACATGCACCGCATGCAGGCTGACTTGTACAAAGCCGGCATAGGGCCGCCGCCGACGCCGTTCCCCGACGAGAAGCCGATGAACTCGGGACCGCCTCCGTCCGATAAGGACTTCCCCGACGAACCGCTGGTCGACGCGCCACTTCAGCCCAAACCACCGTCGTCGCCGCTTAAGCCCATCTGATGTTAAGTGGTAAAGACTTATTTTCGGCAACCCCAAAAATTTGGAAAGGGCGAACCAATGCATGAATATTCCAACAGCGAGATTTACGCGTGGCTGGAGGCAATGAGCAATGGCCACCTGAACCTGGGCTACGACAACATAGCGCTGGCCAGTGCAGCGATGCGGCTGATCAGCATCGAGGAACCGGCAAAGCCTGCGCTGCCGCCCGGCTACCTCACCCCGCACTTCACCCTCGCCGAGATGATCCGCTCCGACACGGCGACGGCACGCGGCATCGACAACTCCCCCAACCCCACCGAGATCGAACGCCTCACCGCACTCTGCGAAGTATTGGAGTTGATCAGGACCAAGCTGGGCAACAAGCCCATCACCATCACGTCGGCATTCCGCAGCGAGGCTTTGAACAAGGCCGTAGGGGGCGTGCCCAACAGCGCGCACCGCCTCGGGCTCGCCGCCGACTTCATCTGCCCATCGTTCGGATCGCCCACCAAAATCTGCAACGAACTGCTGGAAGACATGCACGAGCTCGGCCTCGACCAGCTGATCAACGAGAAGACAGGCGGCAGCGAGTGGGTGCACGTTGGTCTGTCGCTGGCCGAGCCGCGCTACCAAGCGCTTACGATCACTGACGGTGGCACGCAGATCGGCATCGTCTAACCTCGGAGGTTGCAATGAGCGTCATCCTGATTGTCATCGTGCTGATCCTGCTGCTGGGTGGCGGCGGGTACTACGGCTATGGCCGCTACGGCTACAGCGGACTGGGCGGCGTCGTCGGCCTCGTGCTGGTGATCCTCCTCATCCTCTTTCTCACTGGATCTTTGGGAGCTATCCGATGAAGTTTCCACTTGCACTCGACGCCCTGCATGAGGGCTACAAGGTCCACCGCACCTGCTGGCAAAGCGACTGCTGGGTCGTGCAGGTGCCAGCGCAGGCGTCGCACGTGCCGCAGAAGTTCGGCGGCGGTTACCCGACTGAGGCAACGCTGTGGTTGAAGACATTGGCCGACACGCTGATGCCGTTCACGCCTACGCATGCTGACCTGCTCGCCGACGACTGGCAGCTGGTCGGCAACGCGACCGCAGCCACTGACATGACGGTGCGCTGATGGAACCCATCCTGCAGTTCTTCGTCTACGATCATCTGCCGCCTAAGCTGAGAGGAATTTCCATGCCTTTCAGCGATCTGGCTGGCTGGATCGTCGAGAACCTGCCCCGCAACCCCGAGCGCACCGTGGCCCTGCGCAAGTTGCTCGAGGCCAAGGACTGCGCGGTGCGCGCCTCCCTCTACAAGGAGGAGCCATGACGCGCGTCCCTGAAACACGCTTCGTCTGCGACCGCTGCCAGATGGGCGAGGTGATAGCGGTGATGAACTCGCCGGCGCACGTGCAACAGACGGGGCCTGCCGACTGGTTGTCGATGGTGGTCGGACTTGAACCCGGCACGCCACCCAGCCATCTCTGTCCATTATGTGCTCAGCAGTTCTCTCTTTTCATGGGGAACCACAAACCATGAGCGACAACATCGTTGGACTGAACGGCCAGCCCGTTGAGCCCGAGGTCGAGTACGATCAAGGGCTGATGGATCTGGTCAACCGCGCTACCGAGCTAATCAAGACCGGCCATTGTAACGGCATCGCCATCGTCACCGTCGGACCACACACTTCTGGCTTCGAGCTCGAAGGCAACTATCACGGTCCACGGCTGACACTTCTCTCGGCTTGCGCGCGCCTGCAGCACAAGCTGAACAACGACCTCGACAAAGTTTCTTCTTGACATAATGTCAAGAGGATGGTAATCTTACCATAGGCCAGCGGGTAACCCCGGGGGTTAGATGGCAGACCGAACATTCAGGGAGCTCAGTCAGTTGGCTGAGCTCTATAACCTTGAGTACGTTGGGCGCACGGCAAAGGGACATCTCAAGTGGCAGCACCGACCATCGGGGCGCATTATTGTGACCGTTTCAAAGTACAATAGCTGGCACACCCTCAAGAACGTCGAGCGCAACATCAAAGAGATCATTCGCAGGAGCGAGTACAATGGACAACACGCTAACGAGAACGGACGTGACAGGACGGCGCATCGTTGAGCGCCGGCACTGGTCCTTCTCCGCACTCGACAAGTTCTACAAATGCCCACGCAAGTTCTGGTACTACGACGTCGGCAAGCAGATCAAAGAGCCCGAGAACGAGAACATGCGCACCGGGTTCAGGGTGCACAAGGCGATGGCCGACTTCGTCGTCAACAAGACACCGCTGCCGCCAGGGATGGAGCGCTACGGCGACTGGGTGACAACGATGATCACCGGCAAGCCCGACGAGATCGTGCACGCCGAACACAAGATGGCCTGCACCTTCGAGCTAAAGCCTTGCGGATATTTCTCGCGCACCGACAAGGTGTGGCTGAGAACTGTTGCCGACTTGCTGGTGATCAACGGGCCGCACGCATTGTCGGTCGACTGGAAGACTGGTGCCGAGCCCGACGGCAAATACGAAGACACGCTGCCCGCCAACTTCCAGCTGAGACTGGTAGCGCTGACGATCTTCCTCAACTTCCCGCAGGTCCAGACGATCGAGAGCAAGTACGTCTACCTGCCGCAAGGAACCTCCACCAAGTTCGACATGCCGCGCTCCGACCTCGCCGAGTTCATCCCGCAGGTCTACGAGATGGCGGCGGGCCTGCAGCGTGCGGTGCGTGCCGACGCGTGGCCGCCCCATCCATCGGGCCTGTGCAAGAAGCACTGCCTCGTGGCATCGTGCCAGTACCATGGCAGGGGGCCTTACTGATGGACAATGAGCCGGGGAAGTTCACCACTGACTGGATACTGGCCGAGAGCCGCTGCCCGATCTGCTTCGCAGCCAGCGAGTGCCGCCTGTGGGAGGCAGACAACGGCGGCCATGAGGACACGCAGTTCCGTTGCACCGAGTGCGGTAACTTGTGGTGGGTGGACGGTCCCGACGCATGACATGCGAGCAGTTGATCGCGCCGTCGGAGATCGCATTGCTGGCGAAGGCGATGGCGGTACTCTGCTTCGCCGTCGCTGCCTCGATCGTGTCGACGGCTATCTGGCTGTGGTGGTGCAAGACATGAAAGGCAACACCCCCGAAGGCCGTGTCAAGAAGATGGTTACCTCTTACCTAGAAGAGTTGACCAACAAACTTGAGAAGCACTACGGGCTGGAGATACACGTCAACATGTTCGTGCCGTTCGGCTACGGCAAGCGCAACCAGCTGGACTACACGATGTGCATCTTCGGCCACTTCGTGGTGATCGAGACCAAGGCACCGGGCGAGTGGCTGACGCCGCTGCAGCGGGTGACGGTGCGGAACATCTACCGCTCAGGCGGCAAGGTGTTCATCATCAGCGGCCCCGAGGGGCTCGCCGCATTCAGGCGGTGGGTCGAGTACGTTGCGGAGTTTGAGTGATGAACTGCGGCACTCTCAAGGTCGAGGCGACGCCCGCCGTGCTGGCGCTGTTCCCGGATGCGGTCCGCATCAACGGGTTCGTCGAGCTCGAACACACGCCGCGCATCACCATCCCGCTGCGAGCCGTGGGCATCGCCTGCCCGGCATCGGTGCGCACCAACTACGACTGGAACGGTGGTACCCCGTTCGAGGTACAAGTTCGCACCGTCGAACTGCTGACCGAGAACCCCCGGAGTTACTGCCTCAACTCCATGGGCACCGGCAAGACGCGCTGCGTCCTGTGGGCGTTCGACTACCTGCGCAAGCTGGGTCTCTGCAAGAAGATGATCGTAGTTTGCCCGATCAGCACCATGACATTCACATGGGGCCACGAAATTCTGCAGGCAGTACCGCACCTGCGCTGGGCCGTGCTCTACGGCTCAGCCGACAAGCGGCGCAAGATGCTGGCCGACCCAGACATCGACATCTACATCATCAACCATGACGGCCTGCGGATCATCGAGAAGGAACTGATCGCGCGCACCGACATCGACGTGCTGTGCTACGACGAGCTCGCCGTGTTCCGCAACAATACGTTGAGGACCAAGATCGCAAAGAAAATCGCCGACGCTAAGACCATCGTCTGGGGGCTGACCGGATCGCCGATGCCCAATGCCGTCACCGACATCTGGCACCAAATCCGGATTATCACACCCTGGCGCGTGCCAAAGTACTTCTCCCACTTGCGCGACGAACTCATGTATCGAGTGACCCAATTCAAGTGGGTCAACAAAGCCGGTGCCATCGAAAGAGCCTTTGAGTATTTCCAGCCCGCTGTACGCTACACGCTGGACGACATCATGGAGTTGCCGGAAGCGTACGTTCCCCCACCCATTCAGACCGGGCTGGGGCCTGAACAAGCGCGCATCTACGACAGCCTCAAGAAGTTCGCAATAGCCCAAATGGATAAGGGCGAGATCACCGGCCTGAATGCAGGCGTTGTCATGTCGAAACTGCTGCAGGCCAGCGTCGGCTGGATCTACGACAGCAAGCGCAACGTCTATAAGCTGGACGGCGAAGCCCGCCTGCAGGCGCTGACCGATATTATCGATGCCGCAACGGGTAAGGTGATCGTCTTCGTCAACTACCTCCATGCGCTGCACGGGGTCTACGGGCATCTGGTGAAGCACGCCGAGCACCGGCACGGGGCAGACGCCAAATACTATATGCCGCACCTGATCGAGGGCGACACACCACCCAAAGCACGCGTCGACATCTTCAACATCTTCCAGAACTCCGATCACAAGGGCCCGCTCGTGGCCTACCCGAAGTGCATCAGCCACGGCGTCACGCTGACGGCTGCTGACACGGCCGTATGGTTCGGACCGCCCCTCTCGGCCGAGACATACGACCAAGGCAACGCGCGCATCCGGCGAGTGGGGCAGAAGCGCAAGCAACTGTTCGCCCACCTGTCGAGCACGCCAATCGAGAGGCAGGTCTACAACCTGCTCACCAACCGTCTCATGCAACAGGACAGCTTCTTGCACTTGCTTGAGGATGCCTCGTGGGACTAACGTCTTAACCGTCAGGAGTGTTTAATGGATAACAAAGAACAACCAACCCCGGGGGTTAGTGCGCCCGGGCCTCAGAAGCCGTTGACCCTCAATCAGCTGATCGACAGCTACGTCCAGCTGCGCGATCGCAAGCGGGCTATTGAGAGCCAGCACAAGGAAGCGCTCAAGCCGTACAACGAGGTGCTGGATCAGATCGAGGGCCAGCTTCTGGAAATGATCCAGCGTGCCGGTGTGCAGAGCATGGCCGGCACGGGTGGCACGGCTTACCTCTCGACAAAAAAGCGCGCCACCATCAAGGACGGCGCAGCCTTCCAAGACTACGTGATCGACAACGAGGCGTGGCATCTCACCGACTGGCGAGCGAATGCCAACGCCGTGTTCGATCATATCCAAGATCATCACGGCAGCCCGCCACCCGGCGTCAACGCCTCCACCTTCACCGAAGTCAATGTCCGTCGCCCAGGAGATAAGGATTAACCATGAACCAGCCACTTGCCAATGTTCATCAAGGTCAAGCCGTCGCTCCGCGCAGCCTCGCGCAGATCGTCGCCAACCTCGGCCCGCAGTCACAGCTTGCATCGCAGTCGACTGTCGATCCCAAAGGACTAGCCGCTGGCATCAAGCCATCGTTCGCCACGCTCACCTTCAAAGGCAAGACGTGGGGCATCCGCTTCCGTGGTGTGAACCACCAGCTGCTCGCGCGTGATCCCAACACGGGTGCCATCCTCGGCTCGATCCCGACCGTCGATGTCGTGCTCCTCAAGTCGGCGACGGCGATCAGCAAGGCGTACTACATCGAGAAGTACAAGGAAGGCGACTTCAAGCAACCCGACTGCTGGTCGACCAACGGTCAGGTGCCTGACCCGGCCGCGCCGAAGAAACAGAACCCGACGTGCCGTGGCTGCAAGTGGGATGCGTTCGGCAGCCGTGCGATGGACGACGGCCGGCAGGGCAAGGCGTGCTCCGACAACAAGCGGCTCGCCGTGGTGCCCGCCGCCGATCTCAAGAACGAGACCTACGGCGGCTCGATGCTGCTCAAGCTGCCGCCGTCCGGCTTCGCTGGCCTGAGCGAACTCGAGGCCCAGCTGCTGCAGGCGGGCTACAACTACTTCGCCGTCGTGATGCGGCTGTCGTTCGACTACACGGTCGCGTTCCCCAAGATCGTGTTCACGCCGATTGCCGTGCTCAACGATCACCAGATGCAGGAAGTGATCAACCTGCAGCACGACGCGCAGGTCGACCGCATCCTGAGCGAGGAGCTCTTTGAAGTCGCCGGCGATCCCGACCAGCCGACGGCCGAAGCACAGCAGGATGCCCAGCAGCCGACCCAGCCGACGCAGCCGGCCACCCCAGCGCACCAGCCTCAACCCCAGCAGGCGCAGGCTTTTGCGCCCGTTGCACCTGCCACCCAGCACCAGCAGCCGGCCAGTCCTCCCGACCTACCGCCGCCCGGGCCGGTGCCGGGTGTCGCCTCGGTGCAGGGCTTCACCGCCACGCCCATGACGGTCGCGACGCCCGCGCCGACCAAGCCGGTCGTGGACGACCTTGCGATCCCGCCCGCCCTCGATCGCCGCCTTCAGCGTGACGCCTCGCAGGTGGTTACGAATGGTGCGTCGGTGCAGCAAGGGGGAGAGCAGGTTACCGAAACGCCAGAGCAGAAGATCGCCCGGCTGGAGGCGGCACTGGCGCAGGCTCAAGGCGTCGCCGCCAAGCCGGCTAGGAAGACCACCAAGCGCACCCAGCCGGTCACGCCGGCCGGGAACCAGCCCAGCATCACGGTGCAGCCCAGCGGTCAAATTCAGGCACCGCAGGGGGCCGTGCCGCTGCCCCTCCCTACGACTGCCCCCACCCAAGCCAACGGCGGGGGCGGTGAGGTGATCGTCCCTAACGGGGCCGACGATGACGAGGACATGCCGTCCGATCTGGCGAGCCGTGTCGACGCGCTGCTGAACCCGACCCAATAAACCCTACAACAAACGGGGGTAGATCGTGCAGGGAACCACGGTCGACCCCTTTGGCGGCAACTTCGTCCCGGACCCCCTGGCTCAGTTCCTGAGCCGGGTGGTGCCGTGGAGCATGGCCACGCCGCCAGAGGGTTACGTCAATATCCACTATGACTTTCCGGGTAAGCGTGGCGTGCCCGGCCGGGCCTACGCTTCGCTCGACGAGTACACCATCCTGCGGGGCTTCATCGACTGGCTGAACGGCAGGGGGTCCAACCTCTACTTCTGCATTGCCTCGGTCACCGACTTCGAGGCGACCGACGCCAAGCAAAATCGCAAGGCGCGCAGGAAGGGTGCGCAGGCTCGCCTGTCGCGATCGTTCGTCCTCGACCTCGACGTCAAGAGGGGAGCCTACGCTACCCAGAAAGACGCGCTGTCGGCGGTGCTGCCGTGGCTCGACAAGATGGGCCTCAAGGCCGGCTTCATCACGTCGAGCGGCAACGGCATCCACGTCTACATCGTGCTCGACCAACCGATCGGTCCGGAGCTCTGGCGTCCCATCGCCAGCCAACTCGCATCGGCTGCCGAGGCTGCTGGCCTGCACGCCGACTTCAAGGTCACCCGCAACATGGTGAGCTTGGTGCGCCTGCCGCACGGCAAGAACTGGAAGGACCCTAAGAACCCGAAAGACTGCCGGGTCCTGAGCACTGGGCCAGACATGACGCTGGCAGCACTGCAGGCCGCGGTGGCAGCGTACCCAGTAACCTCCGGGGTTAGCACGCCGGTCGCGGCGCAGCCCGGAAGAGTGCTCGACCCGGCCGTCTTCCCTCGGCGGCCTCCAATAACCTATGGGCCAGAATTTGCCCGAGTGAGCGCTGACCTTGAAAAAAATCGCATCGCAACTTCCGTCGACCTGCTTCGAGGAGCTTGCCCAGTTGTTAGAGACAGCGAGGCGCGTGGCGGGGATGGAGACATCGAGCCTCTGTGGTTCGAGCTCGCCAAGCTCTGCCACTACATTGAAGACGGTCGAGCTTATTTCCACCGCCTATCGGACCAAGATGTTCGGTACGAGCACGCCGCCACCGACAAAAAATTCGACGAGGTCCAGCGTGCCGGCTGGCCGCAGTGCGCCACGATAGCAGCAGCAAGCACGGCAGCGTCGGCGATCTGCAAGGGCTGTGCCTTCTACGGCAAGGGCCAGTCGCCGATCAACTACGCCACGCGTGGGCTGCTCGGCACGACCGGCGCTGCCATGCCTATGCAGGCGACGCTCACCACTCCTACACCGCAGCCGATGAACGGGCACGTCAATGGCGTCAGTGCGTTCACCGCGATCCCGCAAGTCGGCAATCCGATCTTCGTTCACAACCTGCAGGCGGTCGGACACGACCTCGATCCTGACAGCTATGTGGTCATCGCGGCGACTGGCAAGCGCGTCTTCAATACCAAGGTCCGCAACATCGACTGCCGTTGGGAGCCGACCCGGCAAGGCGGTGAGGTGCTGCGCTTCCACGTCACCGTCGCCAAGGGGACGGCGATCGACGACGACAACGTCGTCACATTCTCGGCCGGCGCGCTGGGCTCTCGCAACGGCGCGGCCGGCGTGCAGGATCAAGGGCTCACATTCGACATGGGGGGACTGGCTCAGGTCCAGACGCTGATGACTGACTACCAAACTTACATTCGCCAGAAGCTGCAGGCGCACTCTGAAACCCGGCTCGGCTGGATACGCGACAACGGCAACATCGTCGGCTTCGCCTACGGTGGCTACACGTTCGACAAGAACGGCCGGCACATGTCGTCCATCTCCACCCGGACCAGCGCGCTCACACCGCGCGGCACCCTCAATGACTGGAAGCCAGCTGCCAACTTCTTCGTCGGCAAAGGCTGCATCGAGATGGAAGTGATTATGGCGACGGCGTTTGCAGCGCCGCTCGTTGCCCTCACCGCAGTCGATGGCGTGATCGTGTTCGCCAAGGCAGACACGGGCTTTGGCAAGACGGCGTCGCTCACATGCTCTGCCAGCGTGTGGGGGTCGCGCAGTCAGATCCCGACGAGCGCCACGATGAACTTCGTCGACGCCGACATCGCCTTGAAGAACAACCTGCCGACTTACTTCGACGAGCTAGCGCCCGGGCCCAAGGGCGGCCAGAGCACGCAGCGCTTTGGCGAGATGGTGCTGCGCATCACGTCCGGCATCGAGCGTGGCAAGCTGGATCGCAACTCCTACTCGATGCCGGTGCGGGTATCGCAGACGATGCTGGTCGCAGCATCGAACCACTCACTGACCGAGCTCGCCAGCAGCAAGGACACGAGCGCCCAGGCAGCGCGTGTGTTCGAGCTCGATGTCGGCAGCCATCAAGAAGTTGAACGTGCAGCAGAGCAAGGTAGGGGAGATCAAGAAAATGCTGGAAGCAAACTACGGCCAAGCGGGGCTGGTCTATTCTCAATTCCTCGGGCAGCACCACAGCACCGTCGAGGATATGGTTCGTGAGACGACGGACTACTTCCAGATCAAGCTGGGGCTGAGCGAGGGCGAGCGCTTCTGGCTGGCAGCTGCCGCTACGCTGCTCGTCGGTGCGACGATCAGCAAGCAGCTGGGTCTGATCGACTTTGACATTATGTCAATGAGGAAGTTCCTGCTTGAGCAACTGCGCAAGCAGCGCAACACCGTCATGGAGATGTCGCTCAACGCAGCCGATCCCGAGGTTCAGCTGACCCGGGTCAAGAACTTCATGAACAGCAACCGCAACTGGGTGGTGACGGACGCGCTGGCCAAGCAAGGCAGCCAGCCGGGGTCCTGCGTGCTGGTGCCAGACGGCGTGCACTACCAGCACATGCGCGAGTTCGTCCTGCGCTACGCCACTGCCGACAAGAAGATCATGGTCAGCGAAGAGAAGCTGCGAGCGTGGTGCAACGTGCAGGAAATCAATTACCGCCAGCTGCTCAAGACCCTGCAGGAGCACAAGTACTGCGACCGCCCCCGCAAGCCGCGGGCGCTGACGGCAGGCACCCGGCTCAACTCAGCGACGGAGATAGTGCTGATCTTCGACCTGACGTTCCTACCCAACGCCACTCTCATCACCGAAGACTATGGAGTGTGACCATGTACGATGCGCCGTACCGATTAGAGAGGGATGTCAACGGAGAGGGTAAGGTCCAGTTCATAATCCTGCGAACTGGCGAAGGCGTCGTGTGCAAGGGGACCAACTGGTCCGACATGCGCAACCTCGTGGACAAAGCCAACGAGGCCGAAGCGCTCATTGATGATCGACACCGTTAGTCGGCGGCGGTGGCGGCGGGGGTAGCTCCCGATAGGGTGGTGCTCCCGGCG
>Ga0193716_1001996_pt1 | contig 11657 bp, 10 predicted proteins | sample U2c1metaG_FD_145901 | JGI IMG/M metagenome (GOLD analysis project Ga0193716, IMG submission 145901) | Soil microbial communities from a riparian zone of the East river system, Colorado, United States - U2c1 | ecosystem: Environmental > Terrestrial > Soil > Riparian zone | place: USA: East River...
CATCAGCGAAAGACAGATCTTGGTACGCATGGTGGTTTACCCTCGATGGTAAGCGCCGGATGGGGTGGCAAGGATGCGTTGGCGCGAACGCGCATCGTCCTGTGGCTAAATCCAAGACCGGGAAGGGCCGCGTCCCATTACGCAAAGTTTTCCGTGAATCGGTCGTGACCGGTTTCGCTGCAGTGCGTCAAATTCCGTCTCAATGAAAGTCGCGGGACACCGAAGCGAATCCGGGCAGCAGGTCGCCATAATCGTGTAACCGCCTTGCAATGAGATGGCGTACGCCTTCCACTGCTTGCAGCTCACCGTCCACGGCCATCAATACCGCCCCAAGAAATACCTCGCGCTGCCGCTCGGCGATGTCGCGGCGCACCACTACATTGACCTGGCCGGTCTCATCCTCGAGGGTGAGGAAGGTAATGCCGCTGGCTGTTGCCGGTCGCTGGCGCACCGTGACCAGCCCGGCATGGCGGATCCACTGCCCATGTTCCATCGACGGCAGCTGGCTGGCCACGCAGGTGCGGCGGCGGCGCAGTTGCTTGCGCACCAGGCTCAAGGGATGGGCCGTGAGCGAGAGGCCTTGCGTGGCATAGTCGGTGAACACGGTTTCCGCCACGGTCGGCGGTCGCAGGATCGCGCGTTCCTCGCCGGTGGTGCCGAGCATCGGAAGGTCGCGTTCGATGCCGGCGCTTTCCCAGCGGGCGCGGTGGCGATGGCCGCTGAGCATGCGCAGTGCGCCGGCATCGGCCAGCCGCTCGCGTTCGCCGCGGCCCAGGGCCGCGCGCCGGCAGAGGTCATCGAGGTCGCTGAAGGGGGCCTGCATGCGCGCATCGCTCACCCGCTGGGCCACCTCGGAAGAAAGCCCAGCGATCATGCGCAAGCCCAGGCGCAAGGCAAGCTTCGCCTTCCGGTTGCCGGCATCGCGTGCGTGAACCTGCTCAAGGCTGCAATCCCACGTACTGGCGGTGACGTCCGGTGGCCGTACCTCGAAACCCTGTTGGCGAAGATCCTGCACCAACTGTGCCGGTGCATAAAAGCCCATCGGCTGGCTGTTGAGCAGCGCACAGGTGAACACTTCCGGGTGGTGGCATTTGATGTACGAGGAGGTATACGCCAGCAAGGCGAAACCGGCCGCGTGCGACTCGGGAAAACCATAGCTGCCAAAGCCCTGGATCTGGCTGTAGATCCGCGCGGCGTACTCCGGGGAATATCCGTTTTTGGCAAAGCCCTCGAAGATGCGCTGCTCGAAGTGTTCCAGGCCACCGGTGCGCTTCCACGCCGCCATCGAACGTCGCAGCTGGTCGGCCTCGCCTGCACTGAAGTTGGCCGCCACCATCAACAGGCGCATCACCTGTTCCTGGAAGATCGGCACGCCCAAGGTATTTTTGAGTACCTCGCGGACTTCATCGGAAGGGTAGTCCAGTGCTTCCTCGCCCGAGCGGCGTTTGAGGTAAGGGTGCACCATGCCACCCTGGATCGGTCCGGGGCGTACGATGGCCACCTGCACCACCAGGTCGTAGTAAACCTTGGGCTTAAGCCGCGGCAGCATGCTCATCTGCGCACGCGATTCGATCTGGAACACACCCACGGTGTCGGCGGCGCAGATCATGCGGTAGGTGGCTTCATCCCCGATGGGAATATCGGCCAGGCGCTCGTAAACGACGCCACGGTGTTCGCGCAGGAGGTCCAGGCATTTGCGCAGGCACGTGAGCATGCCAAGGGCCAGGCAGTCGACTTTCAGCAGGCGCATGGATTCCAGGTCGTCCTTGTCCCACTGGATCACCGTGCGGTTGTCCATGGCGGCGTTCTCCACCGGCACCAGGGAATAAAGCGGCTGGTCGGCGATGACGAAACCGCCCACGTGCTGGGAAAGATGCCGGGGCATGCCGTGCAATTCCGCCACCAGGCCTACCAGTTGGCGAATGGTGCGGCTGGAGGTGTCGAAACCGCGCTCGCGCAGGCGAAGGCCGATGTCGACGTCGCCATGCGCGTGGGAATAGGCGTGGCTCAACTGGTCGAGCTGGTCCTCGCTCAAGCCCAGCGCGCGGCCGACATCGCGCGCGGCGCTCTTGCTGCGGTAGGTGATCACCGTGGCCGCCAGCGCCGTCCGTTCGCGACCGTACTTGCCATAGATATACTGGATCACTTCCTCGCGCCGCTCGTGCTCGAAGTCGACGTCGATGTCCGGCGGTTCCTTGCGCTCGGCCGAAATGAAACGTTCGAACAGCAGCCCGGCGCTGGCGGGGTCTACTTCAGTGATGCCCAGGCAATAGCACACCACCGAATTGGCGGCCGAGCCGCGGCCCTGGCATAAAATGTCCTTGCTTCGTGCGAAGCGGACGATGTCGTAGACGGTCAGGAAGAACGCTTCGTATTCAAGCTTCGCGATCAGCGCCAGTTCGCGCTCGATGGTGGCGGCGATATGCCCGGGCACGCCGTTTGGCCAGCGGCCGCCCATGTGCGCCTGGGTGAGTTTCCGCAGGTGCTGGGTGGGCGTACTGCCTTCGGGCACCAGCTCGCGCGGATAGACATAGTTCAGGTCATCCATGCGGAACAGGCAACGTGCGGCGATGTGCGTGGATTCGGCCAGCAGGTCGGGCGGATAGATGCGGCCCAGCACCTCGCGCCTGCGCAGGTGGCGTTCGCCATTGGGGAACAAGGCATGGCCAGCCTCGGCCACCGGAGTGTTGATGCGGATGGCGGTAAGTACGTCGTGCAACGCGCGACGCTTGCGGATATGCATGTGCACATCGCCGCTGGCGACGCATGGCAAGCCGTGGCGTTCGCCCAGCGCGCGCAAGGCGTCCAGTTCGGCATCATCGTCGGGGCCGCGGTGCAGTTCCACGGCCAGCCAGGCACGGCCGGCAAATGTACGTGCCAGCCAGGCGCCCTGGACCTCTCGCTGGGTGGCATCGCCGCCATGCAGTGGGCCAGGTGCCCATAGCACGCACAAGCCTTCGCCAAGGCCCTGCATGTCCGCCATGCCCAATCGATATTCCCCTTTCGGGGCAGCGCGCCGCCCCTTGGTAATCAGTTGGCATAACGCGCTATAGCCGGCGTGGTTTTCCACCAAAAGCACCAGCACCGGCCCATCGTGCAGGCGGATTTCGCTGCCCACGATCAAGCGACAATCGCCTTCCTTGGCCGCTTCCCAGGCACGGACGATGCCAGCCAGCGAGCATTCGTCAGTGATCGCCAGGGCCTGGTAGCCGAGCGCACGCGCGCGGTCGAACAACTCGCGAGCGCTGGAGGCGCCACGCTGGAAGGAAAAATCACTCAGCGCATGGAGCTCGGCGTAGCCAGGCGCCACGTCGTCATTGCCGGCCATCCGCCCCTTCATGCGAACCACCCGTGCAGCATCCAGCCATCGTGGCTGCCGGCCGGCAGGTAGGCCCAGGCACGCTGGCCTTGCCGCGTGCCCACGATGTAGTAGTCGCGGCGCAGGTCGCCGCCGTCCCACCATCCGCTCTCGATACGCTCAGGGCCCGCCAGCACGCGCGTGGGTTTCGGGCGCATCGGGCGGGGGCGGTGCATCAGCCACAGGGGCCGCGGACGCGGATCGGCCCATGGCGGCGCCGAACCATCGCCACGGCGCCAGGCACGTTCGGGCCGGTGATCGGCCACGGCGGACAGTTGCTGCAAGGCCGCTTCGCCCAGGCGTGCGCGCAGGCGTTCGTCCAGGGCGTTCCAGTCCAGTCCTTCGCCACGCACCGGATCGAACAGGTCGCGCAACGGCGGCCGGAAGGTGGGCAGTTGTTCGGCATGGATCTCGATGGCGCGCACCGGTGCATGCAGGGTGCTTCGCTCCACCCGCGTGCGCGCCAGCTCGAACAGGCGCGCGGCCTCGCGTTGCGGTACCGCCATGCCGACGGGAATCTCCGTGGACGATTCACGCGCGTGTTCCAGGCGCAGCCGGAACAGCTGCACGCCGCCATCGCGTGCGGCCAGCATGTTGGCCAGGGCCTGGGTCAGGCGGCGCAGCGGGAACATCAGCGGTTCGCTGCCTTCCAGTTCCGCGTCGAACTCGATGCGCTGGAAGAAAGTGGGCGGCGGCTGCCAGGCGGGAATGGCTTCGCTGGCATGGCCGCGCAGGCGGTCGAGCCAGTGCATGCCTTCACGGCCGATGCGCCGGGTAAGCTCCGGACGGGGCAGGGCGAATACCTCGCGCAGGCGGCGGAAGCCCATCGAGCGCAGGGCCTGGACACTTTTTGCCGGCAGGCCGCTACGCGACAGGGCGATGTCGTCGAGCAGGCGCAGCATCTGTTCGGGGTGTTGCACCACGCAACCGTCGAAGCTTGCCGCCAGCACCCAGGCGGCGGCCGGGCAGGGTGCGGCTGCCAGCGTATGGACATGGCCCAGGGCGGCAAGCCCTTGTTTCAGTTTTCCCGACAGCGCGCTCCAGCCATCGAACAGGCGCAGGCTCGCGCCGGCCTCCAGCAACAGGCATTGCGGCGGCGCCAGGCTGATGTGGCCGCTGAACTGGTAACACCAGGCGGCCAGCTCGGCCAGCAGGCCGGCCTCGGCGGCCTTGTCGCGCGGACGCACGGCAAGGTTGGGACACAACGCCCGCGCCGCCGCCACGCTTTGCCCGCGCTGCACGCCCAGTTTCTGCGCAGCAGGATTAACGATGGCGACGGTGCGGCGACGGGCGTTGTCCTCGAGTAGCGCGCCAGGTGCATCTTCCGGCAGCGCAGCGAAAGCAGCGGCGAACGCCAGCCCGGGAAAACGCAGACAAGCCCAGAGCATGACGAAGTCCGATGGTGTTGCGACGGGCCGGTGCCCCTTGGCACCGGCCTTGATTCATCGAGTGAGGGTGTTGGGGTCAGAGTAATTACTCTGACCCCGGTTCCCGGCCTAAGCGCGCATGCGCATGGACGGCATTACGCCCTGCATCAGGCCACGCGATTTGATGACGTCGACGTAGGTAGCCTCGTTGCTGTTGGATACCTTCAGGCGAAGCGCGGCAGGGCTCGTTTGCGCGGCATGCGCGGCCGAGCGGTAGAGCACGGCGCAGGCATCGCCGGTTTCGGCGGCCAGCTGCAGGCGGCGCAGGCTGCGGTAATCGATGTCGGGAAGCCAGCCGACCACGGCGGCGCAGCAGCCTGAGCGCAGGCACTGTTCCATGCTCCACGCCGCCTCGGTAGGCGTGGCGTGGATCTCGTGCAGGAAGCGAAGGTCGACTCCTGCCGCCTGCAGGGCCGGGGCGTAAGGCTGGTAGGGCGGAGCCACGAAGATGACCCGGCGGTGCTCGCGGGTCATCGCGGCCAGCGTGGGCATCAATAGTTCCAGTTCGCCCAGGCCATCGTTCTCGAAAAGGATTTCCGACAACGCACCCAGCGGCCAGCCGCCGCCAGGCAAGCGGGCATCGAGCGAGGGCATGCCGGTGGAGATGGCGCGCACCGTTGGCTGGTGCTGCGACGAACGGCGCCAGATGCCCGGGTGCTCGAGCACCTGGGCGAGCGAGGCGGTGGCAATGGACTGCTGGACTTCAGCTGCAATGGCGCTCATGGCGTCAACTCCGGCGGATGATGCCGACGTAACGGCCTTCGATGGCGAAGGCGTGACGACTGGGATCGACTTCGATCGGTTCGAAATCGGGGTTTTCAGGTAGCAGGACGATGCGGTTGTGCGTGCGTTTCAGGCGCTTGACGGTGACGTCTTCATCCACGCGGGCCACGACGATCTGGCCGTCGTCCGCCGTGGCGGTGCGGTGCACGGCCAGGTAGTCGCCATCGAGGATGCCGGCGTCGCGCATGGACAGGCCCACCACGCGCAGGAGGTAATCGGCGCGGGGTCGAAACAGCGCCGGATCCACTTCCAGCTGGGATTCGATGTTCTCGGCGGCAAGGATCGGCGAGCCCGCGGCCACGCGGCCGATCAGCGGCAATTCGTTCTCGCGGAAGCTGGCCAGCCCCTCAGGCAGGCGCAGGCCGCGATGCTGGGGCGAGCGCTCGAGCTCGCCCTTGCGCACCAGCGACTCGATGCAGGTTTGCGCCGAACTGTGGCTGGAGAAACCCATGGCCTCGGCGATCTCGCGCAATGTGGGCGGCAGCCCTTGCTCGCGCAGGTATTCCCTGATGAAGACCAGGGTTTGCTGCTGACGGTCGGAGAGGGGTTTGAAGGACATACGTACAAATGTACGCATCCTGTGGCGGCTGTCAATCGATCTTTTTGTTTTGCACGTTTATGCACGATGTTTTACTATGTTGCTTGATCTCACTTTTCTGGTTTCGTTGAATATGTCGCCCCAATCCATTGAATCAGAAGGGAACCCCGCCCTGCCACGAGCCAGGCTGGCTACCCGGCTGATCTTCCTGATGTCCGGAATCTCCCTGGCCTGCTGGGCGCCGATGGTGCCTTTCGCCAAAACCAGGCTAGGCCTGGATGAGGCGCATCTGGGTATGGTGCTGCTGGCCATGGGCTGTGGCTCGCTGGCCTCGATGCCGCTGGCCGGCTTCCTGTCCCATCGCTTCGGCAACCGCCGGGTGATCGGTATCGGGGCGTTGTCGGTCTGCCTGTTCATGCCCTGGCTCACCCTGGCGCCCACGGCGTGGGTGTTGGCCATCGCGTTGTTCTGCTTCGGTGCTTCGCACGGCGTGGTGGACGTGGCCATGAACGCCCACGCGGTGGACGTCGAGCGCATGAGCGGCGGCGGCATCATGTCGGGCTTCCATGGCCTGTTCAGCACCGGCGGCCTAGTGGGCTCGGCAGGCATGAGCCTGCTGCTGGCGGCCGGCGCGCCGTTGCTGGCCTGCGCGGTGGTGCTGGCGATCGTGCTGGCGGTGCTTACGGTGAGCCAATGGAAGAATTTCCTCGAGCACGCGCAGGCGGAGGACGCGAAGAAACACACGATCTTCGCCTGGCCGTCCACCGCGGTCATCCTGCTGGGCGTGCTGTGTTGTATTTCCTTCCTGGCCGAAGGCGCGATGCTGGATTGGAGTGCGGTGTTCCTGCGCTCCTCGCGCCAGGTGGGCTACGACATGGCGGGCCTGGGTTACGCGGCGTTCTCCATCGCCATGGCGGTGGGCCGGCTTTCGGGTGATTTCCTCGTGCGCCGATTCGGCGCGGTGAACATGGTGCGCTGGGGCGCGGTAACAGCCTCGCTGGGTTTCTTCATCGCCACCTGCCTGCCCTGGGCGGGCAGCAGCCTGTTCGGTTTCCTGCTGGTGGGCATCGGCGCGGCCAACATCGTGCCGGTGCTCTTCAGCGCCGCTGGCCGCCAGGGCGGCAGCGCACCGGGCATTGCCATCGCCACCGTCACCACGCTCGGCTACACCGGCATGCTCACCGGCCCAGCCGCCATCGGCTATGCCGCGCACGCCACCAGCCTGCCACTGGCCCTCTCCGCCATCGCCGTGCTGCTGCTGGGCGTGGCGGCACTCGCACCCATGGCGCGCCGCTGATGGACGCGGCCATGCGCGACATCGTCGTCTTCGATTTCGGCGGGGTGCTGTTCGACTGGAACCCGCGTTACCTGTATCGCAAGCTCTTCGACGACGAAGTGGCGATGGAAGCCTTCCTGCGTGACGTCACCACCGATGAATGGAATGCGAAGCAGGATGCCGGTCGTCCCTGGGATGAAGCCATTGCCGAACTGGTACAGCGCCACCCCGAGCACGAGGCGCTGATCCGGGCCTATCGCGAGCGATGGCCGGAAACCCTGGCCGGCACCATCCCGGAAACCGTCGCCGTGCTGCATGAACTGAAAAATGCCGATACGCCGCTGTACGGCCTCACCAACTGGTCGCAGGAGACCTTCCCCATCGCCCGGTCCATGCATCGTGAATTCGATCTTTTCGATGGCATCCTGGTGTCGGGCGAGGAGGGCATGGCCAAGCCCGATCCACGCATCTTCCAGCGCCTGCTCGACCGCTTCGAGCTGCCTGCCGAACGCGTGGTGTTCATCGACGACAACCGGGCCAACGTCAAGGCAGCGGCAAAGCTCGGCCTGCATGCGATCCACTTCACCGATGCGAATTCCCTGCGCAAGGAACTGGTCGGCCTCGGCCTGCTCAAGGAGCGCGCATGAACCGCGTAGCCGATACCACGCTGCCCCGTGAGCGCGCGCAGCTGATCGTCGAGCGCCTGCAGCGCGATGGACGTGTGGTGGCAGCGGAGCTTGCCGCCGAATTTCGCGTCTCGGAGGATTCCATCCGCCGCGACCTGCGCGAGCTTGCCGCGGCCGGCCAGTGCAAGCGCGTGTACGGTGGTGCGCTGCTGGCGGCGAACTTCGCTCCTCTGCGCCAGCGCGATGCCCAGCACATCGCCCGCAAGCAGGCACTGGCACGCGCCGCGGTATCGCTGGTGTCGCCGGGGCAGATCCTCTTCATCGATGCCGGCTCCACCAACACGCAGATTGCCCTGGCGCTGCCCGAACGCCAGGACCTCACGGTGATCACCAACGCCCCGGACGTGGCCAATGCGCTGCTCGGTCGCCCTGGTTTCGAGGTCATCCTGCTCGGCGGCCGCCTGCATCACCGCATCGGCGGCGCCATCGGCGCCCAGGCCGTGGCCCAGGTCCGCGGTATCCGCGCGGACCTCTGCTTCCCGGGCATCTGCTCGGTGGATGCCCGTAGCGGCATCTGGACCTTCGACGACGAAGAAAACCTGTTGAAGCAGGCGATGATCCAGGCCAGCGGCGAAACGGTGGCGGTGGCAACCGCGGAGAAGTTGCAGGCTGCGGCGACGCACCTGACCGCCGGGCTCGAGGCGGTAACGCATCTGGTGACCGAGGCCTCCGCGGCCATCGACTGCTTCGCTCGCACCAACATCAACATCGTGTTGGCGTGATCGGATTTCCCCGATCGCGCCGCGGCATCCATGGCAAGCTCGCGCTCAGTCGTGATGACCCGGCGCCAGCCACAGGCGCTGGTGCGGTAAATCCAGGGTAATCACCCATTGCTTTAGCACCGGCGCACCGATATTGCCGTCGATGGCCAGATCCATGATCTGCGCGTTGGCCTTCAGCGGCATGCCGCCCAGGCTGGCGCTCAACGCTTGCTTGCCCTTGGCAGCGGGATCCAGCCCGAGCGCCGTCGCGAGCGGGCGATTGACAATGACATTGCCGTCGCTGCCGCAATCGAGCTCCATCCACAAGCGCCCCTTGGGCGTATCGATCGCCACGAAGGGCGTGAGCGAGCGTCCGCCGACCTCGCGGCCGATCCGCATCGGTACTTCCCTGGCCGACTTGACGCGATCGGCGAGGCTTCGCGGTGTCTCGACGATCAGCTTGCCGGCGGCAAGGTCCAGCGTGATGGCGCGATCGGCGAAGGCATCGAGCGCGATGGATCCCGCCAGGGGCGGCGCATCCTTGGGCAGCAAGGCTGAAAAATCCCAGACACCTGCCGATTCCACCCGCAAATCAACCGCAGGCAGGGGTAAGTGCACGTTGTCGCAACGCGCTACGTCGATACGATCGCCGCGCATGCGAAAGCCGGTCATTTGCCCCCAGGGCTGGCACCCCAAAGCCTTGACCGTACCGGGTGTCACCACCGTCAGGCCACCAGCGGTGTCGAGCAGGAACGTGGCCGGCTTGCCGCCGATATCCACCTTCAATGAGGGAATCGCGCCCAGGTAGGCCGTCAGCGGGATTTCAACCGGATGCTCGGCGGCATAGGCACCAAAGCAACACGACAGGCAAGACACGAGCACGAGCGCACGCAGGAACATGGGTGTCCTTGGGTGGGGGATGTCGTGCCAATGCTAGGGAAGATCGGTCATGGCGTCTGCCTGACTTCCTGCATGGTTGGTCATGCGGCCATATGGCGATCTACCTGCGGTTCCTCAAAGTCCACAAGATTCATACCGTGTCTGTGAGCACTTGCCTGAGCGGCTGCCACGATCGATGGATCGGGTTTCGGAGGCTTGACTTGCTTATGGCTCTCGCCTGAGAGCATGGCGATCAATAATAGGCTCAGCATGTCAGGGCTTGACCGTGCGTGGGTCGATGTCGGCCTCGGTGGGATGCATCGGATCGTAGAAAGTGTACGTGTAGAACGTTTTCTCTCCGTCCGGATATGTCTTCTTCGCAAGCATGGTTCGCGCCGCATCGACGTAAGCCGTCGGCACGCGTATGTCCACGGCGGCCGTCGTACCCGTGGTCGGGTCGATCACTTTGGACACTTGCAGCGACTGTATCTTCCCCGTGGCATTGGTCGTGGCCTGAAAGATCACGGCATAGATTTTTGTGGGCAGGCCACGAGTGGAGTCGTGGAGACTGGCCCAGGCTATTCCGGCAGGAAACATAGCCAGCATGCTCGCCAACAAGAAACGCTTCCATCGATGGATTCCGCATGACCGCCACATGATCCTGTCTCCTTGCTGTCGGCCAATGCTACGTCGATGCTTCGGATGCGCCAACCTTCGGGCGCGCGCCAATGACCAGGAGCCAGAGAAGGAAGGCGATCTCGCCAAACAGGAAGGGGAAGGCCCAGTTGGATAGCAGATCGCCCACCGTTGGCCACAGCAATCCCGTCATGCTCAGCACGATATAGGCCACGCCGTTGAGTGCCAGCCACACGCCAAGGAACCTGGGCAGGAAGCCTGAGCGGAATACAAGGATGGCCAGGGGCAGCAGCCACAGGCCCCAGAAGGTTTCTGCAGCCTTCACCGACAGCCCATGCATGCGGATGAACATCGACACCAGGGCATCGCGCTCCGGTGCGCTGAAGGCGGATAGCACGTCGTTGCCCGTCACCGCCACCAGGGCGCCGATATCGTTGGCCAGGGTCGCCATGTAGAGCGGGGTATTCATCAGCCCGAGTACGAGCAAGCACAGCGCAATGGCCTTGTCTACGCGTTTGAACAGGCGATACAGCGCCAGGATGACGAACACGCTGATCGCGGCCACCAGCACATCGACGGTGATGCCCCATCGGAACAGTGACTCGTGCGCCGCCACATTGGCAGCCGTGGCGGCGGCATTGCCTTGCACGAACAGTTTTTCGGGGATGTACATCAGCCGGAATGGGCCAGTTAGCGCAAGCAGCAAATAGATGAAGCCTGCCACCCGTGCATCCCGCTTGATCGAAGTCATGGACCGCCCCTTCCATTGATGCCCCACCATCGTTATAGGACGCAAACGATCGCTCGGCAAGCCACGCGCCCGTTGAACACGCCGCCAGGCAGCACGGTTGTCGCGAACGATTCCGTCCGCATTGTTATGATCGAGGCAGACTGGTCAGGAAAAATCCGATGGATCGCAAAAGCAATGCTTCATGGCGCGGTCTTGCCGTCGCTGCCCTGATGGTGGTGGTGCCATCGGTCGCCGCCGCCGCGTTGCCCGTGCCGCCGCCGCGCAACCTGCCCGACAACGGCCTGGCTCGCACGCCGCCGATGGGCTGGAACAGCTGGAATCATTTCGCTGGCCGCATCACCGACGCCGACGTTCGTGCCATGGCCGATGCCATGGTGGCCACGGGCATGCGCGATGCGGGCTACGTGTACGTGAACATCGACGATACCTGGGAGGGCAAACGCGACGCCTCGGGGAATATCCAGTCGAACGAGAAATTCCCCGACATGAAGGCGCTGGCCGACTACGTGCACGGCAAGGGTCTGAAACTCGGCATCTACTCCTCGCCGGGGCCCACAACGTGCGCGAAGTTCGAGGGTAGCTACGGCCACGAACTGCAGGACGCGAAAACATACGCGGCCTG
>Ga0193716_1001998_pt1 | contig 11653 bp, 6 predicted proteins | sample U2c1metaG_FD_145901 | JGI IMG/M metagenome (GOLD analysis project Ga0193716, IMG submission 145901) | Soil microbial communities from a riparian zone of the East river system, Colorado, United States - U2c1 | ecosystem: Environmental > Terrestrial > Soil > Riparian zone | place: USA: East River...
ATCCGGTTATGGTCCTCGACGTGCACGTATCTCTGCATACATAAGTTGTTATGCAGGTTCCTCGTCCGCTTCGGCGGTCCAGTCCGAGTTTATTTCATGGTTTTTATTGACCAATCTGCCGGCCAAACTAGACAAGATGAGTTTCGTTCAGTAGGTCGGTCGAGTGAAGGGTATATCTATGCGTTTTAAGTCTTTTGCTGCAACAATTCTGGTTCTCCTGGTTTTCGTTGGTGTGGTGGTCGCACAGACCAGCAAGGGAATTCTAGCCGGTGTCGTCCGCGACTCCTCGGGTGCTGGAATTCCGGGCGCAACTGTGACAGTGACTAGTCAGGATACGGGCGAAACCCGCACGGTTAAATCAGAGAGCACGGGAGCATACCGCGTCGACGCCATATCGCCCGGAAACTATAAGGTTCACGTGGAAATGACTGGCTTCCAGGCGTTCGACGCGAGCAATCTCACGGTTCGTTCTTCGATCGTTACGTCTTACGATCCCACTGTCCAGATCGGATCCGTAAGCCAGACGGTCTCTGTCGAAGCAAATACGGCTCAATTGAACACGGAGAACGGTTCGCTCTCCGGCACGATCTCGCAGACAGAGATGGTGAATCTTCCAATATTCTCTCTGAATCCGATCGAGTTGGCGACAACGTTGCCAGGCGTTCAAGTCGTGAGCAACTCGGCAATGTCAAATGGCATGAACATCCAGGTGAGCGGCTCACGTCCGCGCGCCAACAACTTCCTGATCGACGGTCAGGAGATCAACGACCTCTCAATCGGTGGGCAGGCGGTTCAGCCGAACATTCCGTCGATGTACCAGGATACCGTGGTCTATACGCATAATCCACCGGCAGAGTACGGGCGTGCCAGCGGTGGAGTAGTCAACCTCATCAGCCGCGGCGGGACCAATCAGTTTCATGGTCAGGCATGGGAGCTTTATAGTGGATCAGGCCTGAATGCAGTAGTGGGACCAAACCGCGGCACGGATGCGGATAAGACTCGGTTTAACCAGCACCAGTTTGGATTTACGGTTGGCGGGCCCATCTGGAAGGACAAGCTCTTTGCCTTCGGCGGAGCACAGTGGTCACGCATCTACGGCAAGGAGCAGCCGCCCTTTATTACCTACCCGGACGCGAATGGTATCGCTTTGCTTCAGCAGATTGCCTCAAGTGGTGCAAGCACGGCGGCCAATGCAAAGACTCTGCTTTCTTATCTGAACAATGGAGCTTATCTGCAGACGTATACCCAGGGACCTGGCTCCAGCCAAAGGTCACTGGGAGCAGCCTGCCCCACTTCGAATCCGAGCTGCGTGTTCACAACGGGACAGTTCCAGCGCCCCGCGCCGTCACAGGAGAACCCTGATACGCAGTGGACATATCGAATCGACTTCAACCCACGCGCGAGCGACAACTTCTTCGGTCGGTATCTCCATGATCGTCAGTCGTTGACGCCAGACCTCTTCGCAAATCCGACTGCTCAGCCCGGCTTCGATACTTACCAGGGTGGCCCTGGGGAGCTCGGACAGGTGGGATGGACTCACATCTTCACGGCTAACCTCCTGAACGAGTTCCGCTTTGCGGAGACGCGCATCGCTTTTCTGTTTGCCCCGACTCCTGAGACAATCGCCAATCCGCTGTACACTGCGCCCCAGCTGACCTTTGGTGGTGCGGGAGGAATCGAGACTGTTGGTTACGACACGAACTTCCCTCAGGGACGTAGTACGTCCACCTATCAGTTCCAGGATACGGTGTCATGGACACATGGTCGTAACACAATTCGGGTGGGTGGTGATATCGGTCGGCAGATCGCCAAAATCCCCGTCCCGCAGAACAACAACGGTACATTGACCTTCGCGGCAGGCGGAAGCGGAGTTGGTTCCATGGGTAACTTCCTGCTCAATCAGCTCGGTCCTTCAGGAACAGCGGTTCGCTCGTTCGGTCCGAATCGTTTCGATCCACACGCTTGGCGAATCGGCGTCTTCTTCCAGGATGACGTCAAGCTGACCTCGGACCTCGTTGTGAACCTCGGGCTACGGTATGACTACTTCACGAATCCCGATAACTCGCTGCCGTTCCCTGCGATCGACACAGCGAATCTGTTCGGCCCCATTGCCACCCGCGTCACCGTCAAAGGGGACAAGAACAACATCGCTCCTCGCGTCGGATTCTCCTACTCTCCGCACAACGGCGGCTTCCTGGCCGATGGCAAGACAGTTATTCGTGGTGCCTTCGGAATCTTCTTTGACTCTGATTTCACCAATATTGCGTATAACTCGGCCCAGTCTGCACCGAACTCGGCTTCTGGCAACCTGTCTTCTCCAACTGGAAATGGTCTTTCGAATGCGACGGGCCTGCTCTCCCAGATCACCCCGAACCTCACCCAAACGTCCTCTGTTACAAGCGTCGACAAGAATCTTGTTGCGCCTTATACATACCAGTACAACCTGGGTGTAGAGCGCACTTTGCCAGGCGATATTCTCTTCACCGCAACCTATGTCGGAACGCGTGGACTGAAGCTGTTCGCCAACCAGCAATACAACTACTTCGTTCCCGGTACCCCAGCTCGTGTCAATTCGTCCCGGGGCGTGATCATCGCCCGCGGCAACTACGCGGACTCTCAATACCATGGGCTCGAGACGATGGTGGAGCACAAGTTCCATAAGGGCTTCCTACTGCGTGGCACATATACCTACAGCAAGACGCTGGATGACGGGTCAGAGGTCTTCGCTCCGGAAGGCGAGGCAACGTCGTACACCGCTGATCTCGCCCCAGGTGGCCGTCGCCAGGACTGGGGTAACTCAGCCTACGATCACCGCCACTTTGCCTCGATTGTCTACGTCTGGAGCCCTGCAGGATTCCACTCCAACAATACAGTCGGAAACGCGCTGCTTGGCGTCTTCACTCGCAACTGGACGGTTTCGGGTATCTCTCAGTTCCAGTCGGGGGCATACAGCACGGTCAACCTTTTGGGCATCGATACCAACGGTGACGGCAGCGCCTCCAACGATCGTCCGATCCTGGGTAACCCGAGTGCGCCGTTCGCCACAGTAGGCGCGGATGGTGCTTATCTTACGGACGCGGCCGGCAATCCAGCTACTCCAGGTGTCTACTACGATCTTGCTGCTAACAACATTGACGGCACGCTCAAGGTAGTGACTCCCTCCCAGGTTCACTGGTTGGTGCAGAATGGCCAGCAGTATCTGCACCAGGAGATCGGCCGCAACAGTTTCAAGAATCCTTATCAGCAGTTCCACAATGTAGCGTTGCAGAAGGGCTTCTCAACTTCATTTGCTCACTTCGATCGTGGCCAGTTGATTCTGCGCGCTGAGGTGCAGGACATCGCAAACCACAACAACATCGGTCCTCTGGATGTGAATCTGCTCGATGTGGGCACGGAGAACTTCCAGAACAAGATCAATGCTCGAGTGAGCAATCCAGCTGACGGACGAGTCCTGCGTCTCTGGGCTAAGTTCGTCTTCTAACCCAAGTCCAACTAGACAACAAAAAGGGGAGCTTTGGCTTCCTTTTTTGTTTAATCACGACGAGAGACCGTCGTCTGAGATGTCTGTGAACGTAATCGCTACTTCTTTGCAGACTTCTTTTTTACACCCTTGGTGGCTGCCTTTGTGGTTGACTTGATTGCTGTCTTTGTCGCAGCCTTCTTGGCTGGCGTTTTCACTGAAGCCGTCTTCTTAGTGGACGTCTTCGTAGCGCTTGCCCGCTTAGCGGCACTATCGCTGGCGACGCTCTTCTTCGGAGCCTTGCTCCGGGTAGCCGAGATTCGTTCCTTCAACTCAGCATTGAGATCCGCTACGCTGAGAGTCGTCGCCGACTTCCGTAGCCGTTCAAGCCCGTAGAAGGCGCGCTTCTCCGCTGAAAAGACGTGGACGATGAAGTCGACGTAGTCCATCAGAATCCACTCGGCCTGGCGGCGCCCCTCGACGGAGTTGGGATAGATGCCGAACTCGCGTTTGAGACGGATTTCGATCTCGTCGGTGATGGCGACGTTCTGGCGTTCGTTGGTTCCGTTGCAAACTAGAAAGTAGTCGGTGAGGCCACTCTCGGCGGGATCGAGGGCGAGGATGCGAATGTCTTCAGCTTTCTTGTCTTCGCAGGCGGCAGCGGCGGCGAGCAGTAGCTGGTTGCTTTCGATTGAGGGCATGCGTCTCCTTAAATTCCATGGTAGCGGGTTGCGGTCGCGGATGCCAGCAGAACTCCTCGTCATCTACTTGTAGAGCTGATGCATGATGATGTACTCCGCAACAGCTGGCGGCAGCAGATCCGAGCAGGGATCACCGCGGTGCAGCCGTTCTCTGAGGTCCGTCGCCGCGACATCCTCGGAGACGGTCTCGAGCAGATGAACCCGCGCGCGCTGTCGAGGGGTCAGCCCGAGCGAGGTCAGGTCGCCAAGCGGAGACCCCGGACGGCTGACGACGATCCACTCCGCGAGCTCAAGCAGCCTCTCAGGCTGATGCCAGCGCGGCAGCTCGAGAAAGCTGTCGGCCCCGACGAGGTTGAACAGCGCGGCATCGGGCATCGCCTCCCTGAGAGAAGCAAGTGCTTGGACCGTATAGTTCGGAGCCCCATCCCCACGCGGCGCGTCAATCTCCGAGGCCTCAAAGCGCGGATCCGCCTTACAGGCGAGATCGACCATGGCCAGGCGATCGGCAAAGCTTGTCGCCGTGGCTTTCGCTTTCAGGGGTTGCCGACCCGCGGGCGCGAACAGAACCCTGTCCAGACTAAGCGCATCCGCAGCCGCTGTGGCGATGCCGAGGTGACCGCGATGTGGTGGGTCAAAGGTTCCGCCGAAGAGAGCTACGCGCATAGGCAGGCTGCCGCTGGTGACTGTGAAGAAGAGCCTACCAGAGGCGAATGACGAGGCCGGTCGTAAAGATCTTTGCGTTCACCGAACTGTTGGCGACGGCGCTATAGTCGAACTCGATCACGCGCCAGTCGATGTGGGGGAGGATCGTCGCATCGAGCCCGCCGACGACCTGGTAGTTCAGATGGGTGCTGCTGGACGAGTTGCTTCCATTGTTATAGTTCGCGACCCCGACCAAACCCTCGACGTATGGCCTGAGGGGAAGAACCGGCATCCTGAAGGCGACACGCGGCCCAACTGCTCCGGTGAAGTACTGGAAACCGTTACGAGTGAGAAATGAGGCTCGGGCATCGCCGCCGATCGAGAGCAACATGCCCTTCTGTGCGTAGACGCCGACCAGCGCACCAAACGCCGACGACGTGCCAGTGCCATTTATAGGAGCGCCGCTGGCACCGGCATAGACTGCAATTTGGGCACAAGCCGTGCCCGCGAAAAGGATAGAAAACAGGACAGCAAACAGCGGGCAATGTGTTTTCATGGGGGGCCCTCTCCTATCAGCCTACCGCAGCTGCCGCGCAATTGTTTGCACATTCCCACGGCGGAATCTGACTAGAGAAGGCCTGAACTTTTCGCGCTCGTATCAGCCGCGTCGGCGCGCCGAGCTTGGCGGCGGTGGATAACTCGGCTTCAACTTTGCGGCGACAGGCGCTTCGAGCTCCGGTTCAACGGTGCGATGTGCCGCAACCATCTCGGCGATTGCGAACTTCAACGGCTCCACTCCCTCGCCTGTAACAGCCGAGATGGTGAAGAACGGCAGTTTGCGGCGCTTCGCCATAGCGGCGAGCTTCTTCAGCTTATCTGGATTGGCGACGTCGGCCTTGGCGGCTACCAGAATCGTGGGCTTGGCCGCCAGCGTCGGGTCGAAGCTGTGCAGCTCCTCCGTGATGACCTTGTAGTCGTCAACGGGATTGGGCCGGTTGCTGGAGTCCGAGACGTCCACCAGGTGGACGATCACGCTCGTGCGCTCGATGTGGCGCAGAAACTGGATGCCGAGCCCAGCGCCCAGGTGCGCGCCTTCGATCAGACCAGGCAGATCGGCGACCGTGTACGACTGCTCATGCGGCCAATCGCCCACTGAGACCACACCAAGGTTGGGTTCAAGCGTCGTGAAGGCGTAGTCCGCAATCTTCGGACGCGCCGCAGAGAGCCGCGAGATCAGCGTGGATTTCCCCACATTCGGGTAACCCACTAGTCCGGCATCCGCGAGCAGCTTCAGCTCCAGCCGGTAGTTGCGCTCTTCGCCGGCGCGGCCAAGCTCGTGCTCGCGCGGAGCCTGATGGGTGCTGGTGGCGAAGTGCTGGTTGCCCCGACCACCGCGACCGCCCTTCGCGATCACGATCGTCTCGTCGGGATGAGCGAAGTCGTGGATCAGCTCACCCGTCTCATCGTCATAGAGCAGCGTGCCGACCGGAACTTTCAGGGTCGTGTGCTCTCCGGCGTAACCCGAGCAGTTGGACCCCAACCCGTGGCCGCCCCGCTGAGACTTGTGCTCCGGGTTGAATCGGAAGTGGACCAGTGTGTTGTGGCTCAGCGACGACGACATCAGGATGTCGCCACCATGGCCGCCGTCACCGCCGGAGGGGCCGCCCCGGGGAACGAACTTCTCGCGGCGGAAGGCCATGCAGCCATTGCCCCCATCCCCTGCCTTGATGCGAATTCTTGCTTCGTCGATAAACATTTTTCAGTATCCAGTGTACTAGGCCGCACGCTACACTGGATCTACACAGAACAGACTGTTTCTTCCGCGCCAACTCGGTCCGAATAGACCCGGATGGTGAAGTAATGGCTCTGGCCAGAGGTATCTTTGGCCAGAGGTTTGGAAGGATCTGCCTTTCTGAACACTTAACCCTGTGTTAATCACGGTATGAGAGTTTAACTACATCCAATTTTTTGTTTTAAACGATAGCCGCAGACGGAGCGAGTGTGCCCAGTTTGCGGGCAATAGTACGACTTTGAGGAGACCAACAATGGTTAAGAAGATGATGCGTTGCGCACTGGTTGCGATTCTATGCACAGGTGCAAGTGTTTTGAGCTATGCCCAATCGACAACGCAGGGTGCAATCTCAGGTACCGTGTTCGACGGAACCGACGCCGCGATTTCGAACGTCAAGGTCGTCATCCATAACACTGCGACCAATGCGGACCTTACCCTGACCAGCGATAGCGCCGGCCTCTACCGTGCTCCGCAGCTTGCTCCCGGTACCTACACCGTGACGTTCACTATCTCCGGCTTCCGGGAGGAGCGACAGAATGGAGTCATCGTCGAGGTCAACTCGGTGACACAGGTCAATCCGCATCTCAAGACAGGTGATGTCGCCTCGATGGTTGAAGTCACAGCTGAAGTCCCGGTGTTGAAGTTCGACTCCCCCGAATTCGGTGGGCACCTCAGCAATAACGAGATTGAAAACATCCCCATCAACAACCGGCGCTGGTCCTCGCTCGCTCTCACGACGCCCGGCGTTACCAACGACGCCAGTGGCTTCGGCTTGTTGAGCTTCCGCGCCATCAGCGCCGTTCTCAACAACGTCCAGATCGACGGTGCGGATGACAATCAGGGCTTCTTCGCAGAAGAGCGTGGCCGTACTCGCGCCGGCTACTCCACCTCGCAGGTGGCGGTCCGCGAGTTTCAGGTAAACACCGGTGTCTACTCGGCGGAGTTCGGTCGCGCCGTCGGTGGTGTGGTCAACTCCGTTACCAAGAGCGGCGGCAACCAACTTCACGGCGAGCTGTACTTCTACAATCGCAACTCCAGCCGGTCGGCCTTCCAGCCCGGTGCGACGAACACTACCTTTAACTCGACGACAGGTCAGTACATCACTACACCTTACCGTCCCAAGGACAACCGCAACCAGTATGGTTTCGGTGTTGGCGGCCCACTTGTCAAGGACAAGCTCTTCTGGTTCTACGCGTTCGACGCCTATCGGCGGAACTTCCCCGGTACGGCGAAGGCCAACAATCCGCAGGCATTCTTCGTTGCGCCCGATGCCACCGTGCCCACCGGCCAAAGCTGCAGCACATCCACAGGAACCTACACCGGCGCAACCGCTGGTTCCGCTAACTCGGCAGCCTGCTTGCTTGCGGCTCGCCTTGGAACCAACTATGCCAATGCTTCGACACAGTACAACAATCAACTCCAGTCACTGCTGACCAACCTCGGTTCTGTGCCTCGCTTCGGCAACCAGCTCATCAATACCCCCAAGATCGATTGGCAGATCAACCAGAAGCATCACCTCAGCGTGCTCTATCACCGCCTCCGTTGGGACTCTCCAGGCGGCGTCCAGACACAGGGCACGAACAACTACGCCATCGATACCTTTGGCACCGATTTCGTGAAGCTCGACTACACGCTGGTCAAGCTGGACAGTCTTATCCGCTCCAACCTCACCAACGAGGTCCGCTACCAGTACGGTCGCGAGCTTAACTGGGAGGGTCTCCAGCCCACCAGCACCTACACCACGAACAATCTCATCAACAACACCGGCCTGGCACCGGAGGTCGCGCTCAATACCAACGTTGGCTTCTTCATGGGCATGCCCTACTACAGCTTCCGCGTCGCCTACCCGGATGAACGCAAGTGGCAGGTCGGCGACACCGCCAGCATCATCTTCGGCAAGCACAGCCTGCGCGTCGGTGAAGACATCGTCCATAACTACGACCTGCAGAACAACGTGTACGAGGGTAACGGCTACATCAACTACACCTCGACCGTGAACTACTTCTCCGATCTCATCTCGAAGGGTAAGACCTGCAACGCGGCGGGTAGTGGCGTTGGAAACTTCCCCTGCTACTCCTTCTATGCCAATGGATTTGGTCCTGCCGTCTTCTCGCTCGCCACGACTGACTACGCATTCTTCGCGCAGGACGACTGGAAGCTCACGCCCCGTCTGACCGTGAATCTGGGCGTTCGTTACGACTATGAGTCGATCCCGGCACCGTTTGCCGGGCTCAACGGAGTAGCCGCTGGTACGCTCGCGATCACCAGCTCCCACCCCAGCGACAAGAACAACATCTCGCCCCGCCTCGGCTTCTCCTATGATCCCTTCGGTCTTGGCAAGACGGTGGTTCGTGGCGGATATGGCATCTACTACGGCCGCATTCCCAACGCTGTCCTCTTGAACGCTTATCAAAACACCGGTTCGCCCAACAGTCAGTCAACCCCCAGCTTCACCACGGCGAATACCTCTGCCGCAGCTCTTCCAAGCCTGCAGGTCGCTCCAACTGGTCCTGCTCCTGGAACCCGCACGGCCTATTATCTCGATCCTCACCTGCAGAACCCGTACACGCAGCAGTTTGATCTGGCCATCCAGCAGGATCTCGGCTTCCAGAGTGTGCTCTCGGTCAGCTACCTCGGTGCTCTCGGTCGTGAGCTACCCAACTTCATCAATGCCAATCTTGATCCCTCCCAGACCTATCAAATTCCTTACACCATCAAACCTGCAGCAGGTACCACCAGCTGCGGTCCTCTGCTCTGCGGCAGCACTTATAACGTGACTGGTTACGCTGGTCGTAAGCAGATTACGGCTCCAACCGCTACGTACACAGTCTTCGGAGCCATTGATCCCACCTTTGGTTCGGTGACCAATATCGTGAGCAACATCAACTCCAACTACCACGCGTTGAATCTGGATGTGACCAACCGCAGCTACAGGTGGGTCAAGTTCGATGCGAACTACACCTGGGCCCACGCGCTGGACTTCAGCCAGAACCAGTTCACCGCGGCCAGCGTCAATAACTTCATCGATCCCTACGCCAATCCGCGCAACAACTACGGCAACTCGAGCCTCAACATCAGGCATAGGGTTGTGGGTTGGGCTATCGTAAATGTCCCTGGTGTTCACGGCGACTCGGCTTGGAAGTATCTGGCGAACGGCTGGTCCATCAAGCCACTTATCCAGATGCAGAGCGGTCTGCCCTACTCTGCTGTCACCACTGGAACGACCCCTCAATCCTGCTATAACGCCGTCGGTTGCCTCTCCCCTGCGGGTACTGGCATTGCGGGTACCACGTCATCGACGTCATACCTGCCGTTCCTCGGTCGCAACACCTTCCAGCAGCCGCGCACCATCCTTGTGGACCTTCGGGCCCAGAAGGAGTTCTCTATCAAGGAGAAGTACAACGTGCAGCTGATCGGCGAGACATTCAACCTGGCTAACCACCAGAACGTCACCGGTGTCACCTCAACCGGGTACGCCATCTCAACCACCCAGGGCCCGACTGCTGCCTCAACCTCCAACTCGCTGACCTACCAGCCGACCTTCGGCACGGTGAGCACCGCGAACTCGAACTATGCCTACGGACCGCGTGTCATTCAGATAGCCGCACGGCTCGTGTTCTAAGATACCTCCACTCTGTCATACAGGCGGCAGCTTCGGCTGCCGCCCTTTCTTTGCCTCAAAATAAACCTGAAATCTGTGGCATGATTCTCGTCTCCGAAATTAAGTACATTCAGTCTCCACCTTTGCCACGCATTGCACCGCAACTTCACCACCAAAACACCGCAACGAGCCACCGCTTTCCTCAAAAAACCCTTGTAAAACGCCCATATTCCTCATTCCAACTCTCCAGAAAAAAGTCACTTTCTAATTATCAAAAACTTCGTTAGTCTGCGACTACTCCCTTATCGACCCCGGACAGGGCGCTTCAAATTTCCGCGGAGAGAGCATGTCGGTTCATCTGAATCGCGCGAAGTTCAGCGCGATCGTCCTGAATATAGTCTTTGTTTTGTGCGCCTTCCGCACTTCAGACGCATTGGCCCAGACAGCGGTGGACGGCGCTATCGGCGGCCGGATCGTGGATTCCAGCGGGGCCGCTGTCCTCGGCGCCATGGTGCAAACAAGAGACATAGCCACAGGCCTGACAGCCGAAACCACATCCGGCCGGAATGGTGAGTTTTTAATACCCCGCCTCCCGGCAAGCGAATATCAACTCACTGCAACGGCAGAAGGTTTCAACTCCATTGTTATCCGTCAGATAGAAGTAGAGCTAGGCAGCACGGCCGATGTGCAACTCAAGCTCCAAGTCGCTGGCACATCAACTGCGGTCACAGTTACAGCAGAGGACGCAAGCATCGAAGAATCATCAACTTCCGCGATATCCAGCACCATAGCGGAATCTGAGATTGAGCGGTTGCCAGTGAATGGCCGTCAATGGCAAACCTTTGCGCTGCTGACACCTACCGTCAATCCTGATCAGGAGGCGGAAGGTCTGTTGAGCTTCCGCGGTCTCGCCGTAACTCAGAACAGCACACAGATCGACGGCGCAAACGACGACCAGAGCTTCGGTGCCTTGCCACGTGGGACAGCGAGCAAACACGCTGAAAATGAAGAAGATAGTGCCGAAGTAGGAGGAGCGAGCCGCAACGCAGGCTCACAGCGTCATTCTGGCGCGGCCTATACCTTTTCGCAAGCAGCTGTCCGCGAGTTTCGCGTGAGCGGCCAGAATTATTCCGCTCTCTACGGCCATGCCGCCGGCGGCGTCGTGACCACCGTCTCAAAAAGCGGTACAAATACGCTCCACGGCACAGCTTCCTATCTGCTGCGAACGAGCGCTTTAGGCGCTACGAACCCCTTCTCGATTGCCACAACATACGTAAATGGTTTGATTACAAGCACAACGATGAAGCCCCACGACTTGCGGCAGCAGTTCGTTGGCAACATCGGGGGCGCCGCAGTGCAGGACAAGCTCTTCTATTTCTATGCATACGATCAGCAACGGCGCGCATTTCCGGCGATATCCGCGCCCGGCGATCCTGCTTTTTACTCGTTGCCACCGC
>Ga0193716_1001999_pt1 | contig 11648 bp, 12 predicted proteins | sample U2c1metaG_FD_145901 | JGI IMG/M metagenome (GOLD analysis project Ga0193716, IMG submission 145901) | Soil microbial communities from a riparian zone of the East river system, Colorado, United States - U2c1 | ecosystem: Environmental > Terrestrial > Soil > Riparian zone | place: USA: East River...
ATCCCTGATTTTTGAGAGGGGCTTAGAACTCCTGGACAACGGGACGTACTACGATTTCATCGATCTCAACGTCGCTGGGCTGTTCGATCGCGTAGGCAATCGCACGCGCGATGGAATCGGCCGGGATGGCGATCTTGTAGAACTCCTTCACGTTCTGCGATGCCACCGGGTCCGAGCTCCCCTCCTTCAGTTCCGAGTCGACAGCACCGGGCGATAGGATTGTCACGCGGATGTTGTCCTTGCGGGTCTCCATGCGTAGACCTTCAGAGATGGCGTGCACCGCGAATTTCGTACCGCTATAGACCGAACCGCCGGGAGCGAAGACCTTGATGCCAGCTACCGACGACAGGTTGATGAAGTGGCCGCTTTTGGCCTTGGTGAATACCGGCAGAGCTGCGGCGATGCCGTAGAGCACACCTTTGATGTTGATGTCTATCATCTTCTCCCATTCGTCCACCTTCAGAGCTGCGAGCGGTGCCATGGGCATGATGCCGGCGTTATTCACCAACACTTCGACCTTGCCGTAAGCCTTCAGAGCCGCCTGGATGAGTGCGTCAACTTGCTCTCGCTTGGTGACGTCGACCGTGACCGCCAGCGCCTTACGGCCCTTTGCGGTGATGTCCTTCACAATGGCATCGAGCCGATCTTTGCGGCGTGCTCCGAGTACGACGGTTGCTCCGAGTCCTGCGAGGTAACGTGCCGTGCTTTCCCCGAGGCCGCTGCTCGCACCTGTAATCACTACGACCTTGCCTTCGACGTACGTGCTCATGACATTCTCCTTGTTATTTGTCGGCGGAACTTTCCTCGCGTTGTTATTCAGCTTTGCCGCAGCGCAGTTGCTTCCCCTCCGCCGAAGAGGAAAAGGCCGAGGAAGACAGATTCCAGGGAAGAAGAAAAGTACCGCTAACGCCTAGCGACGATCTTCATGCGTCCATTCCCAATCCCGCTGCAGCTTGTCGGCCCGCAGGTGCTCGCGCGTCCGCGTCTCAACGAGTGGCACGAAGACCTCGCTCGAAACGTCGCCCAGGCTTTGCAATGCACGATACGAACTGGAGGATTTCCACGCATTGAAATGATCCGCGGAAGACCAGTGCGTAGTCAGCAAATACGGTACTTTATCGGCAGCCGGCGCAACTAGGAGGGGACCGGAAAACTGGAAAGAGTGCGCCTCGAATTCTCCGGTCAGGGTTTCAAACGGTTGCGCTCCGGCGGCGCCCAGCTCTGCCAGCGCCTGCCGCACCGATTGCATCGGTGTGTCGTCGAGAGCGGTATCGACGAGGATACTGGTTTCCGACATCAGGCGATCGCCGAGGACTTCGCCCGGCATCGGGGGGCGCCACTTTCTGAGGTACAGGCTTGTCCACCAGTTCGGGGCCGACTTCTGAATCACCCGATGCCTGGCTTCACCGTGCCATGCATTCATTTGCTCCTCACTGTCAAAGCGCGCTCCGAAGTACACCCAGGTCGAGTCCCAAACCGGGCCGCTGTAGGCAGCCCGAAAACCGGGCTGTGCCGCGGCCAGCGGCACCACCGAGGCCTGATAGGCCAGAAAATCGGTTTCTTTCCCCGGAATAATCTTGAAGGCGGCTTCAAGAACCGCGAGGGGACCTGTCGCTTTCGTTGCTGTCACTTTGGCAGCTAGCGCCTGAAGCTTCGCATCAAGCTCCTTGGCTGCCGCTAGCAGGGGTTCATTTGTCTCGACAACCATAAGCGATGACGGTCTTACATACGTCAGACTGCTTTGATCATCATCTTCTTCGATCAGGATGAGTTCGACCGGCGCGAAAAGACCTGCCGTCAAATCATGACGCAACATTGTGATGGCCAGCAGCGGGTTTCCGATTACGACCCGCAACACTTTTTTTTGAATCTGGACCTTCTTGATCCATGCGCCATGATTCATGACAGCAAACAATATGAAGCCACTCGGGCCCACGTGTGATTCCACCTCCGCTTTGTACGACTCCCAACTGTCGAACTTGGCAGGAAGGTCGTCGATCATCAGTGGTTTCTCGCCGACGTCGGCCAGCAATGCAGACACGAGTTCGTCGAAACTCTTCTTGCTGTCGAATCTGAGACGAACGCCATTAAACGCGATTTCGCGCGGATTAGTAGTTGTCATTTCGATTCTCCTTCAGCTACGGCGTAATGGTCGTCGACATACTCGACAACCGACATAGGGTGCGCGCTGCGTTCATGCACATAGGCAGCAGGCGTGCGATCAATCAAAAGGCTGAGCAGTTCCGGGCGACTATAGTGGCCACGGGAATCCATCTGCCTCTTACGCTTATCGATCAAAGAGAAATCAAGATCGGCAATCACCACGCCTTCACCGGAGCGCAGAGGCTCACCCATCAATTCGCCCTGCGGCGAGACAATCGCGGTAAAACAGCCACTGGAGATTGGGCCGATGGGGCAACCGGTGTCGTGCATAATCTGAACCTGCTGATCGGGATTCAGCCAGGCGGTGGCATTGACAACGAAGCAACCGGACTCCAGTGCGTGTTGGCGGATGTTGACTTGGGTCTGCTCGGCGAAAATGTCGCCCCCGAACGAACCAGGGTACATCGACGAGTGAATCTGCTCGCCATCAGCCATCAAGGCGTAACGGGCCAGCGGGTTGTAATGCTCCCAGCATGCCAACTGACCGATGCGCCCGACTGCGCTGTCGACAGCTCGCAGTCCGGAACCGTCGCCTTGCCCCCAGATCATGCGTTCATGGTAGGTCGGGGAAATCTTGCGACGACGCTGAATCAATGTGCCGTCAGCATCGAAAAGCAATTGCGTGTTAAAGAGTGTGCCACCATCGCGTTCGTTGACGCCAATCGATACTACCATCCCGGTTTGCCTGGAGGCTTCGCCGATGGCATGGGTGGCGACCGATGGTACAGTCACCGCTTGTTCAATTAGCCTCAGATGTTCCGCGCCCATCTGGAAAGGCGGCTGCACAAAGGAGAAATAGGGATAGTACGGCACTACCGCCTCCGAAAAGGTGGCGAACTGTACGCCGTGGCGACCAAGCTCAATGATTTTCTGGACAACCTTGTTCACGGTGCCTTCGCGGCTGTAAAGAACAGGGCTGATTTGTACAGCAGCGGCTTTTATAATGGTCATTGTGGATATCCTTTATTGGTTGATTGTTGAAAGCTGATATTCGGTAACAGGTGACATGGCTTGTGTTGCATATACGACAATGTTGGATAAATACTCAGGAGGTCTGCTTGGGGGGAGGTCGTTGGCGATGTCCATAACGCCAGCGTGGCGGGCGGCGCAAAGTGCAAGGCCAAGGTTGTCCTCGGCGAGGCCGGTGGGATCGCCGGTGGAATGGTCCGTGACAATCCACACGTCTGTCAATCGGCGCGTAAAGCGCATCTCTCTAACCTTCTTTTTGCTCATACCGCATTCCTTCCGATGTTCTTCTTCCTGCGGTCTTTCTCAGTGTGCCTCGCTATGACTTGTGTCTGCCAGCCTTTCAGGCGAAAGCCAGGATCAAAGTTAAGCTCGCGGAGCGCCTTTGCGATCGAGACAAAGCCGTCGTCCTCGGCGATGTTGAATATGCCCGGTTTGCCTCGGTCGATCGCGAGCAAGGCCGCATTGGCCGCTGCGTCGACGTGCACAGGCGCTGGTCGGTTCGGCTTATCGAAGCCGGTTCCCGGTCCGTATATTTGACCGTAACGCAGCACCACGCCTTCAAGGGGAGGCGACATGGTTGTCAATTGTTCGAGCGTCGCAACGCCTTCCACAACGATCGCGTTAGGTGCTTCGACGCGGAGATCCAGCGGAGCATTTTCAGAATAGGGTTGAGGCCCATCCGCGTAGACCCAACAAGCCAAGCTTTGGGCGATAACTCGGCGGGCACCGGCTTCAAGAGCCGCCGCAACCAGATTGCGCGTTCCCTCGATGCGGATACGCGTAGTGCGGGCAATGCCTTCTGCCATGCCGCTCGGTTCCAGATTAGCGGGAAGATCCGTGAGTTGATTTATGACGATTTCCGGGCAAACCGCAGTCATTGCTCGGGACAACGCCGGCGCATCGAACACGTCGACGACGATGGGTGTGACGCCGGCGGTCTTAAGCTCGGCGACTTTTCTCTCTGAGCGAGTCGTTCCGAAAACTTCACAACCCGCGTCGAGCAACTGCGGCACAAGCCGCTTGCCGATCGCTCCGGTTGCACCGGCGAGAAATACCTTTGCCATGTTTGTTTCTCCTGTGTGTTGGTTGATAGTTCTGCTCTGAAGCGCGTTTCATAATATGCGAGACGAGCAACGCATGTGCCAGAGCAAATCAATGTCGGAAATTTCTAAGAGGAGTCGGAGCCGAGTCAGCGGCGGCACCTGCGGGTTTTGCTGACAATCTAGTTCGTATTCTTAGGCTGAGAGTCACAATCCGGAGTTTCAGAAAGAATATCTAAAGCTCGTCGACGAAGAAACAATCCGGTCGTGCCCGATGAGTTTGTAAGACTTAGCCCGGCAATTTTGTAGAGGGCAGAGCACGAAACTTCGTGGTGACCTCAAGATTTCGTTGAACGACAAACAAAATTCGTTGTAAGGTCATTTGGGGGAGCCACTCAATGATCGCTGAGTCCATACTTTCCCTAGCCGTTTCTGTTGCGGCCGAGCACAGCGTTCAAGGCGTCCTCAACACGATAGTGCGCGGCCTTGCCGCACACCCTCATGTCGCCTTGGCGCGAATATGGCTTTTATCACCTGGGGATGTTTGTGATTCGTGTTTCATGCGTGCGAAGTGCCCTGACCAGACCGAGTGCCTTCACTTAATGGCGAGTGCTGGGAATCCAACCAATTCACCCGGAGAAGATTGGACTTTTCTGCACGGTCACTTTCGCCGCATGCCGCTCAAAGTGACGAAGATCGGAGAAGTCGGGACCAGCGAAAATCCCATTTTGATCAAAGACTTCGCTCCACAGAACCATTGGATCGCTCGACCTGATTGGGCGAGACGCGAAGGTATCCGCAGCTTCGCCGGACATCCTTTAGTATTCCAAGGAAAAAGCCTCGGCGTTCTTGCACTATTCAGCCGTGAACCTCTCGTTGAACAAGAATCAACTTGGATCGGCATCTTCGCCAAACAAGCAGCCGTTGCAATTGCCAATGCTCGTGCTTTTGAAGAAATCGCACGGCTCCGCAAGCAGTTGGAGATCGAGAATGCCTATCTGCACGAGCAGGTGAAGGAAAGTTTCGCATTTGGTGAAGTCGTCGGTAAAGATCCTGCTCTTCAAAAAGTGCTTCAACAAGTTCGGATGGTGGCGCGCACTAATGCCACGGTAATGATCGGCGGTGAATCGGGCACAGGGAAGGAACTTATCGCACGCGCGATTCATGACGGAAGTCCGAGACGCGATCGACCAATGGTTACCGTTAACTGCGCTGCTGTCCCGAGGGAGCTATTCGAAAGCGAATTCTTCGGTCACGTAAAGGGCGCCTTCACAGGCGCCCTGCGCGATCGCAGCGGCCGATTTCAGCTGGCCGATAAGGGAACCATCTTTCTCGACGAGGTGGGTGAAATCCCAATCGAGTTACAGAGCAAGCTGCTCCGCGTATTACAAGAAGGACAGCTCGAGCGTGTGGGTGACGATCAGACGCGTCAGATAGACGTGCGCGTCATCTCGGCGTCAAATCGGGACCTCAGCCGCGAAGTAGAAACAAGCCGCTTCCGCCGGGATCTTTACTACCGACTCTGCATGTTCCCCATCCATATGCCTCCCTTGCGCGAGCGGCGACAGGACATCCGACCGTTGGCCACGCATTTTCTCAATCTTAGCCGTCGCCGATTGAATTGCCCCGACGTGCGGCTAACCGAACACGCCGTCGAGCTTCTCTCCGCCTACGATTGGCCTGGCAACGTGCGTGAATTGCAGAATGTGATCGAGCGCGCCGTTATTCTTTCGCAGTCTGGCGCATTACGGATCGACTTAGTGCTGGGTGATACGGCGTCGACGCCGGGCGTTGCGCCTTCGCATTTGCAGGCTAACACGTCAGCGCGGATAGTAGTGTCGAAGCAAGAAATAGATCGCCGGGAGCACGAGAACATAATCGCTGCCTTAGAAAAAACTCGGGGAAGGGTTTATGGATCGGGTGGCGCCGCTGAAATTTTAGGAATGAAGCCGACTACGCTCGCTTACCGGCTCAAGAAGATGGGCATCAAAAGACCGATGTAAGAGAAAATCAAGGGGGGACAGGCTAGTTTTTCAGTCAAAGGTTGCGAAGCTCCGGGCCGGGCGCGGGAATTTTGACGGCAGTTTTTTGCCGCGATGCGTTGTTCTTTTTACTGATCAGTTCCTATCACCTCGAACCCAAGACCTCTGGCGGCGGTGGCGAGTTGAGAATCGTGGTTCAATAATAAATCGACAGTTTCGATCTCCCGTATCGAGAGCGCCGTCGCCAAATGAATCCCATCCAGCGTTCCGACCACGTGGGAAAGGTTTCGCCGGCTCGCTGAAAGATCCGGTTTGTGACCGGGTAGATGGCGAAGGTTTCATGGGTAATCCGGATGTCGCGCACCAGGTCCGCCACTTCAGTATCGGAGATCTCGCACGTGGCTGGGGAATGTAGAGTTGGAATCCTGCAAGGCTGGTTGGTTGCTCTCACTTTAGACCAAAGACCGATCTGAATTCCCGTACGACACTCGCGTTCGTCGGAATTGCCGGGTCAAGGGGCACCAGCGGGAGTTTCTTGGGCTCCATGTCGGGAACGAGGGGCGGTATGTCAGGTCGCGCGGAGATCCGGTGACGCTTATGAAGAATCAGCTGGGCCTCTTTGGAGAGGACATAATTGAAAAACAGCCTTGCGGCGTTTGGATGAGGCGCTTTGGCGGCAACGCCCATGATATCCATATTGACCAAAATCGGATCGGTGGTCTTTACCCATTCGACGGTTTGCCCCTTGTCTTTCAGTTGTTCGGCTCGTTCCGGATAGATCACGACCGAAACCGGGTATTCCCCCGCGCCCATCAGTTCAACCAGCAGATTGTGACCGTTGCGCCATTGAATGCCCTGCTTGGCTAGCGCTTCCATGTATTTTTTTCCCTTGTCCGCGCCCCAATGCTTGAGCATTCCCGCGTACCAGAAGTACTCCTCGTCATCCATCGCCAGTTTATCTTTCCAACGCGGGTGCAGCAGATCCTCCCAGTTTTTCGGCGCCTCCTGCGCGGTCACCATTCTAGAGTTATAGCCGATGACGTTGTAATTATTTTTCATCGAGACCCAGAAATGCCGGGGGTCCTTGTACGCCGCAGGATAAGCGGCGGCTTCCGGAGCGGCATAGGGCTGCAGAAAACCTCTTTCTTGAAGGACTTTGAGCGCGAAGGCGTTGAAAACGTCCGCGTGGTTTTGTCCGGCGCCAGCCTCGGCGATGGCGCGGTTGACGATCTGCTCGCCTCCTGCGCGGAAGATGTCGACCTTGATGAAAGGGTATTTTTTTTCAAACCCGGCGGCCACCAACCGCGAGTCGTCGAGGGCCATGCCGCTCCAGAAGCTGACTTTCTCTTCCTTCTTGGCCCCCGCAACCAGCTGATCCTCGGATTGTCCATAGCTGCGACCGAAATCCAAAAATAAGACGAAGATCACGGCAATCACAGGTAGAATTTTTTTCATCCCACCTTCCTCAACCAATGACCGCGATGGGCTGGATCTCGAGCAGCAGCTCCGGCCGTGCCAGATGCGTGACCTCGACGTAGGAGCTCGCCGGTAAACGGTCGCCGAACAGCTCTCTGAGCACGCTCTGAAACTCGGCAACGTGCCGCATATCAGTCATAAAAACTGCCATGCTGACGATGTCCCCGAGCTTGCCCCCGGCGGTTTCGACGGAAGTTCTTATCCTCTCAAACGTCTGCTTTGCCTGGGCAGCAAAATCGAACGCATCGCTGCCTTTGGCCATCTCCCCGGCAGTGTGGCCCGCGAGAAAAACCAAACTGCCTCCGCGCACCTTCACGGCCCGGGAGAGCCCGGCTTCAGGCACCGAATCGATGAATTGTTTTTCAGGTAATTGTCCCATCGCGCTTTCCTTTTCATCCAGGACGGCGATTGCCGGAATTTGCAGCAACGCTCCCGGAGTCCGAAGTTTTCTCGTCTCGACGAAGGCGCTGGCGGGAAAACCCGCCGTGAAGACGTCTTTTCTGCCACCGGTGAATTGTCGTCCCCACCTGCGCTCGGTCGTGTACACCGTCATGGTCGCGACCTGGTTGAGATCGCCGCCGGCCTTCTCGAGAACAGCTCGCATATTTTTCCACACCTGCTGAATTTGGCCCGAGAAATCACCGGGCGCAACCAGTTGTCCCTTTTCATCGACGGATTCTTGTCCGGAAATAAACAGCAGCGTTCCGAACTTCGCCATGACAGCCTTGGAATACGCCGACTCCGGCACGGGTGAAATCATTTGCATGGTCTTCAATCCTGTTTCGAATAGTCTGATTTCTATAACAATCGACGATCCAGATGGCAATCCGTCGTCAGACGCTGAAGCAGATGAATTCGATCCATGAAAATGAATCTGAATCGCCGGTTGAACCGATCGACTTCAAATTTTATGCTTCAGAAAAATGTCGCAGGCGGTTTTGCGCGTTGAATACGAAAGCCTATTACCTGAAAACATGTCTCTTGCTCATCGGGCTCGTGTCAGCGTGCGCGCCGACTCCGCTACAGGGCCAGGCGCCGCGTTCGCCGACACCAGCCTCGGTAACAGGAGTCGTTGACGTCCAGCCGATCGCTAAAGGGCTCGAACATCCTTGGAGCCTCGCTTTCCTCCCGGATAAGCGGATGCTTGTCACGGAGCGCCCGGGGCGCTTGCGCATTGTGGGAGCGGACGGCCGGCTCTCCGAACCACTCACTGGAGTCCCCAAGGTTTACGCGAGCGGACAGGGCGGGCTTCTGGACGTGGCACTGAGTCCGATGTTCGCTAAGGACCGGTTCATCTATCTGTCATTTGCTGAATCGGGGGAAGGCGGCGGAGCGACTGCCGTCGCGCGGGCGCGGCTTGGCGAGCGCGGCCTCGAAAACACGCAGGTGATCTGGCGTCAGCAACCCAAAGTGAGCGGCTCCAATCACTGGGGATCGCGGATCGTGTTTCGCCGCGACGGCACCTTGTTCGTGACCTTGGGCGAGCGCTTCAACTATTCCGAGAAAGCCCAGGATCTATCCGCGACTTTCGGTAAAGTCGTGCGCATCAACCCGGACGGCTCGGCGCCGCGCGATAACCCGCTCGTCGACCGCGACGGTGTGCGGTCGGAAATCTGGTCCTACGGTCATCGCAACGTTCAAGCGGCCGCGGTCCACCCCGAAACCGGTCAGCTCTGGACCGTGGAGCACGGCGCACGCGGCGGCGACGAGCTAAACCATCCGGAAGCCGGAAAGAATTATGGCTGGCCGGTCATCTCCTATGGCACTCACTACTCTTATCTGAAGATCGGCGAAGGCACGGCGAAAGAGGGAATGGAGCAGCCGGTTTACTATTGGGATCCGGTGATCGCGCCGTCGGGTATGGTCATTTACACGGGAGAGCTGTTCGCGGGTTGGAAAGGCAACTTTCTCATCGGGTCGCTCACGCCGGGCGGATTGGTGCGTCTCGTTATGAGGGACGGCAAAGTCGCGCAGGAAGAACGTTACCTGGGCGATTTGCGGGAGCGCATCCGCGACGTACGTCAGGCGCCGGACGGCTCGCTCTATCTACTCACCGACGCACGCGACGGCCAGATCCTGCGGATCACGCCGAGGCCTAATCGTTGAGTAAATGAACCGGTTTTGCGGTATGTCAACGATTCGATCGGGGTGATCTACATCCGCCCCATGCGGTCGGCTTCCGAATAGTGGTCTGCGCTGCGGGAAAAGAAGGCGAATTCTCTTAGGGCTTGTCCGCTGCCATCAAACTCAAATCCGCCGCGGGGCAGATTTCTCTCGCCTTGATAAAACCAACTTTCTCGAACGTCGATAGGTGCTTTTCGATCGCCATAAAATGGGCCGCCCGATGACCGAAGGGCGAAGAAGAATTGACGTGACTTATATTTTTTTCCCAGTTTTCGCCGTTGGATCCGTTGAGAAACGCTGCCAGCAGAAGCCGCATATTTTCAGCTTCACCGGCCGCCCACCCCACCGATCTTCAAGGCTAAGCTGATGCCGTGAAACAGCGAAGGTTTCTAATTTGTCAATCAATAAGAGCGCTACACCGTCCATCGCGAGTTCGGGAATAGTCTGCTCAAACAGCTTTGCCACTGCCTGCTGGCTGCGGCCAAGAGCGGAACTCGTCAGCGCATGCGGATCAACCTCGATGAATGCGCATCTCGTGCCGGGGAGCTGTTTCGCGACCTGATTTGCAAGACCACGAGCCAGAGGCGACTGCGCCAGCAGGCGATCATGTACGCCATCGGCCAGTTTGATAGATGTCCATGCTGGACGGAACTCTTCGTCCCGCAGCCGACAACGGCGCGGTATACCATCCGGATTACCCATCGCTTTTCTTTTTTAAAAACTGTTTACGTAACGTGCCGGTTCCAACAAAGTGGGACAACAGGTGAAAGTTCCGTGTCTCATAACGGATCCGACCGGCAATGATGGCCGGATGGATGCCGAGGCGCTGCGCTAGTTCAATGACAGCCAGCGGCGTTGGCTTGTCCTTTACCTTGCTCGTATTCCAGATGTCTTCTGGAATGAGCCCATTCTCGGCCCATTCATCCGCTTCGGTTTCTCGCGAATCACGTCGCGCAGCGTGCACGTCACGAAGACTCAGATCATCGACGAATGCTTCGCTGTTCGTCTCGTTCATATGGCGGCCGATATGGGCGAGCTCGTGCAGCAAACAGAACCAAAAATTATCGAGCCGATCATAGCGTAAAGTCAGTCCGATCACGGGTGTACTGTCGGCGAGTTGAAGCGCGGCACCGTCAAGGTGCGTACGTGGTAAATGCTCAAGATACACGAGATGAATACCGTGATTGGCGAGGAATTCTTGAGCGAGTCGCGGACCGTCTTGTGACCAGCTCAATTCAACCACTTTCCGCAAGAAAGTGAGATCGACAGTGCCGGGTTTAAAGCTGACAGGCAGCCGATGCGCATGGTGTTGCCCGTTAGGAGCTTGCTACCCGTAAACATCGCGGTTGCGGCAATCACACTGTCGGGCACTTTGAGTCGGTAATCTCTTCGCACAAGCGCTGCCAGCCTCGCGATGCGAGAGTCTACCGGAATAACGGAGACTGTCGCCAGCAATCCTTCGATGAGTGATTCTTCCTCTGCGCTAAGGTCGGAATATGCGAAAAGCTCAAGCTCGGTCACTGCGGATACATAGATAGGCACGTTTTCGGCGAAAACGTCTCGCAAAACAGAAACGGCACCTGCATCATCTTTTAGGTAATAAGAATCGCGTTGGTATCGAGTGTGTACACTTAGTGAAGGGCACCGCGTTTTCTCGACCATGTTGCGCGCATTTTCTTGAGTTCTCGAAGCGGTTCGGGACTACGCCCCTTCCACACACCACGAGCTTTCTCCCACACCGCAAGGCGTTCTTTCGCGGTGATGAGCGGATAAACGCGGGCATGCGAGAGTGATTGAGAACGCTTTGCCATGGGCTAGATATTAACTGAGCGGATTCTGGAATGAAAGCATGCGTATTGAATCATCTAAAATGTAACCCAAGGAGGAATCGTTG
>Ga0193716_1002000_pt1 | contig 11646 bp, 10 predicted proteins | sample U2c1metaG_FD_145901 | JGI IMG/M metagenome (GOLD analysis project Ga0193716, IMG submission 145901) | Soil microbial communities from a riparian zone of the East river system, Colorado, United States - U2c1 | ecosystem: Environmental > Terrestrial > Soil > Riparian zone | place: USA: East River...
CGGTGGGCCGCCACCGTGTTGGGCGTGCGCGTCAGCCGGTCCATGTGGAATTCGAGGCCGAGGCTGGCGGCGGTCTCGGTGATGCGCGCATCCATCTGCTGGGAGCGTTCCCAGCTGCCGAACTTGGCGGTGCGGTACTCGCGCCGGTCGACGCCTTCCTCCGGCATGTCGGGATTGAGCTGGAACGGATGCCAGCGCACGTCGAAGGCGAGGCCGTCCTTGGCCAGCAGCGGCAATGCGATCTCGAGCTGGCGTTTGCCGATATAGCACCATGGGCAGATCGCGTCGGAGATGATGTCGATCCGGCTGGCGGTCGAGATGGAGTCCATGACGGTATCCTTTCGGCGATGGCGGTCGGCAGGTTAAGGTGAGCCTATATCCATCCAAGCAGCATGAGCAACGGGGCAGGACAATGGACAAAACCGCCTATCGAACCGCCTTGATCGTGGGCACCGGGCCGGGGCTCAGCGCCTCGCTGGCGCGCCTGTTCGCCAAGAATGGCCTCAAGGTCGCGCTTGCAGCGCGGCGAAGCGATAAACTGGCAGCGCTGTGCGCCGAGACCGGCGCCAGCGCCTTCACCTGCAATGCCGCCGATCCGGCCGAGGTGGCGGCGCTGTTCACGGCGGTGGAGGGCAAATACGGCGCGCCCGACGTCGTCGTCTATAATGCGAGCTCGCGCGTACGCGGCTCGATCGTCGACCTGCCGCCGGAAGACGTGCGCAAGGCGCTCGAGATCAGCGCCTTCGGCGGCTTTCTCGTAGCGCAGCAGGCGGCCCGCCGGATGCTGCCGCAGGGCAGGGGTGCCATTTTCCTGACAGGCGCCACCGCGGGGGTGAAGGGTTTTGCCCTCTCGGCCACCTTCGCCATGGGCAAGTTCGCCCTGCGTGGGCTTGCCCAGGCGATGGCGCGGGAACTGTCGCCCAAGGGCATCCATGTCGCGCACTTCGTGATCGACGGCGGCATCCGCAGCGAAGCGCGTCCGGTGCCCGCCGACACGCCCGACAGCCTGCTCGATCCGGACGCCATCGCCGAGACCTACTGGAACGTCATGCACCAGCACCGCAGTGCCTGGAGCATGGAAGTCGAGGTGCGACCCTGGGTCGAGCGTTTCTGACGTCAGACGTCGCTGCTGTCGTCGAAGCCGCCACCACCGAAGCCGCCGCCATCGTCGAACCCGCCATTGTCCTGGTCCCCGGCATCCGCTGTGTCCCACTGGTTCGCCGTCTGATCTTCGGTCTGCTGATTGTCGACTAGTTGATTGTCGGGCAGCTTATTGTCGGAAGGCGCGAGACCTTGCTGTTCCAGCAGGCTGTCGCGCGAAGTGTCAGGAGGGATACCGGCGAGGCCGGCGGCAGGGACGCCGCCAAGGCCGGCATTATGTCCACCGAACATCGACGAGATACCCTGGAAGAGCAGTGCGCCGCCCGCCACGCCGGCGGCCGTCGCCGCTGCAGTGCGCAGGAAGCCGCCGCCGCCGCCCATTCCCATGCCTTGACCCATACCTGGGCCCATGCCCGCGGAGCCACCAGGAGGGGGTGCTGCGCCCCACGGCTGGGCCGGTGGCGCAGCCGTAGCCTGTCGCGAGCCCCATGGTGAGGGGGCCGCAGCCGAGGGAGCCGCGGCGGGCGAGGCGGGCACGCTGCCCGTCCGGCCGCCCAGGAAGCTGGTGGGCTTCGCGGCAGCCTGCTGCGCAGCGGCCAGCTTCTGCTCAAGCTCGGTGATGTGGGCTTGGGCTGCCTCCAGCGTCATGTTCTGGATCAGCACCGTCTGCACCAGCAGATAGGGGACGTCCGGTTGCGCGGCGACACCGGCCTTGATCAAGGCTTCGGCCTCGGCGTCCTTGCCCTGCACATCGGTCTGCTTCAGCCGCGCCAGCAGCTGGGTAATGAGATCCTGTTCCTGTGGCGTCATCGCCAACCCTCCCGTTCGCTGTGATCCACCTTAGGCCTGTGCTGATGTGGGGAGCGCCTGCCCTTTTGCCAGTCGCAGCAGTTGCCGACAGTGATACAAAGTCGCACTCTGGTGCAGTGAACTTGACCCGGATGACAAACACATGACGGACGCGACTGGTACTTCTCCGACGAGTCTTGGCGCTGGCATCCATGCTCTACGGGCGAAATGGGGCTGGGTGGTGGCGCTCGGCCTGTTCCTGATGCTGTGCGGAGTCATCGCCATCGGCAGCATGGTTGCAGCCACTGTGATCAGCGTCTGGGTGGTGGGCATCATGATGGTCATCGCCGGCGCCGGCGAGGTGGCGCATGGCTTCGCCGTGAAGAGCTGGGGCAAGTCCCTGCTCTGGATGCTGCTCGGGCTGTTCTATGCGCTGGCCGGCATTTTTGCGATCATGAACCCGCTGCTGGCCGCAAGCGTCTTCACCTTGCTGCTGGCGTTCGGTCTGATTGCCTCGGGAATCGTCCGCATCTATCTCGCCTTCCATTTGAAGGAGGGCATGCCCTGGGGCTGGGTGATTTCCTCCGGCCTGATCACGTTGCTTCTGGGCGTGATGATCCTGGCGCAATGGCCGGCGGCGAGCCTCTGGGTGCTCGGCATGTTCCTGGGCATCGACATGCTGTTCGCCGGATCAAGCTGGCTCACCATGGGCCTCGCCCTACGCCGGAGGACGTAGTCGCGACAGCGGGACCCGTTCGACCTCGACGAGATTGGTGTTGTAGGTCGTGGCGCCGCAGGGCGCCGAGCGGTCGTCGGCCAGCACGTTGGCGCAGCCCCTGGTGTCGATGCCGTCGCGGTCCGGCGTGAACCAGGCACCTTCCTTGATCGAGACGACGCCTGGCGCGATCCGGCTGGTCACCTTGGCCGGCAGCAGGGTCGAGCCGCGATCGTTGAACACGCGCACCATCTCGCCGTTGACGATACCGCGCTTGGCGGCGTCGGCGGTGTTCAGCCACACATCGTCGGGGTCGATGCGCGCGAGTTGGCCCTGGTTGCCGTGGATCGAATGGGTGCGGGCGCGCGACTTGGGACTGCACAGCATCAGCGGAAAGCGCGCCTCGGGCGTCACCGGATCGAACCAGGTGGGGATGGGCGGGATATGGCCCAGCCCATAGGGGTCGGGATTGGCCGCCAGAGCCATCGAGTAGATCTCGATCTTGCCTGAGGGCGTGGTGAATTTGTGGTTCTCCGGATCGCGGATCTGGGCAGCAAAGGCCACGGCGTCGCGGGGTGCCGGAAAGCGCGCTACGCCGTTTTCGACGAAGGCGTCGAAATCGCCGACCGCGCTGCTCGTGAGCTCGCGCAGCCATTCGAACTCGGTCTTGTCGTTATAGTCGTTGATGCCGACGCGGGCGGCCAGGTCGGCCACGATGTCCATGTCATTGCGGCACTCGTACATCGGCGAGATCGCCTGCTTCATGAAGATCGCGTAGTGCCCGGCGCCGGCCCATGGCGTGTGCACGTCGTTGCGCTCCCAGAAAGTGGTGGCCGGCAGGACGATGTCGGCATGGCGGGCGGTCGGCGTCAGGAAGTGGTCCTGGGCGACGATGAACTCGACGCCGCCCAGCGAGGACGCCATCTTGTTGACGTTGGGGCACTGGTTGAAAAGATCGCCGCCGGCCGAATAGATCATTTTGATGTCGGCCGGATAGCCGCCGGCGCGGCCGCGCGCGAGCAGATCGGCCAACAGCGGCGTGGCGACGCGCGAGGAAATCGGGTTGGTGCCCGTCGGCAGCGCCTTGATGCCGCTGCGTCCGGTGACGCCGTTGCTGACACCGGAATTGCCGCCAACCACACCGATATTGCCGGTGATCGCCGCCAGCGCATAAGCGGCGCGATGGAACTGCTCGCCGAACGCCGTCCGTCCGGGCGCGTAGCCGCAGTGCAAGGCCGCAGGCTTGGTGGTGGCGAACTCAAGGGCCAGCCGCCGGATGGTCTCGGCGGGAATGCCGGTGAGGGCTGCCGCCCATTCCGGCGTCTTGGCAACGCCGTCGGCCTCGCCCAACAGATACGACCGATAGGACGCGCCGGCCGGTGCGCCGGGCGGCAGATGCGCCTCGTCGAAGCCCAGCACATGGCGGTCGCAATAGGCCTGGTCGTGTAGCCCTTCGCTCACTGCGATATAGGCCATGGCGATCAGCGCGGCGGCATCGGTCGACGGTTTGATGAAGATATGCTCGTCGGCCAGCGCGACGCTGGTCCGGGTGCGGCGCGGATCGACGCAGACGATGCGCACGCCCTTGGCCTTGGCGTCCTTGAGATACTGCTGGGTGCCGGTGCCGAAGGTGCCGTCGGCGGGGCTCCAGCCCCACATGACGATCAACTTGGAATTGGCGTAGTCGGTGGGCTCGCGACCCGAGCTCTTGTAGTCGGCCTTGGCGCCGAAGGTCATACGCACGGCGAAGACCTCGGCCTCGGCCGACATGTTCGACCACAACTCGGTGCAGCCGCCGAATTTGTAGAGGAAGCGCTTGGGGGCGCCCCGGCCGTGCAGCATCGAGAGACTGCCCGAACGGGAGACGTCGAGGATGGCGGCGTTGCCATGGGTTTCGCGCACTCGCAGCATCTCCGCCGCGACATGGTCCAGCGCCGCGTCCCACGAGATACGCTCGAACTGGCCCGAGCCACGCGGGCCGACCCGGCGCAAGGGATGGCGCAGCCGGTCGGGATGGTAGGTGCGCTCGATCTGACCGACGCCGCGGCCGCAGGCATGGAGCGGCGGCAGGTCCGGAGTCCAGCGCGCGGGATCGGTCGATATCTTGACGATGCGGTCGTCGATGACATGCGCGTTGACCACGCAACGGCCACCACAATTGTGGCCGCAGGTGCTGGTCACGACCGTCTCATTGGGCCGGCCGGCGCGCCGCGGCTTCTGGTAGATGGTCTGATCCGGCATGGCTTCACCTCGCGAATGATCGCAGGGTAGCGTTTCCGGCACGCAGCCTCCACCGGTTTCACTTTTTGCAATTGATCCGGATGGCATGAAAAATGAGTGGAACTACGATCAATGACTTCACCTCCTGGGGCCATCCTGTGACCACCATCAAACTGCTGCTCTCGACCTTCGCACGCGACAACTGGGGTGCGCGCATCGCCGCCGCCGTCCCGGATGCCGAGTTGTCCTTGATCACCGCTGAGCATGCGTTTGCGGGGATAGATCCGTGTGATGCCGACATCGCCTTCATGACGCGTGAAGTCACCGGACGGTCGAGCAAGAACAACGACTCGCCCGAGTTGACGGTCTTCCAGAACGTGCTGCGCCGCGCCCCCCGTCTGCAATGGCTGCACATCCATCCGGCAGGCGCCGAGCGGCCAATCTATGTCGAGCTGCGCCGCCGTGGCGTCAAAGTCACGACCTCCTCGGGTGCCACGGCATCGACCGTGGCGCAGAGCGCGGCCGGCGCGCTGCTTGGCCTGGCGCGACGCTTTCCGGCGCTGATGGACGCCCAGCGCCGCCATGCATGGGAGCCGCTGCTCGGCGAGAAGGCGCCACGCGATCTGCAGGGCCAGACGGCGGTGATCGTCGGTCTCGGCCCGATCGGCCGTACGCTGGCGGCAACACTCAAGGTCCTGGGCATGTCGGTTGTCGGCGTGCGGCGTGAGGCGACGCCAGTCCCTCCCTGCGACGAGACCGTGACTTACGATCGGCTGCTCGAGGTCCTGCCGCGCGCGGACTGGCTGGTTCTCGCTTGCCCGTTGTCGCCGGTCACGCGCGGCCTGGGCAGCGCCGCGGCGCTTGCCAGGCTTCCTGCCGGCGCACATTTGATCAACGTCTCACGCGGCGATGTCGCGATCGAGGCCGACGTCATCGACGCCCTTTCGACCGGACACCTGGCCGGCGCCTATCTCGATGTCTTCGAGCATGAGCCGCTCGATCCCAAATCGCCGCTCTGGGATATGCCCAATGTCATCATCTCGCCGCACACCGCCAGCCACTCGCAGAGCCTGAACGAGAACGTGTTCGGCATCTTCCTCGAAAATCTGGCGCACTGGCGCAAGGGCCAAAAGCTGCGCAACGATGTCGACAACATGAGCTGATGGAACGATCCCAGGCGGGGCGGCGCCGTCTAGCGGTCAGGCGCGCATCAGCAACCGCACATGTGCGGCGGCAGACTCCGCCAGCGCGTCGAGGTCGTAGCCGCCTTCCAGTGCCGACACGAGGCGGCCGCCGCCGTGCCGTCCGGCGACGGCCAGCAGCTCCCCGGTCAGCCAGGCGAAATCCTCCGTCTCGACATTGAGCTCGGCCAGCGGATCGAGGCGATGGGCATCGAAGCCCGCCGATACGATCAGGAGCTGCGGTGCGAAGCGCTCGAGCTGCGGCAGGATGCGCTGGCTCCAGGCGGCGCGGAACACCTCGCTGCCGCTGCCGGGCGGCAAAGGCACATTGACGACATTGCCGTCGATGCCGCGCTCGCGGGCGAAGCCGGTGCCGGGGTAGAGCGGATACTGGTGCGACGAGGCGTAGAACAGCCGCGCATCGCGCTCGATGATGCCTTGCGTCCCCTGGCCGTGATGGACGTCGAAATCGACGATGGCGACACGTTCCAAGCCGTATTTGGCTTGCGCGTGCAGCGCCCCCACCGCGACATTGTTGAGGAGGCAGAAGCCGCCGGGCACCGCCGGCAAAGCATGGTGGCCGGGCGGCCGGACCGCTGCGAAGGCCGTTCGGACCTGACCCTCCATGACCGCCTCGACACCGGCCACGACGGCGCCGGCGGCATGGCGAGCGGCCTCGGCGCTGCGCTCGCTCACGAAGGTGCTGTCGTCGATCTGGACGATCTCGCCGGGAGCGGGGCGGATGCGGAGGATGGCTTCGACGTAGGCCATGGGATGGACCCGTGTGAGCTGTTCCATCGTGGCGGCCGGTGCGGTCTGGCGGACGAGGCCGGCAAATTCCGCCGCCTCGAGTGCCGCCAGGACGGCGCGCAGCCGCTCGGGACTTTCGGGGTGATGCTCGCCCGTCTGGTGCTCGAGGAACAGGGGATGGCTGATCAGGAGTGTCGACATGACCGCTCGGGGCTCCTCAAGAGGCCAGGCTTCCCAGGCTCGCATTGTGCGGAGCGACCTCGCTCAGAAAGGTATCGTAGTTGCGGAGATACTCACCTTCGAAATAGGAGGTGGACGCCAGGACAAGGACGACGGTTCCCGGCGTGAAGTCGGTCAGTTCGTGCCAGACCCAGTTTCCGACGATCAACCCGTGCGCGGATCCCTCGAGATCGACTGTTTGCGTCGTGGCGCCATCGTCCAGGAACATCCGGCAGCGTCCCGAGATGGCGAAGGTGGCCAGGATCGATTCGCGATGGGCGTGCCGGCCACGCCATTCCAAGGGGGGCACGCTGGTCAGCCAGAACGCCCGCTTGACCTCGAAACCGAGGTCGCCGGCGGTGATCCAGGTGTTCCACCCTTCACCGGTGCTGCCATGCGACGGCGCATCGAACCATTTGCATCGTCGAACGGTGAGCTTGGGCTTCAAGATTCAGGGCTCCGAGAGGGTGACCGCTTCTAACACCCGTTCAACGCCTGAGAAAGCGGCCGGCCGGGCGCCGGCGTTCGGTGTTCACGTCTTCGGCGCCTGCGCCGCCGCTACTGCCGTCGGCGGCGTGCCGCCGAGCGCCAGAAAGAGCTGCGCTGTGTCGATCAGGCGCTGCGCCTTGGCGCGGGAATAGCCGAGTTGCGCCTGCGAGAGGCGACGCTGCGCGTCGATCACCTCGAGGACGCCGGAATTGCCGAAGCTGAAGCTGGTCCGGGCGAGGTCGAGCGAGGCCGACGCCGCCTGCGCGGCGGTATTCTGGGCGCGAATCTCCTCGGCGTCGTTGGCAAGCGCCTGAAGACGATCGGCCACCTGGCCGAAGGCCGTCAGGATGGTTTGCCGGTAAGTGGCGAGGGCTTCGGTGTAGCGGTCGATCGCCGCCCGGCGTTCGGCGCTGAGCTGCCCACCATTGAACAAAGGCTGGACGATATTGCCCGCGACCCCCCAGGCGGAGGCCACGGTGTTGAACAGGCCGCCCGGTGTCAGGGCCTGCTGGGTCAAGGTCCCAGTCAGATCGATCTTGGGGTAGAGATTGGCGGTGGCCACGCCGATGTCGGCGCTGGCCGCATGCAACTGCGCCTCGGCGGCCCGTATATCCGGCCGGTCGTGCACGAGTTCCGACGGCAGGCTGGCGGGAATTTCGTCCGGCAGGGTGAAATCGTCCAGGGCGAAATCGGGCGGCGACCAGTCCGCCGGCGCCTTGCCGACCAGGAGCGCCAGGGCATGGCGGGCCGTACTGTCCTGCTGCTGCACATCGGGCAGCAAGGTCCGGTCGCTCGCGAGCTGGCTTTGCGCGGCCAGCAACTGCGTGCGCGTGTCCGAGCCGAACCTGACCGCGGTCTCCACCAGTTCGGCGTTGCGCGCGTCGTTGGCGACGATGCCGCGCAGCACGGCAATCTGGGCACGTGCCGACGCGCTGGCCAGTGCCTGCGCCGTAACATTGGCGGACAGCGTAAGATAGGCCGCATTCAGCTCATGCACTCGGTATTCGGCCAAGGCGGCTCTTTCCTCGACCGTGCGTCTCTGGCCGCCGAACAGATCCAGCGGAAAACTGACGGTAGGCCCCACCGTGTAATAGACGAATGGCGGAATGGTTAAATCAGCCGGCCCGAACAGGGCCGCGCCGTATTTCTGATAACCCATCGTGCCGCCGACGGATACCTGCGGGAGCAGCGCGCCGCCGGCGGACTTGACGGCTTCCTGCGCCGCCGCCACGCGTGCCTTGGCGGCGGCGATGTTCTGGTTGTCGGCGAGCGCCTGCTTGATGACGCTATCGAGCGCGGGCGAACGGAAGGCCGCCCACCAATCGCCTTCGATCCTCTTTCCCAGCGCCAGCCGCTGGTCCGCCGGCAGCGGCGTATCGCCGGATGCCGCATAGGTCGGTGCGGTTTGCGTCTCGGGGGTCTTGAAATCGGGACCGACCATGCAGGCGCTGAGAAGCAGGGCCAACGGCAGCGCGATGAGCGGGGGTCTATTCATTCGAGCACCACGGGATGAGCGCCGGCCTCTGGCTTGGCGCGCTTGATCAACAGCAGGAATGGAATGGTCAGCAATGTCAGCACCATCATGAGCCTGAAATCGTCGATATAGGCAATCATCGTGCCCTGGTTGGTGATCATGGCGTTCAGCGCCGCCAGCCCCTTGGCCGTCCCGACATCGACATGGGCGGCAATGGCGGCGGGATTGGAGGTGACGTTATAGGGCGTGACATGCTCGGCGAGCGAGGCGTGAAGGATCTGGGTGTTCTGGGTGAGGAGAAACATCACGACGGAAATGCCGATCGAGCTGCCGACGTTGCGCAGAAGGTTGAAGAATGCCGTGCCCTCGTTGCGCAGCGCGCGGGGCAGGGTAGTGAAGGCCACCGTCGACAGCGGCACATAGACGAGGCCGACCCCGAGGCCCTGAACGACGCCGGACGTGATGATCGGCCAGTATCCCATCAGGATCGAATATTGCGTCATCTGCCACAATGAATAGGCTGTCAGGGCAAGGCCCACCGCCATGATCAGGCGAGCGTCGAATCGCGTGATCAATCGTCCGACGGCCATCATGCCGACAAGGGTTCCGAAGCCGCGGGGCGCCGTCACCAGGCCGGTCAGGACGACCGGATATTGCAACTGATTCTGCAGCATCGGCGGCAGCAGCGCGAGGGTGGCGAAAAGCACGACGCCGACGAGGAAAATGAAGACATTGGAGGCGACGAAATTGCGATCCTTGAACAAGCCCGGGTTCAGGAACGGCTTCGGGCTGGTGAACATGTGGACGATGAAAAGATAGAAGCCCAGCCCGGCGGCGACGCCTTCGATGATGATTTCCGTGGAGGAGAACCAGTCCAGGAGCTGGCCCCTGTCCAGCATCAGTTGAAGCGACGCGATGCCGAGACTGAGCGTCGCGAAGCCGAAGAAATCGAATCGCGACGATTGGGCGTTGCGGCTTTCGGGCATCGTCAGCACGAGGCCGGCGAAAGCCAGCACGCCGATCGGGAGGTTGATGTAGAACACCCAGCGCCAACTGTAATTGTCGGTCAGCCACCCGCCGAGCGCCGGGCCGAGAATGGGTCCCATCGTCACACCGACGCCCCAGATCGACATGGCGCGGCCGAAATCCTTCGGTGAATTGATGTCGAACAGGACGGCCTGCGAGAGCGGTACCAGCGCCGCCCCGCCGACCCCCTGCAGGAACCGGAACAGCACGATCTGGGGCAGTGTCTCGGCGATGCCGCAGAGCGCCGACGCGATGGTGAAGAGGACGATGGAGACCAGGAAGACCTTGCGGCGGCCGAATTCGTTCGCCAGCCATCCGGACAGCGGGATGGTGATGGCCGCCGCGACGATATAGGAGGTGAGGACCCACCCCATCTCGTCTTGGGTCGCCGACAGCGTGCCTTGCATGCGGGGCAGAGCCACATTGGCGATGGTCGAATCCAGGGCCTGCATGATGGTCGCCAGCATCACCGAGGCGGTGATCACGCCGTGATTGGCGACCGGCACGAAATGCCGCTGGTCCGGCACGGCTGAACTCTCGGCCATCGCCTAGTTCCAGAAGCGCAGCGAACGGCGATGCTGCGTGTCGACCTCGGCGATGACGCTCATGCCGGAAGCGAGCGGCACGTCGGTCTGGCTGGCATCGATCGAGAGCCGCACGGGCAGCCGTTGCACCACCTTGACCCAGTTGCCGGATGAGTTTTCCGGCGGAAGCAGGGAGAAGCTGGAGCCGGTGCCGGGACTGGTGCTCTCGACCGTTCCGGTGAATGTCTTGTCCGGATAGGCTTCGACGGTGAAGGTAGCGCTCTGGCCGGGGCGCATGTCGGTGAGCTCGGTTTCCTTGAAATTGGCTTCGACCCACAGGTTCTTCTGCGACACCAGGGCGAACAACGGCGCGGCCGCGTTGATATAGTCGCCGACCTGCAGCTGCTCGACCTTGGTGACGATGCCGTCGATCGGCGCGTGCACCGCCGTATAGGACAGATCGAGTTTGGCGCGGTCCAGCGCGGCCTGCGCCTGCTGCACGCTGGGATGGCAGTCGACCGGTGCGGTCGGATTGCCACCCAGATCGGCGAAGGCGCCGGCGGTCTGCTCAGTCGCCGCGGCCAGGCGCTGGCGCGCCGAATCCAGATTCTGTGTCACCTGATCGAGCTGGGCGCGCGAGGAGATGCCGCTTCCCGCGAGCTTCGTCTGGCGGTCATATTCATTCTGCTGGTAAGCGAGATTGCTCTCCGCGGCTTTCTCGTCCGCCTGATACCGGCGGTACGCCGCCTGCAGCGACTGGATCTTGAGGCGTGCGACCGCAAGCTGAGCCTTGGCATCGGCAACGGCGATTTCGAAACGACGCGGATCAAGCTTGAACAGGACCTGCCCGGCGTGGACGGTCTGATTGTCCCGCACGCCCACCTCGATGACGCGGGCGGAAATGTTCGCGCTGATTTCCACGCGTGCTGCCTGCACATAGGCATCGTCCGTGGATACGTAACGTCCGCCGAGCAAATAAAGGACAAGCGCGGCAAGGGCTACCAGCGCCGGACCGCCCACCAGTAACGCCCTTCGATATCCGTTCCCCCGTTTTTTGGGCGTGCGGGGTGGCGGCGGGACGGCTTCAACGGCTTCATCAGCTTGCATTATTCAGCAAAATCCGAATTGGGGGAGAGGGGGTATAGCAATTTGCCGGAC
>Ga0193716_1002001_pt1 | contig 11644 bp, 10 predicted proteins | sample U2c1metaG_FD_145901 | JGI IMG/M metagenome (GOLD analysis project Ga0193716, IMG submission 145901) | Soil microbial communities from a riparian zone of the East river system, Colorado, United States - U2c1 | ecosystem: Environmental > Terrestrial > Soil > Riparian zone | place: USA: East River...
CATTCCGTATTCATGCCAGGCCCAGTTCGGCACGTCGGGGAGCAGCGGCTGTCCCATCGGCGGACTGAGCACGGTTCGCGGCATCGCATTCTCGATCCGCCATTCCTCGACATTCAGGATGATCCAGACGGCGAGTTTTTTTTTGCCTGGAAGGACCAGCTTGGGGCGGTCGATGAGGGCTTGATAGGGGACGCGATCGGTGAGGGCCAACTGGGACTTCCTGCCTTATTTGTTATTCCGCGGCTTTGACCTGCTTCGGTGAACCGGCGTTCACCAGCGGCAAAACCTTCTCCGCCGTCAGGATCATGGACTTTCGCCCAAGCTCGCGGTCTTTCCAATCCTTGCCAGCGTAGAGCAGCGTCCCGAAAGTGCCGACTTCGCTCTGGAAGGCAAGGATCTGATCGGCGACACTATCCGGCGTGCCGTAAATGATCAACTTGTCGCAGATCATCTCAAGGGTCACTTCGTCGTCGGGCTGGTCGCGGTACGTCTTGAACAGTTCGATGCGACCGTTCTTCTTCAGCTTCGTAAACAACGAACGATAGTAATTCACATACGGCCCGCTGGGATCGGTAGCATAGGCCTTTGCCGTCGCCGCGTCGTCGGCAACGAAAATGCTTTTGGCGACGCGCCAGTTGGCCGGGTCCGCCGGGCGGCCGCCGCGCTCGCAGCCCTCGACGTACTTGGGCCAGTGGCTTTTCACCCACGCAGGCATTAGGAAGTTCGCTGAGATCGGGTCCCATCCGCGCACGGCGGCTTCGGTCACGCCCTTTGAAAACGGAGCAACCGCGGTCACGACGATCGGGGGGTGCGGGCGTTGCAGCGGGCGAGGGATGTAGCCCTGACCGATCTCCTTGATCTGCGTTCGTTGCGTGGACACCGTCCAGTACTTGCCTTGCAGATTGTAGGGCGGTTCGCCCGACCAGATGCCGAGCACCTGATTGATCGCCTCGAGGAACATCTCATTGCGGTTGAAGTCGAGATTGCCGAACAGTTCTGCGTCGGACAGCAACCCACCGGGGCTGATGCCGAAAATAAAGCGACCATCGAGCATATGATCCAGCATCGCGATGCTGGCTGCGACGGTTGCGGGATGGGTGTTGGGCATGTTCACGGTGCCCGTACCCAGCTTAATTTGTTTGGTCGCGGCGGCGATCCACGCCAGAAACGTTACGCAGGACGTGATGTTCTCGGCCTTGTCGGTGACGTGCTCACCGACATAAGCCTCGGTGAATCCGAGTTCGTCGGCGAGCAGGAACGCCTCACGGTCTTCCGCCAGCGACTGCCGCCAGTCCTTGTCTAGGGGATGGATCGGCATGGTGAAAAAGCCCAACTTCATCGCGCATTCCTCGATTGCGTGTGATTCTCCGAAAGACTAGCGATTGTGGCCTATTAGAAAAATGATTATTCTTACTTTCTTGCATTAGGAAACTTGATGGATGGTTTCGCTTCGTCAGATCAGATCTTTTGTCGCGGTCTACGAAGAAGGCTCGTTCACATCTGCGGCCAAACGGGAAGGCGCGACCCAGTCGGGCATCTCGCAGCACATCAAGCAGCTCGAGTCAGAACTTGGCGTGGCGCTGTTGGAGCGCAACGGCCGCGATGTCGAAGCGACGCTGGCCGGAAAGCTTTATTATCGTGAGTGCGTCGACGTTCTGAAGAAGCTGGAGGCGGCGCAGCAAAGCGTTGCAGTCAATCATGTCCGCGGTGCGATCCGGGTGGGTCTGATGCCGACCTTCACGAGATCCGTACTCGCTCCTGCGCTTGACAAGTTTCTAGGCTCTGCGCCCGGCTCGGAGATCAGTGTCACCGAGGCCTACTCGGGCGTCCTGACGGAAATGATCCTGAAAGGCGAACTGGATTTTGCCGTGGTGCCGGCCTTCGAGGGAGCAACCGGAATTTCGCACCGTCTTCTCGCCCGCGATCGGGAAATGCTTGTCAGCGCGAAGCGGGACAACAACCTGAAGCCGGTCAAGTTGTCCGAACTTGGCCCGTTGAAGGTAGTGCTGCCCGGTCCTCAGAACACGCGCCGCCGCAACATCGAAACTTATTTCAGCGCCAATGGCGTCGCCGTCGCGCGGCGGCTCGAACTCGACGCGATGATGGGCACGCTGCAATTTGTCGCAGCGAGCGACTGGGTCGCCATTTTGCCGTTCGTGATGATGGTGTCGGACCTCGATGGCGGTCGCTTCGACGTCAGGCCGCTAGAAGACCCGCCGTTTTATTCTGAGTTCGTTTTGATCGAGCCGGCGCGCAAGGTCATGTCGCCAGCGGCGGCATTGTTTGCCGATATTCTTAAAATGGAGGCCGAGCAATCGCGGCTTGTGTTCCAGGAACGGACTGGCGCGCAGCAAGCGACGCGACGGCGCATTATTCGATCAGCGGACTGATTGCAAATTTGTGCAACGCGATACTCGCTGCGTTTCAGACCTTGATAATTGGTAATCCTGTAACTCTTTCCTTGCTTTGTCGCACTCGTTTCCCGCCCAAGCCGGGCCGTGTGGCTTTCATTTTCTTTGGTTATCGAAACACGGACGTCATCCTCCAGAAATAATCGTTCGATAAATACGCTTGACCTTTAATGCCCCGCACCGTCTAATCTGCGGAAGCCCATAATAAAATGAGGCGCGGGGAGGTTGCCGGAATGAAGGCTTCGGCTTTCAGTTATACGCGTGCATCGAGCGTCATCGACGCCCTGGATTTGCTTGCCCTGCATGGTGACCAGGCAAAGGTCCTTTCCGGCGGGCAGAGCCTCATGCCTGCCTTGAACCTGAGGCTGTCGGCCCCGGCATTGCTTGTCGACATTGGTGCTATCTCCGAACTGCGAGGTATATCCGCATCGAACGGCGTCCTGAGAATCGGAGCGCTCATCCGTCACGTCGATATCCTGAGGTCTCCGGACATCGCAGAGCACGCTCCACTTCTGACGGAAGCAATTGCGCATGTTGCGCATCCGGCGATCCGCAACAAAGGCACGATCGGCGGCAGTCTCGCGCATGCCGATCCCGCATCGGAGCTACCAGCCTGCACCATCGCGCTCGACGCAACCATCGTCGTTCGAAGCAAGGAAGGCGAACGGCGCATTCACGCGGCTGATTTTTTCACCGGTATCTACGAAACAGTACTGTCACCGGAAGAATTGCTGGTCGCGGTCGAGGTGCCTGTAAAAAGACCGAACTCAGTTCATTTTTTTCATGAGTACGCGCGCCGGAAAGGCGACTACGCCATCGTCGGGCTTGCTGCGTCCGGAATTCTTGAAGGCGACGTGTTCGCGGACCTTCGGCTCGGTTTCTTTGCTGTCGGCGATCGCGCTTTGTTGGCTGCGGCCTCGAAACACCTCACGGGGAAGCCCGTCACGGCATCCATGCTGGTCGATGCGCAGGCCGCGCTCGACGCAGAGCTTGATCCGCAGGACGACCAGCAGGCATCGGCTGGAATGCGCCGCTATCTCGCGCGCCAGTTGACGGCGCGGTGTGTGGCGACTTTGCTTAGGCGGCCTGATCTTGAAACGAGGCCGTCGGCATGACGAATCCCATCCCGATCGCGCTAACAGTGAATGGCGAGGGCGTTTCCGCGCAGGTGCTTCCGCGGCTCAACCTGGCTGATTTTCTGCGTGAGCATCTGGGCCTCACCGGAACGCACGTTGGCTGCGAACACGGCGTTTGTGGAGCGTGCACGGTTCGCGTGAACGGTGACATCGTGCGGGCGTGTCTGTTACTCGCGGTGCAGGCGGAAAACGCGTCCGTTGAGACGATCGAGGGACTGTCGGACAGCGGTGAGATTTCCGACTTGCAGGCGGCCTTCCAGAATCGCAATGCCCTTCAGTGCGGATATTGCACGCCGGGCATGCTGATGGCCGCGCAGGATATCCTGAAGCATGAGCCGCAAGCCGATCGCGAGCAGATCCGTGAGCATTTGTCTGGCAACTACTGCCGTTGCACTGGTTATCACGCCATCGTCGATGCCGTGGAAGCAACGGCCCGTGCACGGTCGGGGCAGGCGCGATGAACGATAGCTTCGAAAAGCAGTCCGGTCTTTCGGTTCTGGACCGCCCGAATTCGTATATCGGCAAGACGGTGCCGCGGCCGAATCTCGAGCGGCTCATGCAGGGCCGCGGGCAATATGTCAGCGACATGGTGCTGCCACGTATGGCGCATGTCGTGTTTCTGCGCTCGCCATACGCCCACGCCAAGATTTTGAAGATCGACGCAACCGAGGCGAAAGCTATGCCGGGTGTGATCGCGGTTGTGACCGGCGCTGAATTGGCGAAAGTCATCACGCCGTGGGTCGGTGTCCTATCGCATCTCAAGGGATTGAAGTCGGCGCCCCAGCACGCAATTGCGGTCGACCGTGCCTGCTGGCAGGGGGAAGCGGTGGCGGCCATCGTCGCGACCAGCCGCGCGCTGGCTGAAGACGCCGCCGAATTCATGTCGGTGGATTACGAAGAACTGGTTCCTGTCACCGATATGCGCACCGCGCTTGATCCCGAGACCCCGGTGATTCATTCTGAACTCGGAGATAATCTGGCTTTCGAACGCAATCTCGATGCCGGCGCCGTCGATCAGGCATTCAAGGATTCGGACGAGGTTGTGGAAGCCGAGTTTGTGTTCGGCCGTCACACCGGTGTGACGCTGGAGCCGCGCGCGGTCCTCGCCGACTGGAACTCCGGCGAGGAGCGTCTGACCGTTTATCTCGGCACCCAGGCGCCGCACATGGTGCAGAACATCGCTGCCATGCATCTGGGTCTCGATGAGGCGCAGGTTCGCGTGGTCTGCAAGGATGTCGGCGGCTCGTTCGGCATCAAGGTTCATATCTATGCCGACGAGATGGCGACCCTCGCACTGTCGAAGCTGCTGCGCCGCCCCGTCAAGTTCGTCGCCGACCGGGTCGAAAGCTTCAACACCGATATCCACGCGCGGGATCATGTCTGCAAGGCACGCATCGGCGTTAGTAAGAACGGCACGATCAACGCATTTGAGATCGACGACGTCACCGGTATTGGTCCGTACTCGATGTATCCGCGCACCAGCGCCATCGAAGCCAATCAGGTCGTCAATCTGGTCGGCGGTCCCTACACGACGCAGAATTATCGGGCGCGGACCCGTGTCGTCTTCCAGAACAAGAACGTCACTTGCCAATATCGCGGCGTGGGGCACCCCATTGCGTGCTCGATCACCGAGGGGCTGGTCGATCTCGCCGCGCAGCGGATCGGGATGGACCCTTTTGAAATTCGCCGCCGTAATCTCATTCGCGATGATGCTTATCCGTGCGGTTCACCGTCGGGGCTTAAATTCGAAGCGCTGTCGCATCACGCCTCGCTCGATAAACTGAAAGCGATGATGAACTACGATGCGCTGCGCGCTGAGCAGGCCGAACTGCTCAAGCGAGGAATTTATCGCGGCATCGGCATCGCGAGCTTCATCGAAGTCACCAATCCGAGCGCGGCATTCTACGGCGTCGGCGGCGCTCGGATTTCGTCGCAGGACGGCGTCGCGGTGCGTCTGGATGCCACCGGCCGCGTGATCTGCCAGACCAGCATCACCGAGCAGGGACAGGGATCGGAATCGCTTACCGCGCAGATCGTCGGCAGCGTACTCGGCGTCTCGATGGAGCGTGTGCGCGTCATTCTTGGCGATACCGACAACACGCCTTATGGCGGCGGCACGTGGGCGTCGCGTGGCGCAGGCATCGGTGGCGAGGCCGCATTGCAGGCCGCCAAGGTGCTGCGCAAGAACATTCTGGATGTTGCGGCCGCCATCCTTCAGGCGAAGCCCGGCGATCTGGACATCGTCGATAACGTTGTGGTGGACATTCAGGGCGGCCAGCAGCGCATTGAGCTGCACGAACTGGCGCGTGTCGTTTACTTCCGGCCCGATACGTTGCCGCCGGGATTTCAGCCCGAGTTGATGGCGACCCGCCATTTCGTGCCGCGTGAATATCCCTTCGCGTTCACCAACGGCATTCAGGCATCGTGGCTCGAGGTCGATACCCAGGCGGGCTTCATCAAGCTTCTCAAGCACTGGGTGGTCGAAGATTGCGGCACCATCATCAATCCGCAACTCGTGGACGAACAAATCAGAGGCGGTGTGGTTCAGGGGCTCGGTGCCGCGCTTTACGAGCACTGCATCTACGATGAGCGGGGGCAGCTCACCAACGCCAACATGGCGGACTACCTCGTGCCCATGTCGGGCGAAATGCCGGATATCGACGTTGCGCATGTTGTCTCTCCAACACTGGAAAGCGAACTCGGCGCCAAGGGAGCCGGGGAGGCGGGAACCGCCGCAGCGGCAGCCGTCGTCGCCAACGCTGTGAACGACGCACTTTCGCCGTTCGATGTCACTGTCACTGAAATCCCGCTGACGCCACGGGTCATTCTTACGGCGCTCGGACGCATCTGATCGACGTTTCTAAAAAAAATAAATATCAACCACGGAGGAATACATGGCCAGGAAAACGACAGGTTCCAATTCCATCTCGCGCCGTCGCCTGCTGACGACAGCCAGCGCCGGTGCCGTTCTTGCGGCATCGCCGTTTCGCATCAATCTTCTTCAGGCGCAGGAATCGACCATCAAGGTCGGATTCCCCGTGCCATTGACCGGCCCTTACGGCACCGAAGCGCAGGATCAGGTTCGCGCCGCTGAAGTCGCCATTGCCGAGTTCAACGAAGGCGGCGGTCTCAACGGCCGCAAGGCCGAGTTGCTGGTGCGCGACGACAAGCTCAATCCGGGCGAAGCCGCGACCCGCACGCTGGAACTGATCGAAAAGGAAAAGGTCAATTTCATCGTCGGCAGCCTGTCGGCCGCCGTTCAGCTCGCGGTGAACAACATCACCAAGGAGCGGCAGATCATCTTCAACTCGATCAGCCAGTCCGACACCATCAACGAGATCTCCGATTTCAGCAAGTATACCTTCCATGAAGCGCTGAATCCGCACATGACCGCCGGTGCGGTGGGCCGCTACGCGTTCCCGAAGTTCGGCAAGAAGGTTGCGTTCCTCACGGCCGACTATGCCTACGGCCACGAGATGGTTCGCGGCTTCCAGGAAGCCGGAAAGGCGTTCGGCATCGAAACCCTCGTCGATATCCGTCATCCGCTCGGAACCACGGACTTCTCGCCGTTGCTGCCGCGCATCCAGGCCCTCAAGCCGGACATTCTCTGCATCATCAACTTCGGCCGCGACCAGCAGATCGCGCTGAAGCAGGCGACTGACTTCGGTCTGAAGAAATCGATGAAGATCATCGCGCCGATCCTGCTCTACACCGGCCGCGTCGCTGCCGGTCCGCAGGCATTTGCCGAGGTTATCGGCGGCACGTCGTACTACTGGGGCATCGAGGACAAGTTTGCTTCGGCAAAAGCGTTCAATGACCGCTTCCGCAAGATGCACGGCGGCAGGGTCCCGTCGGATTACGGCGCACTGGGCTATGGCGGCGTGAAGACGTTGCTGATGGGTGCGAAGGCTGCCGGAAGCGTCGAGCCGGACAAGGTGATCGCAGCCGTCGAAGCGCTCAAGTACGACTACTACAAGGGACCGGAATATTACCGCAAATGCGACCACCAGGCGGTGCAGTCGGTGTTCATCATCGAGTCCAAGTCCAACCCGCAGAAGGGCGACGCCGACGTGTTCAATGTGATCGCGACCGAAGAGCCGAACGACAAGCACCTGCGCACCTGCGAGGCGCTCGGCCACAAGTCCTGAACGACTGAACTAAAAGACGCGCATCCATAGTGGGTGCGCGTCGCCTTTGGAGATATCAATGCCCGGCCTGAGTTTCGATCTGATCGCGTTGCAGCTGTTTACCGGTCTGGCGCTCGGTGCGATTTACGTGCTGTTCGCCATCGGTCTGTCGCTGATTTTCGGCATGTTGACCGTGGTGAACTTCGCGCACGGCGCCTTCTACATGGTTGGCGCTTATGTCGGGCTGTTTCTCCTTTCGCTGGGAGGCAACTTCTGGCTTTGCCTTGTTGCCGTCCCGCTGATCGTCGGGACGTCCGGACTGATCGTGGAGCGGTTTCTCATCAGGCCGCTGTATGGCCGCGGCATCGACTATCCGCTGCTGCTGACGTTCGGCCTCAGCTACGTGATGGTCGAGCTCATTCGCATCGCCTTCGGCAAGAGCGGTTATCCGTTCGACACCCCGGAAATTCTCCAAGGCGCGGTCAACATCGGCGTCGGGTATTTCCCGCTGTACCGGTTGTTCGTGATCGGCATTGCCGCGGCGGTCCTGCTCGGACTCTGGCTCTTCCTCGAACGCACGAGTTTCGGCCTGATCATCCGCGCAGGTGCGCGTGATCCCCAGATCGTTCGCGTTCTCGGCGTCAACGTGTCGCGCGTCTGGCTGTTCGTGTTCGGGATCGGCTCCGGGATTGCGGGACTGGCGGGGCTGCTCGCAGCACCATTGCAAGGCGTCATCCCGGAAATGGGCGCAACGATTTTGGCCGAGGCGTTTGTCGTCACGGTTGTCGGCGGGATGGGGTCGATCGGTGGCGCCGTCATTGCCGGCCTTCTGGTCGGCGTAGTCGTCAGCATGACGTCACTGTTCGCGCCGGAAATGGCCAAGGTTTCAATTTTTGCCCTGATGGCAATTGTTCTCCTCATCCGTCCGCAGGGCTTCTTCGGCCGTGCCGGACTCATGAGCTGAGGCGGATACAAAACGATGAATGAGCTTTCTCAAACCCTGACGCAGCCGAGCGTCGCATCGGCCGGTTGGTTCGATCTCGCCAAGCGCCACCGCGCGATCCTTGCAAGCATCTTTGTGCTGGTGTTCCCGCTCGTGATGCCGTTCACCGCGCTGGCGGTGAACATCCTGATCTACGGCCTCTATGCGGTCGGCTTCAACCTGCTGTTCGGATATCTCGGACTTCTGTCCTTCGGACACGCCGCGCTGTTCGGCACCGGCGCCTATCTCTGCGGCATCGCGATCGTCCATTTTGGATGGCCCTGGTACGCCGCTATCGTGATGGGCATTCTCGGCGGCGCCGTCATGGCGGCGGGGATCGGCGCACTGGCGATCCGCACCCGCGGCATCTACTTCGCCATGGTGACGATGGCGTTGTCGCAATGCGTTTTCTACCTTTTCTATCAGGCGGTCGATTGGACCGGCGGCGAGAACGGCTTGCGCGGAATCAACGTCCGCACCATCGACATTCTCGGTTTGAAACTCGACTTCATCAATCCGCTGACGCGCTATTACGTCGTCGCGGCGTTCGTCATCCTGGCGCTGTTCGTGCTGTCGCGGATTCTGGCATCGCCGTTTGGCGCGGTGATCGAAGCTGTCCGGGAGAACGAGGCGCGGGCGCGGGCGTCCGGCTATGACGTGACACGGACGCGGCTCATCACCTTCATCCTGTCCGGTGCATTCTGCGGCTTGGCCGGCGCGCTGATGGCGCTACATCTATCCATCGTGCCGATCGAGATCCTGCATATCGAGACGTCGGGCATGGTGGTGATGATGTCGCTACTGGGAGGAATGGGCACGTTCTTCGGCCCGTTCGTCGGCGCCGCTGTTTTTCTGTTGCTTGAGAACCTGGTCTCAATCTGGACCGTCCACTGGCAACTGATCGTCGGCGCGGTGTTCGTGGTCTGCGTCCTGTTCTTCCCGGCTGGAATCTGGGGAACGATCTTGAAGCGGATCAACAAATGACGACTTCGACAGATACTTCATCAAAGGTCATCCTGCGCACAACCGGCGTGAGCAAGAAGTTCGGCAAGTTCGTTGCGCTGAACAACATCTCTGCCGAGTTCTCCCGTGACGCGATCACGTCGATCATCGGGCCGAACGGCGCGGGGAAAAGCACCTATTTCAACCTGCTGTCCGGCGCGTTTTCGCCGTCCAGCGGCAAGGTCGAATTCGAAGGCCGTGATGTCACCAATGTCGCGCAGCACGAGTTCGCCCATATGGGCATTGCGAAGTCCTTCCAGATCACCAACGTGTTTCCGCTGTTGACGACGCGGGAGAACGTCCGCGTCGGCCTGCAAGCCTTTGTCTCGCGCTATGACATCTGGCGGCCGCGCGCCAAGCTTCCGGGACTTGTCGAGAAGGCTGATGCGCTGCTGGCGCTGGTGGGACTTTGGGACCGCCGCGAGCGGCTCGCGAAGGAGCTCGCGCACGGCGAACAGCGCGCGCTCGAGATCGGAATGGCGCTGGCCGCCAATCCGCGGTTGTTGCTGCTGGATGAGCCGACGGCAGGCATGAGCCCCGAAGAAACTCGGGTGATGATGGATCTCATCGTCAAATTGTCAAAGGAGCGCACGGTCATTCTCGTCGAACACAAGATGAAGCTGGTGATGGGTATCAGTGATCGCGTCCTCGTGCTTCATCATGGTGAACTGCTTGCGCAGGGAACGCCGACGGAAGTCCGCCAGAACGAGCAGGTCAAGCGGGTCTATCTTGGCCAGCGGGAGCACTAAAGCGATGTTGCGTGTCGAGAATCTCAACTCCTGGTACGGCGCGAGCCACGTGCTTCAGGACATTGGCCTTGAAGTGAACAAGGGCGAGATCGTTTGCCTGATCGGCCGCAACGGCGCCGGCAAGACCACGACCTTGAAGTCGATCATTGGCTTGCTCGACAAGACCCGCGGGTCGGTAACGTTCAAGGGTAAGGAAGTGCTCGGCCAGCCCGCCCACGTCCGCTTTGCCCTGGGCCTGGCTTACGTGCCGGAAGAGCGCCGCATCGTGCAGGGGTTGACGGTACGCGAAAATCTTCGGCTCGGCCTCGTCGCATCGCCTGACAAGAAGGACGAAGTTCGGCGCATCGCGCAAATTGCCGAAATCTTTCCGCGTCTGGCGGAGCGGCTGGATCAGGAAGCCGTCACGATGTCCGGCGGCGAGCAGCAGATGCTTGCGATCGCGCGCGCCATGATCGCGAAGCCAGATCTCATTATGCTTGATGAGCCCTCGGAAGGTATCATGCCGGTGCTTGTCGATGAGATGTTCGAACTGTTCCGCAAGATGAAGTCGGAAGGCACGACAATTCTGCTTGTCGAACAGAACGTAGAACTGGCGCTCGATATCGCCGATCGCGCCTATGTGCTGGATCAGGGTTCCGTCGTGCATCACGCCACGGCGGCCGCATTGTTGGCCGACGACGAGATCAAGGAGCGTTACTGTTCGGTCTAGCCGGAGAGGGCTGCCGTTGCCGTCGCGTGTCTTTCAAGTTATCGTTCGATAAATAACACAGGGAAACATCATCATGAAAGTCGACAGAGCCGCTATCTATGAAGCCGCCAAGAAGCTCTCCAACTGGGGACGATGGGGCGCAGACGACCAGATCGGCACGCTCAATAATGTGAGTCCCGAGGACGTCATCAATGCGGGCAAGCTGATCAAGAAGGGCAAGATCTTCTCGCTCGGCCTGTCCTTGAAAGAACCTATTCAATCGGGCTTGTTCGGCGGCCGATGGAATCCCATCCACACCATGCTGGCGACCGGCACGGATGCTGCGGCAGGCAACCAGGATGTCCCGTCGCCGTACCTGCGTTACGCGGACGACGCGATCAACATGCCGTGTCAAGCCTCGACGCAGTGGGACGCTCTTTGCCACATCTTCCTCGATGACAAGATGTACAACGGCTATGATGCCAAGCTCGTCGATGCGCGCGGTGCGAAGAAGCTCGGCATCGAGCACGTGCGCGACAAGATGGCCGG
>Ga0193716_1002002_pt1 | contig 11633 bp, 26 predicted proteins | sample U2c1metaG_FD_145901 | JGI IMG/M metagenome (GOLD analysis project Ga0193716, IMG submission 145901) | Soil microbial communities from a riparian zone of the East river system, Colorado, United States - U2c1 | ecosystem: Environmental > Terrestrial > Soil > Riparian zone | place: USA: East River...
CTCGGCAGCAACTTTGACGTCAAAGTTGCTGCCGAGATTTCGAAACTCACTGGTATCGAGTTTAAAACGGCCCCCAACAAGGTAAGAATGCGCTGACACCTGTGTGACTCTTACCGATTCTTCTACTAGTTTGAAGCTCTTGCAAGCCACGATGCCCTAGTAGAAGCACACGGTGCTCTTAACGTGATTGCTTGCTCCTTGATGAAAATTGCCAATGACATCCGGTTTTTGGGCTCTGGACCACGTTGTGGATTCGGGGAGTTAAGCTTGCCCGAGAATGAGCCTGGGAGTAGTATCATGCCTGGCAAGGTCAATCCGACACAGTGCGAGGCGGTTACGATGGTTGCGGCACAGGTTATGGGAAATCAGACTGCCGTTAGTGTTGGAGGTGCAAGTGGACAGTTTGAGGTATATTTCTAGAGTTCCTGATGGCTCTGTTTGGCTGATAACATGTCTAGTTGAACGTATTTAAACCAGTCATCATCAAGAATGTGTTGCAGAGTATCCGTTTGCTGACTGACGGTATGATTGTAATCTCCGCAAGACGAGCCAACCTGACGTGCTGTCATTCCTAGCATCTCGTTCATTCACGAAGCACTGCGTTGTGGGCATCCAGGCCAATGAGCAGCGCATTGCTCATCTGCTCAACGAATCTTTAATGTTGGCAACAGTCCTGAACAGCCATCTGGGTTATGACAGTATGTACTATATGTACAAAGCAATCCCTGTGCCCGCTGATCTCTATATGCAGACGTAGCTAAGGCTGCAAAGAAAGCACACAAAGAAGGCACAACGCTCAAGGCAGCCACTACCTCGCTCGGCTTTTTAACCCCGGAGGAGTTTGACCAGAAAGTACGACCTGAGTTGATGCTGTACCCAGATGAGGCGTGAGATGGGACGCAGTGCGTTTGTTGTACGTTGCTTGACATATGGGTAAATATATATTGTGGATAGAGGAATGTAGGTGCCAGGGGGCCGAGGTGTGAGGACCCCGATCAAGAAGCGTCGATCACATAGTTGTCGGGCAGAATTTGTGCCTGTGCACTGAAATTTGCATCGGAGTCGGCATTGAATACGACGATGTCACTGTGCAGCGTGTATGAAAAGCAGATTCCTCGGAGACCTCGTGTGAGATTCTTAATTTCGCACTGCGAGGGCGGAAACAAGAGAGAAGGGAAGCAGAGTGACCAAAATAGGAAGGGGGGGTTTCGCTTCTTTTGAGAGATGTAACGGAAATATTTTAATCAACACGGCGCTTTGGCTCTTGCCCCTCTTCCGATTCTTTTGCTGTGTTTGTCCCTTGCCACGACATCCCTCCCCCATCATCCCCCGCTCACCCCGCACCCATTGCACCTTCTCGTCGTCGTGCGCGACGGCCACACCCAACCAGTGCAGGTGTTTACTCATTCACCAGCATAACCGTGGGTACACGAGGCTGGGTCCTCTTACGACATCTGCCAGCATTAAAACATTTCGTTTCCTCTGTCATCCAAGGTATAATGTCACTCAGCCGAATCCTAAATGATGACCCTTCGCCGCCTTTGCTGCATCTTACGGCCCCAAGTGCGCCTGGGGCTATGTCTGTCATCGACCCAGCATTAATATCGCCTACATCACAGTCTGGTCTGAGGTCTTCCCCTAGCCAGCACCATAGTCATCCTGAATACCAAGGCGAGCCTACAGCACCTCCGCGTAGCTACCAATCCGTAGCATACCAAGGAACTGGAGGTTGGGACCCGTATAGTGGAGAGTGGGTTCAAGGCGATATATTTCCACTCGGACGGGGTAACGGTGACTATTACTCACGCCCAGAGAATTCGTCTCCACATGATCCTAGGAGTGGTGCATATTATATGGAGACTGAAACAGACGGCTCGTCGAGAAAGCGTAGAAGAGAACCAGACGAAGATAACGATTATCGTCCTCCAGGATTACGGCAAGGTCGCGTGAGTACCATATCGACTGGTTTTGAACTCCACTTATGATACTGTAGAATGGCCCTCGCAAACATCCACCTCGTACTAAGCATTTCCGCCCTGAAGATTCGCCTTCAGCTGATGGGCATGATGTGAAGCCGAAACTCGAAGAACCTCACCAGCCGTCCGAAGAGGAACTCCGCTTGGCTTCTTCGGATTTGGAAGACTGTGAGGAAGTTTGGATTGGTGAGCTCAGCGAATACATCTTGGAGACCCACAAACGTCAGAAGCAAGTTCAGCTCTGGTTTGATGCCAGCGTCCTTGTAAGTTTCATTTGTACAGTTCTATTTAAATAATCAATCGAAGCGATATTGCAACAGGAACGAAATTCCATGACGGCGGTAGATATGTCTCGGCATTACGCGTCGCGGATAGCTCGCATTCCTGCACCTCCATCACCTCCCCCGCCCCCACCACCAGCCGCAGGTGAGATGACAACGTTGCGTCCCGTCTCACCTCCACTCGGCCATTACGAATATACTATGGATACTATGGACAGCAGTATGTTTATGCCTGGTGCAGAAGATCGCCAGCCCCATGAATCTGTACGTGGAGCTCCCCGGCCGCATTCGCACGATAATAGCATGGACACACAACCCATCATGCGTCAGGCAGGTGGCGGTGAATCAGACAACAGCAGTGATATCGAAATCCCCATTGCGTTGAGGAAAGACCAATCTGGCCATGCGATAAAGAAAAGGCGACTCGACAAGGATGCTATCGACACGGCAGACGAATTAGAGCTATCAATCATCGGAGAGTATTCTTTGTCACCTAGTAAACTTGCCTTATCTGCAGCGGCAAAAGGTAAGGCGAAGCAGATTTCGTTACGGGATGACACTCCGGACGGCATCTCGATGAAGGCACCGAGGAAGAAACCAGGCCCCAGAAAGAAGTTCGATAATTTGCCGCATGAGACTCTCGAACTCTTGGGCTTGGGTTCTGGTCCCCCGTCTGTCTCTGGGGATGTTACTCCCAGTGTTTCTAGGCCCGCATCTCCCGCACTCACAGTGACCTCCAATATTGTATACGAACTCGATGAGGCGGTGCCTCCGCTGAGGCGGGCGAAGAAAGTTGACGATGTTGCCATGTTGAAACGCGTCAAGGCTCTCGAAGAAGCCCAGCGAAAGGTGTGGACGAATATTGCAAGACGGGATGTTGCCAAAGTACAAACAATCATACAGCTTTGACATTGCTATGATACTAAATTTAGAAAATTTTGCAGGTTTACAAATATCATGCGACGGGTTACCAGGCGCGTCTATCACAACTGAAACGTCTAGCCATGTTGTCGTCTATGCAAGCTCGCAGGCCCTTCACTCGAACCGCGAAGGCCAACAAGGATATACAAGTGAAGGCCAAGAGGCTCATGCGGGAGATGCTTGTGTTTTGGAAAAAGAATGAACGAGAAGAAAGAGATGTACGTAAGCGTGAGCAAAAGGAGGCCTCTGATAGAGCCAAGATTGAGGAGGAGAAGCGGGAAGCTGCGAGGCAAGCGAGAAAGCTTGAATTTTTGATCAGTCAGACCGAGTTGTACAGCCATTTCGTTGGAAATAAACTCAAGAGTAGGTTGGCCGAGCTCATGTCTTTTCGCCATGTTGAAAGTTCTTCTGTAGCTGCTGAGATGCAAGGCGACGGTGGTGAAGATGAATTAACTCCAGCCGGAGTCTTGGTTGGGGATGTCGATCCGACATCGCTCCAAGACATCAATTTCGATGACGGTACGTTCCATACATGCAATATCACCCATAATGCTTATTAACGATCTCATACAGAGGATCATACCAACCTACATCGTCACGCCATGCATAATGCGCAAGAAGCAATCGCTCTTGCGAAGCAGAGGGCTCATCAGTTTGATGCACAGGCAGCGCTGGAGCGAAAGACGAACCAGGCGTTCCAACTGGCGAAAGCGCAGGCCCATATCAGGGACAATTCTGAGGAACGTGGAGAGGGACCTTCCGGGTCAAATAAGACCCCTCTTGTTGACCGTCAGTCGGATTTAATTAAGATTTGTGTGCCATTTGACTGACTTCCATTTACTTCCTTCTAGTCGACTCTGATGAACTCAATTTCCAGAATCCGACTTCGCTCAGTGGCCCACTGACCATCGGGCAACCTCAGATGCTCATGGCCCAACTCAAAGAGTATCAGCTCAAAGGTCTCAATTGGCTGGCTACCTTGTACGAGCAGGGTATCAATGGCATTCTAGCAGATGAGATGGGTCTTGGCAAGGTATAGACATCTCTTTGCAATCTCTTTGCAATCGCTGACTTCTCTGACTACCATCAGACTGTACAATCGATATCCTTGCTAACTTACCTCGCCGAGACTCACGATATTTGGGGACCATTTTTAGTCGTAGCACCGACCGCTACGCTTCACAACTGGCAACAGGAACTCGCTCGTTTCGCACCTGGTCTCAAAGCATTGCCGTATTGGGGTAATGTCAAAGATAGAACCACTCTTCGAAAATTCTGGAGTAAGAAAGAGATCAATTACAATAAAGACTCTCCCTTCCATGTTCTCATCACAAGTTATCAATTGGTAGGTGAAAGCTGCTGCTTTGGTCGATGTTGGGGTTGATGGGTGATTTCAGGTTACTCAAGACCAACAGTACTTCCAGCGTATAAAGTGGCAATATATGATTCTCGATGAAGCGCAGAACATCAAGAATTCGTCTAGTATTCGGTGGAAAACACTTCTTGGCTTCCAATGTCGCAACCGCCTTCTCCTTACAGGTACTCCGATTCAAAACTCTATGCAAGGTAAGCTAATGACCATTCGTACACTGATTATCGCTAAGCCCACGCTAGAATTGTGGGCATTACTTCACTTCATAATGCCCAGCTTGTTCGACTCCCATGACGAGTTTAACGAATGGTTTTCCAAAGACATCGAGAGTGCAGCTGAGAACAAAGGCAGCAAGCTCAACGAACGTCAACTTCGGCGTCTTCATATGATCTTAAAGCCTTTCATGTTGAGGCGGGTGAAGCGCAACGTTCAGAACGAACTAAGCGACAAGGTGAGTCCGATAGTCACCTGTGAATACTTCATAATTACGACTAACCTCCCTGTTGCAGATAGAGAAAGATATCTATGTTGACCTCAGTGCTCGACAGCGCGGTTTGTACAGAGCATTACTTGCCAATGTCTCTGTCGCCGATCTTTTGGAGAAGGCGGCTAATATAGGTGATGCTGATTCGGCGCGCTCGCTGATGAACCTAGTCATGCAGTTCCGGAAGGTAAGTAAAGTCTTGCGCGAGTGTTGATTATGATGTATGACAGCATTTACAATGCAGGTCTGCAATCATCCTGAGCTGTTCGAACGCGCAGATGTGGTTGCTCCCTTTTCCTTCGCTCATTTTGGGCGGTCTGGACCCATATTTCGCGAAGGCGATTTCGTTATGTTGCCGTATTCCACTCGGAATCCAATAGAGTACGCGATTCCTGAACTCTTCTATCATGATGGTGGCCTTTTGGATGTCCCCAACCAACGTTCGGAAGGGCTCTCAAGCAGTGCTTGTGTAACAAAAATGTTCAATATTTGGTCTGCTGATTGGATACAGCGTTCTTTATATCAAGAAGGTGAAATTGACCCACCAGCATGTCTGAACAACTTTACTGACCTCGCGTCAGCGCACTCGTCTTACGGGTTTCTTCGCCTCCTCAACTTGTCACCTGGCGAGGTACATTCCCTTCATGTGATGCCCCTCATCACCAGGCGACTCAACGCAATTGAAGAAGAAGCCAATATGGTGCAAGACAGTCCCTACTCGCTGTAAGTTCTTTTGACCATGTGCTTAAACGATCTATTCACGCGACCATATCAGAGACGCATCGTTTGCAGCACACACACCTGCCAACTTATTCCGCATCTGTCCATCGCCCCCCTTAATTTGCTTGGATAGCGCGAAGAACTTACCAGATTTGTCTTCGCTGTCCATATCCGCTTGGTCTCGCTCGTATTTATCCCGTCCCGGATTGAAATGGTTCGTACCACCAGCGGTTGCGCCCGGTATTTCGTCGTATTGCACGGACAGGACGTTCCTGGAGCGCCAATCACAAATGCTTGATGGCCCACTTGAGTCGCTTGCCTTGTATGGATTACCTCCTGACCTCCGAGATTCAGAGGATGCGTGGTCTACTTTTCAGAAACGCATGCCTGGTGTTCCTGCTGCTGGTCTTGCTGGAAGTTCGCCTTTAGACCAGTTGCCAATGTCGACCATGCAAATTCCTGAAGCGAAAAGGCTCATCTACGACTCAGCGAAGCTTGCACGTCTCGACATTTTGCTGCAAGAATTGAAGGCTGGCGACCATCGTGTATTGGTTTACTTCCAAATGACGCGTATGATGGACCTGATGGAGGAGTATTTGGTGTATCGACAATACAAATACCTACGATTAGATGGATCGTCCAAAATAGAGGACCGGCGAGATATGGTTATCGATTGGCAAACGAGGTGGGATGCTATTTCTGTTACCACGTATCAGATTACTGATCATTAGCGTACACCAGGCCTGATATCTTCGTGTTCCTGCTCAGCACGCGTGCGGGTGGTCTTGGAATCAATCTTACCGCTGCCGATACAGTAATTTTCTACGACCATGACTGGAATCCTTCGAATGATTCGCAAGCTATGGATCGTGCCCATCGTCTTGGGCAAACTCGCCAAGTCACTGTTTATCGCCTCGTAACAAGGGGAACTATCGACGAACGTATCATTCAACTAGCGCGCGTCAAGAAAGACGTAAGTTTTTTATACTCTGTATTGAGATTGGACTACTAACACTGTTTTCAGGTACAAGATTTGGTTGTTGGAAACAAGAATTTCACCGAAGTCACAAAGCCCAGCGAAATAGTGCAGCTGCTACTGAATGATGATCAGCTAGCAAATCTCGGTGCTTCAGGCGAGCTATCTGAAAAGCAAGCCGGTAAGCGACCTGCACGACCTGACGACGGGAATGGGAAACAAATGCAGGATCTGTGGAACGAGGAAGGTGATGATTTCTTCGGACATTCAGGGACAGCAGGTACCGAGCTTATAGAGGAAGACAAGGACGCTGGGACACCTGTGCCATCTGTTAGTGTTAGCAAAAAGCGCAAAGGCCCGACAGGCGCTCCCAGAGGACGGAGGCCTGGGTCGAAAAACAAACCCAAGGGCCCGAAACCAGGGGACGTGACGCCCGCTTCCGAACCACCCTGATTTATATTGCAGACTAATTTTTTGTTGTCAGCGCACTTTATGGATATGTACTCATAGACGTCATGTAATACGCACAAAGCTAATATGTTGTTTCTCTGACCGTGGGAATTCAAATTGACCGTAGCCGGATTACCTGCTGAAAAACAGCTGGGACCAATCCACTATACGTGCAGCGACAACTCTAGACTCTTCTCATGCACCTCCATCCAAGCAATCGCCAACTACAGGTTTTACGATTGTATAGTGCACTAACGGACTATCAGCTTCACATCCTGGTGTACGAACCGTACGGCCGAGGGGTCCATCGCCTACACTAAATATCGAACGGTAATCACTCAGAAGTGTTCAGCAGAAAAGTAGACGCGGCAAATTATTTTTGGGCTTCGTTGCACCCAATAGATCTTGTAAGGCTCGGGAAATCCCAACAAGCCAGGGAAGGGACTTGATTCTTCAGCCGTTTCCGGCTTGTAACGCGAGAGCCATCTGCGATGGTCAAGAAGAAGAAGAAGACGCAGCTGAAGCCCGTGGCTCGCGGATTCGCGACTACGTCGGTCCCAAAGAAGGCTGTCCCAGTGGAGGATGACTCAGAGGCCCCCGCAAGTGCTGCTGGCAGCGTGCAGGAGGATGTTCTGAAGACAGACAACGGATCAACCTCTAGCACCCCGCCCCCACAGGCTCTGATCGACGATTTCGATCCCAATAAGGTAGAAGAGCAGTCTCTGCAGAACCTGGTGGACCGCCTACAATCGACCACAGAGAAGGATATAGTAAGGACAGTCAAGGTATACCAACCATTGCTTCATGCAACTTCTTGCTCAAGCCTCTCGTACAGGGTATCGAAATGGACAGACGGTTTTCAAGGACACTTCCACGGTTATACTTGGATCCCGCTCTCATGGATCGTATATTGGCTCTGGCACAAGAGTCTGATCTAGTTGAAGGTGCGACAGTCAATCAACCTACCTTATTTTTCTGACCATGCTGGTCGGAACAGGTAAAAGACCTCTCGACGAGTCCGAAGATAAAGCTATTGCCAAATTAGCCATCACTTACGGTGTACTGAGGCGATTGGGATTCTCAGACACTCGGGTGGACGAGTGTCTTAACGCAATAGATGGAGTTGATCTAGAAGAAGCTTACGAATGGGTGATTCGCCATTTAATCAAATTACATCATTCTTTGTTAATTATTCTTTGCAGCTTTACACGCATTGTACTGAAGAAGAACTTGGGGATAAAAGTGCGCTTAACATTTTACATTTCGCACACTTTCTAAAATCTGTCTCGATCAAGCTGCACATGATGTCGACGAACCACAAACTCTTCGGACGTCTCGAACACATAAGTCTGGAACTCCCCGCACACCACGTACACCAGCCGAGTTTCTGGCGCCTCCCACGCCGCCGTCAGCCAGAATTTCTCGTCTTGATGCCAATGCTCCCACCTTTGTTCCATCACCAAAACACACTCAAAACCAGCCCGTTAACGGCATTCCTGACAGAGACCAGCTCGCTCTGAAACCTCAGATACTGGCATCTTTTGATGGCAGTGTAAGTATCTCAAATTTAGAGCGCGAGTCGCCTGAGATAGATGACCCAAATGTCGAATATGTGCGATTGAAATTGCAAATTACCAACCTCACATCTCACAGACTGCCTGGAGACAAGACCGACGCATATGTTCTGAAAGAACTTTCTGCCCGGCTAGACGCAGTCAAGAAGCATTATTTCTTCGATGAAAAGGATGCGGAAGTCCAATATCGAACAGAGCGCGAAAAACAGGACGCTCTCGCCCTCCAGTCTAGGCTACGCGGGTTCGGGAACGGACAACTCGCCCATGAAGATGCTCCAACACCCAAATCGAGCAAAAAAAGACCTCCGGATATACAGCCGCCCAAGGTGTCGCCTGTCCCTGCCATTGTCTCTGATCTTTTTGACGACGATTCCGATACGTCCACCGGCATCCTTGAAATGCTCGACGAATTGCCCGAATTCGTAACAAACAATGGTGTCACTGTCTACATTCGAGATATGGCTCTTCCTAAGCACTGGTCTGGCCGCACACCCAAGATTCTGTTGTCAGAAACAGTTGCAAAAGCAGATCGATATGCGGCTATCACATATTCAATCATCTCCGGATCTAGTCGTGCGAAGAGAGCGGCAGTTCACATCCGATGGGAAGGGAGCAAAAGCGGAGAGTGGAAAATGGAGGACGTCGCATGTTGCGATGAGACTCAGGCCGAGGCATATATTGCGACCGTAGCTCTTCACGCTCTGACCTTTCCCTTGACCGACGGGTTTCAAGCCGGGTCTCCAACCGCTCATGGCAACCATACATTCTTCAGGTTACTGCCAGCGGTGTTCCGAGATCTTTGGGATGAACTAGAAGGGGCACGAAAGGTTCGAGACGACGGCATTAATCGGAGTGTCTGGGCAAGATTGAGGACCATCATTGAGCCCAAACTAGACACTAGTCAGAAAGTGGGCTTTTATAGGCTATTATCTTGCATACCGCTAATAGAGCCAACTATTTCAGCTGAACGGCAAAGGCGTCAGACAAGTGCTGGATGCCAAGGAGATCACAGCTCCTAACCTTCCCGTCCAGACTAACGATTTGACGTCAGATCAGATAATGGCAGGATTCCGAGCCCGTCAAGCAAGTCCAGCGTATCAAGAAATGCTGGTAAGCGGCGAGCTCTTTCTGCACTTTGTGGTGCTCACTGTCTCTCGCAGTGCCAACGCAATGGCCTTCCTATAGCTGAATACCGCAGCGAGATAATCTCACATCTGAATCAATCGCAGATTCTTGTTTTGAGCGGCGAAACCGGATGGTAAGTGTTTCACATCTATTTCTAATATTTTATGGTCAGATATGATGAAATACTACCAGCGGGAAGTCAACTCAAGTTCCAGCATTCATATTAGAGGATCAACTTTCCCAAGGCAGGCCATGCAAGATATATTGCACAGAACCGCGACGTATATCAGCTATCTCTCTTGCTCAGCGCGTCTCCCGTGAGCTAGGAGACGCGCCTGGCGTTGTTGGGACAATGAGCTCTCTCGTGGGCTATTCAATCCGACTGGAAAGTAACACATCTAGAAACACACGACTGGCTTTTGTGACAAATGGTATCGCGCTGAGGATGCTGGAGGGAGGCACAGGACAGGGTGGCCACGGTACGGCCTTCGACGAAATTACTGTGGGCTTTCCTCTATTTTCAGACTAGTATCTCGCTCATGAATTTCTAGCATATTATCATCGACGAAGTAAATGGTTATTGCCTTTCAATTTATCTCACGATCTGATTCTATACGCCAGGTACACGAACGCACTATCGAGTCTGATTTTCTACTCATCGTCCTCAAGTCTCTTTTGGCACAACGATCGGATTTGAAGTACGTTATACTTAGCTGACGGGCTTTAGCGTGACCAATTAAACACCGCGCTCTCTAGAGTCATATTGATGTCAGCGACAGTGGATGCGGAGAAGATATCTAACTTCTTTGGCGGCTGTCCGACTCTGCATGTACCTGGACGCACTTTCCCGGTAGATGTGCGTTACCTCGAGGATGCTGTGGAGTATACCAAGTGGTCGATATCAGAGACATCTCCCTATGCCAGACGCTGCAGGTCTTTTTGCTCGCTTTACCTCAATCTTCGCTCATATATTGGTATTACAGTACACGACAAGTTCTACCGAACCAAGGCTCGTGCTGACTGGTCCGAAGATAACACTGTTCGAGACGATGAAGACGATGAAGACGTTCAGGAAAACGTGAAGCTCGAAAAGCGCTATTCTCCTGAGACCGCAACGACCATCAATCTTCTTGACGAGCGTCTCATACCGTACGACCTGATCATCCGGCTATTAGAACGATTATGTTTCGAAGACGCAGATTATGTTTCTTATTCGTCAGCTATTTTGGTATTCATGCCTGGCATGGGGGAAATTCGCCGGTTGAATGACCTGCTGAGCGAGCATATCTTATTTGGCACGAGTACTGACTTCAGGATTTATCCATTACACTCCACGCTATCCAGTGAAAATCAAGGGGCTGTCTTTGATATCCCTCCCACTGGCACGAGGAAGATAGTGATAGGTGCGTGAAATTCGGGCATTTGATATCGATTGAGCCTAAGTCTTATCCTTTCATTTAGCTACCAATATTGCAGAAACAGGCATAACAATCCCTGATATTACCTGCGTGATAGACACAGGAAAATATCGTGAAATGAGGTTTGTCTTCAATAAATGTCTCTTAATATATCCGTCCGATATATTTGTAGATTCGACGAGAAGCGACAAATCAGCCGCCTTGTGGAAACATTCGTTGCCAAAAGCAATGCTACTCAGAGGCGTGGACGTGCTGGACGAGTACAACGTGGACTGTGCTTCCACTTGTTCACTAAAGTTCGTCACGACACACAGGTATGCATTCACTCTCACATAA
>Ga0193716_1002004_pt1 | contig 11632 bp, 8 predicted proteins | sample U2c1metaG_FD_145901 | JGI IMG/M metagenome (GOLD analysis project Ga0193716, IMG submission 145901) | Soil microbial communities from a riparian zone of the East river system, Colorado, United States - U2c1 | ecosystem: Environmental > Terrestrial > Soil > Riparian zone | place: USA: East River...
GGACCGAAGCCGGAGCGCAGCAAATTCTTGCCGGGTTGAAGGAAGCCGGGATCGATTTGGTATCGAGCGTTCCCGACATCAATATGTTGCAGCTAATCAATCTACTTTACGCCGACAAGCAGATCACCCACGTGCCCGTCGGCCGCGAAGAAGAAGGCGTCGGCGTTTGTGCCGGCGCGCACCTGGGCGGGAAAAAACCGGCGCTCTTGATGCAAAACGGCGGGCTGTTGAACAGCTGCAACGGCCTCACCACCACGGCGCTGCAGTTCGGCATGCCGATCGTGCTGCTGATTTATTACGCCGGGGATATCGGCGATAACGCGTTTCACATGGTGGGGCTGGTCACCGAACCGGTGCTCCAGGGCTTGGGGATCAAGTATATCGTCATGCGCGATCCGACCAAAGTGAAACAAGATATCGCCGGAGCGGTAACTTTGGCCAATGCCTCGAAACGACCAGTCGCCCTCTTGCTCACGCGGGCAGTGTTGTGAGGATCCGTTATGAAACGCTTTGAATGTTTGCAGGCGATCGCCCCGTTGATCAAAAACGAACTGTTCGTGACCACCGCCGGGGGCGCCACCGCCGAGTGGAACGGAGTACACCCGAGCGACGGCAACATCCAGGTCAAGACTTTGGGCCTGTGCTCATCGATCGGTCTCGGCTTGGCCTTGTCGCTTCCCAAGCGCAGGGTTTTTGTATTCGACGGTGACGGCGCCCTGTGGATGAATCTCGGCTCGCTCGCTACCATCGGGCTGCATCAGCCGAAAAATTTGATTCACATCTGCTGGGACAACCAGCAGTACGAATCTTCCGGCGGCGAGCCCACGGTTGCCACCGCCGGCAAGATTGATTTTGCCGGCGTAGCGCGCAATGCCGGCATCCAGAGTTCTTGCGCCGCGACAACCGTCGAAGAACTCAAACAGGCGGTACACCACGCGCTCAGCCACGACGGCCCGCACTTTATCTGGGCGCGCATCGAAGCCGGTCGCGCCGAGGCACCGCCGCTGCCATACGACGAGCTCGAGAACAAGTATCACTTCATTCGCTATGTCGAAGAGACCGAAGGCATCAATATTCTGCGCGTGCCCATGCCGGCGAGCTACCTGCTGAAATAGCGAAACCAGTGGTAGTCCAGAAAGCTCCGAACCGTTCGTTTCGTGTTCTCCTTCTAAAATTGGCTCGGGGCCCGTGGTGCTATTAGCCGACTTATGACGCAACCGACCCCCGGCAGAGCCCTAATTCCCTCTTTTGAGAGACTCTGTCGCACTCGCAAAACCGCACAAATGTCATTCTGAGTGCCAGCGAAGAATCTCGCATTTTTTATCGCTGACGAGACTCAGATCCTTCGGCTATTGTCTCAGGATGAAATTGCGAGACAGTCTTCAAGGGGAAAGAAGGCCAAGTAAGATGCAGCGATACGCCGCCATTTTCATCTTTCGGGGACGAGCGTAAGCTCAATGAATCACTTCGTGGTGTGTGAAATTTTTTCGCTACCTGGCAATAAAGGACGAATCGTCATGACTTCCAAATCTGCATCAGAATCAACTCTGCTCGCTATTCTGCTTTTTGCCTGGTGCGCTCCGGCGAGCGGTCAGATGACCAGAGTTGCCATCGGCTACAGCGGCATCAGCGCCGATCAACTGGTGATTTGGGTTGCCAAAGACACGGGCATCTTCGCGAAGAACAATTTGGACGCTCAGCCCATTTATTTCTCCGGGGGAACTCTTTCCGTCACCGCGATGGTTTCGGGAGATACCCCGCTGATCCAAGCGTCCGGTCCCGGCATCGTCAGCGCCGGACTCGCCGGCGCTGAACCCGTCTACGTCGTCGGCGGCATTGTCAGCTTGGATTACTGGCTCGTCACCCAGCCGGAAATCAAAACTCCGGAGCAGCTGAAGGGCGGGACTGTGGCGGTAGCGCGCTTCGGCGGCGCCGCCGACTTCGTAGCGCGCTACGCCTTGGCGCGCTTAGGACTCAATCCGGGCAAGGACGTTACCGTCGTCCAAACCGGCAGCACACCGGAGCGGCTCGCGGCGCTGGAGGCTCGCCGAGTTTCCGGCAGTACATTGGTGCCACCAGCGACTTTCACGGCGCAGAAAAAAGGCTTTCATGTTCTGGCCGACGTCGCCGCGCTCGGTTTGGCGTATCAGCATCAGGGCGGGGTCACGACGCGGAAGTTTCTCCGCGACCATCCTGTGATCGTACGAAATTTCGTCAAGTCATACATCGAAGCGGTCCATCGACTGAAAACCGACCCCGCTGTCGGGTTGAAGATCGCCGCGAAATATTTGCGCCTGGAGGACAAAGAGTTGTTGCAAAAGACCTACGAAAGCTCCATCAACGAAAACAAGTTGCCCGCCAAACAATATCCCACTGTGGAAGGGTTGAAGATCATCATTGATCAACTGGCATTGACCAATCCGAAAGCAAAGACGGCAAAACCGCAGGATTTTATCGATGCGCGTTTCGTCGAAGAATTCGACAAGAGCGGCTATACCGACAGTCTGTATGGACGGAAGAAATAGCCGAGTCGTGATAGGTGATTGCCACTGTCGTGAAAACACGAGCCACGAGCACGAGTCACGAACACGTTTCCCCCTCTTCGTGAGGCGTTTTGCGGTCTACTAGTCTTTGAGCCGGATGCCGAACTTGGACAGACGATGCTTCCACACATCGCGCCGCTCGATGCCTTGCCAGACCTCGATCTCGTGCTTCGCAAGCTGCGATTTTTTCTCTTTGAGCTCCACCATCAACTCTTGAATCAACTTGTCGCGCGACTTCAGTAGTTGGTCCCGTTCTTTCATCAGATCGTCCAGGGCGCGGGCCTCACCGATCAGTTCGCGCTGCGATACAGGATGAAGCTCGGACTCGGCACGGCTTTCACTCACTCGATTGCGCTCTTCGTGGAGTTGGGCTTCGACGCGGTGCTTGGCCCCCTCCACCTCGCCCATCCTCTCGGTCAGCACATGGATCTGGCTGCGCAGCTCACCGAGCTCGGCGCCGCTGCTTTCTAAGAGTTTCTGTTTTTGAGCCAGTTGGTGTTCGAGCGACTCGACCTTCGCGGTCAGTTGCCCTTCGATTTCACCGATAGAAGATTCTTTGGCCTGGAGCAGCGCATTTTTTTCGCGCAACTCTTCCTGCACCAAGCGCTCTGACTTGTCTCGTTCCGAGGCAAGCTCGGCCCGTTCCTGAGTCAGCGCGCTTACTTTGGCCAGGAACGTATCGATTTCCGAGTCACGACTAACCAATAGATTGGCTTTTTCACCGAGCTGACTCTCAAGGGCGCGAATTTGACCGCTCAAGCGTTCCTCGATTTTCTTGATCACCGAGTCCTTGACGTTCAATAGACCGGTCTTTTGTCTGATTTCTTCGCGCAGCAGACGCGCGTCTTGATCTTTGGCGCTGCCGAACTCGGCCAATTGCGCCGTGAGTTTGCCTACTTTGGCACCGCTGGCTTTGACCTCGGCGTCGCGGCACGCCAGCATCTCATCTCTTTCGTTAAGCTGGCCCTCCAGCGAGCGGATCGCTTCGCTAGAGCGGCTTTCCAAGGCGTCCCGTGCCGTTTCCTTCGATTGCAGCAATTCCGCCTGCTGCTGCACCGTCGCTTGCAATGACCGAATCCCTTGGTCTTTTTCCGTGCTGAGATCGGCAAGCTGTTTCTTTGCGGCCAGCAAATCCGATGCTTGCTTCTGCATGACATCGGCGTTCTCGCGCAACTGGTTTTCGAGAATTCTCAGCTTGTCGGCGAAATCTTCTTCTAGATCTTTGCGGCCGATCTCCGTCGACTGCAAGAGTTCCGCCTTTTCCCGCAGAGCGTCACGAAACAGGCTCTCGACATTGTCTTTTGCGGCAACCATCTCGCTCATGCTCTGGTTCACGGCCCTGAGCTCGGCGCGCAACCCATTGAGCTCAACGGTATCCGGATTCGCGGCTGCTTCTTGCTTCTCGGCGACTTGCTTCTCAAGCGCATGGATTTTTGCCCTGAAGCCATCCTCCAACGTTCGAATCGCGGAGTCGCTCGCGTGCCGAATCTCCTGCTCCTTACGGAGCTGATCTTGGAGCGAAACCGCGGCACGGTCCTTAGCGCTTTCCGCCTTGTGCAACTGCTCGTTCAAAGTCGCGATCTGCGCCGCGAGCAACTTTATTTCACCATCGCGGCTTTTTAACGTTTGGTCTTTTTCGCTTATGCGTCCGCGCAGACCTTCGAAATCCTTGGTAAAACGATCTTGCAAATCTTCGTGCGCGATTTCGTTTTCCCGGTGGCGCTGCTGTTCCTGGTGCAGCTCCTGTTGGAGCGCCACCACGGCCCCCTCCTTCGCCGCCGTCACTTCATTCAGGCGCGAATGCGCGGCGCGAACTTCCATTTTAAACCCGCGCATTTCGTCGTCCCGCGACTGGAGCAGCAAGTCTTTCTCAGCGATCTCATCCTGCAAGCTATGGACCGTTCCGGCGTATCTTTGCTCGGCTTCTTTGACCAAAGTCTCCATCGCGCGGCGATCGTTATCTGCATTGCCGAGTTCTTCATGGAGCCGGCTCTCCAGTTCCTCCTTCGTCGACCCCAATTCGCCTAACTGTCTGCGGATGGTCAGAATCTCGGATTCACGGCTTCGCAAGAGCTTGTCTTTATCGCTGAGCTGATGTTCCAGAATGCCGATTTTCTCGCTTAGCCGTTTCCCGTCATTCCTACTGGCGAGTTCACTGGCTTCAAGCACTTTTTTCTTCTCTCGAAGCTCGTCTTGTAACAGTCGCTCGGCACGGCTTCGCGCGGTTTCCATTTCGCCAAGTCGATCACCGAGGCCAGTGATTTCCTTCCGCAGTCCGGTCAACTCGCCGTCTCGCGCTTTAACCAGCGATTCCTTCTCCCGCAATTGGCTTTCCCAGAGTTTGGTCTTAGCGCTCAAGCGGTTTTCAAGCTCGTCAATGAGTTCCTCTTTCCCTTGCAAACCCGTCTTGGTTTTTTCCAACTCGGCGCGGAGGCTGCGATCCCTTGGGCTGTCGAAATCCGATTGCTCGATGGCGCGCGACTTCAGCGCGACCAATTCGGTTTCGCGAACCTTTACCAACTTTTCTTTCTCATTTAGATCAGCAATCAGATGCTCGATACGGTCGATGCTGGTTTCAAGGTCGCGTGACACAGCGTCTTTGGCTTGCCGCTCGTTTTTCCCCTTCCATACTTCCTCTTGCAGTAGGCTTTCCGCTTGATTTTTGGCAGCACCGACATCCGTGAGCCGCATCCGCAGCGCTTGGAGTTCGCCGTCGCGCAACATTTTCAGAACAACGATCAAGACAACTAGGGCAAATAGCGCTAACCCACCGTACAATAGGCTGCCTGCAGGAAGCTCCTCCGCAATGAATTGCAACGGTGAGAAAGTGCCGTGTTTCAGATTGTTGGTGAAAAGCCAGCGCAAATAGTTAGCTTCGACTTCGTTATTTTGAAAATTAATGTAGATGATCGACCCCAAAATAGCGGTGATCGCGACCAGCAAAACCATGATTTTTTCACGTGTCCGCATTTGGGGATTTACCTCAACCGAGCTGCTCAGTAGGACGAGTTCTTGATCTCGATATTTTACGACGCCAGCTGGGGTTTGCCAAAGGATTTTCCGGCGCAGAATCGCTCCACTGCGGAGTGTTTGGCAACAATTGATCAAGGATATTCCCAGTCACGGTGGTCGGTATGAGAAACTTACCGACTGATTCTCATCGTGCGGTCGTTTAGTCAGAAGGCCCAGAAGGGAGTGGGTGGGAGAATACAATGACAGCATCTGGTGCCCGCGCACGGGGAAACTGCCAATCTCATTGGTATTTCTTCTTGATAAGCGGGTTTACTTTGTATAGATGGGTATCACACGTTAACTCGAATCGAACGGCCAATGACGATGCAACACCACTGGAAGTTGACTTGGGTCTCGGTGATAGCGGCGACAATCGTAAGCCTGCCCTTTTGCGAGGACGCGGTCAGTCAAACGGCGCCGCGCGGCGAGCTCAAAACGATCACTCTGGGCCTGATATCGAGTGTCCATCAGCAGGAAATCGAAACGCATTTCGCCGATTTCATCGATTATGTGGCAAAAAGGCTTTCAGCCGGGGGAGATGTCAAAGCCAAGGTCGTGGTGGCGGCGAATGTGGTTTCGCTGGTCAAAATGTTGGAGCAAAAGGAGGTCGACTTTTATCTGGAGAGTCCCTATCCGACGTACATCATCAACAACGTGCACGGCGCGGGCAAATTGTTGTTACGCCGGTGGAAGAGCGGCATGAGCGAGTATCGAAGCCTGATCTTCACAAAAAAAAATAGTTCGCTTTCCCGCCTCCAGGACTTACGGGGAAAAATCGTCGCCTTCGAGGATCCGGAATCGACGTCGGGCTATTTCTTGCCAAAATTCTTCTTGCAAAGAAACGGCTTCAAGCTCGTTGAAAAAACGCCCGGCAACGCGGCCGTTGGCGCCGCTGAAATCGGTTATGTCTTCATCTCGTCGTTGGATGGTCTGATCGAATCGGTGCTCTCGGGAAAAGTCGCCGCGGCAACTTTCAGTGACGACGATTTCGCTTCGCTTGCCGAGAGTAAGAAAGCCGGTCTCGCTATTCTCGCGCAAACCGAACTATTGCCGCGCCACTTGGTATCCGTCAGAAAAGATTTGGCGCCGGAGTGGGTTGAGCGGCTCGGTCTGGTACTGTTAGGGATGAACGAGGACGAGCAAGGCCGAAGGATCATGCTCCAAGCCGACAACACAACCAAGTTCGATCCTCTGCCCGGCGGCGAAGAGGTTATGCGGCGGAGACTTTTGGAAACCTTCCATGCGCCGGACAAGCGTTGAGCAACGCCGGCCAAAGCTCCATGATCTGGTGGTGCGGCAACTCTTGCCGGATGAGCCGGATGTTTATTGCTTCGCTTTTAGCTGGTGATCATTTTCTTGAAGAAATTTCTTGATCTCCTCGACGTTGTCGAGCAGTCTCGTCCATTGCTCTTTGTAGAGCGTTACCGGGAACCTGCCCAGACCGTAGACTGAGAGTCCGCCTTTCTCGCTGACCTTCAGGCGCAGTTGACCAGGCTTGCGTTCTTCCGCCTGCTCGCGGAGCGCGCGGTTTTCCGCCTCGAGGCGCGCCATTTTTTGTTCGGTTGTTTCTTCCGCCATAATACCTCCAAGACTGCGCTACGATAGTTTGGGCAATTATTACCGCAAAGTGAAATGGAACGCGAGAAAGCGCCGCTTTTTATGAGTGCCGATGGATTCCATGAGCGCCCAAGTACGCTTGATCCCAACGGCGAAGTCGGATTATATGATCGCATGACAGGCATCGGGATGGATACTCGATTTTGCATATTTACGGGAGGACGAAAATCATGAGCGGTCAACTAGGAACTCGAATTATCGATGGCGACGGCCATATCATGGAGGACAACGCAGGGATCATTGCCCACATGAAAGGCGCTTACCGCGAGATCGCGGCGCGCAAAGGAATTTGCTTCCCGCCTTTGGATCACCTTCATTCGGGACGAGCCGTGGAGACGCCGCCGCAACGCGATCAACGTCCTTCGGTCGGACCCAAAGGATGGCTCGAGTTTCTCGATGACGTCGGTATCGACTGGACCGTCATGTATCCGACCCTCGCGCTCTCTTACGGCAAAATCGTCAGCCGCGATTATGCGGTGGCGGTCTGCAAAGCCTATAACGACTGGATGACCGAAACCTACCTAAAATTCGATTCCCGCTTCAAGGCCATGGCAATTATTCCGCTGCAGGACCCTGAAGAAGCGGCCAAGGAGCTGCGCCGTGCGGTCACCGAACTTGGCATGCTCGGCGCGATGATGCCATCGAACGGCCTCGCCCAGCCATTGGGCGCAAAACAATTCTGGCCCGTCTATGAAGAAGCCAACCGGCTCGGTTGTTGTCTCGCCGTGCACGGCGGCGCCCACGATCGCTTCGGGATGGACCACATGAACATGTACGTGCCGGTGCACGCCCTCGGACATCCCTGGGGGCTTACGATCAGCTGCGCCGATATTCTGTACAATGGCATCTTCGAACGCTTCCCGCGCGTGCGGATCGCTTTCCTCGAAGGTGGCATTGCCTGGTTGTTGCTTCTGCTCGAACGGTTGCACGCATCGCACGAGACTCATTTTCAGTACATCCCCGACGGCGAGTTCGGTTTGCGCGAAGAACAAGATCCGGCGAAGCAGATCAAGCAGCTCATCAAAGACGGTCGCCTCTATCTAGGCATCGAGACCGAAGAGCTGACGATGCCCTTCGCTATCAAAACCGTCGGCAATACACCATTTCTCTACTCCTCCGATTTCCCCCATGAAGTCACCCACGAGAGCTGCAAACACGATCTCGGTGAACTCATGGAGAGTGGCGAAATCAGCGACGACGATAAAGCCGCGTTGCTATGGCGCAACGCAGAGACCTTTTACAAACTGCCGTTGTGAACTGAAGGAGTTCAAGACGTTCAAGCAGTTCAAACCGTTCAAGCCGTCTAACTCGACGGCCCGCACCCAAAAGAGGATCTAGGATGGATACCTGTCGCGCCGCAGTCATTACCGAGCACAACAAACCCCTGACCATCGAGCAGGTGCAAATCCCCAAGCTCGATCCTGGCTCTTTGCTGGTAAAAATCACGGCCTCGACGCTCTGCGGCACCGATGTGCACCGCTGGCATGGCCCGCTGAGCGAGGGCGACACTTTGCCGATCATTACTGGTCACGAGCCCTGCGGCTACGTCGAAGACATCGCGGGCGAGCGCACCGATATTCTCGGCAATCCGGTCAAACGCGGCGATCGCATCGTTTGGAGTTATGTCGCTTGCGGTTCTTGTTACTACTGCGCGGTGGCGCTACAGCCCTGCATCTGTCCGGGACGCGCCTCCTGGGGCCATAACCGCAGCGATGAGCATCCCTATTTGCTCGGTAGCTGCGCCGAATACATGTACGTGCCGAAAGAGTGCCTGATCATCAAAGTTCCCGATGAAGTAACCTCGGCTTCAGCAGCCGCATCGGCGTGCGCTTATCGAACCGTGATGCACGGTTTCGACCGCCTCGGCGCCATCAAGAGTCATGAGATTGTCGTTATCCAAGGGAGCGGCCCCCTCGGCAACTTCGCCACCGCGGTCGCCAAAGATCATGGCGCCAAGAAAGTCCTGGTTATCGGTGCGCCCGCGAACCGCCTCGAAGTGACCAAGCGGATGGGCGCGGACGGCGTACTCAATCTCGACGAAGTCACGGATGAAAAGGAAAGACGAAAATGGGTGCGCGATCACACCGACGGGCGCGGCGCCGACGTCGTGATTCAAGTGGCTAATAACATGGCGGTACCGGAGGGGCTGACGCTTGTGCGCGGCGGCGGCCGTTACCTGAATATCGGCGCTGGCGGCAAGGCCAATATCGCCGTCGAACGCCTACCGCAGGAAATGCTGTTCATCACCGTGCGTTCGGCCGAGCCGCGCCATTGGTTGCAAGCGATCGATTTTCTCGCTTCGCGCAAGAAAACCTTTCCTTTCGAGGAGATGATCAGCAAGAGCTATAGTTTGGATCAAATCAATGACGCGCTCCAGGCGATGGCGAGCTATTCCGTGGTCAAAGCGGCGATCAATTTTTAATCGAATCACCGGAACACCTTCATGGCCCCAAAGCGAGGTTCTGCCTGAGGAATTGAGGACGACGTTTTACCGGAGGGGGTTCGGCTTGAAGCGGATCCTCAGAGATCGGTGTCACCGATTCGCATCATCAGCCTATCGGCAAGGAAAACCAGAACCTGCTGCCTTTCCCAGCCTCACTCTCGACGCCGATCGCGCCGCCGAGCAAGTGTGCCAGTTGTTTGGCAATCGCCAAACCTAAGCCGGTACCGCCGTAACTTCGTGTGCTCGATCCGTCGACCTGGGAGAAACAGTCGAAGATGCTCTGCTGTTTTTCTGCGGGGATGCCGGTGCCGTTATCCTGGACTGAGAAGCATAGACGATCGTTTGGTTCGGCAAGACTATTCCCGTCCCTGCTTTGGATCTGGCCCGCATATTTTTCGCATCCGACGGTTACCACGATCTCGCTCTGCTCGCTGAATTTAACTGCATTGTCGATTAAAGCTCCCAGTAGTTGGCCGAGCCGCCCGCGGTCGCTGTGCACGACCTTCGGAACGCCGGCTTCGATCACCTGTCGAATTCGCAGTCCATTCTTCTCCGCGCGTGGGCGAAACGGCGCAAGCGTAGCGGCGATGAATTCGCCGAGATCGAAGACCGTCGTTTGGATCTTGATCTTGCCAGATTCCAAATCCGTCATCGCAAGGATCTTTTCGATCACCACCACCAACGAGTCGGCGCATGATTGAATCGTCGAAGCATAATCCCGTTGCTCCGCGGTGAGCGTGCTTTCGATCAATAGCTCCGCCATACCGACGACACCGTTGATCGGTGTGCGGATTTCGTGACTCATGTTCGCGAGAAATTCCGATTTGGCCATATTCGCCGCATCCGCGCTGGCTTTGGCCTGCAACAGATCCAATTCGGCACGCTTGCGCGCGGTAAAGTCGATGGCGTAACCGCGCACCGAGCGTTCCCCGAAAACCGGCACAAGGTTCCATTCGAAATAATGATCCTGGACGCGCACCTCGATGCCGCCCATTTCGGTGCGACTCAAGAGGCATTCTTTGGTCAAGCGCTCAATGTCAGGCGGCAAAACAACCGGGCGAACATCGTCGCTAAATCCAAACCGATCGATCAAAGCCATCATGGCCGGATTGGCGTGCAGCAAGTTGGCGTCTTGGTTAAGCTCGACGATCGCAATCGGGCTACTCTGAGCGATCGACGCCAGGCTGCGCAAATCTTTTTCTACTTCCAACTGCTGAGTAATGTCGTTGAATGCCAGGATCGCGCCCATTCCCCGCCCGGTCGGATAAGGCGTGCAGTGATATTCGATGGGTTTGCGCATGTCACCGTGGCAGCGAAGCCGCATCCGCGCAGTCGGTTGAACGTTGTGTCCACCAAGAATCCGAGTGACTGGGCAGCTGTTCGGCGAATCTTCGCTGTCTTCCAGGCGGCACTGAAAAAGCTCGTGAGCGATTTGCCCTTCCAGGCTCGCAACCGGCCAGCCCAAGAATAGTTCAGCTTGCTGATTCACCGCCGCGATCCGTCCGTCGGGCTCGACGAGAACCGCGCCCGAGGGCAACGCATCGAGCAGCACTTGCAGGGCCGCGCGCTCGGTATCTTCGGCGTGGCAGTGTTCGGTCGATGGCATTGGCGAGGACATAAGGGTCATCCCACTGCCGCCGGCGCGAGCTTGAGAAATGCCATGGGATCGATGCGCTCTTTGCCCGGATCTAACGAGCCGACGATGCGCCGCTGCGGCGCGCCGCTTTTGGTATCGGCGAGACTGACGATGGGACCGCTGCTGTGCATTAACCCGTTGCTCGACATGACGATGCGCAAGGTCGGTTTCAACGTGTCGGTCCGGTTAGCGGCGACGACAATGCCGCGCTCACCGGTGTTGAGCTCTACCAGGCTGCCGATCGGATAAACTCCCAAGCAACGAATGATGCGCTCGACTAACTCGCGATCCAGCGCGCCGGCGTTGCTCTGTATAAACAATTGACGCAAAACCTCGACCGGTTGCAGTACCGCTTGATTGCGGCCGGACAGCATTTCGTCA
>Ga0193716_1002005_pt1 | contig 11630 bp, 6 predicted proteins | sample U2c1metaG_FD_145901 | JGI IMG/M metagenome (GOLD analysis project Ga0193716, IMG submission 145901) | Soil microbial communities from a riparian zone of the East river system, Colorado, United States - U2c1 | ecosystem: Environmental > Terrestrial > Soil > Riparian zone | place: USA: East River...
GAGGGCAGCGCAGTTTTCGCAGGTTTTGAGATGAGCGAGGAGTGCCGGATCTTCCGGGACACCGTTGCCGCCAGCTGCGAAGAGGTCGGGAAGCTGTTCCTGAAACTCGGCGCACGTTAGATCTGGATGGGAGTTGGGCTTTTTGGTTGAGGTCATTTCGCCGTCTCCTTGAGGTCGGCCAGGGTAGAAGACGGTTCGGGGTGGCGAAGCAGTTCGCGGAGTTTGAGGCGGGCCTTGTGGAGCTGTGATTTGCTGTTGCCCGTGGAGCACTCGAGCATGGTGGCGATTTCGTTGTGCTCGAAGCCTTCGACGTCGTGTAGGACGAAGACCATGCGGTAGCCGGGGGGAAGGGAGGCGACGGCACGCTCGAGGGCGACACGGTCGACGGAACCCGCGAGTTGAGGATCGCGGCTGCCGAAGTCACGCTTGGGTGCATCCTCCTCAGACGGGTTGATGGTCTCTTCGAGGGAGACGAGGTTGAGGCCTTTTTTGCGGAGATGCATGAGAACAAGGTTTACGGTGAGGCGATGGAGCCAGGTGGAGAAGGCGGATTCGCCGCGGAAGCTGCCGATCTTGCGGAAGAGATGGAGGAAAGCCTCCTGGGTCATGTCTTCTGCTTCAGAGACGTTGCCGAGCATTCGAAGGCAGAGGGTGTAAACGCGACGTTTGTGGAGAGCGTAAAGCTTGGAAAATGCCTCGGCGTCTCCGGCTTTTGCTGACTCAATAGCTTCTGCTTCGCCTGCAATGGGAGGGTTTCTCTTAAAGAGACCTGGAACTGCTTTAATTTGTGTCATTTGTAGGCCTTGGATGTCCATGGGCTAGACTCCGGGGTTGTAGTGATCTTGTCCTTGATCGTTGATCATTGACCGCTTAGTTTCGCCTTCTGCTTTTAGCCTACTCCATCCAGGAAGAGTGGGTTTTTGTCTTTCCTTTTGTCATTCTAGGGTTTGAGTTGTTATGGCGCATAAAGGTTGTGTTCCTGGCTCTATATTGCCTCGAATCAGCTGGATAAGGAATTTTCCAACTAACTTCCTATAAAGCGGGCGTAGAGGGAACGGGCGAGGGTAACGTCTGTGGTGCCCTGAATGATGGCGCGGCCGTCGGCGAAGAGGGTGAGGGTGTGGGGTGGGCGCTCGAAACGGAGGAGGAGTTCATTGAAGCGGACTTGTCCGTGAGGGGTGAGGCGATCACGCATGGCGGCAAAGTCGACGGGGCGTTGGTGCTCGTGGATCTGGACGGAGTTGCGACCACAGAGGGTGATGTGGGGACGGCCTTCGCCGGCGAGGTGGGTGAAGAGGCGTTGCCCGCAGACGGTGCAGTCTGGGTTGGGCTTTGCCGTGCTGATCTCGCTTCGCTCGCTCGTCCATAGATCGAAGGAGAGCAGTGACCGGCGGAGGAGGTTGGGCTGGCCGGTGAGAAGCTTGAGGGCTTCGGTGACCTGGATGGAGGCGGCGAGGTTGACGGCGGTGCTAAGGATGCCGGAGGTGTCGCAGGTCTCAACGGGGCCGGTGGGGGGCTTGGGGAAGATGCAGGCCAGGCAGGCGGTGGGATCGTACATGGTGGGTACGTCGCTTCGCTCCGTCCGTAAAGACAGACGCGGGTGTTCTTCGCTGCGCCCAGGATGAGGATCGGTTACAGGTGAAGCAGGCCGGGGGAGGATGGTCATGGTGGCGGCGTAGGCGCCGATGGCGGCGGCGTAGATCCAAGGCTTGGATTGCTGGACGGCGTAGTCGTTGACGAGGTAGCGGGTCTCGAAGTTGTCGGTGGCGTCGAGGATGAGATGTGCGGGGGCCAGGAGCTCGTGGATGTTGGCGGGGACGAGGTCTGCGATGTGGGGATGGACGGTGATGGTGGAGTTGAAGAGCGCGATCTTGCGGCGGGCGGCTTCGGCCTTGGGGAGGGATTGGAGGGCGTCGGACTCGTCGAAGAGGATTTGGCGCTGGAGGTTGGAGGGCTCGACGAAGTCGCGGTCGATGAGGGTGAGGGTGCCGACGCCGGCGCGGGCGAGGAGGGAGGCTGCTGCTGCTCCGGTGGCTCCGCAGCCGACGATGGCGACGTGCGCGGAGGCGAGCTGGCTCTGGCCCTGAGCTCCGATGCCGGGGAAGAGGATCTGACGGGAGTAGCGGTCGTCGTCGTGAATGGAGGTGTCAGGGGAGGCTGGACCGGTGATGGCGACGATGGGAGCGGCGCTGAGTTGTCGCGAAGGCTGAGGCATGGGTGGCTGCTTTGTGAGCGGGAAGACGTTGCTCTTTCGTAGTATAGGGAATGCATGGATGTGTCGGGGAGGTTGGGCAGACATGCCAGCGATTTCCGGCATCCTAAAAATCACAGAAGAGGTGGTTGACTCCAGGCAAGGTTTTGCTGCGGATGCGGAGGTGCCTGGTGGTACGGAACCGGTCGGCTTTATTTTCAATAGGATGATGGGTGGCTTTCTTGGGTCAGGTAAAAAGAGGTCGAGCGCTAGCGTCACCGGGCAGGGTGAAGCACGGACGCGTCGCGGCCATGGGGTGGGTTGGATTGCTGCTGGCCAGCGTGGCCTTGGGGCAGACGGCTCCAGTACCTTCTCCTTCTCCTTCAGGGCAGACGGCAGCTCCGGATGCCCGTCCCATGGCGGTGCCTCAGGCCTCGCAGGCGCAGCCTCCGCAACAGAGCACGGGGGATTTGCCGCTTGGGAATATCGGACCGGGACTGACGACGACGGTGTGGCAGTGGAAGGGGCTGCGGGTCGATAAGGTTGAGTTTCAAGGCGTGGTGTTCGATAAAGCGGACACGCTGCCGAGTGAACTGGAGCAGAAGGTGGGAGCGCCGCTGGATCCGGAGAAGGTTCGGCAGAGCATGCGACGGCTCTTCGCGAGCGGGCGCTACCGGGACATTATGGTGCGCGGAGTACGGGAGGGCGAGGGCGTAACGCTGATCTTTGCCGGGTCTCCGCGATACTACGTTGGCAGGGTGACGATTGAAGGGGTGAAGACCGAGCGGCTGACGTCGCTGCTGGAGTTTGGGACGAAGCTGACGCCGGGGACGGCGCTGGTGCAAGGGGCGGTACCGGCCGGTACGGAGGGAATCAAACAGATTCTGCAGCAGCAGGGCTTCTATGAGCCCACGGTATCAGTAAGGACGGTGATTGATGCTGCCGGGAATCAGATGAATATGTTCTACACGGTCAACGTCGGGCCGCAGGCGCGAGTGGGGCAGGTGTCGGTGGTGGGGACCGACGCCGGGCTGACGGCTGAGGAGTTTCGGAAGAAAGGCAAGCTGAAGCAGGGTAGCAAGGTGAACCGGGATACGACGAGCAACGCGCTTACCAAGTTGCGGTCTCAGTTTGAGAAGAGGGACCGGCTGGAGGCGACAGTGTCGCTGCAGAAGCAGACGTATGTCGGGACGCGGAAGCAGTTGGACTACGAGTTCCATGTGAACCAAGGCCCGGAGGTGAAGGTGCTGGTGGAGGGGACGAAGTTCTCAAAGAGCCGCCTGCGCCTGTTGGTTCCGATCTTTGAAGAAGGCACGATCGACAACGATCTGCTGAACGAGGGTGTCCACAACATTCGCGACTACCTGCTGCAGCAGGGGTACTTTAACGCAAAGGTGGATGTGAAGGTGATTGGGGAGGATACGCCGTCGGAACGCGTGGTGTTCACGGTCGATCGTGGCATCAAGCACAAGGTTGTGGCTGTCGATTTGAAGGGCAACAAATACTTTGAGGACGACCTGTTGCGGGAGCGGATGCGGGTGAAGAAGGCGGATGCGTATCTGCGGAGCGGGAGGTACAGTCCGTCGCTTCTGACGGGGGATGTGAACGCAATCCAGGCGCTATACCGTGCGAACGGTTTCGACAAGGCAGAGGTGAAGACGGAGGTGCGGGACTCCGATACGGCAGAGAACGGGAGGCCGCTGAAGGTAGGGCAGATTTCCGTGACGTATATCGTGACGGAGGGGTTGCAGCAGAAGTTCGGTAAGGTAGCGCTCGATGGAGTGGATGCGAGCCGACTGACGGAGATCAAGGGGTTGATGAATGCGCAAGAGGGGCAACCGTTCTCATTGGTGACGCTCTCAGGCGATCGCGATGCGGTGCTGGGGTACTACCTGAGCCATGGCTTCGACCAGGCAAAGGTAGAGATCAAACAACAGAAGGAGAATGCAGACGCGACGAAGACGGATGTTTCGTTGAATGTGGTAGAGGGTCACCAGGTGTTCGTCGGTAAGGTGATGGTCTCGGGAATTGAACATACGAAGCCGTACGTGGTGCAGAACAGGATTCTGGTGCATCCGGGTGATCCGCTGGACCAGAGCGCGCTGTTGGAGACGCAGCGAAATCTTTACAGCGTTGCGCTGTTCAACGAGGTGGTGACGGCGGTACAGAATCCAAGGGGCGATACGCCACAGAAGAATGTGCTGGTGCAGGTGACGGAGGCGAAGCGGTGGAATGTAACATACGGCTTCGGCTTTGAGGCCCAGACAGGAACGCCGAGCACTGGCACGATCTCGGAGGCTTCGTGCATACAGTTGGGGCTTAACCCGTGCAACGAGCTTACGCAGGAGGGTAGGGGGGGCGTGAGTCCGAGGGTTTCACTGGATGTGTCGCGGATTAATTTTCTCGGGACGGACGATTCGCTAACGCTGCACTCGACGTATGGCCTGCTGGAGCAGATCGCGGTGCTGACGTTTCAAAATCCACGCTTATTTGAGAGCAAAGTTTTTTCGGCGTCGGTCTCGGGCGGGTACACGAATGTGCGGGATATTACGACGTTTGCGTCGTCGAAGCTGCAGGGAGATCTTCGTCTAACGCAGCGGTTGCGCAAGGATACGTTCATCTACGACTTTCAGTACCGACGCGTGAAGGTTGATCCGAACAGTCTGCAGGTATCGGCGGATCTGATTCCACTGCAGTCGCAGCCGGTTCGTGTCGGCGGACCGGGGGTGACGTGGTTTCACGATACCCGCTCGCCTAACCCGTTGGACGCGGTGAAGGGCTCCTATACAACAGTGCAGGTGTTCCTGGCGTCGTCGAAGTTTGGATCGCAGACAGACTTCTGGAGGGTGGATGGGACGAACTCGACCTACTACCGGTTTGGCAAGAGGTATGTGCTGGCGCGGAGCACACGGATCGGATATGAGCGCGCGTCGGGGGCGAATCCGAATATCGGGAGCAATGTGTGCGAGGGCGCTTTGCTGACGACGAATCCCAGTTGCAATCCGATTCCGTTGCCGGAGCGGCTGTATGCCGGTGGAGCATCCTCACATCGAGGATTCCCGATCAATGGAGCTGGACCGAGGGACCTGCAGACGGGGTTTCCAGTGGGCGGAAGCGCGGCGCTGGTGAATTCGACGGAACTCCGGATGCCGGCGCCTATGATGCCGCTTGTGGGAGACAACATCAACTTTGTGCTGTTCCACGATATGGGGAATGTTTTTCAGAATACGGGTGATCTGTTTCCGAGTTTTCTGCGATTCAGTCAGCCGAATCGAAATAGCTGCAAGGATGTATCGGGAATCGTTGGGACTTGCAGTTTTAACTACTACTCGCATGCGGTTGGACTGGGCGCGCGATACAGGACGCCTGTGGGGCCAGTTCGGTTTGACTTCAGCTATAACCTGAATCCACCGATCTATCCTGTGATTTACGACTTCAACAACAACCCTCCCCATGTGGGGCAGGCGAATCACTTCAACTTCTTCTTCAGTATTGGACAGAGCTTCTAGATGTTTGTGACGAGACCCAATTCGATGTGGCGGCGGGCTGGAGCTTGCAGCTTTGTGCTGATCGCCGTGTTGTGGGGGGAGGCAGTGTGCGCGGGGCAGACGGGGCAGGCTGGTCCACCACCCGCGAACGTTAGTGCGACAACTCCCACAGCGGAGCAGGGGACGGTGCTGGACAGAGTTGTGGCGGTGGTGAATGGGGATGTGATTCTGGAGAGCGATGTAGACGAGGAGCGGAGGTTTGAGTCGATTCAACCCTATCGCGGCTCGACGGCAGAGTTTTCGCGCGAGAGGGCGGTTCAGCGGTTGATCGACAGAACGCTGATTCTGCAGCAGGCGGATTTAGAGCCTGGGGCACCCATTCCGGATCAAGACCTGGATGCTCAGCTGGCGAAGATGCGCAATGATATTCCGTCATGCGCGGAATATCACTGTGAGACAGAGGCTGGGTGGGAAAAGTTTTTAAACGCTCACGGGTTTACGGTGGCGGGGTTCAGAGAGAGATGGCGGCGACGGATGAAGTTGCTGCGGTTTATTGAGATACGGTTCCGGAATGGGATAAGCATCTCGGATGACGAGATCAAGACGTACTACGAAAAGACAATGCTGCCGGAGTATGCCACGCAAAAGGTGGCTCCGCCTAAGCTGGAGACGATCTCGAAGCGGATTGAAGAGGTGCTGCTGCAGCAACAGGTGGGAAATCTGTTGCGGGACTGGTTGAGGTCGTTGCGAGCACAGGGGAACGTGAGGATTATGTCTCAGGGTGAGGTGTCACCTTGAGCGATCTAGAGAAAAAGGTACAGGAGGCCAAGGAAGAGGCTAAGCATAAAGTGCAGGAGGTCAGGGAGGAGGCGAAGCTGGCCGTTGCCAAAGTGAAGCGCTCGTTGAGCGGAACGCTGGGCCGAGTGTTGGGCTGGTCGGTGATTCTGCTGCTGGTGATCTTTGTGGCGTTTGCCTGGTACTCGACGACGCCTGACTTCGAGCGGCGCGTGAGCAAGAAGGTTGTGAGCCTCCTTGAAGATGCCACAGGTGGAAGAGTGGAGCTGAAGAGGATCAGCTTCAAGTTGTGGCACCTCGCGGTCGAGGCGGACGGGTTAGTGATCCATGGGCTTGAGGGGCCGGGTGAGGCTCCCTATCTGGCAGCAGATAAGATTCTGGTTCGGGTAAGGCTACTCAACTTCTTTTCCCATGCGGCGGGCACTGGTGGGCCTGCGCATGTGAGCTTGAATTATCTGCGTGTGGAGCACCCGCAGGTGCATTTGATTATCGACAAGGATGGGAAGACGAACCAGCCGGTGCCGAAGCATCCGACTACGAATAAGAAGCCGGTAATAGATACGCTGCTGGATCTGAAGGCTCGTAAGGCGGAGTTGGTGAATGGCGTGGCGCTCCTGAACAACCGGGCAATTCCATTCGATCTGGCGGCACGGGATCTGGACGCGGAGGTCCATTATCTCTTTGTGAGCGATCGTTATGGTGCGACGGTGGATCTGAAGGATCTGCGAACGAAGTTAGGGAAGGAGCAAGAGGCGCAGTCGGTGCTGCATGTGGAGGCAGAGCTTGGCCGCAATGTGGCGGAGCTGAAGAAGCTTGAGCTTCGTACGGGGAAGGCGTCGCATTTGGAGGCGACGGGAAGCATCAAGGACTTCGCGAATCCGGAGTGGGAGGCGAAGGCGAAGGGATCTTTGGAGTTGCAACAGATCGCCCTGTTGAGCGGTGTGGATACGCTGAAGGCGGGTACGGTAGTCATGGCAATAAATGGCCATAACTGTGAGACGACTCCTGCTGTGGCTCAGAAGCGTCCGAGGTTCTGGCAACGGATGCAGCCACAGGCGAAGCCGGGTACGAAGGTGCTGCCGCCGGATCCAGATTGCGTGGCGGGATATCTGCTGGTTGGATCCGCGAAGATCAACAAGGCGGGATATCGGGATGAGTATGTGCGGCTGCACGATGTGGATGGAAGTGCGCGCCTGCACATTACTCCGACAGAGTTGTTATTGACGGCGCTTACGGGATATCTACCAGGTGGCGGAAAGGCGGAGGGGGTGCTGCGCATTTCGAACTGGTTGGGCGTGGTGCCGGCGGAGGCTCCGGCTAAGTCACCTACGACGAAGGCTGCGGTGACGACGGCGAACAAGACGGCTGCGGCGATTGGGGCGAAGCCTCCGGTGACTGGTTCGGTGAAGCTGCCGGCGGTACAGCCGGCTCATGCGTATCTGACTGCGACGATGACGAAGATTCCGCTGCGTACGATTATGGATGTGACAGCGCCCGAGCATTATGGCGACCTGGGCTTCGATACAGCGGTGAGCGGACCGGTGCAGGTGGAGTGGGGCGGCCCGGCGAAGTACATTGCCGATACGGTGGAGGTGGAGGGGCATCTGACGATGGCGCCAACGGGCGTTCGGCGGAAGGGAGCGCTGTCGGATGTTCCGGTGACCGGGGAGGCGGTGGCGCACTATACGGGGAAGAACGAGACCGTTCGGATTGAGCGATTGACGCTCCAGACGCCCCATTCAACCTTGCAGGCCAATGGGGTGCTGGGGGTGAACACGGGGGATCGACTGACAGCGCTGCACACCAACCTGATTGTGCGTGACTTGGGAGAGTACAACCAGCTGCTGCTGACGTTGGGGTTGGAAGGGAATGGAAAGAAGGGAAGAGATGCGATTCCTGTGGAGTTGCATGGGGCTCTCATCTTCAATGGGATGGCTTCGGGGCCCATTAGCGATCTGGATGTAAAGGGGCATTTGCAGACTTCGGCTGTGGAACTGAAGCTGGGTACGACGCATGTACAGGTGGACAGCGTCGTGGCAGATGCGGAGTACTCGCCTAACGAAGGACTGCTCGTGGCAAGCTCGACGATCAAGCGTGGCACTGCGGTGATGACCGTTGCAGGCGCGATGAGGCCCCGGAAAGAAGTCTCGCGACGTGGCGTGGAGACGTTCCTGTGGGACGGTGGAATGGCCGTGGATGCCAAGGTTCAATTGGCCGATGCGCAGGTGGTGGATGTGCTACAGATCGCCGGACAGCAGCAAAAGATTCCTCTAACGGGAATGATTGCCGTGAATGGCCATGTCAAGGGGACGTTTAAGGATTTGAATGGGGGCGGGCATGTCTCCCTGCGGGATGGGGTGGCGTATGGGGAGCCGTATGAGTCTGCGGTGGCGGAGTTGACGGTGCAGGGACAGAATGTGGAGGCCAGCAGCGTTGTATTGAAGTTCCACGGGACACAGCTTGCCGGCAACGGTGGCTATGACATGGGGACAGAGCGTCTGCATGGCCACATTGAAGGACATGATCTTGTGCTGTCAAAGTTCGAGACGGTGAAGAAGTCGAATGTGGATGTAGATGGGACACTGAGCCTGGTGGCCGATGCGAATGGAACGTTGACCGAGCCAGGACTGAAGGCAAATGTGAAGCTGGCAGGTGTGACGTATGAAGGGCAGACTGTGGGTGAGGCGGTTGCCGACCTGCATAGTGATAGCAAGGTGATGTATCTCACGGCGAACTCGACGCTGGTGGGAGCAAAGCTGAATCTAACGGGGCAGACGCAGTTGACGGGGGATTACGAGACGCAGGCGAAGCTGACGCTGACTGGGCTGGATGTGAACAAGCCGCTGGCGATGTTTGCTCCGGGACAGATTACGGCACAGTCGTCGATCAGCGGTGTGGCGACGGTTAACGGGCCGCTGAAGACTCCGAGGGCGTTGAGCGGGATGGCTGAATTCAATGACGTTGACGTGAAGTTACAGGGGGTGGAGCTGAAGGTTGCCGAGCCGCTGCGGGTGAGCTTGAGAAATGGCCTGGCGACGCTGGAGCAGGTTCACATCACCGGGCAGGATACGGATATGCGGGCCAGTGGGACGGCTCAGGTGTTCGGCGCGACGGATCCGAAGGGCGGCAAGTTGGATGTGAAGGCGACAGGAAGCGTGAGCATGGCGCTGCTGCATACGTTCGATCAGGACATTATCTCGAGCGGCAAAGTTGAGTTTACGGTAGCGGCCAGTGGGCTGGTGAGGAACCCGACGCTGACGGGCAAGGTGCAGTTCGACAAGGTCAATATTGCAATGGACGGGATACCGAACGGGCTGAGCAATATGAATGGCACCCTGGTCTTCAATGGAGACCGTCTGCAGGTGCAGAGCCTGACGGGCACAACCGGTGGCGGTCAGTTGATGCTTGGCGGTTCGATCCGGTACCGGAATGGAATCTATGCCGACCTCACAGCGACGGGCGATGCGGTGCGAGTGCGGCTGTATGGATTGAGTGCGACAGCAAATGCGAACTTGAAGCTGCAGGGCGGGCCGAGCAGTGCGCTGTTGAGCGGCACGATTCTGCTGACACGTTTTGGCGTAGGCGCGGATGTGGACTTTGCTGCGTTTGCAGGCATGGGTGGCGTGAGTGCTCCGCCTGATCCGAACGCAGCCTCGAACAAGATTCGGATGGATGTGAAGGTGACGAGTTCACCGCAGCTCGATTTTCAGAACTCGTATGCGAAGCTGGCTGGGAGCGTGGACCTGACGATACGGGGGACCGTGGCCACACCGTCGATATTGGGGCGAATACAGATCACGGATGGGAGCGCGACGTTTGCTGGGCAGAAGTATCAGCTGCAGCGAGGGGATATCTATTTTACGAATCCAGTGCGGATCGATCCGACGATCGATCTGGATGCGACGGCGCAGGTGGAGAACTATGAGATTACGGTTGGCCTGCATGGAACCGCAACCAACCTGAAGCCGACGTACCGGTCGGAGCCGCCACTGAGCGAGGCGGATGTGTTTGCATTGCTGGCACTAGGACGGACGCAAGAAGAGGCGCAACTGTATCAGGAGCGGCAGGTGCAGGCCGGTACCGATCCGACGACGAGCGCATTGCTGGGCGGAGCGTTGAACGCTACGGTGAGCTCGCGGGTGGAGAAGTTGTTCGGAGTGGGAAGCGTGAAGATTGATCCTGCGTTTGTGGGGACGCTGGGTAACTCATCGGCGAGGATCACCGTGCAGGAGCAGATATCGAGGCAGGTGACGGCGACGTTTGCAACGAATGTAAATAGTTCTGCACAACAATTGATCCAAGTGCAGTACGACCTGAACCACGACAACTCGATTGTGGTTACGCGGGATGAGTCCGGAGTCTTCAGCATTGTGTATAAGTTGCGACACCGATATCGTTAGGCAATGTAAGCGGGTTTTGCATCATATCTAAGTCATGAAGGATCTAAGTCATAAAGGATCGGGTCCAAAGGGCGACGACCGACTATTCAGGAGGAAGTGATGAAAATGGCGAAGAGCATGAGAATTTTGGGCTTGTTCGGGTTGACTTGCATGCTGACGTTTGGTGGAGTGGCGAGGGCAGTCGCGCAGGGGCAAAACGATGCTCAGATCCAGGCCGATGTGACGAAGGCGCTGGATAACAAGAGATTCAAAAGCGTGAAGAGCCAGGTACAAAATGGTGTGGTTACGCTGACCGGTACAGTGGACGTCTATGCCGACAAGGAAGACGCGGACAAGAGAGCGCACCACCGCAAGAATGTGAAAGCCGTCCAGAACCAGATTGAGGTGGCCGGGCCGATGGTCGAGGATGTGACGCTGCGGGACCGGTTGGCGGAGAAGCTGATCTACGATCGTGTAGGATATGGCACGACTGCCTTCAACTCGTTCACGATAGGCGTGCAGAATGGTGTGGTCACGCTGGGCGGCACGGCGTATGGACCTACGGATAAGGACTCGGCACTGAGCCTGGTAGCGAACTATCCGGGCGTGAAGGACGTGGTGGACAACGTTGAAGTGGCTCCGGTATCTCCGATGGATGACCGGATTCGGCTAGCGGAGGCGCGGGCGATCTATGGGGCGCCGCAACTGAACAAGTATGCAATTGATCCAGCGAAACCGATCAGGATTACGGTGGTGAATGGGAATGTGACGTTGTCG
>Ga0193716_1002007_pt1 | contig 11621 bp, 17 predicted proteins | sample U2c1metaG_FD_145901 | JGI IMG/M metagenome (GOLD analysis project Ga0193716, IMG submission 145901) | Soil microbial communities from a riparian zone of the East river system, Colorado, United States - U2c1 | ecosystem: Environmental > Terrestrial > Soil > Riparian zone | place: USA: East River...
AATACTGATTCCCAACTCAATCACGCCCATCTATTACTCTCCACATTCGATATCGGATAATCGTCACTAATTTTCACTGTTGCTGCTGAACGCACACACCCTGCCCTCTCGGATCACCGCTCCATCTGGTGATGAGAGGCGGGGTTCCGTGCATCATTGCTTCCTTTGCCTTGCGTCTGAGCTTTGCACCCCAGCGGCAAATGCAGCACTTCACTCCACACTGAGCCCGCTCAACTACATCCCCACTCACCGTCCGCGCCACTCAAACCATTCAACATCTCCGCAGCATTTCGTCTACAAAAGCAAAAATTACGAATATAATTCCAATCACACTACAACTTCCCGTGAAAATTCGAAAACAGATATCTGTTGCAAAATGTGCTTGTGGCCATAATATCATATCCCCATCGGAGTTGGAGATTTGCAGGCGCCAGAAGGATGTTTGGGAGAGTCAGGGCTGGGGGAGATGGCTGGGATTGAGGATGAGCCCTCTCCGAGTCGGGCTTCACCGGCACGGGTTTTGCTCCGGAAGTCATGATGGGTCAGAACAGCCAACGCAGGAGGCCAGTGATAAATCTCAAGCGGGAGTGCAGAAAGACACCCCGACGAGAATGAGGAGGACCTTCTCAGACCTACACTGATCGGAGGGTGCGGATCTGTCTAAGCTATCGCCTTTTTCACCATTGTGCGAGAATGAGGAGACCTTCTCAATTGGATGGTGCCGATCTGTCCAAACTATCATCTTTTTCACCGCTGTGGAAGTCAGAGATTCCGGAGCAGGCGGAGTCGTAGCTCGCTAGCAGCGGACCGTGCACGAGATCATATGCAGCCTTATAATGAACGGTTTGTATCGCAAATTGCTTTGGACATTTATATACTCCCGCTCTTTTGAAGTATACCTCTCTCATTTCGTGGCATATATGTCTTTGTGTACATAGTCTCCCGTCGGCCGACCTAGATATTTTGTGTCCATCGAGAGGTTAGCACCATACTATATCCCAATGCTGGCCGCGACTGCGGACAGACATGTGGATTCATCCCGTGATCAAATAGTGGCTGTGTAGCCGTATTGATCATTCCTGGGCAAACGGTTCAACTTGAACGACGACGACGACGACTCGTTCGATGCCTCAGGACATACTAGTTCAGAAATATGCATGTGCGCAACGATCCAAATTAGCACCTGTCTTTAAAGACCTATCGAAGTGCATCCATTGCATAACTGCGCGAGTCTCTTCTCCGCATTGTAGATTCAATGGTAAATCATTATTACACACCATTTATATGGATATCTTCCCTTTGATGATATGTCCCAGGTTTCCGTGCTTTCGACCCGGATTCAAAGCAAATGACTTTCTTCAGCAAACCATCCATAAAGCCTCTATATCCACAGGTCTTCAACAGACCCATTACCGAAGAAGACATAGAGTTGAAAAAGGTAGTCTTTAATTGAATTTCTGATTTATGATGACATATCACACCGTAGCGAGCATGTGCGGAGATATTACTGCCAATCCTTCTCCGCGAAAGTGAACATTGCAGTCAACCGAATCTGATCCGACATAACAGACAGCTAAAGAGTCGCATCCTATGTGGTAAGTTTTTTGTAGATCATCAATTCAAACTCACGCTCATGCAATTGTTATGCATGCCAGATGTCTGTAAGACCTCGTTGTTTGCATTGTCATGGCTCTGCCCCGCTTGTGGGCAAGACTTCTGCAACGAATGTGCTTATAACATGAATACTAATCCCAACTTTGTAAGTGTTTGTCATCCAGTATACCATACTATGTTAATAATGTTATGTTATCTCGCTTTTGATTCAGCAAAAAGCTGCCTGCCCTTCCAAGCCAGGCCATCTGCATAGCCTTGATAACCTTTGCCCAGTTACACGCTTTCAGGAGCAAGAGCTCATAGAAACAATTGAGAGTATGAAACATGATTTAGATAATAAGTTACCAAGGTAGGCCAATGGAGTTTTTCACTTGTAATGAAGCTCACATGAGCACAGTTCGTCCTGGAACCCACCCATACCAGTTCCTGCCAGTGAACTAGTCCCAGAGGTTCCTCGGTACCAGCATGGCATGCTCAAGATTTCAGATTTCCTGCATGAGTGGTCCAAAGGCTTACCGCTGGTTATCACAGATTTGATGATCCAGGGTAGCTGGGACCCCCAGTATTTCATCGATCATTTTGGTTGGATGCCGGTGACAGTTGTGAATTGTGAGACTGGTGATACGAAGCCATCTACGGTAAAGAAATTTTTCAGCTTGTTTCTTCACCCTGAAGACCGGACTGGTCCATGGGCGGGGATATGGAAACTGAAGGTGACATTCCTTTTTAAATTTTTTATTATTATTCTCACATTTCTCCTAAATTCTGCTTCAACCAACTTGTCTAGGATTGGCCACCCCAGACGGATTTCAAGACCGAGTTCCCGGAAGTCTTTGAAGCATTCTCTAAGTGTATTCCATTTGCGGATGTCACAGCTTTAAACGGCGCTTTAAATCTGGCGGCTCATCTTCCAATGAATGGAGTGTCTCCTGACGTTGGTGAGTATTTTATTTTCTGAGGCTACTAAAATCCCAATAACCACATGATAGGCCCGAAAATGTATAATTCCAATGGCAGTGACGTTGATGACCCCTACGGCTCCACTAAACTCCATAAAGACATGACGGACGCTCTTAATTTGATGGTGTGGGCTGCAAAATTTCCCGATGGGAAACCAGGTTATGCCTTATGGCATTTGTTTCCTCCAACAGTCACGGGCATCCTACAACAGTTTTTACATGAGGACGAAGGGTTCTGTGAATCCGGGGATCTTATTAACGGACAACATGCCTACCTGAACATAGGCATGTTGGAACGCCTGCACCAAAAATATGGGGTGCGGCCACACGTTGTTTACCAATATTCTGGCCAAGCTGTTTTTATACCAGCGGGCTGGGCACACCAAGTATACTTCTTCCCTTGTGTCAAGTACCTTACTCATGGGAATTGCTCACAGGTTGGCAACAAGTCCGATGCCATAAAAATTGCATGCGATTTCATATCTTTGCAAAATCTAGCAGAAACGTGCCACGTCGCTTCCGAGCTTCGAGAACACCGTTTAACCAGTCAATGGGGCGAAGATATCCTGGCATTGTACGACACTTTATACCACGCCTACCGCTCATTCCCCACTGTGCTGGAAACCATCTCTCACCAGCAACATATCCATACGTCACATGGCCAGGATCCTCACCCCAAAAGCTCTTCACCAGAAGTCTCTGCTATGGAGGTCGACAACCCACCTCCCGCTTCAGAGGAAGTCTTTGCCATGGTGATCGACAACTCCCCTCTCCCGCGCACTTCACACACTCCACCTGGACGCCTTCGAAAGCTGGAGCTTAGACATCTCAACCAAAAGCAGAAGAGAAGGGATGCAATACTGGAAGAACGTGCTGCCGAACCAGGCAAGGATTTTATTTGCCCTCTCTGTCCCGGTGACAGCTACTTCAATAGAAGTGGACTCTTCTGTCATATGTGCGTCTCGTTTGTCTTAGTCTAAGTGATTAAAATCGAACTCAACCTCAACCCTGTACATTTTAGGGAGGGCCGAGTTCATAGCCATAACACCACCCGATTATATGGGAATCCAGGAATAGTGAAGAAACTTCGCAAGTCAAGCAAAGTTCCTGATGAATCCTTCATGCACGAACTCTTGCCATATCTCGACGGTGTCACACGTTCGGCATCCAGTCTTTATCGGCCGTCAACTCGAGTACCGTAGGATCGTTCCCCGAAAGTTACTCAAATTTTGTTATCAAATCGGAGTATCTCTGCCTAGCACGTAATCACATGCATGATTAGTCATCTCTTGCTCGTTCTACTCTGAATCTGTTTTACTAACAGGACACTAGGATATAAAATTTTGTGAGGTTGAGTGGAATGCGAATGTTGGAATGGTAAGAACTTCAAATTGCGAGGTAATAGTCCAGGCTTTTGCGGTATACTTGTGTCGGTGTCAGTGCCAGCGATCCATCTTTCTAGAGGTCAGTTGACCTGGACAGGCTGCGACCTGCCAGCAATCCTAGTTCGTTCTTTCTTTGCCCCAATCTGAATTGAAATGAATCTCATGCAAAAATCCAGCAATCTATTCCATGAAGTAAGAAATTCTTTCATCATCTTTACATGTTTAATCTAATCGTCATGTGTAAGATCTATGATATTGACCCTGCACTTGTGGTCACTAAAGGCTCTCGCTGTGGTGACGAGCCCACATTCACACCGGGCGAACAAACCAGAAAACTGGTTCTCCGGAATACCAGGCAAGACGCGAGCGTCCAGCTGTGCCAGCTGTTCATACACAGTCTTCTGGTCTGAATCACCAGCAGCACGCATTGGAATGGTCTCTGCATTGATGTCTTCCCATTCAAACGACTTAGCCTGCAACTAAGGTACCAAAGCTTGGAATACTCACCAAGCATTGCGAACGTTCTCTTAAGAGGCCTCGATGAGCCTGCACAGGGGAGCCTGCTTTGCAAGTCCTCGGAGTGATGTTTCACACGCGGAGGAACACGTTCTCCAAACTCTAACAGTGAGCAGTTAATTGTTTTTGCAGCAGAAGTATTTTTACGATGGCTCACCTCGGCGAGGGTAACTTTCAATATGGTTATTTTTATCGTAGAGGCGCTCCACGAATGCTTAGTGCATGAATCCCAGGGTTAGGTGAAAAGGCTTTCCTTTAAGACTGCAAGGCTCAATGGCTTACCAAAGTAATCACATCTCCCCTTTGCACAGCTGGCAACATACTCTCCCGAAAGCGAGCCTGTAGGAACCATATAAATTGCGGCCTCCACAAAGTCGGGTCCAGTTGGATGTGCAAGAGGGCACAAACAGCATGGTCCCAGCATTCGATGCGACATGCGATGATTGAGCAGCTCGGAGGGAGGGATACGTGCTTCAAGCGTTGACGGCCTGGAGCAAACGTATCAATTGTGGAAGGCAAGTTGTTTCAAGTCTGAGGCAATAATATAAAATGTTAATACTCACCATCGCCAAATGCGAAGCCGATTGGAGCCACGGTTGTATTCCAAAACGACATTTTCGGAATTACTAACTCTAGCTGCATAAACCTGCAAACGAACAGAGGCTACAATGTCAGCAGGCATTTTAGAAGCTGAGCACGGTAAGTTTTTGCCTGTCTTGTTTCCACAACATTTATACCCAGATAGAAATGACAATTACGGTGGGCATTGAGTAAGCGATCAGCTGCGGGATCACGAAGTCGCACACTTTGATGGCTGTGGTCCCAATTTGCTATAGTGTGTGCGATTAATTTGAATGCCAAGGATCACAGTATCATTATATCACAAAGTTTTGATCCATAGTTTCCCGGCATCAATTCCTATCGGTTGTCAAAAAGCAGATTAAAAGGCAAGCCTCTTCCTCTTTCCTCCAATACACTAACCCGCTAACCTGTTTTCCCATGTTAGAAACTAACCCACCACTGTCATCTATTTCTAGTGGACCTAGCCACAGAGAGGACGCCCTTCAACTAGGCCCTCGAAAGAAAGCGTAAGTCTGGTTTCTGCTCTTACTCTTTGATCTGCACAAGAATTCCATTGACAAAATGTCAGTCGTCTCACAGATCCGCAGGTGTCTCATGGTAGACATTTTGGACGCACCGTTCACGCCATGTGCAATATGCAGGTGCTTATCACCAACGGTCTGTTGCGAATGGGTGAACAGGCTGACGAACCTGATGAATCATTTACATACGAGTGTGTGTTTGTTCTGGTGGTCACGGAAAGTGAAGCTAACGGTTTTATTACCATCTCTGTAGGCAAAGGTGGGAACATCGAGTATTTAGAACCCTGCTTCGAATGATACCTGGATTGGAGGAACGACTCATTGAGGGGTCTGAAGATGAGGTGGTGGAAAAAGTATAGCATAATAGTTGTGTAACTGCATTAAACCTCATACGCTTCCAGTCTACTTCTGCTTGGACAAAATCTTGCGCCCACTACCACCCTTGCTTACTGCGTTATTTTTGCCTTTCTTCTTTGAAGGTTCTCCGATCGATTGCAACTCGGCGTCGTCAACTTTGCGCTTTCCTTCACTTCGCGTAGTAGGTCGTTCGTACTGAGGAGCTGGCTTCCTAGATGGCTTCTCCTTTACAGGTTTGGGAGCAGTAGGAGACATCTGTGAAGCAGCAGCGTCACTCGGAATCCTACGATATGCTGGCCGTGGCAAAGGCCTCTTTGGCTCGGGTTTGTAGGTCTTAGATGCTTGGTCCGGATTTCTTGATTTCGTTGAACTGGCACCTGCGTTTGATCGAGCTTTCACCTTCGGCTCAGATTTCTGCGCTACGGCAGGAAGACGGGCTTTCTTCTTTGCGGAAACAGGCGCACCGCGGCGGATTACTTGCGGCGCTGAGAAGGGAAGCGGTTCCTCCTCGCTATCATCTTCGTCGTGGTCGTGGTCGTCATCGTCATCGTCATCGTCATCGTCATCGTCATCGTCATCGTCATCATCGTCGTCATCCTCCCCGTCACCACCCTCTTCTCCCTCAGAGTCAGAATCAACGGGCCACTGTTCATCGCCCTTACGAATCCCGGGAGGGCCTTGTCGTTTCCGGGGCTTCGGGGGCTTATTGACCTCCCTTGCCGCTTTTGAGTTAGGGTTAGGGTTAGCTTAGGTTAGGTTTCGTGGGCCAGGCTGCTGTTTCCTCGCCATGACTGAGTCCCTAGCAGGGTCCCAGTAGCCTTTGAAAGCAAAAACGGTCTCGGTGCCATCATCCTCCTGGCGTCCGTACCAATGCTCGAGGAGCGCTTGGTAATGAACCTTCTTCATCTTAGAAGGGTCGCGAAATACGAAGTCGACCGGGAGGTACTTTGGGTCAATCATGTCGTCCTGGTTCTCAGAGAGGGCGGCCCAGTCCACGGCTTTTTTTCCACCTGAAACCTTCTCTACATCCAGAATATAAGATGAATATATCATGCTGGTGACCATCAATTGACTCACTGTAATGTATCAACATGAATTGTCTGACCATCGGCTCCATATCCCGTGCCATCATCTGCGAAGGGTCGCTGACAATTGGCGCATCATTATCGTCTCGCTCAAACTGCACCAACACCTTCTTCTTCCTCCGTCTGGTTGGCAATACACCTCCATCCTGTGCGTCTGGAGCTAAGAGAAAATACTAAGAATTGATACAAAGAGCATTTTTTATGACTCACTCATCTGCGACTGAGCATAGTGTGACCATTCATCCATAATGCTTTCGGTCTGCCAAGCCGGTCGAACATCTGAGAACGCTTCTCCACCCATCTCACGGTTGAAGTCATGTCTATATATACGTTCGAAAATGAGGAAGGATCCTGCTGATAATACCGTGGTCAAATACTTACGATGCGATGCAAAGCTCGGTTTTCGTGTCTTTATGCGCCTCGATAACAATCAGCCTCATGCCGCATTGTCGCCACATGGCGCGGGCGAATTGTTTGATGTATTTAGGACCATGGAGTTCAGCCATTCTGTGGAAACGCTCAACACCACGCACACGCATTCATTATCATGCGCTCACCTTTGCTGGATCTCCTGTGGCGGAGACCGATCTGACCACTCATTAGCTGTCTCTTGGTATCGCGTTTGTTCATCTTCCGAAAGGCCTTCAGTGTATGTCTTCAGGACCTTCTGATAGCTTTTCAAGTATGACTTTTCTCCGGGGACAGCTTGGGAAACCTTTCTACAAAGCTGTTCGATCTCTTTGTGGTGAAGTAACCCCACCACCTGCTGGATATTCCATCGCCGCACATATCTGATAACATCTTTTGACGTGCGGCTTCGCCCGTGATTGTGGAGCCAAGTCTTTACTTGCTGTTAAGAGTGTTAACTTGTTAGACTACCGACCAGAAAAAACTGACGTGTACCTCTTTGACCCGCGCAATCGCTTTCCCATGGGCAAGAGGCTGCAGGTGGCTGGTGTCTCTCGCGGCCATTACAGCAGTGACAGCTTTCCTGACGACATTTTTCCGCTCGCCTCTTTTGGCAGATTTGAATTCGTCCAGTAGGGGTCGAATGAGAGCCACGTCGTCCAAAGGCAAGCATTCAGACGCTTCTTCAGCGTCAGACATACCAGAGCTCAATATTGGTAGACAGCGGGTCAAATCAACAGAGCTGACAAAATTAACAGTGATGTAGTTGGTGGTTTATTCCAGCAGCAGGGAATGATGAACGCTAAGATATCCGGATGTGTCAATAATTTGCATTTGTTGCTTTCTGAGAAACCTGCCCAGATGTGAGAATTCTGAGTGTTTTCTGAAAGATTTCTGATCAAAGGGAGCGATCAAACTCATAATCTCCTGCTGTGCTAATCAAATCTGAGATCAGTATTCTTATGAGATTTCAGAGAGATCGTGGGCGAACCAATAATCATATTCTGCCGTTGTCCGACGAACCAATCAAATCTCGCAGAACGCTAGATTTGTTCGAAATCCATCTACTAAACACCGCCTTGACCTAGCGGAACGCCAGCAAAGCCTACAATCGAGAATCTATGACTTCCATATTGCTGCTGCATGGCTGTGGCCAGTCGATGGCGAGGACATTTGGCTAGAGGGACGAGCGGTCGAACCACTGGATATTCTTCCCAGTGATTCGGAAGCAGAAGAAACATTTCCCCCAAATCAGCCATTGCTCAAGAAGGCTCCGACAAAGCTTCTGTTGCTTCCGTCAAATATCGGATTAGCTAGATGCATTGCACTTGGATACGAATCATTTGCTAATCTGGAAAACGCTCTCCGAGTCGAGCAGACGAACGACTTCTTGCACGGTCTCAGACTGGTAATTAGTTGCAAGGCCGTTGCATTTCGACTCTCGAGACGGTTTGAGGAGTTCGAGATGCAAATCGGAGACAAAAATTTGTAGTTGTATGGCGGCGTTCGACATCACGCTCGAACTTTGTACTGTTGCGCACGCGATGCTTGCATAAGGTGCACATCGGAAATGGCAAGATTCCAGTTGTTAATTTGAGATCATCTAAGTGCTCGTATCGATCCGTCATTGCGGGGTCAAACTTGTGGTCAAAGTGGTCAAATGGATGGCCAATCTAAGTCCTGACGGACAATCAGCCTATGGTATGACTTGGGCATGACTGAATGTGTCATCTAAGTCAATAGCGGCCATTGCTTTAGATCATAGTATCATGGCAGTCTATACCGCGTACATTAGTTGGAAGCTAAGTCAAGACGAGATCGATCACTGGCGGGAGGACGAATGTAACATGCTACTGTCAGATATGCAGTGGACCGAACCACTCTATCGTCATCGAGCATCTCGCTGCAAGGCTCTAGCTGCCGAATCGTCTGCCATTGCATTACATGATGCCGATTCCTCCCCTCACTCTTTCAAAACTGAATTTCGACACAGCAGAGGACATTTATGGTACGTGCTCAAGTACTGCTAAGGCACACCCGCAGACCATTGCAAGGTCTTGCTCGTCGTCAAGCTCATCGAGCAGCCTGTATCCTTTGCAGCATATTTTATATGAATGATGACAGTTTTATCGTTTTAGCGGGTCAGAGCCTGGGCCACCGTCTTGCACGATCATTCAGCTGCAAATCACAATCACAGCCATCCAACCTTCAACTGTTGTTCATGTTGTTCAACTGCCAAGGTCAAAGCAACCTTTGGCGCCGGCTACTGTCCAGTTCCCTTGTCCCTGATGCAAATTAATGTTCGTGGAACCCTGGATCTTCCGTGTATCAAAATCGATTCTGCACCTCCGAAATGTTACTGGAATAGTGATGAGGCTGCTTTAGGGACTATTAGAGATTACATGCAAGAAAAAGGAGGTGCTAAACATTCTCCGGAACCGAGACAGAGAAACCGATCGAACTCTGTCTTCAGAGATTTTTCTTGAGAATTCTTCGGAAACGCCAGGAAATCGATCAATCTGTGTCGTAACAATAGTCAGACGAGAAATGCTAAGAAATCGACGATTTCATAGCTTTTCCTGATTGAAGCATCTTTAAATACCAAACCAATGCATTTCAGGTTCCTCCAATTCTCTATGTCCGTCCAAAATTTTTGTAGTAGCCTGAATTGCACGAAAGCATGTCTCGTGCCACGTATCATCGAACGCATCGAAGAAGGGTATTTACCTGCTCTTCTGTCGCCTTGCGCATACACTCCAGGTGCTCCTTATTGGATGTGGGTCAATAGGTATCAAGGCGACCTTGTCACCGTCATAGATTTGGATGCACCTGAGTATCCGCATCTCAACAAACCGGACTTGTGCGAGCTAGCGCAAGGCAAAGAATTCCTTTCGGAATTTGCAGGAATTTGCAGAGCGGTGGAGTATGTACATGATTGAGTTTCTACACCAAAAAATGACACAAATCCGTTTGCTTATGTATAACGTACAAGCTGAGGGGCCATACAGATGTTCTAGGGCTTACATCCCCTTCCGAAGAGTCTTCCATATGAATAACTTGCTTCAAACATACATTGGCAACTGCTCTGCAGGTGTTTCTTTGGAGGCGTTTGATCTGCAATATTGTGATCATGTTTACTTTTTCTTTCTTCCCTTTTGTGAGTTATGAGTCTCAATGTACATGCGACTATCTAGTTTTTTCCTGTAAGCCACTTCTTAGTATGCCTCCCCATGGCCAGCACACTATACCAACCCGATGGGCCCTAAAGAGTTTACTGTCCAGCTTGATGGGGAATCTGTGGGTAAGGATCATCCTAGCAGACAGCCAACATCATTATATTCTCTCATCAGACTGATGCAAATTTATATTCCTGTATAATGTCGGGAAATTGGCTATCAGTCCGCCCTGAACTTACAAACTCCACTGGCATACCAGTGCCACACAAATTTCCTGATGCCTGTGCTTGAGGATTGAGTCCAGACAAATTATTATTACAAGGGGCTTCTTTTCTCATGAGGGATTTCTATAGAAGAGTTGATATCTTTTTATTCCTTTACTAGGCCATCAGGAAAATCCGAAAAAAACTTAAACTGGCTTAATTTTGACTTAGCATGCTTATTGCTCAAATAAGCCCTCTAAGGTCAAATAAGCGCAAAATAAGAAAATGACTTGACTTATTTGTACTTAAAATATGCTTAACACTACTTATTCAGGCTTTAAAATAAAAATTGAGCAAACTAAGTACAAATTAAGCGAGTTAAGTTATAAATTAAGTTGTCCAAGCCATCGTTAAGCTAAGTCGTTTTCTTATTTTACGCTTATTTGTCCTTAGAAAGCTTATTTGAGCAATAAGCACGCTAAGTCAAAATTAAGCTGGTTTAAGGTTTTTTCAGATTTTCCTGATGGCCTATGCCTGGACATCGACCACCAGTCAGATTTTAACTTAAAAACTCTGCTTGGTCCCAAGCATCGGGCCCAGCCAACGAAAGCTGCTCCTCCCAACCGACCGAACAGTAGAGTCAGGGGTTATTTTCCTCAATGGGCAAGTTTCACTCAGCACATCTGTTATGTTATGTTATGGTGAGTCGATTTCCCGATTAGTACTAGTAAAAAGTTGCTATTGATTATCATGGCCATAGCCTTTGACAGATGCATTCAAAAGACATATTCTACGACTACTACTCTTGCTAGGAC
>Ga0193716_1002010_pt1 | contig 11612 bp, 9 predicted proteins | sample U2c1metaG_FD_145901 | JGI IMG/M metagenome (GOLD analysis project Ga0193716, IMG submission 145901) | Soil microbial communities from a riparian zone of the East river system, Colorado, United States - U2c1 | ecosystem: Environmental > Terrestrial > Soil > Riparian zone | place: USA: East River...
CAAGCGCCAAGCTGGGGACGAGATTGTACGTAAAGCGGCCGCCAATTCCGGCTTCGGTGGGCGAATCAGCAAAGCGATTGAGCTTCAGCAAATCGAATTGCGCCCCAACTTCCATCTTCGTTTGTTCCGTTTGCGCCAGTGCCGAACCGGCAAAAAGGAGTGCAACGGACGAAAAAATGGCGAGGGAGCAGAATTTTAGTAGGCGATTTGTCAAATGCAAGGTGCATCCCCCAAAGTATTTAAAGTATATGCCTTGCTTTGAAGCAATCCCAAATTCTTTCGCGGGCTATTCGAAGCGGTAAACGAGCGTTCCGGTGGCGCAGCACAAAATTTTGCTCGCACGCGCCTGCACGGTAAACTCAGGGACTTCTGCTATGGCTTGGTAGTTTGTCTGAGGTCAAATATGAGACTCGGTATCCTCTCGACGGTGTTCACTTTGTTGGGCCTTTTCCTCGGGCAAGCGGCGACCAGCCAGGAGCCCAAATCGCTGCCGCTGCCAGACGATCGTTTCAAGACCGACGTCTTACTGGTGGTGGCGCACCCGGATGACGAAGGTGCGGCGACTCCCTATCTGGCCCGAGCGATGGATGAAGGCAAGCGTGTTGCCGTGGTATTCGGCACGCGTGGCAGCAACGGCGGCAACGAATACGGGGCGGAACAAGCGCGCGCCTTGGGCGCGATTCGTGAAATCGAAGCGCGAAAGGCATTGGCGATTTTCGGTATCAACAATGTGTGGTTTCTCGACGGCAAGGACACGGCTGGACAAAATGTCCTGCAATCGCTGGCCAACTGGGGACACGGCGAATCGCTCGAACAGCTTGTGCGGCTTGTTCGGTTGACCCGCCCGGAAGTGGTAATGACGTTTCTGCCCGGAACGTTTATTGGCGAAGACCACGGCGACCATCAGGCGTCCGGAGTGCTGGCAACGGAAGCGTTTGACTTGGCGGGAGATTCCACGGTATTTCCCGAGCAGGTCACCGGGCCCACCAAACGGCTGGAAGCATTTTTTGAAAACCTGCGGCCCTGGCAGCCCAAGAAGATTTATTATTTCCCCGATGCGGACCGCGAGGATATTTTCAGCGGGCTGGGTCCGGCATATTCGGTGAAAGAGATTTCGAAGTCCAGCAAGAAAACGTATTGGCGCATGGCCGTCGATTCCTATCTTGTGCACCAGACGCAGTCGAAACGCTACAGCGATTCCATTGCAAAAATGAGTGACGCGCAGCTGGAAGCCTCGAGCGGGTGGGGAGACGCGCAGCATTTTGTGCTGGGGAAATCCCTGGTCGGCGGCAAAGTGACGGGCGATATTTTTGAACGTATTACGCCGGACACCAACGCTTTTTCGCCGGTGAAAACAGAGTCGAGGCCACCCCAGCCGGAACTTGCCGTGGAATTGGCCGGACCCTGGGGGTACTACGCAGATTTTCGCCGGGCGCATGCGCTGACCCATCTGCCGCACCCGGAGCCGCCCGAGATCGCACTGCAAGGCGGAACGACGCTACTGATTCCGCTGTGGCTGCGGAATCAAACAGCGAAGTCGCAGGAGATTACCTTGACCGTTGATCTGCCTTCTGGCTGGACGGTAGCGAGTGGCGACGGACGGTTTGCGGTGGCCGCGCAACAAACTGCCGCTGGACGAATCGAAGTGAATTTGCCCGCGTTTGCCGAATCAGCCTCCCGGAAAACGGAAGCACGGGAAGTGACGGTTCACGCCGAGTCCGGCGGCAAGTCCGTTGGAACGGTCAAATTGCGCGTCGAGGTGCGCAAAAAAGCTTTGCCGGAATAAATTCCTCAGGATTTTTTCGGGCGGGCCGCTTCCAGGGTTTCCCACGCGGCTTCTGGAAGCATCAACAGATCGTTAAATTCTCCCGCTCCTCGCAACCATTGCCCGCCGTCAATCACCACACACTCGCCATTGATGTAACTGGCCATATCGCTGACCAGAAAGGCAGCCAGATTCGCGAGTTCTTCGTGGCGGCCAAAGCGCTTCATCGGATGTTTTTCTTTCGAGTGTTCTTCAAACTGTTTGGAAGGAATCAACCGGGACCACGCACCTTCGGTCGGAAATGGACCGGGCGCAATAGCGTTGAGGCGAATATTGTATCTTGCCCACTCCACGGCGAGTGAAGTCGTCATCGCCAGAACGCCAGCCTTTGCGCAGGCCGAAGGAACCACAAAACCCGAGCCGCAGTTGGCGGCTGCGTAAGTGGTCACAATACTGAGAACGGTTCCTGCCGATTTCCTTGCAATCCAGCGCTTGCCAAATGCCTGCGTGCAGTTGAAACTGCCGTTCAGCACAATTCCGACAACGGCGTTGAAGGCGTTGGGTGACAGTCTTTCCGTGCGCGCCATGAAATTTCCCGCGGCGTTGTTAACGACCGTGGTGATCTCGCCGAATTGCTGTTCGGCTTTTTGGGCCGCCGCTTCAACAGCCGCATGGTCGCGGACATCGCAAGCGGTGTAGGCAGCGGCTCCCCCCGCGCGCATTATTTCTGCGCACACTTCCTGCAACGGCTCTTCGCGTCTTCCCACAATGAACAGGCGCGCGCCGAGAGCGGCGAAGCGCAAGGACATGGAACGCCCCAGCCCGCTTCCGCCGCCTGTCAGGAATATGGCGTGGTTCTTTAGCAGATTGTCCTGGAACATGATCAGCAGCCTCGCGCAATAAGTCCGGCTGGCCTTCGGCCGGCATCTCGATTCTAGAGGAAGAAAGTTTTTTCGGTCAGGATTTTGCGGGGCTGACGGGAGCCGCGAGGGCCTTTTTATATTCAGCCGCAAAAGACTTGCTGGCGGGAAACTCTTCGGTCAACTCTTTCAACATTTTTCGGGCAAGAGGAACTTGTCTTTCGCGGCGCGCCGCCAGAGCCAACAGAATTTTTGCAAACGGGCGCAGATACCTTCCGTTGATTGCGGCCTTTTCCGTTTGTTGCATTCCAAGTTCTTTGTCGCCGTGAACATTGCCAAACCAGAGCAACATGCGGAATCCGGCGGAAAGGCTGCCGATAATATAGTTTGCCGAGCCCAGCGCCACCCATGCATCCTGCGCGTCAGGACGCTGCGCGAGAAGCAGCTTCGCGTTTTCGTTGGCTTCTTTCATGCGCTTTAGCGCGTCGAAAGGTTTTTTTAGAAGCATGCTGTTGGCGTTGGATTCCATCCCCGCGGCCAGCGTGAGGCAAAACAGAGCTCCGGGATCTTTGGGTCTTGCCTTCAAACGCGCTTTTGCCAGTTCACGTCCCCGCGCCAGGCCCTCCAGAAAGCCTTTCATGCGAACAGGATCCGGTTTGCCCTCGATGCCTTTCAGAAACTTATTGTCATCCATGAAAAATTCGCTGGTAAGCACGCCTTTTTCCATGAGCTCGTCGAACAGATAGCTGGCGGCAATCGCGACCGGGCCCAATGGCTCGCTGGGATGCTGCTCCGACCAGGTTGTGAAAAGCTTCCGGCCTTCTTCGAATTTTTGTTCGTAGAGAAGCCGATATCCGGCAATCCACTGTGGCTCGTCGCGGAAGGCGGGATCGCTTTCTCTTTCTTCGGCGCGCGCCAAAGCGCCTAGGGGGAAAAGAACTAACCCCGTCAGCATCGAGAGAAATAATCGTCGCGTCGTATTCATTTGTTTGAGCGCCAAGGCCGAGCGAACCTAAAAAAGACCCGGTAAGAAGCGCGGCTTGCCAGACATGGCTGCGCGATAATCAGGATTGGCAAAGAGCACGCGTTCTTCGGTCGAAAGCCGCTGCGCCAGAATAACCGCATGAGCGAGAGAACCGGCGATCGCGGTAATCCAAGCCGTGTGGATCAGCGGCAGCGCCAGCATCTCCGCAAAGACCGCTGCATAGTTTGGATGCCGAACGAAGCGAAAAGGACCTGACGTGATCACCCCAAGACTCGTGGAGTCCATTACCTGAACATTCCAGTGCTTACCCAGCGTGCGAATAACCCACCAGCGCACAATATTGGCTATCACAAAAACCCCTAACATGGTTCCCGCCAGCCACGGAACCAGGGGGCGGTGCAGGAAAACGACTTCCAGCGCTGCACCCAGCAAGACAGCGGTGTGCAGCACGACCATCCAGCGAAAACGAGGTTCTTCCACTTTGGCGGCGCCACGCGCAACCATATCGGCTTGATGGCTGCGGGAAATACGCAGCTCGACCAGTCGCATGAGTGCAACGGCGAGGAGCAGGATAAGGAACGCGACAACGCTTGGACTTAGTCCCATTGGAGCAATAAAAATTCTGCGCTGAATCCCGGTCCAAAGGCGCCGGCAAAGGCGTAGTCGCCAGGCTGCAGTGGGCGCTTCTCGAGCCACTCCTGCAGAATAAAAAGAATGGTCGCGCTCGAGAGGTTTCCCACGCTGCCGAGAATATCCCACGATGGCTGCGTGTCGGCGCTCGTCAGCCCGAGAGAAATTTCGACATTCTTGAGCAGACGCGAACCGCCGGGATGCAGAATCCATCCTTTTATGTCGGCTTGGGTCTTGCCCTGGCGCTCGAGGAAACCATCGACCAGTTCGCGCATTCGCGCGCCGATCATTTCTGGAACGTCTTTCGCCAACAGAATGTGAAAGCCGGAATCCTTCAAGTCAAATCCCATCGCGCCGAGCGAATCGGGAAAGGTATAGGTTTCCGAGGCCAGAATTTTCGGCCCGCGCGCGGGCTTGCCGGTGACGATCACGGCGGCTGCGCCGTCTCCGAACAAGATCGAGGAGATCAGATTGGCCTGGGAGATGTCTTTGCGCTGGAACGTCAGCGAGGGAAGTTCGACGGCGATGATCAGCACATTCCCGGCCGGCTGCGCTTTCAGGAAATCGGCAGCCCGGCCGAGGGCCATTGCGCCCGCTGCGCAACCAAGTTCGGTGAACGGCATACGACGCACATTGGCGCGAAATCCCATCAGGTTAATCAGGTGGGCGTCGAGCGAAGGAATCATGAAACCGGTGCAGGAAACCGTGATGATGAGGTCAATGTCGCTCGCTTGCAGTTTTGCGCGGTCGAGACATTTTTCTGCAGCTTCGCGGCCAAGTTTGATGGCATGCTCGATGTATTCCTGATTGGTCTTTTCCAGCGGGCGCGGCTCGACCGTATATTCAATCGGAAAAATCGCGTGGCGCTTGTGAACCTGGGCGTTGTCCACGATGCTCATCATCGCTTCGAGCTTGCGCTCGGGAATATCGAATACGCGACCCATGTAATATTTCACGTCGTCGCGCGTGATGGTATGGGGCGGCACGGCGGTGGCGGTTGCCAGGATCGTGCTTCGCGAGACTACAGAATTTGCTTCTACGGCCGGAATGCTCAACGATTTCACCTGTCTCCTCGGCGCAACAGGCGGGCGGGTGCGGCCGGTTTGCCAAAAGATTCCAACGATTTACGCAAAGCTTCCCCTGAACGCCTCGCGGGACCTTGATTCTATATCACTCCTATCAATACGTTCGCAAACCCGATTGTGGGTACATAGTTGCCGCAGGGACTGCCGCCGTGCCGCGAACGGCCGGAATTTCTCATTTTCTTAATGAAATCAAGGGCCGCGCCTGATATATCCTGCAAGCGCTATGAAAGCACAACGAGCAAGTTACAAACATTTTGCACACATTCTGCTCATTCTTGCGCTGGTACCGTCGTATTTCTTGCCGAACGGAGTGGCCCAGAAAGCTCCGAACCGCAAGGCTTGGCCGCTGCTGGTGCTGATTTCGGTCGACGGAATGCGCCCCGACTATGTGACCGCCGCGGACGGGCACGGCGCGAAGATTCCCAATCTGCGACGCTTCCTCCGGGAGGGAACCTATGCCGAAGGCGTTCAGGGAGTCGTGCCTACGGTAACGTATCCGAGCCACACCACGCTAGTGACCGGTGTTTGGCCGGTCAAGCACGGAATTTTGGCCAACACCACCTTTGATCCGCTGCAGAAAAACAGCCAAGGATGGTATTGGTACGCAGAAGAGATTCGCGTGCCGACATTGTGGGACGCAGCGGCGCAAGCCGGACGGAAGACCGCGAGTATCCAGTGGCCCGTCACCGTTGGAGCCCACATTACCTGGAATATTCCGGAATACTGGCGAGCCAGCACCCCCGACGACGCAAAACTGCTGCGGGCGCTGGCCACCCCGGGTTTACTGGCGGAGGCCGCCGCCGAGCTCGGCGAGTATCGCGGCGGGATTGAAGCCACTCCTGACGGAGATGAGAATCGCGGCAAATATGCGCGCTGGATTCTCGAGAAAAAGCATCCGGATCTTCTGACGCTGCACTTAACCATGCTCGATCACGTAGAGCATGAAACCGCGCCGTTCAGCACGGAAGCCATCGCGACGCTGGAACAGATTGATGCCATTATCGGAAACATTCGCGAGACGGCGGAACGTCTGGCTCCGGGGCGGGCTTATCTGGCGATCGTTTCCGACCACGGATTTGTGAAGACGGACACGAAGCTGAATCTGTTTCGCCTGTTCCACGACGCGAAACTCTTCACCGTGGATGAAAAGGGAAAACTTTCCGACTGGAAGGCCATGCCCTGGACCAATGGTGGCTCGGCCGCCATTGTTCTGAAAGATTCAGCGGACGCGGAAACCCTTGCCCGGGTACGCGAGTTGCTTGCAGGCACCGCGGCAGATCCGGCGAACGGGATCGATCGCGTGCTGGACGCCGACGAGCTGCATAAGCGCGGCGGCTACCCCAATGCTTCGTTTTTCGTGAGCATGAAACCGGGCTGGTGGCTGGCGACGACCCTTGACGCTCCGATCGTCGCCAAAGTGAAAGTGGGAGGAACGCACGGCGAATTGCCCGATCTTCCGGACCTGCGTTCATCTTTCTTTCTCGTTGGGCCGGGGATCCCTGCCGGACGCTCCCTTGGTCTGATCGATATGCGGGACATTGCCCCGACGCTGGCACACGTGGCAGGTCTGGCACTTCCGACGGCTGACGGGAAAAACCTTCTTCCATAACATTTGCCTGAGAAAAATCGGGGATGCGCGCTTCGGTTACTCTCCCGGCTCTGGTTTGTGTTAAATTTCTCCGCTTCGGGGTACTCCATGCGCAGACACAGACTTTCTCCATCCTTTTTGTCGATCGCCATTCTGCTCGCGGCAGCAATTTCTGCGACCGCTCAACAGAACTCAGGTCCGGTTACGACCGAAGGTGATTTTGTCGTCAAGAAATTTCAGTTCGCTTCGGGCGAAACGATGGAGAATTTGCGCCTGCACTACACCACGCTGGGCAAGCCAACGCGTGACGCGCAAGGCAAAGTGACCAATGCGGTGCTGATCCTTCACGGTACCGGCGGAAGCGGCAAACAATTTCTTGGACAACAATTCGCCGGCGAACTGTACGGCCCGGGGCAACTTCTCGATGCAACGAAATATTTCATCATCCTTCCAGACGGCATCGGCCACGGCAAATCTTCCAAGCCGAGCGACGGGCTCCACGCCAAATTTCCGCAATACGACTACGACGACATGGTCGCGGCGCATCACGAATTGCTCACCGAAGGACTCGGTGTAAATCACTTGCGCCTCATCATGGGGACTTCCATGGGCTGCATGCATTCCTTTGTGTGGGGAGAAACGTTTCCGGATTTCATGGACGCTTTGATGCCGCTGGCCTGCCAGCCCGTCGAAATTGCCGGCCGCAACCGCCTCTGGCGCAAAATGGTGATGGACGCCATTCGCAATGATCCGGAATGGAAAGGCGGGGAATATTCCGTGCAGCCCCGTCAGGCGCTGCGCACCGCGCAGGATCTCCTGTTAATTGCCGGGAGCGCGCCGCTCTATATGCAGAAGACCTTGCCGACGCGCGGCGCAGCCGATAAATTCCTGGACGACTATTACCAGTCGCACGCCTCAGGCCTGGACGCCAACGATCTGCTGTATCAGGTGAACGCTTCGCGAAACTACAACCCTTCGCCCAAGCTGGAGAATATTGCCGCGCCGGTCATGTACATAAATTCCGCCGACGATTTTATCAATCCGCCGGAGCTGGGCATGGCCAGTACGGAAATCAAGCGCGTGAAAAACTCGAAATTTGTCTTGTTGCCCATCTCGGGTGAGACGCGCGGACACGGAACCCACACGCTGCCGGCCATCTGGAAGCAGTATCTTGCGGAGCTTCTGGAAAAGTCGCGCCGCTAGGAATTTAGTTTCTTACGTTGCTGGCGCGAATTTCTTGCCAGCGGCGCGGGCGTTTGTTTGCCTGCAAGACTTTCTTGCGCAGCCGAATCGACTTCGGCGTGATTTCAACGAACTCATCATCGGCGATAAATTCGATTGCTTGCTCCAGACTCAGCTGGCGATGCGGAATCAAGCGGATCGCTTCGTCGGCGCTGGACGAACGCATATTGGTCTGCTTCTTTTCTTTTGTTACGTTGACATCCATGTCCTGTTCGCGCGAGTTTTCGCCGACAATCATGCCTTCATACACTTCAATGGCCGATCCGATGAAGAGTTCCCCGCGCTCCTGAATATTCCACAGAGCAAACGCGGTTGATGGACCGCTGCGGTCGGCGACCAGCGCGCCGGTGGGGCGCAATGCCATCTCTCCGGCATATTCGGTCCAGCCTTCAAAAATCGAGTGAATCAGCGCCGTGCCGCGGGTATCGGTGAGCAATTGGCTGCGCAAGCCGATCAAACCGCGCGAAGGAATTTTGAAATCCATGCGCACGCGGCCGGAGCCGTGGTTGCTCATCTTCAACATCTCGCCCCGGCGTGTGCCGGTCGTTTCCATAATGATGCCGATGAAATTTTCCGGAACGTCGATAACCAGCCGTTCGACGGGTTCCAGTTTCTTGCCGTTTTCGGTGCGCACCACGATCTCCGGTTTGCCCACCATCAGCTCAAAACCTTCGCGGCGCATCGTTTCAATCAAAATGGCCAGTTGCAGTTCGCCGCGGCCGAGCACGCGGAACGATTCAGGAGTATCTGTGTCTTCCACGCGAATCGAAACGTTGGTCAGCAATTCGCGCTGCAAACGATCGCGTAAGTCGCGTGAAGTGAGGTAGCTGCCTTCTTTTCCCGAAAGCGGGCTGCTGTTTACGGTGAAAATCATGGCCAGCGTCGGCTCGTCGATCAGCAAGGGCTCCAGCGGCCGCGGATCAGTCAAATCCACAATGCTTTCGCCAATGTTGATTCCTTCGACTCCGGCGATGGCGACGAGGTCTCCGGCCGGGACAGCTTCCGTTTCGTCGCGCTCCAGACCACGGAAGGTATAGAGCTTGGTGATGCGCGTGGTGACCAGCTTGCCATCCAGCTTGCTGATTCCTACGTCGGAACCGCGCTTCAACGTTCCATTAAATACGCGGCCAATGGCGATGCGTCCGAGAAACTCGCTGTAGTCCAGGTTCATGACCTGAATCTGCAGCACACCAGCCGGGTCGCCCGGAGGCGGCTTGATGGTCTTTACAATCGTTTCAAAGAGCGGCAACAGATCCTTCGAATCGTCGCCCTGTTTGTAGTTCGCAATGCCGTCGCGGGCGTTGGTGTAGACCACGGGAAAATCGAGTTGGTCTTCGGTGGCGTCCAGATCGATAAACAGATCGTAGATTTCGTCGAGCACTTCTTTCGGACGCGCGTCGACGCGGTCAATCTTGTTCAACACGATGACCGGAGGGAGTTTCGCAGCCAGGGCCTTCTGCAGCACGTAGCGCGTTTGCGGCAGGGGGCCTTCGCTGGCATCGACCAGCACGACGACGCCGTCGACCATGCGCAGCGCGCGTTCCACTTCGCCGCCGAAGTCGCTGTGCCCGGGGGTGTCCACAATGTTGATCTTGGTATCGTGAAAAAAAAGCGCGGTGTTCTTGGCAAGGATGGTGATGCCGCGCTCGCGTTCCAGGTCGTTTGAATCCATCACCCGTTCAACCAGGGCTTCATTGGCGCGAAAAATTCCGCTCTGCCTCAGCATGGCGTCCACCAGAGTGGTTTTGCCGTGGTCCACGTGGGCAATAATGGCGATGTTGCGAATATCTTGGCTCATGATTTCTACGTTTCGAGACCGCTTGGCGGTCAAGTCCTTAGAGACAAAAATAGCTGCTGAAACAACCAGCAGCCCGGGTGAATCCCCAACTTCTCAGGTGCGGTCGAGCAACGTATAGTTTACCAGACGCAACCCCACCCCGGCCAGCACTAGGGCGCCTGGCAGGCTAGATTGCCCTCTTTTGACGCAGTTTTTGGACTGCGGTCCGCACCGCGTCCAGGCCTCCTTTGTCAAACAGGAACAGCAAGCGCTCCTCCGTTAAAAAGGAAAAAACCGGGTTGCGGTACTGCCAATTGTAGCGAGCGGCGTCCGCCGGCAGGTAACCGAATTCAGGTGCAAGTTTCGCCAGAAACGCTTCTGCTTCGGATTCGGCCGGAACGGATATCACAAAGCCGCCATCGGATAGAAAATCGATCGCATATTCAGCGCGAAGGTGAATCTCGGACGCGGAGCCGGAAACCGCGGGCAATTGCCAGCGGCCTTCCGCGTTCTTGGTGAGGTAGCCTCGTTCGATTGGATCGATTTGCGCCACAATCGCCGCGGCGCGCAGCCAATTCACAACCTTGTATTCATTGCCGAGTCCCGGTGACGCGTGCGCGGAGGCAACCGTGATTACGAATTCAGCGGGCAGGCCACGCTTCATGGCTTCGGCTAAACTCAAGATGTGATGTCCGTAAGTCCGCGAGTCCCCGGCTGCTCCAAATGCATCGGTCCTCCCGTTTCCGCCGAAGTGCAATTCCTTGAAGACCGTGCCGTCCGCATTCCACTGCAAAACAAAAATCTTGGCCCAATCGTGCCAGACAGGCGCGGCGATCAACTCGTCGCGATGGATGCCGAGATCATTCGCGTTGAGTTGCGTTGGGGAGATTCTTGTCGCGATTGAATTTCCAAAAACCGGCGAGCCGCTTTGGTCGCGAACGCCGAACGACTGTTCATAGCTCCCGGCGATCGCGATGGCGCTCCGTTCGTTGAATGCTTCATGCACCGCCAAACCACCCGGGTAGGAATGGTGCCCATGCGCTTCACTTCCCGGAGCCGCTTGAAATGTCTGCGGCAGCCGGACACACCCGCTGCCTTCATCGAGCAAGGGAGGGAAAAGCCCCGCCAGCGCGCCCCCTGGAAATTTCGCGGCTTCTTCGGCGTCCAGCAGGCCCTCCTCTTTAAGAGTTTCGAGGATTTGCTGCTTCCGTCCGGAATCGAGCCCGGCGCGATGCTGCACGCAGGCATTTTGATTGGTCAACAACTCCAGGGTTTCGCTGCGCAATCGCCGGTCGGCGATCGTCCGCGCCTGCTCGATCAAATATCGTTGCGCTGAAAGAGCCATCGGCGACCGTTCGCTCAACCGAACTGCGGCCGAGTTGCCGGCTCCTGGTTTTGACTGCTCCTGTCCCGTTGCAGAAGCCGCAACGGGAGCGGACACCAACGTCAGCGCGCAGAAATGTTGCCAACTCCGCATAGGTCTCTCCAAGACATTTGCACTGCAGGTTAGACAGTATAGGAGAAGCGGTTCAATAGAGGATGAGCGCCGCTACGGCGCGATCTCCCCGCGTGATCTTGCGACCAATCGCGGGGCACGGAAAACTTATTCCGCCCGCAACGCCACGATGGGATCGACGCGCGCAGCGCGACGCGCGGGAATGTAGCAAGCGATGAACGCGG
>Ga0193716_1002011_pt1 | contig 11610 bp, 9 predicted proteins | sample U2c1metaG_FD_145901 | JGI IMG/M metagenome (GOLD analysis project Ga0193716, IMG submission 145901) | Soil microbial communities from a riparian zone of the East river system, Colorado, United States - U2c1 | ecosystem: Environmental > Terrestrial > Soil > Riparian zone | place: USA: East River...
GGCCTTCCGGAGGCGGCGGACCTACGCCGACGCCGACCAATGGGAACTCTGATTTCGCGAGTGCCAATGACACTGGGCCGGTCAACATCATCGCCGAGGACCCGACGTGTGAAGCGTGGTTCAAAGTTGTTGGCGAGTATTCCAACAGTACTAAGGACGTTGGCTGGGCCAACCGGGATTTTTCAGTTCCCGCGAATGATTGGACGCCCGAACAACGAACGATGTACGAGGCAGTTGGAAACGCGATGGTCCGCGCAGCCGATCAAACAGTGAATCTAGCGAAGACCACGCCGCACAGGGTCATGCGTGAACTCTTTGCACAATTTATTGCGTACGCGCACGCATTCGAGAAGCGGGTCCCGACATATGTTGCTAAGGATGACAACGTTGCGGTGGAGACGGATACGGTTGCTACCAGTCTGACAGGGATTTGCTCTGCGATTAAATATCATTCTGCACAGGCTGTGGCACCCCTGGTCGCTGAACCGGCTCCACCTTCTAGGGTGGCTGAACCGGAGGATTTGACGGAGCCGGGTGTGTTTCTTGCAGAGTCCAATTCAGCATGTTCGGACTGGTCTTCGGCCGTTGCAAAGTTTAGTGATGACGCTGCATCATGGCAGTCGATCGATCCAAACATTCCCGCCAGCGCCTGGACTCCCGAACAAAAAACCATAAACTCCGCCATTAATCCGATCATGTCTGCTAATGCCGACGAACTCGAACGTCTGGGAAGAAAAAGCGGTAACGCGATTTTCGAGGACTTTGCAACCCTCGCGGCGCAGTATCGTCGCGCCTTTGTCGTGGCTAACCCTACATACAGCTCGGCCGACAGCTACCTGGCTGAGTCCGCCACACAGCTTGTCAGAACGATTGACTGGGCATGCAAGGCAGCTGGATAATGGTAAGCACGAATAGCAGCGGTGGTACTCGAGCACCGAATGTCGGCATTATTGGCGCTAAAGCCGGCGAGAAGCCGACCGGTGAACATGTCGACAAAATGGTTGGACCGGGCGCGTGGCCGGAAACCGATGAATCGGTATTCACCGATCGTGCCACTCAGCTAGGCGAGAAGCTATTGGCGCTTAGTGGTGCTCTCGAAGGATGGGGGAGTCACCAAGCGTCCATTTTCAACGGCATTTATGTCTGGTCTGGGGTTGGGGCTAGCGCCGCTAATGGCAAGGTCGAGGCCAACGCGCAGGCGATGCGCGACCACGAGCAGCAACTTCGAGACGCCATTGGCTGGTGCAACGAAGCGGCGGGCCGCATCGGAACTGCGAAACAGTCGATCACCGACAACGTCAACACGGGGATCGACGAAATCAACCAGACTCTGGACGCAGCGAATCAGTCTGACAAGGATCCGACCGCAGCGATCGATGCCATCGTCCAACGCAAATACGGTGAGAACGTTGCGACCATCGGCAACGCAGCCAAGCTTCTGGGCTTCAAAGGTGGAGAGCCGCCGTCGGATCTACCGAAAAGGCCGACGGATTCGCCAGGAGAACCCGCTCCGAATCAACCAGGCGACCGTGATCCGTTGTTGGCCTTCAGAAGTGGCGACAAGGGGCGAAATGCCGCTCCCGGTCTGACTTCTGAGCCTGGTCAAGTCGTCCCTCCGCCGGGACTTGCCAATAACGGTACGAATCCCAATCAGGGTACGAATCCAAATCCCAGCCCGGAGCAGGGCGCGGTTCCTCCGGCTGCTCCAAGAGCGGTCGATCAGGGCAGGGATGCTGGCGCTCCTACGCCGCCTGACCCTGTGGCACCTGTAGTCCCACCCTGGACACCCGGAACATCTGGACGACCGGCAACGCCAGGTGTGTCGCCTGGGGGTGCCCCTACACCACCGCCCGCCCCATCGCCCGGAGGTTCCGGAGGTTCGCCGGGTGTCCCCGGCATAGGCAGCCCGGGCGGACCGTCCGGCGGCGGTGCACCAAGCCCATTGAGCAGCGGGCCATCGCCCACGGTGTCGCCCGCAAGCATCGACCCCACCCAGGCAGCCGCGGCTGGACCTCAGACAGCGGGCGCTGCCCCGCAGACGCCCGCCCAGGCGTTCGGGCAGGGGCTTGCGGATGCGGCGACGAATAGTCCGCCAGTGCAGGCCGCGTCGGCGCCACCGGTATCGCCGACGGCGCCTCCGGTGTCCGCACCAATCACGGATCAGGCAGCCCCCGCTCCGCCGTCCGCGTTGCCCGGCGGTCCCGTCGGCGGGCCAGCGGCACCGGCTGCTCCGGTGGGCGGTGGCCCCATGATGGGTGCTCCGGTCGCGCCACCAATGCCGTTGGGTCCGCCATCCACGCCACCGCCGGCCGCGCCGCTGCCGCCCGTGAACCCCGCTGGCCTCGGGGCGCCGGTCCTGCCGCCAGTCAACCCAAATGCCGGCGCCATCGCCGGTGCCGCGATACCGGTGTCCGTGGCACGCGCCGAGCGGGACGCGATTGCAAGGTCGATGCGGCGTGCTCCCGGCAACGATCCTGCGCAGGTCGCGCGGCGAATTGCGGCGGCGCTGAACGCGGAGCCGTCGGTCGACGTCGGGTTCTACTGGATGACGGCTCTGGCGGCGGACGGCACCATCGTCGTCGCCAATAGCTATGGCATCGGCTACATCCCAGAGGGGGTGAATCTGCCGGAACAGGTGAAGGTGGCCTCGGCCGATGAGTCGATCTCGCCGGCGGATCGTGGTCGGTGGGCAACCTATCCGCTGTTGACGTTGCAGGGTTGGGCGCAGCATCACGCCGTGGGATTGCGGCAGGTCATCGCGACCGAAGCACAGTTCAAGGGCTTCGACGCGGGAGCGGCCCGGATTACCTTGCAGCCGGACGACATTCCCGAGAGCGGGCAGATGCAGGGCCGGTCCCGGTTGGAGGTGATCGCTCCCGCGGCTGCGGCCACGTTGGCGGCGGTCAGCGATGCCCGGCTGTCCGAGTTGTTGCCCGTCGCGCAGACCGACGTCAACCCTCCAGCCGATGAGACCTTCAACAAGTGGTTCGAGGTGATGAAGCCGATGATGAGCGAATCTCCCGACCGTGGGCAAGCTCATCTGCGAGCGTTCGTCGACTACGCCGACCACGCGCAGGAGAAGCATCTCTTCATGGCGCACAACGCCATTGATGCCACCGCCCAACGCGCGGCCATCGCCGACTGGATCTATTGGCAGCACCTCAGTGTGCTCATGTCGGACGCGTTGGTCGGGCTGCAGCCGGCGTGACGTTCCGCCAGCCCAACAAGCTCTAAAAGACCGCGAACCACATCGCGATGTAGTGACAGATCGCGGCCACCGCCGTGCAGGCGTGGAAGAACTCGTGGTGCCCGAACGTCGTCGGCCACGGATTCGGCCACTTCAGCCCGTAGAGCACACCGCCGATGCTGTACAGCGCGCCACCGACGATCAGTAGCACCAGCGCCGCCACCCCGGCGCCATGCATGATCGGCACGATGAAGAACGCGGCGACCCAGCCCAGCAACAGGTAGAGCGGCACGCCGACCCAGGCCGGCGCCGACGGCCAGAACATCTTCAGGAACACGCCCGCGATCGCCCCGCCCCAGACGATCCAGAACAGCACCATGCCCTGGTTCGACGGCAGGGCCAGAAGGGCGAACGGCGTGTAGCTGCCGGCGATGAACACGAAGATCATCGAGTGGTCGAGGCGCTTCATCCACTTGCGCGCCGTCGGCGAGGTCCAAGTCACCCGGTGGTAGGTCGCACTGACGGCGAACATCGCCACGATCGTGAACGTGTAGAGCAGCGTGGCCAGGCCCGCGCGGGTGCCTTCGAGCGCCCACGACACCGACACCAGCGACGCACCGGCGATGACCGCGACGATGGCGGAATAGAGATGGATCCAGCCCCTGGCGCGCGGTCTGCCGAGGAACTGGGCGACGCCGTCGGCCAACGCCTCCGGCAGGTCTTCCGCTTCTCCGCGCGCCGAACCTGGCCGCTCGGAGTCCGCGGTGTTGACCGAAGTGGTCACAACACCTCCTCTGACTGCCAGGGGACTAACCGATTCCCACAGTAGTCTGGATCTTCGTGGACCTCATTCCCCCGCGACTCAAGGAACCGGCCTACCGGGTCTACGAGATGCGGCTCCGCCAGGAGCTGGCGCGCTCCCGAGCAGACCTACCTCGGCATGTGGCGGTTTTGTGTGACGGGAACCGGCGTTGGGCCCGTGACGAGGGTCACGACGACGTCAGTTACGGCTACCGGGTCGGGGCCGACAAGATCGCCGAGATGCTGCGCTGGTGCCAGGAAGCCGGCGTCGAGCTAGCCACGGTGTACCTGCTCTCCACCGAGAACCTGCAACGGGATCCGGCCGAGCTGGCAGCGCTCATCGAGATCATCACCGACGTCGTCGAGGAGATCTGCGCACCCGCCAACCGGTGGAGCGTGCGCACCGTCGGCGACCTTGCGCTGCTCGGCGAGGAGCCGGCCCGCCGGTTGCGCGAAGCCGTCGACTCGACCACCAACAACGGCGGATTCCACGTCAACGTCGCCGTGGGCTACGGCGGACGCCAGGAGATCGCCGACGCCGTCCGCGCGCTGCTCGGCAAGGAACTCGCCAACGGCGCGACGGCCGAGCAACTCGTCGAAGCCGTCACCGTCGAGGCCATCTCCGAGAACCTCTACACCTCCGGCCAGCCCGACCCCGACCTGGTCATCAGGACCTCGGGGGAGCAGCGACTGTCGGGATTCCTGTTGTGGCAGAGCGCCTATTCGGAGATGTGGTTCACCGAGGCGCATTGGCCGGCCTTCCGCCGGGTCGACTTCCTCCGTGCCCTGCGCGATTACACCCGTCGGCACCGGCGTTACGGCGTGTAGGCCGAGCGGGCAACGTGTCAGACTGGTGACATGGCGGCGATGTCCGCAGTGGTCTTCGGTCTGAGCTGGTGGCTCGGGCTCTATCTCCTAGCGCGCGATCCGCGTAAACCCGTCTTGGTTCTGGCCGCGATCGGCCTGATGAGCTTCGCCGTCGTCGTTGCCCTCGACGCCGTCCGCGTCTCCGGCGGCCCGTACACCGAGCTGCTCAGCCGCATCGAGGTGTACATCGTCGTCATACCCGGCATCGCCTGGTTCGCCGTGCTGCTGGAGCTCTCCCGGTCGGGCGACACGTGGCGCAGCCGCGTTGGGGAACTGGGCGCGATCGCCGTCGTCGCAGCGCTTGCCCTGACCGGCGCGACCCTCGCGGGCGGCGTGAACGGACCACTGCGCCTTGGGCATTGGGTGATGTTCGGGGTCAACTCCGTCTCCACACTGGCCGCAATGGTCGTGGCGCTACGACGCCAGAGCCGGCCGCGGCGGGTGCTCGGAGTCGCGGTCGTCGCGACGCTGTTCTTCGCGCTCGCCAACGCGATCCTGGTGATCCCGCTGGGGCTGATACCGAGCTGGCTGGCGTTGACGTCCACCGGTATCGACATCCTGACGCTCGGCGTCGCCGTCGCGCTGTGGGACGCGTTCGACGAGGGACAGGCGCTGCGTGCCGACATGCGCCGGTCGTTCGTCGGCAGCGTCGTCGTTGCCGCACTCTTCGGCGGGCAGGCCCTGATCGGGATGGCGGTCACCGACGAGCACACCGCGCTGACCGTGCTGCTGTTCACCAGCCTGGCGATCGCGCTGTCGATCAACGTCCTGGCCGACCCGCTCGCCGGGGTGCTCGACCGACTGGCGTTCTCCCGCTCACCCGACCTGCGCGCCGACCGTGCCACGTTGCGTCGCACCGAATCTGCGCTGCCGCTGCGTTCGCAAAGCCCGCTCGACGGCATCGACGACGACACCTTCGTCCGGCTGACGCGGCGCGCACTCGGCCACTACGGCGACCTGTCCAAGCTCGTCGCGAGCCCGCTGACCGCGCTGCCCGTCATCGACGATCGGCTGGCCCAACGCGGCGTGCCCGATCAGCCCCTCGAGCGGGCCAACGAACTCAAGGCACTTCTTGCCGACCGCATCGCGGCGCTCAAACCGCGCGACGGCGGCGACTTCGGCACCACCGAGCAGTGGCGCCACTACAACTCGCTCTACTTCCCCTACGTCGTCGGCGTGCGCGCATACGCGCAGAACGCCACGGCCGCCGGTCTGGACCCGGTGGCCCGCCGCGCATGGCAGTGGTTCGTCACCGAGGTGCCGCAGCGCTCGCTGCACAACTGGCAGAACGCGGCAGCGCGCGTCATCGCCGCGGACCTGCGCGGAACCCCGGTACCCGCGACCTCGTAACCCTCTGACCTGCAGCTGGCAGTGATTGGCAGCGTTCGGCGTCGATCTGGCAGTGGTTTCTGAGCAGTGTTCGTGGTGTCAGCAACACCAGCACAGCCTCACCGCCGAGGAGCCCACGATGACCGCCACGATCACCACCCGCCCCCTGTCCAGCAGCACCGATTCCCTGCTCCGCTTCGCGATGCGCGCCGACGCCACCCTGTGCGCAGGCACGGGCCTGCTCATCGCCATCGCCGCCGACCCACTGTCCCGATTGTCGGGACTGTCGGCCACGTCCGAGTGGATCGCGGGCGCCGCGCTCGTCGCCTACGGCGTGACGTTGTACGTGCTCGCCGCCGCACCGGCCATCCGGCACATCGGCGCCGGCATCATCGCCGCGAACGTGGTGTTCGCCATCGTCGCGCTGGCGGTCTTGGCGGCCGGGGTGCTCCCGCTGACCGGCACGGGCGTCGCCATGATGCTCGCCACCATCGCGTCCACTCTCGGCTTCGCCTACCTGCAGTACCTCGGAGTGCGCCGTCTGGCGTGACTCCCTCCGAACCGGTGCGCGGCCGCCCGCCGCAAGAGGTTACGGCGTGCGGCCCGCACCGGCCTCTCCGCTCCACCACACCCATCGAAAGGAAATCTCCATGACCGCCATCACCGCTCCTGCGACCACCACCCGCGACTCCTTCCTGCGCTTCGCGCTCCGCCTCGACGCCGTCATCTCCGGGCTGATGGGCGTCGTGGGCGTCGCCCTCGCGCCCTGGATTGCGGAGCAGTCGGGTACGACCCCGGCGTTCGAATACACGCTGAGCGCCTTGTTCATCGCCTACGGCGTGGCCGTGGTCGCCCTGTCACGGCGCCCGTCGGTGCGCCAGACGGGCGTCGTCGTGGTCGTCGGCAACCTCGTCTACACCGCCGCAACGGTGATCATGGTGCTGGCTGGCGTCTTTCCGCTGACGACGACGGGCGTCGTCGCAACCCTGGGCAGCGGTGTCTTCACACTGGTGATGGCAGACCTGCAGTACCTCGGCCTGCGCCGCCTGAAGGTCTAGATCCCACGGACTTCGGCGCGTTTCCGGTCACTCACCGACCGGAAACGCGCCGAAATCGCGTGTAAGAGAGGCTAGAGCTTGCGGAGTCGCAGCCGGTTGATCGAGTGGTCGGCGTCCTTACGCAGCACCAGCGTCGCGCGCGGCCGGGTCGGCAGGATGTTCTCGATCAGGTTGGGCCGGTTGATCGAATGCCAGATGTCGCGGGCGGCGAACACCGCCTGGTCGTCGGTCAGCGTGGAGTAGTGGTGGAAGTGCGACTGCGGGTCGGCGAACGCGCCGGCGCGCATCGCCAGGAAGCGTGAGACGTACCAGCCCTCGATGTCTTCGATGCGGGCGTCGACGTAGACGGAGAAGTCGAACAGGTCGGACACCATCAGCGCCGGCCCGGTCTGCAGGACGTTGAGGCCCTCCAGGATCAGGATGTCCGGATGCCGGACGCACGTCTTGTCGCCAGTCACGATGTCGTACAGCAGATGCGAGTACACCGGCGCGCACGCCTGATCGGAGCCCGACTTGACCGCGGTGACGAATCGCATCAGCCCACGCCGGTCGTAGCTTTCGGGAAAACCCTTGCGGTGCATCAGGTTTCGCCGCAGCAGTTCGGAGTTGGGGTACAGGAAGCCGTCGGTGGTGACGAGGTCGACGCGGGGGTGATGCTCCCAGCGGGCCAGCAGCGCCTGCAGCACGCGGGCGGTGGTGGACTTGCCCACCGCGACACTGCCCGCGACGCCGATCACGAACGGCACCGGGCGGTCCGGATTCTGCTGCGGCTCGCCGAGGAACTCCGCCGTCGTGGCGAACAGCCGTTGACGTGCCGCAACCTGCAGATGGATGAGCCGGGCCAACGGCAGGTAGACCTCTTCGACTTCGAGCAGGTCCAGCTGCTCACCGAGGCCGCGCAACCCCGTCAGGTCTTTCTCATTGAGCTTCAACGGAGTCGACATGCGCAGCGCCTGCCACTGACTGCGGTCGAACTCGACGTATGGACTCGGCTCGCTGGTCCGCGCCATGTGTTCAGTCTTGCATTTACGGTTGGGGGTATGGACTCCGCCACCCTCATCCACGAGTATCTGCTGCTCGGTCTGCGATTCGACCGGGTCGAGGAGGGATACGTCGACTCGTTCACGGGAGATCCCGCGTTGCGCCGCGCGGTCGCGTCCGAGCCCGCGCCCGACCCGGCTGCTTTGGCGCGGGCCGCCGAACGGCTGCTGGCCGAGGTGCCCGGCGCCGACGGCCTCGGCGTCCAGCGCGCCGACTACCTCGCCGCGCACCTCAAGGCGTTGGCGTGCGCGGGCCGCAAGTTCGCAGGCCAAGACGTCGGGTTCGTCGAGGAAGTCCGCGACTACTTCGACGTCGACATCGTCAAGGGCGATCCCGAGCGGTACCGCGAGGCGCACCGCAAGCTCGACGACGCGCTGGGCGGCAGCGGTCCGCTCGCCGAGCGGATGCAGGCCCACCGCGAGAGCGAGGAGATTCCGCCGGAGCGCCTCGAGGAGTGCATCCACGCGTTCTCCAGCGCCCTGCGCGACCGGGTCCGCGCCGAGTACCCGCTGCCGGACACCGAGACGATCGTCTACGAGGTCGTCACCGACAAGCCGTGGTCGGGGTTCAACTACTACGAGGGCGACTACCGCTCCACCGTCGCCGTCAACGCCGACCTCAAGCAGCAGATGTCCAACCTGCCGCGCCTCGTCGCGCACGAGTCCTATCCCGGTCACCACACCGAGCACTGCCGCAAGGAGGCGGGTCTCGTCGCACGCGATGGACAGGCCGAGCAGACCATCTTCCTGGTCAACACGCCGCAGTGCTTGATGGCCGAGGGGCTGGCCGATCTCGCGTTGCACGCCGCGATCGGGCCGAAGTGGGGCGCCTGGGCCGCCGAGATCTATGCCGACCTCGGGCTGCGCTTCGACGGCGAACGGGCCGAGGCGATCTCGGAGGCGTCGGCGGCGCTGGCCGACGTCCGCCAGGACGCCGCGCTGATGCTGCACGACGAGCACCGCAACGTCGACGACGTCGCCGCCTTCATGCAGCGCTGGCTGCTCACCAACGAGGTCAGGGCGCGGCAGTCACTACGGTTCCTGTCCTCACCGCTGTGGCGGGCCTACACCAGCACCTACGTCGAGGGGTACCGGCTACTGCGCGGCTGGCTGGACGCGCGGCCTGCTGAGGTGACGCTGGGGGAGCGGTTCGGCCGGCTGCTCGACGAGCCGTTGATCCCCTCGAGTTTGCGGGCGGGCTGACCCCGACGGGGCCCGGCGAAGACGACTCACCACGCGCTTGCACAAATTGATGAAATGGCGTGATCGACCAGAGAGGCAGAGCGTGACCAGCCCTTCAATTACCGGCATGCTGCGCGAGCGCGCCAGCCTGCAGCCCGACGACATCGCCTTCACCTACGTCGATTACGAGCAGAACTGGGACGGTGTGGCCCACACCCTGACGTGGGCCCAGCTGAACCGGCGAGTAACGGGGTTGGCCGACGAACTCCGGTTGCACGGGTCGAAGAACGGTGACCGGTCTGTCGTGCTGGCGCCCCAGGGACTCGACTACGTCGTCGCATTCCTCGGATCGATGCACGCGGGTCTGATCGCGGTGCCGCTCTCGGTGCCAATGGCCGGCATCCACGACCAACGCGTCACTGCAGTACTGCGCGACGCATCGCCCTCGGTCATTCTCACCACCTCGTCGCTAGAAGCTCTGGTAGCCCCATACGCGGTACCGCAGGGCGAGAACCATTCCGCGCCGACGGTCCTCACCGTTGATTCACTCGATCTGGATACCCGGCGACGCTTGATCGTCAACCGCGACACCCCGCCCGAAACGGCCTACCTGCAATACACCTCCGGATCAACGCGCACACCCGCTGGCGTGATGGTGTCGAACACGAACCTGACAAGCAACTTCAAGCAGATAACGGCTGGGCTGTTCCCCGACTACGGCAAGGTCTCCCCACCTGGCACCACCGCCGTGTCATGGCTGCCGTTCTATCACGACATGGGCCTCATCCTGGGCGTGTGCGGACCCATTCTCGGGGGATGGCATTCGGTGTTCACCAGCCCGATGTCATTCCTGGCCCGACCGGCTCGGTGGATGCAACTGCTGGCCGGCAGTCCTCGCGCACTGACCGCAGCACCGAACTTCGCGTTCGACTTGGCGGCGGCACGCACGTCCGACGATGACATGGCCGGCCTCGACCTCGGCGACGTGCTCAACGTGCTCAGCGGCAGCGAACGGGTCCACGTGGCGACCCTGAAACGCTTTGCTCAGCGGTTTGCTCGTTTCAACCTCCACAAGCGGGCGTTACGCCCGGTGTACGGACTCGCCGAGGCCACCTTGTTCGTCGCAGGCCGCGAGCCCGGCCAGGGGCCGCACCTGGTCAGCTTCGAACCCGACAAATTGTCAACCGGCCTGGCAACGCGATGCGAAGACGGAACCGGCACAGCGCTGGTTAGCTACGGCAACCTGGAATCACCGGTGCTGCGGATCGTCGATCCCGAGACGACGTCGGAGATTCCGGCGGACACGATCGGTGAGATCTGGCTGCACGGCGACAACAACTGCCTGGGGTACTGGCAGAAAGTCGAGCAAACCGACTACACGTTCCAAGCCAACATCCTGACCCCCACGGCGGGGACCCCTGAAGGGCCGTGGTTGCGGACCGGCGACCTCGGGTTCATCTCCGAGGGCGAGCTCTTCATCGTCGGGCGAATCAAGGATCTGCTGATCGTCCGGGGACGCAACCACTATCCCGACGACATCGAAGCCACCGTCGCGGAGATCACCGGTGGCCGGGTCGCGGCGATCGCGGTCGAGCAAGATCGCACCGAACAGCTCGTCGCGATCGTCGAGGTGCGGACTCGCGCGGAATCCGATGACGTGAAGATGGACAAACTTCGCACCCTCAAGCGCCAAATCACCTCAGCCATCTCGCAAGCACACGGGCTCGCCGCCGCGGACCTCGTCCTAGTCGAGCGCGGCTCGATCCCGATCACCACCAGCGGGAAGATTCGACGGGCGTCCTGCGTCGACTTGTATCAGGATCATCAGTTCACCCGATTGGACGATGAGGCCGTCACCCCCAGTTGACGGACTCGCCCCAATAGGCCGACAAGCCCAACGTGTTTTACCTGCCTTACATAAGGGAAGAGGGGGCGGAACAGGCTGCGCAGAATTCAACCGGAGCTGACATGGGCGACCACTTAACAGGCCGATCTCGCGTTGCACGCCGCGATCGGGCCGAAGTGGGGCGCCTGGGCTTCCGAGATCTACGCCGACCTCGGCTTGCGCTTCGACGGTGAACGGGCCGAGGCGATCTCGGAGGCGTCGGCGGCGCTGGCCGACGTCCGTCAGGACGCTGCCCTGATG
>Ga0193716_1002012_pt1 | contig 11609 bp, 9 predicted proteins | sample U2c1metaG_FD_145901 | JGI IMG/M metagenome (GOLD analysis project Ga0193716, IMG submission 145901) | Soil microbial communities from a riparian zone of the East river system, Colorado, United States - U2c1 | ecosystem: Environmental > Terrestrial > Soil > Riparian zone | place: USA: East River...
CGGTCATGAGAACAAATCCCGTGCCTTGATGAGCGCCTGTGCCAGATGGTCGACCTCTTCCCGCGTATTATACATGCCGAATGAGGCGCGACAGGTCGCTGTGACATTGAACCGCTCTAAAAGCGGCATCACGCAATGGGTGCCGGCGCGCACCGCGATGCCCTGCCGGTCGATCACGGTCGCGACATCGTGCGGATGCGCGCCCTTCATCTCGAACGAGATCACCGGGCCCTTGTCGCGGGCGGTGCCGATCAGCCGCAGCGAATTGATTTCGCGCAGCCGCTCCTGGGCATAGACCATCAGATCGTGCTCGTGCGCGGCGATGCGCTCCTTGCCGATCGAATTGACGTAATCGATCGCAGCACCTAGCCCGATCGACTCGACGATCGCCGGCGTGCCCGCCTCGAATTTGTGCGGCGGATCGCCATAGGTGACGACGTCGCGGGAAACCTCGCGGATCATCTCGCCGCCGCCGTTATAGGGCCGCATCGCCACCAGGTGCTCATGCTTGGCATAGAGCGCGCCGATGCCGGTCGGGCCGTACAGCTTGTGACCGGTGAAGACATAGAAATCGCAATCGATATCCCGGACGTCGATCGTCATGTGGACGGCGGCCTGGCTGCCGTCCACCAGCACCGGGATGCCGCGGGCATGGGCGATCTTGACGACCTCCTTGACCGGCACCACCGTACCCAGCGCGTTCGACATCTGTGTGATCGCGACCAGCTTGGTACGCGGGGTCAGAAGTTTCTCGAATTCGTCGATCAGGAAGTTGCCTTCGTCATCCACCGGCGCCCATTTGATCACGGCGCCCTGACGTTCCCTGAGGAAATGCCAGGGCACGATGTTGGAATGATGCTCCATGATCGAGATGACGATCTCATCGCCCTCTCCGATATTCGGCTGGCCCCAGGAGGACGCGACGAGGTTGATCGCCTCGGTGGCGTTGCGGGTGAAGATGATCTCTTCTGCCCGCCCGGCATTGAGGAATTTTGCCACCTTGGCGCGGCCGCCCTCATAGGCTTCGGTCGCCGCATTGGCGAGATAATGCAGCCCGCGATGCACGTTGGCGTATTCGGATCTGTAGGCTTCGGTCATGCGGTCGAGCACCGCGTTCGGCTTTTGGGCCGACGCGGCGTTGTCGAGATAGACCAGCGGCTTGCCATAGACCTTGAGAGACAACGCGGGGAAATCTTCCCGCACCCGCGCCACATCATATGAGCCGTTCGAGACGGCCGGATGCGTGGTCATGCTCTCGCCTCCAGCCAGCGCTGCGCGGCCGCGATGGCAAGTTCGCGCAAATCGTCATTGGCGATGGACTCGATGGCCTCGCCGACAAAGGCCTGGATCAACAGCGCCTGGGCTTCCTTCTCGGAAAGGCCGCGCGCGCGCAGATAAAACAGCAGGCTCTCGTCGAGCGCGCCGGTGGTGGCGCCATGGCCGCAGGTGACGTCGTCGGCGAAAATCTCGAGTTCCGGCTTGTTGTCGGCCTCGGCCTCGTCGGACAGCAACAGCGCCCGCGTCATCATCTTGGCGTCGGTCTTTTGCGCCTTGGGCTGCACGATAATGCGGCCCTGGAACACCGAATGCCCGCGGTCGTCGACCACGGCGCGGAAGATCTCCCGGCTGGAGCAATTCGGCACCGCATGATCCAGGAACAGCGTCGAGTCGGCATGCTGGCGGCCGTTGAGCAGATTGACGCCGTTGGTCTCAACGCGGGAATGCTCGCCGGCGAACGCGATGACCGCCTGATAGCGGCTGACAGCGCCCCCGCTTGTCATCCCGAACGTGTTGAAATGCGCGCGCGCGCCGAGCGTCACGACGGAGGACGAGATATTGAAGGCCTCGCGGCTATCCTCGACCAGGCGCACATGGTCCAGCCGGGCGCCATCGCCGACCGCCAACACCAGCGCGTCATGGACCTGATAGGACTTTGCCGCCTCGGCCGCGATGTAGCTTTCCACCAGGGTCGCGCCGGCGTTCTTGCCGAGCTTGAGCAGCGAGCGCGTGAACATTGCCGCCGGCTGCGCGGCGCTGGCGACGTGAACGATTTGCAGAGGCTGTGTCAGCGTGACGCCGTCGGCGACCTCGATCACCAGACCGTCGGTCATCATCGCGCTGTTCAGCGCCACCATGGCATCGGCATTGTCAGGCGACAGCAATTGGGTTTGCAGGGCGTTGTCGTTCGATTGCAGCACTTCGCTCAGCGCGCGGATCGACAACCCGTTTTCCAGGTGTCCCATGTTGGACAGCTTTGGCACGAACACACCGTCCACCAGCACCAGCCGGCGCACGCCGGGAATCGCATGCGGCTTCAAGGCGGCGTCGGCACGCTTGAGCGCCGCGGCATCGGGCGCTGCCGCCAGCGGCAACACGTCGCGCATCAGCACGCGCAGATCGGTGTATTTCCAGTCTTCGATGCGCCGATGCGGCAGGCCCGCACGCTGGTAGGTCTCGAACGCCTGCCGGCGCGCGTCGGCGATCTTGCCGGTGCCGGGCAGCCGATCCCGCGCCACCGCGAAGATATCGCTCAGCGGACGTCCGGTGTCGGTTTTTGCCAATGCCAAATTCATCATCAATCCGTCTGACTTCAGGCTGCGTCTTCGAACTGCGCATAGCCGGAAGCCTCGAGCTCCAGCGCCAGTTCCTTGCCGCCGCTCTTCACCACGCGTCCCCTGGACATCACGTGCACGAAATCAGGCACGATGTAGTTCAGCAGCCGCTGATAATGCGTGATCACGACCATCGCCCGCTCCGGCGAGCGCAGCGCGTTGACGCCGTCAGCCGCAACCCGCAGCGCGTCGATGTCGAGGCCGGAATCCATTTCGTCGAGAATGCACAGGCTGGGCTGGAACAGCGCCATCTGCAGCACTTCGTTGCGCTTCTTCTCGCCGCCGGAGAAACCGACATTGACGCCACGGCGCAGCATATCCTGCGGGATGTTCAGGGAGGCCGCGACTTCGCGCACTTTCTTCAGGAAATCCGGCGTGGAATATTCGCTCTCGCCGCGCGCCTTGCGCTGGGCGTTCAGCGCGGTGCGCAGGAATGTCATGGTGGCGACGCCGGGGATTTCGACCGGATACTGGAACGCCAGGAACACGCCCTTGGCGGCGCGCTCGTCCGGCGCCATTTCCAAGAGGTTTTCGCCCTTGAACAGGATCTCCCCGCCGGTGACTTCATAGCCGGGCTTGCCTGCGATCACATGGGACAGCGTCGACTTGCCTGAGCCGTTCGGCCCCATGATCGCATGCACCTCGCCCGGATTGACGGTCAGCGACAGCCCGTGGAGAATCTCACGCTCCTCGACACGGACCTGCAGGTTTTTGACTTCGAGTAGTGACATCATATTTTCCCAGTGCGTCATCCTGAGGTGCGAGCCGCCTTCGGCGAGCCTCGAAGGATGATTTCCGTTTGTTCGGTCACCCTTCGAGGCTTGCTTCGCAAGCACCTCAGGATGACGGCTTAATTAGCCGACCGATCCCTCAAGCGAGATCGAGATCAGCTTCTGCGCTTCCACCGCGAATTCCATCGGCAGTTGCTGCAGCACGTCCTTGACAAAGCCATTGACCACGAGGCCCACGGCTTCTTCCTGGCTGAGCCCGCGCTGCACGCAGTAGAACAGCACGTCCTCGGAAATCTTCGAGGTGGTCGCCTCGTGCTCGAACAGCGCCGATGAATTCTTGGCTTCCACATAGGGCACGGTGTGCGCGCCGCATTGGTCGCCGATCAGAAGCGAGTCGCAGGCCGTAAAATTGCGCGCGCCGGTCGCCTTGCGATGCGCGGTGACGAGACCACGATAGGTGTTTTGCGACACACCGGCGGCGATGCCCTTGGAGATGATCCGGCTGGTGGTGTTCTTGCCGAGATGGATCATCTTGGTGCCGGAATCGACCTGCTGGTGGCCGTTCGAAATCGCGATCGAATAGAACTCGCCGCGGGAATTGTCGCCGCGCAGGATGCAGCTCGGATATTTCCAGGTGATGGCCGAACCGGTCTCGACCTGGGTCCAGGAAATCTTGGAATTGTTGCCGCGGCAATCGCCCCGCTTGGTGACGAAATTGTAGATGCCGCCCTTGCCTTCCGAGTTGCCCGGGTACCAGTTCTGCACCGTCGAATATTTGATCTCGGCGTCATCGAGCGTGACCAACTCGACCACGGCGGCGTGCAACTGGTTTTCGTCGCGCTGCGGCGCGGTGCAGCCTTCGAGGTAGCTGACGTAAGCGCCCTTGTCGGCGATGATCAGCGTGCGCTCGAACTGCCCGGTGTTGCGCTCGTTGATGCGGAAATAAGTCGATAGCTCCATCGGGCAACGCACGCCCGGCGGCACGTAGACGAACGAGCCGTCGGAAAACACCGCCGAGTTCAGCGTTGCGAAATAATTGTCCGAGGTCGGCACCACGGTGCCGAGGTACTTCTTCACCAGTTCGGGGTGCTCGCGGATCGCCTCGGAGATCGGCATGAAGATCACGCCGGCCTGCTTCAGTTCCTTCTGGAAGGTGGTCGCGACCGAGACGGAATCGAACACCGCGTCGACCGCGATTCTGCGCTCGCCTTCCGGGCGCACCACGCCTTCGAGCATCTCGACTTCGCGCAAGGGAATGCCGAGCTTCTCATAGGTCTTCAGGATCTCCGGATCGACCTCGTCGAGCGAGCCGATCTCCTTCTTCTTCGGAGCCGAGTAATAATAGAGGTCCTGGTAATCGATCTTGGGATAGTTGACCCGCGCCCATTTCGGCTCGGTCATGGTCAGCCAGCGGCGATAGGCTTCCAGCCGCCACTCCAGCATCCAGGCCGGTTCATTCTTTTTCGCTGAGATGAACCGGACGGTATCTTCCGACAGGCCCTTGGGGGCCTTGTCGGACTCGATCAACGTCTCGAATCCATATCGATACTGGTCGACGTCGATTCGCCTGACGCGATCGACCGTCTCTTGTACAGCCGCCATTTCATCCTCCGCTCGCGGTTTCAAGGACCGCGGTGGATCAATTCCGAGTGGTTCTTACGATGTTTTTCTGGCGAAATCACCTGCTTAGAATCGTTCAAGCCGTGTTTCGTCGCTCACTTGTAAATAAGGTACCGGAGAGCTTTCGCCAAGCCTCCAGGCAGCGATCAATGTCTGCGCTGGTGGTGGACCAGCCCAGACTGAGCCGCACCGCCCCCTGGGCGATATCGGGCCCAAACCCCATCGCTTCCAGCACATGGGAGGGTTGGACCTTACCGGAAGAGCAGGCGGAGCCTGACGACACCGCTATACCGGCGAGATCGAACCCGATCACAGCGGTTTCGGCCTTGAGGCCGGGAACAGTGAATAGCGTGGTATTGGGCAACCTTTTGGCGTCTTCCGAGAAGACAATAATACCTTCTTGCTGCTTCAAGCCGCGCTCGAGGCTATTCCGAAAATCCTCAAGGCGGGCCGCATCGCTATCGAGAACGCCCACGGAAGCCCTCACCGCCGCGCCAAAGCCGGCAATCCCGACGACATTCTCAGTCCCGGCACGCCGGCCCATTTCCTGACCGCCGCCCCGCAGCAGCGGCTCAAGCCCCGCCAGGCCCTCGGCCAGGATGACCGCGCCGACGCCCTTGGGGCCGCCGATCTTGTGCGCCGACACCGTCAGCAGGTCGGCCCCCAACGCCGGGATATCGACCGCGATCTTGCCGAGGGCCTGGATCGCATCGACGTGCAACACGCCACCGGCGGCGTGGACCATCTCCGACGCCTCGGCCACTGGCTGCAGCGCGCCCGTTTCATTGTTGGCGAGCATCACCGAGACCAGCGCCGGCGCCCCGTCTTCGAGCGCCGCGCGCAGCCCGTCGATATCCAGCACACCCGAACGGGTTACCCCGACGGATCTGATCGCCTCAGGGCGAAATCGCCCGCCCGCCAGAACCGACGCATGCTCAACAGCCGAAACCAGCAGCCGCTCGACCGGAGCCTCCGAGCCCCGCCTTAACCCCGGCGTCAGCGCCAGCGCATTGGCCTCGGTGCCTCCCGACGTGAAGACGACGCTTCGCGCGGGCGCGCCAACCGCCGCAGCAATCGAAGTCCTGGCCTCCTCGACCAGCCTGCGGGCGTGGCGACCCTCGGCATGCACCGATGACGGGTTGCCGCTGAGGTCCCACGCGGCTTCCATCGCCGCCCGCGCCTCGGGGCGAAGCGGCGTGGTCGCATTCCAGTCGAGATAGACCCGGTCGGACATGAAGTATTATATTACCTTAGTGAGATTGAATCCCGCCGAACGTGCGAGTCAGCCGATCAATCTGACAATTGGCGATCAAAGCTCGCCATGCAATCGGATTGCTAACGCGTTGAACGCATTGCCCGATGTTCAAGAAGCTTGCTTTTTGCCCCTCGCCTCATGTTAGAACGCGGCCATCAGTTCACCCCGCACCGTTGGCGCATCGCCAAGCGGCGCCTGATCACCCTTTATCCTGCGATGTCCGTCTGAGCTTGGACGGAGCCAGTCCAAAGCCGGTTGATCGCTGCCAAGGATCATCAATGCCTGAAGTCATTTTCACCGGTCCCGCAGGCCGCCTCGAAGGCCGCTATCATCCGGCGAAGCAGAAGAACGCGCCGATCGCGATGGTGCTGCACCCGCATCCGCAGTTTCACGGCACGATGAATCACCAGATCATCTACCAGTGCTATTACGCGTTCGCGCATCGCGGCTTCTCGGTGCTGCGCTTCAATTTCCGCGGCGTCGGCCGCAGCCAGGGATCGTTCGATCACGGCACCGGCGAATTGTCGGATGCGGCGTCGGCGCTCGACTGGGCGCAGACCATCAATCCGGAAGCACGCGCCTGCTGGGTCGCGGGCTTCTCGTTCGGCGCCTGGATCGGCATGCAGCTTTTGATGCGGCGTCCCGAGGTGGAAGGTTTTATTTCGATCGCGCCGCCGGCCAATCTCTACGACTTCTCGTTCCTGGCGCCCTGCCCGTCCTCGGGCCTGATCGTGCATGGCGAGAAAGACGCCGTGGTGCCGCCCAAGGACGTCAACACGCTGGTCGAGAAATTGAAGACGCAAAAAGGCATCGTGATCGATCAGCAGGTCATCCCGGGCGCCAACCATTTCTTCGACGGCAAACTACAGCCGCTGATGGAAACGGTAACGGGCTATCTGGACATGCGGCTGGCGAACGTTCGCTAGCCAGCGCGAGCATTTGGATCAAATCGCAAGACCGGCGCCGGTCACGGCCGCGCGATGATGCCGCCGGTCATCGGGATCGGAACGCCGGTGGTGGCGGGATAGCTGAGCGGCAGGCCCTTCATGCCGCGTGCTGCGAGAAAGCCGAAGGCCTGGGCCTCGATGGCATCGCCCGACCATCCGAGCGTATCCGCCGCCTGCACCGTCGCCGGCGCCAGCCGCTCGCGCAGCATCCGCATCATGGTCAGGTTGCGGGCGCCGCCGCCGGCCACGACCCAGCTTTGCGGCACCTTCGGCAGCAGCGGCACGATCCGGGCAATCGCCGAGACGGTCAGCGCCGTCAGCGTCGCAGCGCCATCGGCCGGCGCCGCCGTCGCGCCGAGCTTGAGCTGCGCAAAATCGTTGCGATCGAGCGATTTGGGCGGCGGCAGCGCAAAGAACGGAAGCTGCAGCGCGCGATCGATCCAGGCCTGATCGGGCTGCCCCTGCGCCGCGAGCTTGCCATCGCGGTCAAACGGCTGGCTCATGACGCGGTACATGAAATCGTCGAGCAGCGCGTTGCCGGGCCCGGTATCGCAGGCAATCAGCGTATCGGCGCCATCGATATAGGTGATGTTGGAAACGCCACCGATATTAACCACGACGATCGGGCCTTCGCGCTCCAGCGATTGCGCCAGCGCGCGGTGATAGACCGGCACGAACGGCGCGCCCTGCCCGCCGGCGGCGACGTCGGCGGCGCGGAAATCATGCATCACCGGAATGCGGATCGCCTTGGCCAAAGCCGCGGCATCGCCGATCTGGACGGTCAATTTCCGTTCCGGCCGGTGCAGCACGGTCTGGCCGTGAAAGCCGACAATATCGATGTCCTCGCAGGTGATGCGGTTCTGCGCGATGAAGGCGGCCACGGCTTCGGCATGCGCGCTGGTGACGGCGCGCTCGGCCTCCAGCAGGATGCCAGGCCGGGCGTCGCGCTGCGGCAAGTGCACCGCTTCGGTCAGGGCCTGTCGCAGCAAGGAGCGCTCGTGGGGGGTATAGGGCCGGTAACCGGAGGGGCCAAACCCCTGGATACGTTTACCGTCGGTTTCGATCAAGGCGACATCGACCCCGTCGAGCGAGGTCCCGCTCATCAGACCGATTGTCGTCATCATCATGGCAAAAGCGCCCCAAGTGCCTTCAATGGTCCCGTTCTCGACGCCCAGCTTGTGTCCAACTGGCACATCTTATAATGCCACAACACGCCGGGCTGCGGCAGCCTTTCTCGTATGGTTTCCGCAATTGCTCGCAAATAATGTGAAATAAGAATGATCAGAGTCGCCGACACATGACTGCATTTAAATCAGATTTCCTGAATATCTTACAGGAACGCGGCTTCGTCCACCAATGTTCGGATTTCGAGGGCCTCGACGCGCTGGCCGCGAAGGGCGAAGCCACGGCCTATGTCGGCTACGACTGCACCGCGCCGTCGCTGCATATCGGCAACTTCCTCTCCATGATGATGCTGTACTGGCTGCAGCAAAGCGGCAACAAGCCGATCACCCTGATGGGCGGCGGCACCACCATGGTCGGCGATCCCTCCGGCAAGGACGAGACGCGTGCGATCCGCACGGTCGCGGAGATCGAGGCCAACAAGGCCTCGATCCGCGGCGTGTTCGCCAAGGTGCTGCGCTATGGCAACGGCGCCAGCGATGCGGTGATGCTCGACAACGCCGAATGGCTGACCAAACTGAACTGGATCGAAATGCTGCGCGACATCGGCCGGCATTTCTCGGTCAACCGCATGCTGACGATGGACTCGGTGCGGCTGCGGCTCGAACGCGAGCAGGAGATGAGCTTCATCGAATTCAATTACATGGTCTGCCAGGCCTACGATTTCGTCGAGCTGTCGCGCCGCGTCGACTGCCGGCTGCAGATGGGCGGCTCGGACCAGTGGGGCAACATCATCAACGGCGTCGATCTCGGCCGCCGCATGGGCACGCCGCAATTATACGCGCTGACCACGCCGCTGCTCACGACGGCCTCCGGCGACAAGATGGGCAAGACCGCCAAGGGCGCGGTCTGGCTCAATGCCGACCAGTTCAGCCCGTATGATTTCTGGCAATATTGGCGCAACACCGAAGACGCCGACGTCGTCAGATTCCTGAAACTATTCACGATCCTGCCGATGGGCGAGATCGCCAAACTGGCGGCGCTGCAGGGCTCCGAGATCAACGAAGCCAAGAAGGTGCTGGCGACGGAAGCCACCGCGCTGCTGCACGGCCGCGACGCGGCCAATGCCGCGTCCGAAACCGCGCGGCAGACCTTTGAAGAAGGCTTAACTGCAGAAAACCTGCCAACCGAACTGATACCGGAACACGAGCAAAAGTATCTCGACAGCGAAGGTCTTCAGGTAATCGTTGCTATCCAACTCGCAAAACTTGCCAAATCTAATGGCGAGGCACGTCGCCTCATCGAAGGGGGCGGCGTAAAGATTAATGATAATACGGTCACTCAAGTCATATCGACGGTTACTCGCGCCGATCTCAAGGACGGCGTCATAAAGGTGTCCGTAGGCAAGAAGCGCCACGTCCTGCTCAAGCCTGCATAGGTGCATTCGCTTTGGACCCCTGCTCTTGGGCCCGGAAACGCGCTCCTTGGTGACATGGACCAGGAAGCCGAAAACGAGAGTCGCGCCGGGAACCCGACGATGACGCCGCGCCAGCCGTCCCGCGTGGCGCTTGGCGTGCTTGCGCTGTGCTTCGCGCTCTCGGTGATCGGCCGTGGCCTCGGCGAAAGCTTCACGGTTTTCCTGAAACCCATTTCCGAGAGTTTCGGCTGGGACCGCGCGCAAGTGGTCTCGGTCTATTCGCTGGCAGCACTTGCGGGCGGGTTGGCATCGCCTTTGATCGGCCGGCTGTTCGACCGCTCGGGTCCCCGCACGGTCTATGCGCTCGGCATGCTGCTGCTCGGCGGCGCCTTCCTGATCGCGGCCTATTCGCAGCAACTATGGCAGTTTCAGTTCAGCCTCGGCCTGTGCGTCGGTGTCGGCATCGCCTTTATCGGCAATGTGCCGAATTCGATCCTGCTCGGCCGCTGGTTCGGACCGCGGCTGCCGACCGCGATGTCGGTGGTATATTCCGCGACGGGCGCCGGCGTCCTGATCCTGCTGCCGGCGTCGCAGGTGCTGATCGATCGTTTCGGCTGGCGCGGCGCCTATCTGATTTTCGGCAGTGCGACGCTGGTGCTGCTGCTGCCGCTATTGGCGATGCCGTGGCGGCTGTTTTCGAGCGGTTCGCCCAATCTCGTCAGGGACACCACGGTCGAAATTCCCGATCAAGCCTGGACCCTGCTGAGTGCGATGCGGCACCATGCGTTCTGGGCCCTGTTCTCGACTTTCTTCTTCACCGCGATCGGCATGTATGCGATCGCGCCGCAAGTCGTTGCCTATCTGATCGATGCCGGGTTTCCGCCTCTGCAGGCGGCGACCGCCTGGGGTTTCAGCGGTGTCGTGCTGTTGTTCGGCATGCTCAGCGTCAGTTCGCTCGACAGCATCATTGGCCGGCGGCCGTCGGTGCTGCTGAGCTATGCGATCTCGATCGTCGGGATCGTGCTGCTCTGGCTGCTGCAATGGTATCCGAACTTCTGGATGCTGACCGGATTCGTCGTGTGCTTCGGCAGCATGATCGGCTCACGCGGTCCGCTGCTGGCCGCAACAGCGATGAAGATCTTCCGCGGCGAACGGCTTGGAACGATCTACGGTACCATCACGATCGGCAGCGGCCTCGGATCGGCGTTTGGTTCCTGGGGCGGCGGACTGATCCACGACTGGACCCACAGCTATAATCCGCTGATCGCATTCGCGCTGGTGGCTGTGATCCTGGGCATGATCCCGTTTCTGGTGGTGCCCGCGCTGCGGAGCTGACCGCGATTATCCGCCAAACCATCGGCGTTCACGATTGATAAGCACGTTCCTGTTATCGCCTTTGGAAACGCTATTCCTAGAGGTCGAAATGAACCTGCTTAGCCGACTGAAGATCCGCACCAAACTCGCAAGCATGGTTGCTTTGGCCGCCCTCACCGTCTGCGCGATCATCGCGGTGGCGGCTTCGCTGAGCGAAAGCCGCATGATGAGCGACCGGGTCAACCAGATGCGCACCGCGGTCGATCTGCTGGTCGGCATGGCCCAGACCCTGCAGGACGAAGTCGCGGCGGGCAAAATGACGCAGGACGAGGCGAAGGCCCAATTCCGGCTGCGCGGCCGGCGGATGTCGTTCAACAACGGGCAAGGCTATCCGGTAGTTTACAATGCCGACACCTCACTGGTGCTCAATGGCGCCAGGCCGGAGATCGAGGGTAAAATCACCGGCGCAACCGATTCCAATGGCATCGTGATCGCCGACGCCCAGATCGGCGCGGCGCGCAAGAGTCCCGAAGGCGGCACCGCATCCTACCTTTATCCCCGTCCCGGCCAGACCGTGCCGGTCCGCAAGAT
>Ga0193716_1002013_pt1 | contig 11606 bp, 10 predicted proteins | sample U2c1metaG_FD_145901 | JGI IMG/M metagenome (GOLD analysis project Ga0193716, IMG submission 145901) | Soil microbial communities from a riparian zone of the East river system, Colorado, United States - U2c1 | ecosystem: Environmental > Terrestrial > Soil > Riparian zone | place: USA: East River...
CCTACACCTCGCAGTTGGCCACCTTCACCGGCATCGACCCGACGACCGGCATGCCCGTGGGCGTGACCAAGTACGGTGCGGTCCAGTTCGAGAACGGTGCCAACGGCATCGCTCCCGATCCGAAGCTGATCGCTGCCCGCAACCTGAAGGCCTACTACCAGGACGAGTACATCCTGGGCGCCGACAAGCAGCTGTCGAACAACTGGACTACCGGTGTGAAGCTCACCTACCGGAAGCTGCGCAGCATCATCGACGACACCTGCGATAGCCGTCCGTTCGAAGCCTATGCGCTGGCTCACAACATCCCGCTGACCAACCCGGCATACCTGTATGATCCGGCCGCGCCGGGCGCGCCCTGCTTCATCTCCAACCCGGGTAGCTCCAACACCTACACGGTGGACACGACGGGCAACGGCACGTACCAGACGTTCGACCTCAGCAAGAAGGACCTGGGCTACCCCAACCTCAAGCGCAAGTACGTGGCTGCTGACTTCTACCTTCAGCACGATTTCGCCGACGGCTGGTACGGCAAGCTTGAATATGTGTACTCGCACAGCTTCGGCAACTCCGAAGGCCAGCTGGATTCGGACATCGGCCAGCAGGACGTGTCCACCACCGAGTCGTGGGACTTCCCGGAAATCATGCTGGGTACGAACGGCTCGCTGCCGAACGATCGCCGCCACGTGCTCAAGGGTTACGGCTTCTACCAGCTCACGCCTGAGTGGCTGGTTGGCGCGAACCTCAACATCGCCTCGGGTGAGCCGAAGAGCTGCATGGGCCTGTACCCGGCCGATCCGTACGGCTATGGCCACAACTACTTCTACTGCGGTGGCCAGGTGGTTCCCCGTGGTTCGCTTGGTCGCCTGCCGTACACCGAGACACTCAACCTCAACGCCTCGTATGCCCCGGAAGTCTTTGCGCACAAGCTGACCTTCAGCTTCGACGTATTCAACGTGTTCGGCCAGCAGCGCGCGACGTCGTTCTACGAGTACGGCGAGAAGTCTTCGCCGAACGCTGCCGGCACCGGTGGCGTAGTCGACCCGGACTACGGCCGCGTGATCAGCTACACCGCTCCGCGCAGCGCACGCCTCGGCGTTCGCTACGACTTCTCGCTGTAAGTACCTCGGTTAAACATAACTAGAAAAACCACGGCGGCTGTTCCCGCAGCCGTCGAAGAGCATCTCCCTGGACCAGGCCACCGTTTCCCCAAGAACGGTGGCCTTTTTTTGTCTGAAAGCCGGGCTAAGGTTAGTATTCCAGGGCGACGAGACGGCGTGGAGTGTGAGCAATGGTCTCCAGGCCGTCGCGAGCCATGTCGATGGCACCCAGGCGGTCAACCCGCGCCTGGTCATCGACCTTCGCCAACAAGGCTTTCGCTCTTCCTTCCCACGTTGTTCCTGCATGCCGCTTTATCGTTGCCTGGATACGCGCTCGGGCCTTATCGAGGTTCAATCGCGAGTTCATCCAAGCGCGATTGAAGCCTTCCGGCAACGGGGCGGCTTTGTCGAGAGCTTCGGACAACCGATCGTTGTGCGTGGCTTGTTTGTCTGAATCGCTGGCGTAGTCGGAATCGACCGGCGTCAGGACTTCGCTTGACTCCGGTGGCGCCAGGATCTCGGTCACGCCATCGAGGGCCCCCATGACGGCGGCGTAGGCGCCAGGTAGGTCGCCGTTCCTGTAGTGCTCCATCGCAAGGTCCAGAGCGTCGGCCGCGTCGTCCGATACCCGGTATTTAATCTCGTTATCGATGGCCCGTTCTAGTTGCCCGAGCGCATCGCGTAACTCCGTCATCGTGACGTCATCATCGGGCGGAAGGAACGCTGGCTGGGATATCGCTTCAGCGCGCACCTGCGACCAGGGAATCACCGGTTCCAGTGCATTGGGCGAGCTGGGTGGCGACGATTCTGCCGAAGAACCGGGCGGATCGCTTTCAGAGTCGGAATGCGCATGCTCATCCGACGCTGGCGACAACGCGCGCTTGGAAGAACCGATGTGCGAATCGACCAACACGTCTTGCAAGAATGCCGACAGCGATTCCGGGCGTCGGGCGTTATCAACCGGACTGCCATCACCTGAATCACGGCCTGGTAGGACCGATGGCGTCAGGGACGACACAACGCGTGCCATGGAGAACTTCGCCGGTTGGCCGACGTTTTCACTTACGGGAGCCACCGACGCCTCCCGGGCCTGCAACTCGGCCTTGCGGTTTCGAACGATATTGGCAAGGTGATTGACGACCGGACCAGGAGTCTTCGTCGACTTGCCTGGTTGCATGGTTTGTGGGCGATCAATCGCTTCATCGCGGGAAGGCACGCGTTCGACATGGGGAAGGTTGTCGCGGGCCATCGGCTCCCAGACGACAGTGTATGGGTGCATACCCGTGCCCAGACGCTTTGGTATGGCAGCACGATCCAGGCGCTCGGGGGTCTGTGTCTTGTTCGATTCCGAGGCACGTTGTTCAAAGAAAGCCCGGTGCTTGGCGACGTTCACCTGATGCCGGAGATCAGGCGTTTTAGTCGTTGGCCTCAATGCCGTCGGGTTCGTCCCTCTGCCAGGTTCGGATGGAACCGGATGAGGTCCCGGACGACACACTGGCTGCGGGCCCGCAATGGCTTGACGGACCGAAGCGTCACGCGGGACGTTCGCTACAGCCGACGGGTTCACTTTGCGGGCCACGACCCGATCGAGCTTGGCCTTCGTGTCGCTGGGATCGATCCGGGTGACAGGCGTGTCAAACTTTGCGGCCAGCATGGCCACACTTCCAAATGTCAGGGGCATGGGATACGTCCGTGTATTGAATGCAGCGTGACTAGATCAGGCGATGCGTGCGCGAAGGCGCGTAGTGATTTTCAACAACGAGTTTGGCCGGGGCCGAACGAACGGCGTGGATACCTTGCGATGCGATGCGAAGGGCCTCGTCCGGCCCGCACTCCCTCCGGACACGCGCAACATCTGCACCGATGCGCCGCGCCGCATTACCTCGCACCGAACCATCGAAGAGCTGCGCCGTAGTGGCGAGTTCATCCTGCAGTTCGCGCAGGGCCTTGGCCGTGTGCCGTTGAACGTCGTTTCCCTGCGAAGGCGCGGCGACTTGCTGCGATGCCTGCACCCAACCGGGCGAGGCGCCCATCCCTCTTGCACGCAGGTAGTCCTTTGCCAGGACGGTCGCCTTCTGCACGACCATGTCCGCGTGCTCAGGTGGAATCGACGTACCTGATGCAGGCACACCCGGCTGCGAGGATCGCCGTTCGGCAACAGCACGCTCCCTGCCATCCAGGCTGTTCCGGCGCTGTTCGAGCGAGGGATCGACACCCAACTCCATGGTCAAGGCAGTTCGACCTTCCTCGTGCGAGTGAAGGCGCACGAGCAGCGGCTTACCCGGCGCGTGGCCACTAACCTGGTCGACATGCTGAAAGGCCTTGGCGAAATGCACCTTGCTTGCCACGTATTTCACTGCGTCCCCAATGAGGGAGGCGAGCTTCGCGACGCCCGGAAGGCAGATAACTTGGGTCATGGGAACATCCTGTCGTAGGTGATGCGAGGGCCCGTAGTGCTCGTGAAACTGACGGATGCCGCTCCGAAAATTCGCTAGGCGTCGGGCGCAGAACCAGCGACGATGCGGGGCGGGACAGGCGGACGAACCGTATCCAGGACATCGCGATAAGCGCCGACGCGAAAGAGCTCGGCTCCCACCGACTGAACGAGACCGCGTATGCGAAGCACATCGGGATTGTCCCGCGCATAAGATACTTGCTGGCCCAAGATGCCAGTAGCGGTGTCGTCACCGTTCACGAGGGTCTGGAATCTGTAGAGCGCCTCGTCCGCCGTTGACAGGGCACGATGGCTACCGTCCGATCCGGGCGCGCCGGTTGGCACCGCGAAATGATTCATGATGGCCTGATGCGCAGGCGCCTCGCGCAGTGCAGCGAGGGCTTCATCGTGTCGTCCTTCGTTGTTCAGCACGGCGGCGCGCGTGATCGCATGACGATAGGTGGCAGTGATGTCGCCATCAAACCGAATAAGCGCTTCGAGCAGACCATCGCGTGATGGGTGGCCATGCACGACGTCGGTGTTGGCGTCCAGTTGCACCTTATGCAATTGGTCGTCGGCGCGCGCGATGAGTGCGGTTACGCCGCGAGCGAGGTTCGCCTGCCATCCTGCGTGCAGGATGTCAGGATTGAACGCGGCGTCGTCACCCGCCGCCGCCACTCGTGTCGGGACCAAGGTGGCCAGGCCCGTGGCAAGGATCGTTCCAGCCCGTGCCTTGTCACCGCTTCGAAGCGCCGCATTGGCGTTCTTGACGGTGTCCATGGCAAAGTCGCGCCTTACACCCGCTTCCCGGCGAGCCACGCCGAGCATCACATCCCTGACCCTGGAATAGGAAGGCGGTGATGTGGGAATGGCCGGACGTCCTGACGCGCCGGCGCCAGCCTGACGCACATTCCCCAACTGGGCGCCAACACTCGAACCTTGCGACCTGGTTGATGAGAATACGCGTGGTAATACACGCTGGAGCATGCTGGAAGCAGAAGAAAGAATGGAAGGCACATCGACATCCATGTCGGAGGAAGAATCATCCTAGCCCGCATCCTCCACACCCGCTTCCACGTTTCGCCTAAACCCTACTCAAGCGAATTCTCATCCTCGAACCGCAGGTGCTTCATGCTTCGCCCGTGCCTGCGCACCAGTTTCAGCGCCTCGATGCCGATGCGGATGTGGCGTTCGACATAGTTGGTGGTGACGGCAAGATCGCTCTTCTCCGTCTTGATGCCTTCGGGAATCATCGGCTGGTCGGACACCAGCAGCAGCGCGCCGACGGAGATCGAATTGGCGAAGCCGGCGGCGAAGATCGTTGCCGTTTCCATATCCACGGCCATCGAGCGAGTGCGGCGCAGGTATTCCTTGAACGCCTCGTCGTGCTCCCACACCCGGCGGTTGGTGGTGTACACGGTGCCTGTCCAGTAGTCGTGGCCGAGGTCGCGGATCATGGTGGACACCGCGCGCTGCAGCTGGAAGGCCGGCAGCGCCGGCACCTCGGGCAGCAGGTAGTCGTTGGAGGTGCCTTCGCCACGGATGGCGGCGATGGGCAGCACCAGGTCGCCGATGGCGTTCTTTTTCTTCAATCCCCCGCACTTGCCCAGGAACAGTACCGCCTTGGGGCCGATGGCGCTCAGGAGGTCCATCACCGTGGCGGCATTGGGGCTACCCATGCCGAAGTTGATCAGGGTGATGCCGTCGGCCGTGGCGTTGGGCATCGGCCGGTCCCGGCCCTTCACATCCACGCCGTTCCACTCGGCGAAGCGCTCGACGTAGTGTCCAAAGTTGGTGAGGAGGATGTGCTCACCGAATTCCTCGAGCGCAGTCCCGGTGTAGCGCGGCAGCCAGTTGCTGACGATCTCTTGCTTGGTCTTCATGTTTTCCAGCTTTTTCTGGCACCGAACCGATCGGTGCCGGCACCGGCGACGCCACGCCGGCAGGGGCCATTTAATTGTCTCGGGCAGGATACGCCTTGCCCGGCCGGGGCGCGAGGGGGCTGGGGGTCAGAGTAATTACTCTGACCCCGTGGCGACATGCGCGGCGATGCCCGGGATCGCACGTTTCCGGCGTCGGGCGTGCTACCGTTCGCTCGAACGCGCCAGGGCTTCGAGTCGGGGGACACCATGCGAATCGGCGTAGCGATCGACGCGGCCTGCGACCTGCCGCGGGACTTCATCGAAAGGAACCACATCACGGTGTTGCCGATCACCATCAAGGTGGACGGCCAGACCTTCCTGGACGACAGGAACGCCGCCGAAACCCAGCGTTTCATCGACCAGAACATGGGTAGCCGCGCCCACGACGCAGAAACCGAACCCAGCAGCGTAGAGCACGTGCAGCGGGTGTTCCTGGACAGGATGGTGGTGGATTTCGACTGCGTGATCTGCCTGACCATCACCGCCACGCGCAGCCCGATCTACGACAATGTGATCCGCGCCAGCTTCGCCATCCTCAAGCACTATCGCCCCATCCGAGAAGCGGCGGGCAACCGCCAGCCGTTCCTGATGCGCGTGGTGGATACCCGGAATATCTTCGCCGGCGCCGCGGCGCCGGTGGTGGAAGCGGTTCGGATGATCGCCGCGGGCGAATCGCCGCAGCAGATGCGCGAGCGTGCGGCGCACATCTCCAACAACGCCTACGGGTACATGCTGCCGCGCGACCTTTACTACCTGCGTGCGCGGGCCAAGAAAAAGGGTGACCGCAGCGTCAGCATGTTCAGTGCCATGCTGGGATCGGCGCTGGATATCAAGCCGCTGCTGCGTTGCTACCGGGGTGAAACCGGCCCGGTGGGCAAGATCCGCGGCTTCGAGCACGGCGCGCAAACGCTTTTCGAATACGCCGCCAAGCGCGTGCAGGCAGGCCTGCTGGTGCCGGCGATGAGCCTGTCCTACGGGGGCGAGCTGGATGTGATGCGCAACCTTCCCGGCTACGAGATTTTGCTCAAGACTTGCGAGGGCGCCGGCGTTCAGATGCTGGAAAGCCCGATGAGCATCACCGGCATGGTGAACGTGGGCGAAGGCGCCATGACCATCGGCTTCGCCGCCGAAGAGCACGTGGCGGAGTTCTGATGCGCCTTGCCGTCTTCGTTTCCCTGGTGGTGTTGGGCTTCCTGGCGTACCTGCCTGCCAGCCGCGCCACGGACATCTACAAGTGCACCGCCAGCCATGGCGAGGTCACCTACCAGAACATGCCGTGCCCGCACGGGTCGAAGTCCGAGAAGCGGGTGATCGACGATACCGAGCCGATGACCACGCCACCCGCGCCGTTGCCGCCGGTGGCGCCGACGCCCCCTCCCCAACCTGCGCAGATCAATGCCTTGCCACCGCCTCCACCTTCGATCCCGGTGATGTACGGCTGCGTGCGCGCCACTGACGGCACGCCCTACACCAGTAACGGACCGGGCCAGCCATACCTGGCGCCAGCGGGCGTCGTGGGCAGCTATGGCAGCTCGCTATCGGCCCAGGCCGTGCCCTCGGCACCGGAATTCAACCACGGCAAGGTCAACGGCCAGCTGATCGGCAGCAACTACGTCTGGGTGCAGGACAGTTGCCACCAGCTTTCGCCGGAAGAAACCTGCAAGGCCTTGCAGGACCAGTTGGACGAGAACGGCGACAAGCTGCGCAAGGCTTTCAAGAGCCAGCAGCCGCCCTTCGAACAGCGTGACGCGGAGCTGCGCGCGCAGCTGAAGGGCTGCGGTCCGTAGCGCGAATCTAGAAGCCGTAACGCAGGAAACCGCCGTCCACCGCTACCACCTCGCCGGTGATGTAGCTTGCCGCCGGCAGGCACAGGAAGGCCACTGCGGCAGCCACTTCCTCCGGCTCCCCGATGCGGCGCATCGGCGTGTGGTCGAGCACTTCCTCAAGATAATCCGCATCGGCCAGCGCCGGTTCCGAACGCTGGGTACGGATGTACCAGGGCGCCACGGCATTCACGCGGATGCCGTCTTCAGCCCACTCCACGGCCAGGTTCCGCGTGAGCTGGTGCACGGCGGCCTTGGTCATGCCATAGACCGAGCCCGTGCGCACGTGGATCGCGCCGGACACCGATCCCACGTTCACGATGGCGGCATTGCCGTGCTGCACCAGGTGCGGATAGGCCAGGCGGCACATCTCGAAGGCAGAAAACACATTGGTTTCGAAGAGGCGGCGGTAGTCGTCGGACGAATAGTCCATCGTGGCCGCCGGCGCGTTGCCGCCGACATTGTTCACCAGCAGTGACAGCGGACTGCCGAGGTCGGCGATCCAGTCCAGTACCGCCAGGCGGTCTTCAGCGTCCGTCAGGTCGGCGGCCAGTGCCAGCACCGACGCATGCGGGGCTTCGTCGGCGAGTTCGGCGCGAACGTGATCCAGGTGGATCTCGTCACGGGCCACCAGCAGCAGGTCCGCGCCCAGCGCGGCCAACTCGCGCGCGCAGGCGTACCCAATGCCCTTGCTCGCACCGGTCACCAGCGCCGTCTGGCCGTCCAGTCGCCAGCTTGCCAGCCGTGGATGCATCGTGGATCTCCATGGGAAGGGTGTGGGGTCAGAGTAATTACTCTGACCCCGGGGCGCGAGCCCATCGCGTTATGCTTCCGGTCATGGACCAGGCCAATCTCCTGCTCGACATCGACCATGCCACCGTGCTCCGCGGCGACCGCGCCCTGCTGGCGGACTTCAGCCTGCGCGTTGCCGACGGCGAGCACACGGCGATCCTCGGCCCCAACGGCTCGGGTAAATCCACCCTGGTACGGATGATCGAGCGCCGTCTCTACCCCCTCTCGCCCGGTGACGGGCGTGACCCGGTACGCGTGTTCGGCCGCGCCCGCTGGGATGTCACCGAGCTTCGTCGCCTGATCGGCGTGGTGTCGGCGGAGCTGCGGCGGGACTTCGAGACCCTCGATGGCCTTCGCGTGCGCGAGGTGGTGCTGTCGGGGTTCTTTGCCTCGCTGGTGCTTGGACTGGACCACGACGTCACCCACGACATGCAGCAGGCTGCCACCCGGGCCCTGGAAAGGGTGGGCATCCTGGCGCTGGCCGACCGGGAAGTCGCCACATTGTCCACCGGCGAGGCGCGCCGCGTGCTGATTGCCCGTGCGCTGGTCTACCAGCCGCGCGCCCTGCTGCTGGACGAGCCCTGCACCGGCCTGGACCTTTCCGCACGACGGGAATTCCTTGGCCGCCTGCGGGAACTGGCCCAGGGCGGCACCACCCTGGTGGTGGTCACCCACCACATCGAGGAAATCATCCCCGAGATCGGCCGCGTGGTGATGATCCGCGACGGCAAGGTGTTCGCCGATGGCCCGAAGGCGGAAATCCTGGGTGGCGACGCGCTGTCGCGCCTGTTCGACATGCCGCTGCACGTGCAGCGGAACGAGACCTGGTATTCGGCGAGGGTAGCTTGATGAAGAACACACGGTCATGGCGCGCATGCGCACTGGCAACCGTCACGGCGCTGGCTGTCGGCTGCTCCCATCCCCCGCCGCCCGACCCGAACGCACCGCCCACGCCACAGGCGGCGCAGTCCACGGCCAGGCCATATAACCCGCTGGACCCGCTGCTCAAGACCCGCGATCGAGCCCGCGCGGTGCAAACCACCGTGGACCAGCAGCACGCCACGCAAGACGCGGCGGTGGAAGACCAGTCCAAATAAAGGGGTTGCCTACTGCGGCGAGCAGAAGCAGTAGGCGTAGATGTTGGGGCGGCCGGCCTGCGCGTGTTCGAGCAGCTTCAACTCCGGCAGGCGCTCGTCGATGCTCGAGAGCCACTTCGGCAGGGTCATGCCCCAGGAGCGCCCGATCGCCAGCGCAGCGCTATCGTTCATGCTGGTGACCGCGCGGCCGAAGGTACCCAGGTCCGCCTCGATGTAACGCGTGGGTGCATCCTTGCCGAGCTTCGCTTCGCTGCGAGCCAGGGCGATGGCGTCGCTGAGGCCGCCGAGCTTGTCCACCAGCCCGCGGTCGCGCGCCTGCGCGCCCGTCCACACGCGGCCCTGGGCGATGGCATCGATGCTGGCGAAATCCTTGCCACGCGCCGCGGCCACGCCACCGACGAAATCACGGTAGCCCTTGTCGATGATCGACTGCACCACCATGCCGATCTTCGGATCCAGCGGCCGGGTAATGTCGAAGGAGCCCGCCAGCGGGCCCACGGCCACGCCGTCCGAATGCACGCCGATCTTGTCCAGCGCGTTGGGCACCGTATAGAACATGCCGAAGATGCCGATGGAACCGGTGATGGTGTTGGGTTCGGCGAGGATCGCGTTGGCGTTCATCGAGATCCAGTAACCGCCGCTGGCGGCGACGTCGCCCATCGAGACGATCACGGGAATGCCGGCCTCGCGCGTTTGCGCCACTTCGCGGCGGATCTGCTCGGCGGCGTACACCTCGCCGCCCGGGGAATCCACCCGCAGCACGAGGGCAGCGGTTTTCTTGTCCAGGCGCGCCTTGCGGATCAGCGCGGCGGTGGATTCGCCGCCGATCTGGCCCTGCGGCTGCTTGCCACTGACGATCTCGCCTTCGGCGACCACCACGGCCACGCCGGGCTTGCTGTTGAACGGGCTGATGGAGGCGATCTGCGCGTTGTAACGCTCAAGCGAAACGCTGCGCACGCCTTCGCCGTTCTTGCCGGCGGGTACACCGTCCTTGCGCAGGCCGTCGATCAGTTCTTCCTCGGTGGCCAGGCCGTCGACCAGGTGCTGGTCCAGCGCCAGTTGGGCGATGTTGCCGCGCGCCGAGGCGATCTGCTGGGGCATGCTGTCGATGGACGCGCGAAGTTTGGCCGGGTCGATCTTGCGCGCCGCAGCCACTTCGGAAAGCCAGGTGTCCCACAGGCCGCCCAGGTAGAACGTATCGGCGGCCTTCGACTCCGGCGAGGCGTGGTCCAGGATGAAGGGCTCCGCGGCCGACTTGAACTGCCCCACGCGGAACAGGTGGACGTCCACGCCGATCTTGTCCAGCAGGTTCTTGTAGAACAGCCGGTAATTGGCAAGACCCGTGGGCAACACGCTGCCCTGCGGATCGAGCAGGATTTTCGAGGCGTGCGATGAGAGGTAGTACTGGCCCTGGTCGAGGTTGGCGGCCCAGGCGATCACCGGTTTCCCGGTGGCGCGGAAGCGATCGATCGCCGCTCCCACTTCGCGCAAGGCGGCGAAACCGCCAGCCTGCAGGTCGTCCACATCCAGCACGATGCGCGAGATACGCGAATCGGTGGCGGCATTGTCGATGGCACCGACGAGGTCGCGTACCTGCACTTGCCTTGTCTTGTTCCCCGACAGGCGCGAGATGGCCGCGCCGATGGGATCGCTGAACTGCTCCACCAGCCGGCCTTCAGGCCGGATCAGCAACACGCTGTCGTCCTTGACCATGCGCAGTTCGCGGCTGCCCACGGCGCCGAGGAAAACGAACAGCAGCACGATGAACAGAACGCCGAAGAACAGCAGGTTCAACACCACCAGCCGCGTGATGTTGATGCCACGCCCCAGGGCCTTCAGGAAGGCCCAGAAGCCATTGGGCCGACGCGCGGGCGCGGCTGCCTGCACCGGCACCCTTACCTGCGCCGGCCCGGGTGCGGGGGGCGGTGGCGGCGGCGGTGGGTAGGCAGGTGGCAGCTGGTCGCTCATGCAGAAAATCCGGTGGGCCCGGTGCGCAGCGTAGCCGTTCCCGCGGGGGCGGTCACGTGGCGGAAGTCCACCTTGCGCGCCGGGCCACCCGGTAGAAACGCCCGAATAACAATGCCGCGGCGGCGGTAAGCCCGGCGATCAGGCCGATCCACATACCGGGGGCGCCCAGACCCAAGGGAAAGCCCAGGTACCAGCCCACCGGCATGCCGATCATCCAATAGGCCACCAGGGTGATCGCCATGGGTACCCGGGTGTCCTTAAGACCCCTTAGCGCGCTGTTGGAGGCCACCTGGATGCCGTCGGAAAACTGGAACATGCCGGCGAACAACAACAGTTGCGCCGCCATGGCGATCACGGCCGGGTTGTTGGAATAGATCGCCGCGATACCGTGCGGCAGGCCCAGCATCAGCGCCACCGCCACCAGTTGCACGGCGATCACCAGGCCTATGCCGCAGAAACCTGCGTAGCGCACG
>Ga0193716_1002015_pt1 | contig 11603 bp, 6 predicted proteins | sample U2c1metaG_FD_145901 | JGI IMG/M metagenome (GOLD analysis project Ga0193716, IMG submission 145901) | Soil microbial communities from a riparian zone of the East river system, Colorado, United States - U2c1 | ecosystem: Environmental > Terrestrial > Soil > Riparian zone | place: USA: East River...
GGTCGCCGAACTCGCCGGCGTGACCGGACCGGTGGTGCTGTGGGGCCACTGCGGCGGCGCGTCGGTGGCCGTCGAGGTGGCGGCGCTGCTCGAGGCGGCCGGGCGGGACCTGAGACACGTGGTGCTCGCCGCCAAGCTGCTGCCCACCGTCGCGGAGATGACCGGCGCGATCGCCGAGTTGGACCGCAGCACCGACGCCGACGTGATCCGCTGGATGGTCGGCGAGAGCGGCTACACCGGGCTGGACGGGCTGGACCAGGCCGAGGTCGGCACGCTGGCCAGGTCGTTCCGGCACGATGTGGACGGCGGGCACCGGTACTTCCTCGACCTGTGCGCCGCGCAGGACCGGCACCGGTTGGCCGCGCCGATCACCGTGGTGGCCGCGAAGGACGACCCGCTGACCGCCGAGTACCCGAAGGCCCACCGGCGGTGGGGCCTGATCACCGACGACCTGCGGCTGCGCGAGTTGGCCGACGGCGGCCACTACTTCATCTCCACCAACGCGCCGGCGGCCGCCGCGCTGGCGGCAGAGCTGTTCGCGGCCGACTACCCCGGCGCACTGGGCGAACCATCGACGAGCTGGTCAGGAAAGGGCGGCGAATGAAGGAATACCTGTCCGTACTGCGAAACGCGGACTATCGGAAGTTGTGGTTCGGCTCGCTGCTCAGCCTGCTCGGCGACGGCGCGACCTGGACGGCGCTGGCCTGGCTGGCCCTGGAGGAGGGCGGCACGGCGGCGCTGGGTGTCATCGGGATCTGCTACATGCTGCCGGTCACCATCGGCGGCGCCGTGGTCGGTCCGATCCTGGACCGGTTCTCCCGGCGCAAGCTGCTGATCGCCGACAACCTGATCCGCGGCGTGGCGGTGGCCTCGGTGCCGCTGGTCGCCATGACCGGTGACGTGTCGCTCGGCATGCTGTACCTGGTCGCCGCGATCTACGGCCTGTTCAAGATCGTCCCGCTCGGCGTGGTCCCGGCCGTCGTACCGGAGCTGGTTGGCAAGGACCAGCTCCAGCCGGCCGCCGCGCTGGAGACCATCGGGTACGGCGCCGCGGGCCTCGCCGGACCGGCGATGGGCGGCCTGTTGATCCCGGTGATCGGCGGCGAGGGGGTCCTGGCGATCGACGCCGCCAGCTACGGGTTGTTCGCGATCCTGGTTTGGCTGATGAAGGCCAAGCTGCCAAGGCCGGAGCCGGAGGAGGGAGAGGCGCCGGTCAGCCGTGGTTGGGGACCTGCCCTGCGCCTGCTGTTCACCGACCGGGTGCTGCTGGCGATCACGTTGTCGTTCATGGCGTTCAACTGTGTGTTCGGCATGATCACGGTGGCCGCGCCCTGGCTGGTCAAGTTCGAGCTCGGCGGCCACCCCGAACTGCTCGGCCTGCTGCTGGCCGTGCTGTCCGGCGCCGAGCTGATCGGCTCCTTCATCGGCGGCACGCTCAAGCCGGTGAAGCGGGTGATGCTGCGGATGGGCCTGCTGCAGATCTGCGCGGGCCTCGGTCTGGTCCTGTTGTTCGGACGATCCCTGCTCCCGGTGATGCTGGGCCTGATCGTGGTCGGCGTGCTGTCCGGCCCGGTCACGGTGTCCTCAATGGCCCTGCGGATGGCCAGGATCCCTGCGGTGGTCCGCGGCCGCACGATGACCCTGATGCGCACACTGATGAACGCGTCCCCGCCGCTCGGCGCGGCGATCGCCGGCCTACTACTGGCCGCGGGCAACTACGCGGGCGCCGTCCTGGCGATGGTGCTGATCGCCACCGTCCCTGGCGTACTGGTCGCCCTGGCTTTCCGAACCCGCTCCTTCGCCGACGACCTCCCCCCGGCAACCGCGAACGAACCCGAGCCGGTGCCACCACCCGTCCCGGTCGAACCGGAACTGCCACCAACGTCCGGCACCGTGGCGGGAGAGGAGGCACTGGACCGGCGGGGGTAGTGCCCCGCGCCATCGCACGGTCACGGGAGGGTGGGCGGAACCGGTTTCGCCCACCCCGCGACGCCGGCGGGAGAGGAGGGTACCCGAGGCATAATTCTTGTGCGTTAACGAAACGTTAGGTAACGGGCGTTATCCGGCTTCGTTAATGACTGTGCCCAGCTTCAGGGAATTGCCGTGCCTGGTCCGGCGGCTTGTGGCGCGGTGCTTGACGTCCAGTGTGGACTGAGCTATGGGAGACGATGGCTCATCATCTGATTGGAGCAGTAGGTTACGGCAACCCACATAACTTACGGCGAGTGTACGTGTGAGGCCGTGCGGATATGGGTCTGGCGCGGCACCGACAGGGTTAGAGTTAGTTTCACGTTGAGAAGGTGCGGCGGGCTCTGTCGGGGGCATGAATGAAGTTGCGTCTGCTTGGTCCGCTCGAACTTGTGGTCGGCCGGAGGTCGGTAAACATCGGCGGGCCGCGGCAGCGGGTGGTGCTGGCCATGCTCGCGCTCAACGTCAACCGGGTGACGCCCATCGACTCGCTTGTCGACGCGCTGTGGGACGAGGAGCCGCCGTCGACGGCGCGCGCCCAGATCCAGACGTGCATCTACGGTCTGCGCAAGCTGTTCGCCCACGACGCGGGTCTCTCGGCGGCCATTCAGACCAAGCCACCGGGCTACCTCCTGGCGATGCCGGCATCCGATCTGGACAGTCAGGAGTTCACCGCGCTGGTCGCCGAGGGGCGGGCGCAGGCCGGCAAGGAGTTGCACGAGGACGCCGCCGGGACGCTGCGCGCGGCGCTGGCGCTGTGGCGCGGGCCGATGCTGGCCGACATCAACAGCGACCTGGTGCAGCGCGGCGCGGCCTTGTTCGAGGACGGGCGGGTCGCCGCCATCGAGGAGTGGGTGCGGCTCGACCTTGCCCTCGGCAGGCACGAGACGGTGATCAGCGAGCTGGCCGCCCTTGTCGAGGAGCACCCGTACAACGAGCGGTTGGCGGAACTGCGGATGATCGCGCTCTACCGCTGCGGCAGGCAGGCCGACGCGCTCGACGCCGCCCGGCGGACCAGGGCGGTCCTGTCCGACGAACTGGGCATCGAGCCAGGACACGATCTGCACAAGCTCGAGACCGCGATCCTCAACCGCGACCCGTCGCTGGACTTCACCCCGCGGGCGCCCGCCGCGGCGAAGGTGGTGCCCGCGCAACTCCCGTCGGAGGGGGCGCAGCGGGCGCTCGCCGACCGGGTGCCGGTGCCGCGCCAACTGCCCGCCAGCATCGCCGACTTCACCGGCCGCGAAGAGCAGATCGAGGCGATCAAGGCGACGATCGCCCCCGAGGGTGACCAGGGCGCCTACGCGGTGCGGATCGTGGGCATCTCCGGCAAGGGCGGAGTCGGCAAGTCGAGCCTGGCCGTGCGGGTGGCGCACGAGCTGCGCGAGCAGTTCCCCGACGGGCAGCTCTACGGCGACCTGCAGAACCATTCCGGAATGGACGATCCGTCCGCGGCGTTGCTGGCGCGTTTCCTCCGTTCACTCGGGGTCAACGGCGCGGCCGTGCCGGAGGACACGCAGGAGCGGGCCGAGATGTACCGAAGCCTGCTGGCCGACAAGCGGGTGCTGGTGGTGCTGGACGACGTCACCAGTGAAGCGGAGGTGGTGCCGCTGCTGCCGGGCAGCGCGACGTGCGCGGTGATCGCGACGAGCCGGATGCGCCTGCCTGGGCTGTTCGGCGCGCAGTGGTTCGACATCGACGTGCTCGACACCGCGGCGTCGACCGGCCTGCTCGCGAAGATCATCGGTCCGTGGCGGGTGGCCGCCGAGACCGACTCGGCCGAGGAACTGGTCGCGCTGTGCGGCGGTTTGCCGCTGGCGCTGCGGATCGCGGGCGCCCGGCTGGAGTCGCGGCCGCACTGGCGGGTCGCCGCGCTGGTCGCCCGGCTGCAGGACGAGGTCGGCAGACTCGACGAGTTCACCTACCGCGGTTATGGCCTGCGCTTCAACATCGACCTGACCTACCGCGGCCTGCCGGAGCGAGCCAAGCGCCTGCTGCGGCTGTTCGCGGTGGTGCGGGCGGCGGACTTCCCGGCGTGGATGGCCGCGGCGCTGCTCGACACCCACCTGCTCGACGCCGAGGACGTGCTCGAGCAGCTTGTCGAGGCCCAGCTACTCGACGTGGTGGACTTTCCCGGCGAGCGGCTGCGCTACCGTTTTCACAGTCTGATAAGGATTTATGCGGTAGAGCAGGTCACCGCGACCGAGAGCGTCGACGAGCGGTCGGCGGCGCTGGAGCGGGTGGTCGGCGGGTGGCTCGCCCTCGCAGAGAACGCGCACCGCGACGAGTACGGCGGCGACTACACGGTCCTGCACGGGACCGCGCCGCGGTGGCGTGCGCCGGACCGCGTGCGCCGCAACCGGTCGACGAACCCGATGGCGTGGTGGGATTCCGAGCGGGCGGGGCTGGTCGACGCCGTCCGCCAGGCCGCGACGGCCGGGCTGGACGAGCTGTGCTGGGACCTGGCGCTGACGTCGATCACGCTGTTCGAGGTCAAGGGCTACTACGACTACTGGCGTGAGACCGCGACGCTCGGCCTCGACGTCACCCGGCGGGCGGACAACCGGCGCGGCTACGCGGCGATGCTCTACTCGCTTGGCACGCTGAACTTGGCGCAGAAGCGGCTGGCCGACGCTGGGAAGTGCTTCGCAGAGGCGTTGGAGATCTTCTCCGAGGTCGGCGACGGCCACGGCCGGGCGCTGGTGCTGCGCAACTCCGCCATCATCGACAACCTGCACGGCGACTCGGCGACGATGCTCGAGAAGTACACCGAGTCGTTGGCGTTGCTGCGCGAGTGCGGCGACCTCATGGGCGAGGCGCAGGTGCTGCGCAGCGTGGCGGAGTTCCGTGGGAACGAGGGGGACGGGGCGCTCGCGGCGGAGTTGCTCGACAGCGCGCTGTCGATCTGCCGCGAGGTCGGGTGTCTGCGGGGCGAGGCGCAGGTGCTGTACCGGTTCGCGAACCTGCGTCTGGAGTCAGGTGCGGTGGTGGACGCGCAGCGGGACCTGTCCCGGGTGCGCGACATCGTGCACCAGATCGGCGACCGGATGGGGGAGGCGTACGCCCAGTACGGGCTCGGAGTGGCGCTGTACCGGGAGGGCAGGCTCGAGGAGGCGGAGACCGAGCTGCACGTGGCGCTGGACCTGGCGCTACTGCTGGGGGAGCGGTTGGTGGAGGGGCAGTCGCTGTACGTCCTCGGCGAGATCAGCCTTGGCCGGGACGACTACGAGACCGGGGCGCTACATCTTGACGCGGCCGGTGTGGTCTTCGAGGACCTTGGCTCGGCGCTCTGGCAAGCCAAGACGTTGATCCTGCAGTCGGGGATGTATGCGGGGATGGGAGAGCCGGTGGTGGCGGGCGAGCGGGTGGACCACGCCCGGTCCCTGTTGCGCGGCCTCGACTCCCAGGAGGCCACCCGGTTGCTGTCCCAGTTCGACGCTGGGTGAGGTTCCCGGGTCACCAAAGGATGTCGTCGACGACGGTGCCGGCGTTCGGGTCCGAGGTCGGGCAGATCAGCCAGTGCATGTCGGTGGGGCAGTAGCCGTCGGCCGTCGCGGTGCCGCCGGCGGTGGTGAGGACGACCGCGGCGGCGATGCCCGCGATGCCGGTGGCGATCGAGGCGAGGACCAACGTGGCGAGCTTCGAGACCTTGTTCATGTCGACTCCCTGAGTGGTGGGGTCCGTTGCTGACACCTAGTTGGCCGGACCGCTCTCCTAGGTCCCTCTCAACGGACCGGTAGCGGCTTGATAGACCGTGTGGTGACTCTTCGTCCCGACTGCCTCGCTAACAGGTCAGGGGACGAGATGACCAGACCGTTGATCCAACTCAGTGCGCGGGACATGACGGGCGCCTTCGGCGGCGTCGCGGCGGTCAACCTGGTCGCCGCGGAGCTCCTTGGCGCGGACCCGCACGACGACGGCTCGCGCCTGGTGCCCGGGTACGACGACCCCGCGCTGGTGGTGCTGGAGGACGCCGAGGGCATGCCGCGCTGCGTGTTCCCGGCCGCGGGCCTGCGGGACTGCCGGGCGGCTGCCCTCACCGGGCTGGCCGCGCGAGAGTTGACCGCGGCCGCCGGTCCCGTGACCGCGGTGCTGGTTGGCTCGTGGCCCGGCCGCGATCCTCTTCTCGTTCTGCTGGTCCACCAGTTTCCTCGGGTCGACCGCATCGCGCTGTGCCCGCGGAGCGCGGCGCTTGGCGTGCTGGCCGACCCCGCTCTGGTGGCCGCCGTCGACCTGTCGGGAGTGGCGCTGTCCGTCGTCGAGGACGTGCGGTGCGCGGTGCGGGGCGCCGCCCTCGTCGTGGTCGGCGGCCCCATCGACGGGCCGCTCACCGCCGACGCGCTGGACCCCGGCGCGCTGGTGGTGGACGCCAGCGGGGACGCCGTGGCGGGCGCCCTCGCGGTGGACCAGATCTACGTTGACGACGCCCGGCTCGCTGGCGACCGGGTGTTCGATGCCGAACTCGGCCAGGTGCTGCGCGGCGAGCACCCCGGCCGGACCTGGGACGAACAGGTCCTGCTGGTGGAGCTGCTCACCGCGGGCGCCCCGACACCAGCGCTCGCCCGGTCGCTGCACGAGTCCGCCGTGGCCCGCGGCTGCGGCGTCTGGCTGGCCGGCTGATGCCGGCGCTGCCCCGCTTCCGTTCCCCGTCCGGTCTACCGCGAGGTCCGCTTTCTGCGCTTCCTTCGCTCCCGAGAGTGGAAAGTGAGAGTCCCATGGTCGACAGGCGTAGCGAGTTATCCCAGCTCCGCGGTGCTTTAGCCGAATGCGTCGCGGGCGGCGGAAAAACGGTACTGGTCACCGGTGGGTTGGCCAGCGGCAAGACCACGCTCCTACAGGCGTTCGCGGACGAGGCGGCCGGGCAGGGCGCGGTCCTGCTCACCGCGACGGGGACGAGGCTGGAGCAGGGCGTGCGGATGGGTGTGGTGTGGCAGCTGTTCGGAGCTGCCCCCCTGCCCGACGGGGTGCCCGACCGCGTGGCCGGACTGATCGACGGCGACGGGGAGTCGGCCGGCGTCCGTGCCGCGCACGGGCTCTGCGGTGTCCTGCTCGGCCTGGCCGAGGACGCCCCCCTGGTCGTCGTGGTGGACGACCTCCAGTTCGCCGACGACGCGACCCTCCAGGTGCTGATGACCCTGCGCCGCCGCGCCCGTGCCGCGCGGGTCATGCTCGTGCTCGGCGAGTGGGACCGGCCCGGGATGGCCCGGCCGCTGGCGGTGGCGGAGCTGACCAGGGCGGCTCACGTGGACATGCGGCTGGGCCCGCTGCCCGAGTCGGCCGTGGCCCGGGTCGCGGATGGCGTTCTCGAGCCGAGGGTCGCCGCCCGGCTCGTCCCCGCACTGCATGCGCTGAGCGGCGGCAGCCCGGCGCTGGTGCGTGCGCTGGTCGCCGACTGCCGGGAGCTGGGCCCGGCCGCGGACCGGCCGGTGCCGGGCACCGCGTTCCGGCGGGCCGTCCTGGACTGCCTGCACCGGTGGGACCCGGACGTCCTGCGGGTGGCGGGCGGGCTCGCCGTGCTTGGCGGGCATGCTGGCGCCGAGCTGGTCGCCGAGCTGCTCGGCATGCACGCCGCGCTGGCCGCTCAGCTCGTCGACGTGCTGTCCTCGGCCGCTATCGCCGATGGCTGGCGGCTGCGTCACCCGGCGATCACCGCGACGGTCCTTGGCGCGCTGCCGCCCGACACCGCCGCCGCGCTGCATGCCCGCGCCGCCGAGCTGCTCGACAAGCACGGTGTGGACGCCGTCGGCGTGGCGCGCCACCTCGTCGCCGCCGACACCGCGCCGGGGCGGTGGGCGGTGCGCGCGCTGCGGCAGGCCGCCGAGCAGGTCACGGTGGACGACGCGGCACTGGCGGTGAAGTGCCTCGACCTTGCGCTGCGTGCCACCGGGGACGAGACGGACCGGACGGCGCTGCGTGCCGCGCTGGTGCGGGTCGCGTGGCGGGTGAACCCCGCCGCGGGTGCCCGGCACCTGCCGCCGCTGCAGGACGCGCTGCGGGCAGGGAGCCTGGCGTGGCGCGACGTGGTCCCGGTGATCCGGCATCTGCTGTGGCAGGGTGACCTGAGGTCCGCGATGGACCACCTGGTCGCCGCGTCGGCCACCGCAGGGCCGCTGGAGCTGCGCACCGCCGCCGAACTGCGGCTCACCTGCGAGTGGATCTACGGGTCGCTGCGTGACCAGGTTCCCGCCGAGGCGCACGCACTTCTGACGGTCACGGAGAATGCCGCGTCGGCCAACCCGTGGGTGCACACCGCGCTGCTGCACCGGGCGTGGTCCCGGGGCGCCGCACGGGACGTCGTGCCACGGGCCGAGCACGTGTTGCAGGGCCGGGTCGGGGACGTCCTGCCGGAGGTCGTGGCGACCGCGCTGCTGGCTCTGGACGACGTGGACCGGCCGGAGCGGGCGATGCGGGCGTCGGCCGCGCTGGCCGACGAGGCCGCCCGCCAGGGCGCGACGACGGGGCGGGCGCTGCTGGTGTGCGTGGCCGCCGACACCGCGCTGCGCCGCGGTGACCTGGTAGCCGCCAGGGCGAAGGCGACCGAGGCGCTGAGCATGCTGACCGTGCAGAGCTGGGGCGTGCTGATCGGGTACCCGTTGTCGGTGCTGATCCTCGCCGAGACCGCGATGGGCAACACCGAGCAGGCGACCGCGCTGCTGTCGCGCCCGGTGCCCGAGGCGATGGCAGCCACCACGTTCGGCGCGCGGCACGCCCACGCCAGCGGGCACTGCCACCTGGCTGCGGGCCGCACCCTGTCGGCCATCGAGGAGTTCGAGCGGTGCGCGAGCTGGGCTCGCGGCCGTGAGCTGGACGTCCCGGCCGCCGCGCCGTGGCGGGGCGACCTCGCGCAGGCGCTGCTGCGACTTGGCCGGCACCGGGAAGCCAGGGCGTACGCGGCTGAGCAGCTCAACCGCGCCAAGGCGGCGGGCGGCGCCCGGGGGGTGGGCGTCGCGCTGCGGGTGCTGGCCTCGTGCCGGGACCTGAAGGACCGCACGGTGCTGCTGAGCGAGTCGGTCCGGCACCTTGAGCGCTGCGCCGACCGCCTGGAGCTGGCCCGATCGCTGGCCGAGTTGAGCCGGGCCCACCAGGAGCGCGGCCAGCTCGCCAGCGCCAGGATGGTGCTGCGCAAGGTGACCCAGCTTGCCAAGGTGTGCCAAGCCGACCTGCTCGCCGACGAGGTCGTGCCCGCGCCCGCCCCGGTGGCGCAGGCAGGCGCCGACGACGGCGCGGCGGCACTGTCGGCGGCCGAGCGCAAGGTCGCCGAGCTGGCCGCGCACGGCCACACCAACCGGGAGATCGGGCGCAGGCTCTACATCACCGTGAGCACGGTGGAGCAGCACCTGACCCGGGTGTACCGCAAGCTGAACGTGGCCCGGCGCACCGATCTGCCGACCGAGTTGCCGCCCGCCGTCGCGGAAACCCGGCCCCGCGTGGTCCGGGCCGCCGTGGCCCTGTCCCGGTGACCGTCGGCTCAGGCGACTCCGAGCGCCGCCCGGATCAGGCCGAGCACCTCGGGGACGTGGTGGTCGAGGTAGAAGTGGCCGCCGGGGAAGACCTTCAGCGCGAAGGCGCCGGTGGTGTGCTCCGCCCAGCGGCGGACCTCGTCCACAGTGGCCTTCGGGTCGCTGTCGCCGATGAGGGCGTGGATCGGGGCGGCGACCGTGCGGCCCGGCTCGCCCCGGTAGGTCTCGACGGCGCGGTAGTCGTTGCGGATCGAGGGCAGCACCATGCGCAGGATTTCCTCGCCCTGCATCACCCTGCTGTCGGTGCCCGACAGCGACTGGATCTCGGCGATGAGACCGTCGTCGTCGCGCAGGTGGACGCGCTCGTCGCGGACGGTGTCGGGGGCGCGGCGGCCGGAGACGATGATCGAGTGCGGCCGCACGCCATCGGCCTCGAGCCGGCTGGCGACCTCGAACGCCAGTACGGCGCCCATGCTGTGCCCGAAGAGGGACAGCGGCTTGTCGGCGACGCCGGCCACCTGGGCGGCGAGCAGGTCGGCGAGTTCGGTGACGGTCGCCACGCACGGCTCGGTCCTGCGGTCCTGCCGCCCTGGGTACTGGGCGGCGAGCACGTCGACGGCGGGGGCAAGGTTTCTGGCGACGCCGAAGAAGTAGCTGGCCGACCCGCCCGCGTGCGGCAGGCAGACAAGGCGGTGCGCGGCGTCCGGCGCGGTGTGGTACCGGCGCAGCCACAGGTCGGTCGCCTCAGCGGTGTGCGTCATGGTGTCGTTCCCGTCCATTCGGTCTGCGGGGCAGGTGTGCTGGGCCGGACGGGGATTTCCGCCCGCCCCCGCCCGGCACGTGTCAACGTGCGGTGCGCGGTCGCCCGGCCGCAACCCCTGACCGCCTCGGCCGGTGGTTTCGCGTGGCCGGACCGCGTCCGATCAGTGCCGGTAGGGGTTGTTGCTAGGGGCAGGGCGCCGGTTTCGTTGGCCGAGGGCACCGGGCCGGTCCGGGCCGGGAGTCGTGTGCGGGAGCGGTGGATGGCAACGGACACAATCGAACGGACGCGGGCACAACTGGCGGTGTGGCGCGAGTACGTCGCTGCCGCTGGCGAGCAGGGCGATCCCTACGCGCTCCTGCTGCACGCGCCTGAGAACCCGTACCCCCTTTACGAGGAGATCCGCGCGCGGGGTCCGATCTCGCGCAGCGCGCTGGGCACCTGGCTGGTGCCCGACCACGCGCTGGCGGGCACAGTGTTGCGGGACCGCCGGTTCGGCGTGCGCATGGGCTCCGGAGAACGCGCGCCGCAGTCGGTCGAGTTCGACAACTCGATGCTGGGCATGGACCCGCCCGACCACAGCAGGCTGCGCAAGCTGACGATCCACGCGGTCAATCCGGGCCAGATGGAGTCCTGGCGGCCGCGGATCGAGCGGTTCTGCGACGAACTGCTCGACAAGGTCCTCGCCGGGCCTGCCCGGTTCAACTTCATGACCGCTTTCGCCCAGCAGCTACCCATGTACGTCATCGGCGAGCTGATCGGCGTGCCGCGCGAGCACCAGCCGGAGATGTTCGCACTGACCCGGCGGATGATGCACCTGGTCGACGGGGAGCCGTCGCTGGAACTGGTCGAGGACGTGTCCCGCTCCACCGCCCAGCTACACGCGATCTTCGCTGACATCATCGCCAAGCGGCGCGCCGACCCGGCCGACGACCTGGTGTCGGATCTGTTGCCCGCACTGGACGACGAACGCATGTCGATGGCGGAGTTCGTGCCGCTGCTGACATTCCTCACCCTCGGCGGCGTCGAGACGACGGTCAACCTGATCGCCAACGCGCTGCACCTGATGCTGGCGAACCCTGACCAGTGGTCCGCGTTCCGCGACGACCCGTCGCTGGCGCCCTCGGTGATCCAGGAGACGCTGCGGTTCGAGACGCCCACCCAGCAGTACCGGCGGGTCGTCCAGGAGGAGCTGGAGATCGGCGGCGTGGTGCTGCCGGTGGACAGCCAGCTTGCGATCCTGGCCGGCGCGGCCAACCGCGACCCCGGGGTCTATCCGGACCCGGAGCGGTTCGACGTGTGCCGGCCCAAGAGCCGGGAGCTGCTGTCGTTCTCCCTTGGCATCCACTTCTGTCTTGGCGCGGCGCTGGCCCGGCTGGAGGGCGAGGTCGCGCTGGCCGCGGTCGCCAGCAGGC
>Ga0193716_1002016_pt1 | contig 11601 bp, 23 predicted proteins | sample U2c1metaG_FD_145901 | JGI IMG/M metagenome (GOLD analysis project Ga0193716, IMG submission 145901) | Soil microbial communities from a riparian zone of the East river system, Colorado, United States - U2c1 | ecosystem: Environmental > Terrestrial > Soil > Riparian zone | place: USA: East River...
CTCCCACACCCAAAAGTACAACAATAATCCATTTATTTTCTACCGCAGTATTCAAATTCTTTCCGAAGGAAAGAGGGTTTTTTGTTCCGTGTGTCAGGCCTGCCATCAAAAACAGACTATGACGAACCGTGACGCGTGACGCGTGACCGACGAATCGATCGAGTATACTTTTCGAGATGGAATGTGAGAAAAGATTATATAATGTCCCGTGATTGTCGTTGCCCCCAAGCCTCATCCTCATTCAAACTTCCACACCAATGTTCAAGAGACAACGGCTTAACGAGGGCGCAGCCGATGTGCCCGCAGGCATTCACATTCCGGAGACATCCGACGACGCAGTGGCTGTTATACGCAGCATCATGAACAAGTTCAATCTTGATTCTGCCGTTTTGGATGATGACGACTCAGGTCTTTCACTGTCTTCTTTGTTGGAATCTGGTTTGCTAATGATTCAACGTAGATCATGGCGTGGGTGTTAGCTTCTCCAAAGTTACGTATGACGATGTCGCCCCCCACGTCGGGCTTCAACCTTGGAACGAGTTGCAAGACATTGAGACCTTTCGACTCCATCGTTCTCGTATTCCCACCAATGTTTTTAAGGCAATTGTGACGGACCTAGATGTCATGTTAATGCAGTATGGACCTCTTCCGGAACATGAGACGGAAGAGGCGAGATCAAGGTTCTTCTCTCCGGTGCGAGTAATCTTATTCTCTTATGGTATCGAAAGTTCACCACGATCGACAGATTTTCAACCACCTCGTTAAACAGTTCACTTTCCAGCTGAGGAACAAACCAGAGAGTATGATCGGAGGTCGTATTGGTACGCAGGGTCGCATTGAGTACTTCTTCAAAACATTTGGCGCCATCGCGATTCTCTTCATAGAGATGAAGCTCAAAATCGGAAATGACAAGGAACGTTTGAAGGCTATTGCTCAGGTCATTGTCGAAAGTGATGGTACGCCTCATGCGTTTGGGGATTACACTTTCTGACGCTGACCTCTTGAATGTACAGGCTGTGACCTCAACAACGCCTCTCACGGTTTTTCTCTACCTATCCACTGCATTTTCTCCGACGGATTGTCCTTCGAATTTTTCACGTTTGAAAGAACGCCAAACCCCACTTTTCTCCGCGGCTGCTTTGCTGGAGATCCGAGGCACCTTCGTCGTGGCTTAAAAGTACCCGACTTTTCGACCATGGATACTAAGCTTCCTTTCATCCTACAGCTTCGCTGCGTATGCGAGACAATATTCGACGTGATGCTTAGCGCATATATCGCTGGCTTGAAGGCATACCACAATCGATCGAATGACATGGGAAAGCAGGAGGGTTTGAAGAGACCGAGTTTGGATGCATGGGATAGAGCGCTTCAATCGGCTGAACTCGCACAGACGAACTTTAGGGAGGCTGAGTCACAGCGCAAGGGTGGTGATATTGCTTCTGCGGATGTGACTGTGAACGGGGCCCTTGCTGCCCTGAGGACGAGGTACTACTTTCACTCCTCTGCTCGTCTGATCTATCATTCCTTACTCTGTCTCAGTACAGGAGCTGTGTCGACCATTTACACAACTGACTTGATCATGAACTACTGGGATGACGACGAGGTTGGGAAGGCATGAACTCATGCCCTTTTTCGTTTTTCATGGTGAATTAGTCGGTTAGTGTGTTATTGTTCTTGATGAAATGAAATATTGTAGCTGTTTTCATAAACATGCAGGATTAGTGCAAACACGGCTGGGAAGTGAGGATTCGAAATGACCTATATTCTTGTCACCTATGTGTCGTGTCCATTTAACCATTCGCTTGCCAATGAATGTTTGACTAAATTTTTTCATTCAACTGAGTCCGTCATGTTGTAGCTCTGTAATTGAGCATTGACCCTGTCCATCTAAACGAGTAGGATAGATGCACTAGCCTATTCTTATCGCATACGAATGAAGTAATATCGCAATTGGATCCTCAGTGTTATTTATATCAATGGCGGCCCATTGTACGTTACATAATGACAAATACATGGTACCCGATGATACACTGCAAGACGCTCCGCCATCATATGAACAAGATATTGCTCCGAGAACAAAGTCGTTGCCACCTACTCCCAGATTCCATGTGTAGAAGGACAATCAATAGCTTACCAACGGTTTCCTTGTTAACTGATGCTCCATCGATCGCGCACGAATTCTGTGTTGTTCAGTGAAAGCACACTGTTCTGCGTATCTCTCATACCCTCCACCTCCTCTGTGCAACTCCTTCCGACTGTCCCAGTCGGCATTTCTTGAGCTAGGTCGAGGCATGGGCCGAGGTTGCCTCTAGTGCAGTGGTGGCATTATTTAGAGCTAACTCCTCAATCAACATGCGAACCCATCATCTCTGGTTCTGACCATAACGCACCATCTACCATCCATCAATAACAAACTTCTTCACGAATTGGGCGTGGTTGAGAGTACATATGAACAGCCGTCGGCGTGCTGTCTCGGTGGATAGGGATTGACAACTGAAGGAGTAGTTTAAGAAAAGTTAGCACGTGCGGATCAATGTCATATGGATATTTGTTCACCTTCTAGCGTACATTGACATCAGGAAAAATGTTTGAAAATTATAATCGATTGCAAGGAGGTTACAAAGACCGTAATTACCACAATCTGTTGTAACCAGTTGGCAGAGGTCGACATTGGTTACAATCCGATCATAATCGTACTACAACCTTCGAGGATGTCATAAGCAGTGTAATTTTTTACAATGATTTCGTTTGAATACAGAACCACTACCATTGAGGTATCATCCAGCTACAGCTAGCTTCGGAACATTTCCTGAATCACTTATTATCCACTTGGATCAGGCTTGTGTAGAGCAGATAAATCATAATTTATTAAATAATAACATAGATAACCCTCGCCCCGCTACGGCCTGTTATGCCTGAGATGCAGCTGCTCCTACGGGTGCCGCCGCCACTACACCAGTGCCCGTGTTCGTCACATCCATCAATCCATTGCCACCATTAGAGGACTGTGGTTGGTGTTCCTCAGTAGCGGCAGCGGCAGCATTGCGCACTTTGATAGCAGCCTTTTCCTTCGCGGCAGCGGCAGCCTGCATCTTCATACGAGCGGCCATCGAAAGACACGCAGGCTCCATATTTTCGTCATCGTTCTCCGACTCTGGTTCAACATCTCGGAATACTTGACTAAGAGAAAACATCAGCGGCCTCGTAACAAAACAAAATCAGAATTACGTACTCATCCCACCAATCCAAAAGTTCCTTTTGATCATCCTTGTCCATGCTTGTGGCCACGCTGAGAATATCACGATAGAATTGTCAATATGGCCATTGACCGCCGTTGTTGCCGCCTGCGTGGAAAGTGTGCTGCGAGGAGAGAGCGAAATGTGCCTGCACAATCTTGTCAATCAATGATACAATCACATCTATACCCACCTACTACATACCAGGGCTGCGACATATGAGATTGATGGCAGGTTTACATGACGAATGTTGTGGGTGGCGGCAATGCTTTTGCGACGTGATCCATCTTTCCCATCTTGTTTTGCAGCACTTGGACCCTGAAAGATGTAGAGGTATCCCTACGACACGGTGAGTTAGTGTCTATCTCAATAGAGTGAAGACAACGTGCCTTGACCAGCAACTGGTTACGCAGAAAACCGTCAAAAAGATCTTCTTGATTGATGGTCTCCTGACGATAGAGTAGGCGCGGAAAGTCGTCTGGCTTTACTCTAGTTGTGCCGTCGCGTAATCCTCGGCGAACTCTTGAAACCAGAGGGAAATACATCAGTGCACGCAATTAGAGCAAACTATAGGCTTACTCGTCATCTTCCCAGTCCATACTTCCAGGACAGAGCAAGAGCCCACACGTGGGGTGATGGAAACCGCGCATCTGCGGAGCATCAACTTGATATGCTGGCTCGAACTCGCGCCAGCGGTGAATGTTGTGCTTGAAACCGTGGACATCGCTGCCACGGGCACTCTTGCAGCCCGCTTCAATCTGGAAAATTCATTGCAGTGAGCATTTGAAAATCACGGACCCAATGTCCTTACAAGTTTCGCGAGAGCGGTGGTGCCTTGGGGACCGGCCTTTATGATCTCGTCAGGGAGACGGGGGATCATCTCCACAACATCGCAATACATATTGTAATGGGCATTTTGCCTTGAGAAGTCGGAGGTCAGTGTGATAGAGAGAGAGAACTACAAACCTACAATGTTGTATAGTCATCGTCGTCAAGATCAGGGTCTCGGGCGAAGCCATCGTTGAGCATGGCATCGACATGACCCCACATGTCAACATAACGTCCGTATATTCGGCCCTTGTCTTGTAGCCAGTGCCTCTCAGGTTCCGATTTGGGTCTATCAAAGGCACGCGTCAAAGAAGCGCTCGGAAAGATCCATGACATTTACGTACTCTTTTGGCTTTTTCTTGTCCTTTTTAGATCTGAACATCAACACGTGTTGTAAGATTAAAAGCTCGATGCTAAATGAATGACTTACGGTTTGCGTTTCTTGTGTGCACTGGACTCCTCGTCACCTGAGTGTGATGAGCGTGGGCGTTTGCGACGGCGGTCACGCGAAGAGGATCGTGAGCTGCTACTGCTGGAAGATAATTTTGAGCGCGAGCGCCGACAAGGAGCTCGGTCCCGACTACGACCACGTTGGGGAGAGGCGCTTCGAGATGGCATGGGAACAGTACCGTAATGATGGGGGAATCACCGCATTTCGGGCTCAGGTACCGAGCCTTGTGGACATAATTATACAAAGGGTGACTAAGCTTCAGAAATGCCATCTTGTTTTTAACGCAGACACATCAAGGAAATCTGACTTTTCTGGTGTAGCTGAACCTAAAATTGTGATGTATTTCAACCTGCATGACATGTCTTTGTTTTCGGTCAAATAGATGGCATTTTCTACATAGGTTCTTGTTATGTCTCAAAACGGAGTTTAAACCCAAATTATTATATTCGAATTACGCGTACACATGATCGCATTCGCGTCGCGTCCTCTGCTCGAAATAACATGAATTTTCCCGGAGGACCCATGGATATCCGCCCTCCCCAACCTGTCATTCATTTTCCTAACCTCCCACCGCCTCTGAACATGCTCACGCCTGAGCAATTCATGCAGATGTATCCGTTTCCATTCCCCACTCAAAACACAGCTCCCCCATCCACTGCCGCTCCACCTGTTATTCAACCAGATCTGGACACAGCTGCTAGCCATCCACCAACCTCAGATGCTGGCACCATGCAGGACTCGAATGTGTCAAGAAGCCGTCGTCGTAATGGATCAACCTCAGGATCGGAAGCTGATGATGAGAGATTGGGTAGCGAAGCAGCTGAAAATAGTGCGAAAAGGCGGAAACCTTCAAGTAAGAGGAAGAAGAAGTCGGCTGGAGGGAAAATCCTAAGTGTTCCCGTTAAAGATTTGAGTACCCGGCAGAGGAAAACGCGCAAAGAGCTGCAGGTGAGCTTGTCGTTTGACCTAGTGAAAAATTGAAAGTAAATTTCAAACTAGATATGTATGACTTATGAACTCACTGAACGAACTGGCACCGAGAAACGTGCTCGCAAAGCAAAGCGCACTGCACCAACTGCAGCCAGCGACAGAGCTGGAGCAGCTGTCCCCGCAATTACACCATTCAATTACGAGAATGACGTGGATCATCCTATTAACGCAAAAATCATCACACAAGCTGCCACTGTCGTATATCGGGAGCAAAATGTATGCCTTGTTTATGTTGCAGTCACCATCCATCATTTAGATGTTCCTAGGATCCCGAACTCTCGACTTTGACTCACCAGGCCATTGAATGGACGAAGCGGGATTTGGTTGAGTTTGGAAAGGCCCAGTTTCGTACTTGGAGGAGCACTCATCAAAGGAGCACGGATCTAGAAAAGAAGGCTGCCAGTGAAGGCCGCGACCGAGTAAATAAGCGGAACCAAAGGCGTGTCCATGTGAGTCTGACAAATTTGAATATTCATCCAAATGTGGGCTTACATATACAGCAGCTTATGAATGACCGACTCAAAGCAAAATATCACTATATCGAGCTGCACGGGATTGATCCCACACCGTTCCTTGAAGAGGCCTGGATGACGGATCAAGTCAGTGGAATTGAGACGGATGACGAAGAAAAGAAGAGTGGCCACCTAGCATCGATCCGTGCTGCCGCTGGTTTGACCGAGGAAGAGATCAAAGATAGGGTTGAAGTGTTTGAGAGAGTACAGTGGGCTTTCCGTTCAGAATTGGTGTGTATTTCCGTAAGCTTGCATGTGTGTGATCGTGTTAGTTAACTGTTCCATAGGTGAATAATATGATGGTTGAACTTGATGGTATTCGCCGCGAGCAGAGACGACTCGCCAAGGGCAAGCCCCGTCCTCGAACAAAGCGTGTTGACCTTTCCCGTCGTAATCTCGATCTCCCGACTGTGACCGTATTTCCTTGCATGGTTGATTCGACTTGGTATGAAAATCACATTAGCAACACACCGCTGGAAGAAGACCTAGAGTTATACGAAGAGGATCCGGAGGGTTTCAGAGAGAGCCAACCCCCACAAGGCACTAGTTCCGAGCCGAATGACGTCGACCAGTCTAGTGTGCACAACCCATCATCCCCCATTAGCTGAGCTAGCGGTAATAGATCATTTTCTAGCAGTAATTATTAGCATTCTACTTCACGCCTCGGACTCACACAATGGACACACTCTTGATACGGACTACTAGTTAATTCTTGCAATCGAGATGATTTGTATTTGCTAGTTCTTTCATGTTATGTTCGCATTTGCATGGACTTGTAGAGTTGATATGTAGTTTTAAATGGTCACTCTTGCGGCGGTGGATCGACCAGCCGCTAGAATTAGAATAAATATTTTCAATATTTATTGATTGCCAGCAAGAGAAAGAGAATTATCACCGCGCGATCTTAAGGAACACGGGTGCAGACATATTGACACTTTGTCGGACTTGTTCAAAAAGTACGCTAGACCAGGTGTACATCCTATATGCATAGTTAGTTCAGATGTATGCCCATGATAAAAGTTTTCATGTGCACCAAAGCAAGACCGATGGTGACCCAGACCTTAACAGACGAAACACTGCTCTCAATCCTGTCATCCTCTATGTCTGAGTCATATCCGCCACCTGTACCACGGTCATTCTGCAGGATTGTTAGACGAGCAGCCTGTGATAAAATGGACGCAACAGGAATGATACGAGGGGGTCCATCATCCAATGGACCCAGAAAAGTGTTGTGTTCCCAGACGAAAACCTCCAACTCTGGACTGGTAAGAAATTAGTGAGTTTGTATGGACCTTAGTGGGGAATTCGTACTATGGGTCCCAACGTGCAGTATCAAAGTTATCAAGCCGCTTGAACCAACGCACGCTAGCAAAATGGTGCCGTCGGGCAACTTGAGGCTGGTCATGAGAAATAATTTTGACCAGCTGACCAACGTATCTTGTGCCATCATAATCAACTTGGATGATGGAGCTGTTGGCGTTTGAAAGGGACTCGGATGGTAAAATGCGGCGTCCATCCAGAATCAGATGCTTATGAGTAAGCGATCGACTCAGAAGGAAGTTGGCGTCAGCGGTATCAGTGTCAGTATCACGTGGAATGACACAGGCATCGGGGTATGTCGTCTGGTAGTACTCGACGAGATTGCGTTGGTCTTCAGCTGAAAGGAAAGTCCTTACGGCATCACCAAGGGAAAATCGAACATCAACTAACGAAAGTATTATCAGTGTTCCGTAATAGTGCAGAATAAGAGATATTTACCGTCAGCAGCAAACTCATCAATTTCCCGTGAGAGTGCAGCGACTGTCCCCCGAGTATCACCATCAGACATGAGTATCATTCTGATCGTCTCACGTAGGCTGTCTGCCCCTAGAGAGGACTCAGTTTCTTCGGCACTGATACTCAGAAGCTATAAAAGTATGAGTGCAGACTTCGCCTGGTGAGTGGAAAGATGCTCACTAGGCGCCGAAGACTCGTGTTTCTCATGAACTCCCGAACAAAAGTTGTCTCCAACTCACCACCAGCGTGATTATTGGTTGAGTAGCTCTTTAGGACTTTATTGAGCCTCTCAAACACGAAAGTCCAAAACCCGTATACTGGGCCATAATCTAAGATCTGGTCGAAAATATGGGTTACCCAATGAAAGTTGGGCTTGACATGGTCCCTATGTATCTGTATTACATGCTCAGAGGTGCAAGAGCATATGTGAAACAAATCTCAGACGTACTCGTAGAAATCCAAGGAGATAATCTTGCAGGAGCTGTTGCGCACGAGGTAAATCAGCAACATCAATAGATCGCGCCATAACGATCTTCAGCGCAGCAGATAGCTTGAGAAAAACATCTGCATCGTCAGCGTGCATACGCATGGGGGCCGGTTTCGGGACAGGTTTGCCGTCCTTGCCGCCAGCTTTCTGCTTGCCCTTCGCAACTCGCCTAAGGCGAGCCTGCTCATTCTTATCCCAATTCTCTGTCTTCTTGAGGTGATCTGCAACAGCCACTGGATACCATTCATCCCATACCATCGGAATCTGGAACAAAGACTGTATGAGCATGTAAGTTATCTTCGATGAATAGCGGAGACATACCACAACCGGACAGTATACCATTACAAGACCCTTCCATTCATCGGCAGCAAGAGAGCCACCTGCGGGATACCCAACTTGATGGGGAAGGCGAGCAACCCATGTGGGCATCTCAAACTGCAAATTTTATCAGACTCTGCTTTGCGATAAAGAAGAGGACTCACAGCTTCGAGGTAGCCATGTATTTGATCTAGTTCACGAGCCACAAGTGGTGTGCGTTCTCGTAGAACCTTACCTTGAACCCATGCATTCAGCCAATGGGTCTTCACGATGCCTAAAGAGGATCTGAGTCAGCACAAGCAACAGGCAACACGAGTAGCTTACCCAAAAGAATATTATGCATAGGATCAACAACCGTCATGCGGACGGGGTCGAAATAAGGCAATCGAGACAGCTCAAAGTACCTGGCTCCGTGGTTCTTGAAGAATTCCTCGCGATCGCCTTCGGGCAGTCTCTGCCATTCTTGGGCATGCAGGCGATGAGACGCACCACTACGAGCCTCGAAAGCTATACTAGCATTGAACCAGGCGGACGAAAACGAAATGTGAGATGTACCGACTGTTAATAGACATCCCCAATTCGGTTGCAAGATCAGCTTGAGTAATCTTGCATCTATGACAAAATTGCTGTTTCGACTTGTGGTCGGCAAAACCGCATACCTTACAGAGTGCTGGATGGTCGCAGCAAACCGCCAGTAATATAACACGGACTTGTCGACCTAATATGGCGAGAACCGTTAAATTTGTTACTATTTTGAGAGATAAGCATGAACACACCCTGGGGAAATTTCCTTGTCCGGATAATGATACCATCGTCATAAAGCATGAGGAGATCGTTTACCCAATCTCGCATAAAATTCGGGAGTGATTCGTGATCTGCTTCTTTAGGACCTGGAGCAATACCATAGAATAGTAGGCTAGTCGGGCGATAGCTAATGGAAAGTGCACGTGAGGTCTGTGAGTGCATCAACAGACAAGTGATACTTACCGAAGAGAGGTGGGAAGATTCGCACACGAATTAGACAAAGCACTGGAGCTGTGCGACCCAGAGTGATGGCTCCTTTCAAATGAAAAACTGGGGTAAACCACGGTTGATTAGCTCTTAAAATTTCTATAACACAATATTAATAACATTTACCCATCAAAATTCATTGTCAGTCCGAGACGGAGCTCGTCCAGATCTGGTCTGTCATCACCATTCTCAAAAAACAGCCGTCCGTCATGACCCTTGATCTCGTTCCAAATCTTGCCATCAGAGATGTCCATAAGCTTGCCGGAACAACGTTCCCGTGTCCTCCACGCATCGAGAGCTTCTTCAATTCCAGGCTGATTGATGAAGCTTTTGAGCTGCTCTGAAATAGGTCGGGTGGGGGTAACAAGGATGGGCTTAACCCTCGAAGGACGAGAATCAAGAACGGGAGACTCGACGTCACCACCCGACCCATGTATTGGCCGAAAGATGGGTATCCGGCAAACGGAGCACTTGAGGTCGGGTGCAGATGTGCTTGGATACATGCGTCGGCACTTTGTACACGTTGGGAGCACCCGGAACTCATCAATGAGTCCGAGATGCTTGAGGGTCGTGTTGAGAGTTAGAGGTGGTCTGCTCTCGATGTCGAGGGCTCCGAGAGTGACAAAAATAACACGAAGAACACGTAGGATGAGATTACAAGCGGCATGCGGAAGGTGATAATGAAGGTGGAGCCAGCTCATGAGCAGTAAAATAATTTGCCAAAACCAGTGGGGTGTTGAATCGGCAAGCAACTCTGAAGGTGAGCGAGGTGGCTCGGAATTCATGGTGTCCTCGGATCGAACAGGAGCCTGTTGAACAGTCAGATGATCCTCTGCCCCAGAGGGCTGCAGGATATGCGATGACGCAGCGGGAATGTCTGCAACAATAAATCAGGCTAAGAAATGCAAAAGCTGTAAATTGGCACTCACCCGAAGTCCCTTGGCTCTCTGTGAACATATTAACATCTTCTCCACCCAGATCTACTTCCATTTCATCTGATTGTGGGTCGAAGAAATTGCCGTAAACATAATCGGCTGGAATGATTGGTGCTGCGTCACAATCGAGTTCTTCTTCTATTGTTGGTCTAGGTGGCAAGCTCGTTTTGGGGGAGTTCACTTGAGATGCATCGTGTTGGCCGGCTGGAGGTCGTACATCAGACGTGATGGGTGGAGCAGGCGCCAGAAGATTATCTTCCAATTTCGAAGTTAGATACAAAGTTGATCGGGTCAAGACAGCACATACCTGGAGGACCCAAATTAACTATACTGTAATCTATCTGATCATCTGATTGGTGCTCAATAGGAATCTGATTCGAGCTCAAGGTGCTAGTGGCCGAGCTGGGGTGAACGATCTTCGGTGCCTTACGACGAAAATGATCGCGTGCAGACGTGACTTTGGTTGGTTTCACATAGCCACCCTTTGCTTGCTTTCTTCTGTCAGCCTCTGTATGTAGTTTAGCAGTATAGGATGGCAGAAATTCGCCTTGAGGACCGCAAGATGAACATGTGCATGTCACCTCTGCGGTTTGGTAATCGTACTATATGCACCGTAATTGTCAGTAACACGGTAAACAAATATTGTGTAGTGTTCTACCTTCGACCTTTTGGAACCAATCATTTTGGGGCCCGATCACCTAATTGTCGCTGTTATCAGATGGTGGTATATGATGATGAGCTTCCTGGGCGACGCAACAAAAAATTGGACAAGTCCCAGAGCCGTGTGGAGGTTGAACCACATTTAACGATGTCAAGTGATCCAGCATCATTGGTGTCTAAACGTTTAATGTTGAGGAAGCCTTCGCGAAGACAATATTGTCTTGGTTGGGATACATAATTGACTCTGATGTTGACTCGCGTGGACGTGTTCCTGAAGAATCTCAGATTGCTTGGTCAACGCTACATTTGTCTACATTGGTGAACCCTGGATTCTCTGATCTCACTGAGATTTAGCAACAGCAACATAAAACGCGGTGAGTGTGTGATCGTTTTTTGG
>Ga0193716_1002018_pt1 | contig 11598 bp, 12 predicted proteins | sample U2c1metaG_FD_145901 | JGI IMG/M metagenome (GOLD analysis project Ga0193716, IMG submission 145901) | Soil microbial communities from a riparian zone of the East river system, Colorado, United States - U2c1 | ecosystem: Environmental > Terrestrial > Soil > Riparian zone | place: USA: East River...
ATACTGCGATCACCAAGCGGTCCCATGACGGAAAGACCGCGAGCGCCCGCAACGGACTCTTTTTTTGAAAGGGCCCGACCCCGCGCACCGCCATTGAAGGGATAATCGAAGGATTGAGCCAGACCAGATCGAGCTTGCCATCTCCGACGAGCTTGGCGCCGTTCAGGCCGCTGCACCACGCCGGACTGACGCCGATCGTAAATGGATACGGCGGCCCCTTCCGTCCTTTACCTCCAGGCAACTCGACCATCAGCCGAACAGCGCTGGTCAACATCGTCGGCACGTCTTCGTACAGTCCGGCAAGAATCTTCGTTGCGACACGCGCGCGCATCAAGCTCGCGCTCATGGGTTTCACACTGCGATCATCATAAGCCACAGAAATATTTCTCCTTCACGGTTTGGTCCTATCGAAGTATGCTGAAGTTTTGCTGCTGTCAACTAAGTCGAGGTTGATTTTCCATTTTCTGATTGGTAATCGCGCTTCGATTTCGGATGCAGCGAACGACACCTGCCGTCGTTTTCGGTGCCACTGCTTTTTTATGAAAGGGCGCCGGGTTATAAGCGGTACTGGTCTTGCTGGTGCAGGGCGACAAGGAGAAACATCCCATTCGTATTTTTCATTCCCTACGCCACCGTGACTACGCCCTATTCTGGTGCACGGATTTGCTCGGTTCCATCGGCCACTTCGTCCAGGAAGTGGCGCTGTTCTGGATCACCTATGAGATCACCGACTCGGCGATGGCATTGGGAATCTTGGGACTGTGCAGCGCGTTGCCCCGATTGATTCTTGGCGCCCTCAGCGGCGTATTGGTCGACCGTTATGACCGCAAGCTCTTGCTGATCCTGGTGAATTTTGTCTCCGCCATTCCGATAGCAATTTTTCTGGCGATTTACACCTTCGGCACGCTCGCGTTCTGGCACGTGCTCGTGCTCGAAATCCTCTCCGGTTCGATCCGCGCGATCAATCCATCGGCGGCTCAATCGATCCTTGGAGAATTAGTGCCACGGGAAGATATCCTGAACGCTGTTTCGCTCTACACTGTCGGCTTCAACATCGCTCGCATCGCGGGACCGTCCCTCGGCGGCGTATTGCTTGTTTTGATCGGTACTGGCGGCTGCTATGCGATCTTCGCGGTAACCCTACTCATCGCCGGCGTGGGCATGCTGTTCGTGCACCCGAAAAAGGAACCATCGATAAAGCGCGAAGAAAACTTCCTGCTCGAATTCAAAGAAGGTTTTCAATACGTTTGGCACGAGCCGGTGATCTTGAGCAGCGTCGCGGCCGCCTATACCTTCGCCGTGTTCATCGTCACCTACCAGAGTTTTCTCCCGGTGTTCGCCAAGGAAGTACTGGAGGTCGGGCCCAAAGGGCTAGGTCTATTGATGGCAGCGCCGGGATTGGGCGGCATCGCCTCGCTGAGCTTTCTCGCCTCGGTAGGTGAACGGTGGAACCGCGCCATGTTGCTGTGGGTTACGACCACGACGACGCCGATTTTTCTCATGCTCTTTTGCGCATCGCCGATCTTTTGGCTATCCGTTTCGCTCCTCGCTCTGGTCGGCGCGGGTCAGGTATGTTTCCGCACCATCAGCCGGGTGATCATCCAGATCGAAGCGCCGCGCAATCTCATGGGCCGAGTGATGAGTGTGTTCAATCTCGATCAAGGCATGCGCTCCATCGGTTCGATCGTCCTGGGTACTTCTGCAACCCTTTTCGGCGCCTCGCTCGGCCTCGCGCTCACCGCCGCGGTTTCCTTGATCGTGACCACTACGCTTTTCTACCGTCTGTTGGGAAAGAAAGTTTGTGCCATGACTCCAACAAATTCCAGCGAATCTGAGCTTGAGTAGATTCGTTCCCATGCTAAAAATTTCAGGATTCTCAATCCTTCTTTGTCAAATCTGTCTCGATCTTCCTTGTCTTTCCAGAGCCGCAGATATATAGCCAAAGAAAAATCTTAATTGAGGTACATCCATGCAACTTCCCTCCATTGCCGCAACGACAATCGGTAGTTTTCCGCGCCCCAGGTGGCTCGCGCAAAATGAGCGCAGCCGCGCCGTGTTTCGCTTGGAAGGCGCGGCGCTGCAAGAAGCTCAAGATGACGCGACGGCACTGAGTATCCGCAATCAAGAACGGATCGGCCTTGATTTGCTCTCCGACGGCGAACAGCGACGCACGGGTTTTATCAATCACATTCTCGCTCGCTTCGACGGCATCGACCTCGAGCACGAAGCGGTGAAAACCATTTATCGCCGCCGCGAGCAACCCCGCCCGGTGCCGCGGGTCGTCGGCAAAATCAAACGACGCGTGCCCGCTATCGTCGAAGATCTCCGTTTCGCCAAAGCCCAAACCGACAAGCCGATCAAAATGGATGTGCCCGGGCCGATGACCGTGGTCGACAGCACGCTCGATGAATTCTACAAAGACGAGGCGGCGATGGCGATGGACGTGGCGGCGGCGCTCAACGAGGAGTTGCTCGACCTACAGGCGGCAGGATGCGACGTGCTCGAGCTCGACGAACCGGCCATGACGCGTTACCACGAGAAAGTTTTCGCCTACGGCGCAAAAGCCCTGGACCGTTGCCTCGAAGGCATCCATATTCCCACTGTCGTTCATCTCTGCTACGGCTATCCCGGCGGCGCCGGACAGCAACATGAATACGAATATCCGGAACTGCTCGAAGAGTTGATGAAAACGAGAATCGGCGGCTTCGGCGTCGAGTTCGCCCGCAGCGGTTATGACCCGGCGGTGCTAGCCATCGCCAAAGGCCGCATCGTCATGTTCGGCTGCGTCGATCCGAGCGACAGCCCGGTACCGCCAGTGGGAAAAGTCGTCGAGCGCGTGCGCACGGCGCTCAAATACGTCGAGCCGGATAAATTATGGCTCGCCCCCGACTGCGGTTTGATGACGATCAGCCGAGACTTGGCCAATGCCAAGGCAAAATTGCTTGTCGAAGTCGCGCAGGAAGTCCGAAAGACGCTGTAGCTTGTCATTTGATCGCTTGCTCCCACTCAATGTCATCCTGAGCCGACGGCGAAGGATCTGTGTTTTTCCGCGGTAACAGGACGCAAAACAGATTCTTCGTCGTAAGGCTCCTCAGAATGACAACCGCCAAGAAGACCTTCTCCGCACGAATTGAAAGGGATCCATCGGTGACAAAACAACGCTACAACTCGATGATCCAACGCGCCAAGGGCTTGCTCGAAATTGCCGCCGGCATGTACGATACTTCCCTCTCTTTCCAAACCACCCGCGCCGCCGAGCAAGTGCTGCAGACCGAATCGCGTCTCGGCCACGACCTCAATCTTAGTTTAATCGCCGCCAACCGCGACGGTTCTAATAGCCTTCCGCTGTCGTTTGCGGCCGCGGGCTTCGCGGAGCTGAAGGGCGTCGCCGACGGCAAATTTACTTTGGCCTGGATCAATCCTTCGGTCGCGGTAACGCTCGCCTACCGCGGCACCGGCCCGTTCAAAAAGAAATTGCCTTTGCGCGTGATCGCGACGTTTCCGTCGTACGATGTCATGGGCTTCGCGGTGCACAAGTCGACCGGCATCACGTCGCTGGCGCAAATCGCCCAGGAGCGCTTCCCTCTGCGTTTGTCGACGAACGTGACCTCGAAAGTCGCCATCAATGCGAGTCCGACGATGTTTACGGTGGTAGCGGCTATGAAAGCCGCCGGCTTCACCTTGGCCGATTTAAAAAAATGGGGCGGCAAAGTCGTATCGGTGCCGCGCCCCAGCCATCCCGATCGACGCGACGCGATTCAGAACGGCACGGTCAATGCCGTTTTCGACGAAGGCATCAAAAGTTGGGGCCAAACCGCGGTCGATAGCGGCTTCGTGTATTTACCGATCGAAGGCGAATTACTCCGTCGCCTGGCAAAAATCGGCTATCGAACTTCAGTCGTGCCCAAGGCGCGCTTCAAAGGCATGGCGTGCGATGTACCGACCGTCGACTTTAGCGGCTGGCCGATGGTCGTGCATGCCGATCTAGCCAACGACGTCGCCTACGCGCTCTGCGAAGCGATCGAAAAACGCCGCAAGCAAATCCCCAGCGACAATTTCAAACCGATCAATATGCGTCAGTTGTGCGCCAACGACGGCGAGGCGCCCTTCAGCGTGCCGTTGCATCCGGGTGCGAGGCGGTTCTATCGCGAACGCGGATATTTAAAATGACGGCGTCCAAGCGTGCCGCGGTCCCAAAACGCACGACGAAACGCGCACAAAAATCGCCGCGCAAGCAGAAGACTCCAATCTGTCCCGAATGCGGCTCTGACCAAGTCATTCCGGTTATCCATTCCCCCATCACTCCAGCACTCCAACACTCCATCGACGCGGGCCGCGCCATCCTCGCCGATCGGGAAGAGTGGGAAGGCATGACCGAATGGTACTGTAAGTTCTGCGGCTGCGACTGGAGCCGCCACTCGCGCCGATTCAAAAAGACCGGCGGCGTGAACGCAACTAAGGGATAATTTTTTCACGAGGCTGACGCAATAATTCGATACAGCTCTGGAGGACGTCCCCTATGGCAACTACCGACCCAGACTCGCTGCGCGATCTCCCTCCTCAAGTGATCCGTGTACTGACAGAATTCATCGATGCATCGAAGTCAGCTTTCGCCAGCGAGCTAACATCAGTTGTTCTCTACGGCAGTGCAGCCGAAGGAAGGTTGCGCCCCACTTCCGATGTAAACGTTGTCTTGTTACTCGCGCAGTTTGACTATCATGCAGCAGAAGCCTTGCGAGAACCTCTTCGGGTGGCTCAAGCAGCTATTCGCTTGAGCCCTATGTTCGTGCTGCAAGCGGAATTGTCGGCGGCGATCATAGCGTTTGCGGAGAAATTCGCCGACATCCTGCGGCGACGCAGAACATTGTTCGGCGTCGACCCTTTCATCGACGTAACGATCCCACGGGAGATTGTCATCGCTCGACTCGATCAAGTGCTCCTGAATTTTGTCTTGCGGTTGCGCGAGGCCTACCTCATGCGAGGACTGCGCGAGGAGCAGTTGGCTCTGGCCGTAGCCGAGGCAGCAGGTCCGATCCGTTCGTGTGCGGCAACCTTGCTGGAGTTGCAAGGCAACCCGATCCGGTCAGGGAAGGAGGCGCTGGAGACATTCGTCAAACGAACGGGCAACAGAGACTGGCTTGAAGCTTTGCCCAGACTCTCGGAGGCGCGCGAGCAGCGGCTTTTGTCTCCAGGCATTGCTGGAATGACGCTCCGGCAACTGGTCGACGTCGCGATTGCACTGCGCACAAACGTGAACAGCTTGTCGGCCCAACCATGAGCAACCCGCTCGAACTAACCGGCCCAAACTTTCTGATCTTCTATTTTTTGCTGGGCATTGGGGTGATTGCCGGGCTATACCTGATCCGCCGTTTCATCGAGTCTGGCCCAGTCCCTCAAATCGACTATTCAGATCCCTATCTTCTTGCATACCTTCGCGGCGGCGAGCTGGAGGCCATGCGCGTGGCCGCCGTATCGCTTATCGACCGTGGACTTCTCAAGCTATCGGATCAGGGCCTGGAGATTGTTAATGACAAGGCGATCGACCTGGTACGGCGTCCAGTGGAAGCTGCGGTGCTACGCCGCGCCCAAGCAACCTCAGACCTCAGGCGGTTCTTCGACAGCAGAACGATTAGAACAACGACAGTGGAGTATAAAGAAACGTTGCAGCGTCTCCGCCTGCTGCCAGACAAGGAAATCTCCCGGGTTAGAGTCCTTTTACTTTCTGCGGTGCTGGCAATCCTGGTTGGCTTCGCCCTTGCCAGCGCTATCGCCGCCGCAATGCGCGGTCGCTACAATATTTTGTTTCTGATCCTGCTCACAGCGATCTTTTGCGGCATCGCCATTCGGTACTACAATCCTTTTCGGACCGCCCTTGGAGACGCCCTGTTGGCCGACGTCCAAACTCTCTTCCAATCCCTGAAAAGTCGCGCGTCGATGATAAGGAGCGGCGGCGCGACGGGCGAAGCGGCGCTGTTGATGGCGGTCTTTGGTATCAACACCCTTCCGAGCGCAACATTTCCTGCCGCACGGGAATTTGAAGATAAACGCCGATCTACGAGCACAAGCTGCGCAGCACACGGGTGCAGCACCACATCTTGTGGCGGCGGAAGCTCCTGCGGGGGTGGCGGCAGTGGATGTGGAGGTGGGGGCGGATGTGGGGGTGGGAGCTAAACCATGAACGATCGTTTTGGCATCGGATGGCGGCCTGAACTTGCCGCGGGGATACTATCGAACCTCGACTGCATCGACATCGTCGAAGTGATCGCCGACGATTATTGCGGCGCTCCCAGACCCAAGCGTCGCGCGCTAAGAACCCTCGCGACCCAAGTCCCAGTCGCGTTGCACGGCGTCACGCTTGGAATGGCATCGGCCATCGCAATCGATTCGAAACGGTTAGAGCAGACGGCTCGGCTCGTTGAGGAAATCCAACCGGAATTTTGGTCGGAGCATTTGGCCTTTGTCAGAGCCGGTGGCCTGGAGATCGGCCATCTCGCCGCGCCGCCAAGAACTGAGGCGACGGTCGAAGGCGCGGCGCGGAATCTGACCGCCGCCAAAAAGATCGTCGGCGCGATGCCGCTCGTCGAAAACGTAGCGACCTTGATCGATCCGCCCGCGAGCAAACTGAGCGAAGCGGATTGGACGAGCGAAATTCTGGCTGCGGCGAACTCCGCGCTGCTTCTCGATCTGCACAATCTCTACGCGAACTCCGTCAACTTCGGCTTCGATCCTTATGACTTCATCAACCGCATGCCTCACGAAAAAATCCACGCCATCCACCTCGCCGGTGGGCGTTGGATTAAAGCAACCACCGACGACCGCCGCCTGCTCGACGACCACCTGCACGATGTTCCAGATTCTGTCTACGAACTCCTAAAATACGTGGGTCAAAGGACATTCCGTCCGCTGACCGTCATCCTCGAACGAGACGGTCGATATCCGCCCATCGAGATGTTGTTGAATCAACTCGATCGCGCCCGGGACGCGCTACGCGGCGGGCGAGCCAAGCTATCCGAGGCCGCATGAGCGCACAGAACCTTGAAGCATTCCTGGCAAAGCTTTACGTCGACAGCCAAGCGCGCTCGCGTTTTCTCGCCGACCCGCGCCGCGAAGCTTTGAATGCCGGTCTAAACGAGGACGATTGCGCGGCCCTGGAAAAGATTGATTTTGTCGGGCTCGAGCTTGCTGCTGATAGCTTCGCCCGAAAAAGGGCTGCATGTCCGCCCAGAAAACCCGTGTGGAATTTCACTCGTTGGCTTAAGCGACGCTAGACCGAAACAGCCGATCAGAAGCCGTTTCGCCGAAGGAATCCATGCGCAGTCGTCACAACATCAACAACGAAGCTTTATCCGGAGCGAGCTTTTGCGAACGATGGAAGGCAGATCAAATGCCTATCTCCAACGGCGCTCTCAACCTTAACGATTTCGACTTCAACGCCGTAAACAGCGCGGAGGATCGCCGCTGTGATGACATCTTCGGGCGGACCGGCATAGGCGAGCCGACCCCGGTGCAGGATCGCCACGCGCTGGGCGCAGACAAAGGCCTGGTCGGGATCGTGGGTCGACAAGATAACCGCGATGCCTCGCTTGGCGAGAGTCTTGATCTCCGACAGCACGCGCACCTGATTGCCGAAGTCGAGGCTGGCGGTGGGCTCATCCATCACCAGCACCTGAGGCTCTTGCGCGAGCGCGCGGGCGATCAGCGCAAGCTGGCGCTCGCCGCCGCTCACGTCCGTGTACGGGCGGTCGGCAAGATTGTCGATGTTGAGGAGTCGAAGCAGGTCGTCGGCGATTTCTCCGTCTCGCGCTGAGGGCGTGCCGAACAGACCGATGCGCGCCGTCCGTCCCATCAGCACGACTTCGCGGATGGTGAAGGGGAAAAATCCCAGTTGCGCTTGCGGCACGTAACCGAAAACCCGCGCCAGGCTTTGACGCGACCATTGATGAATTGCCGCGCCGTCCGCCATGACGGTACCCCCAAGCGGCGGCACCAGCCCCAGGATGGTCTTGAACAGCGTAGTCTTGCCGGCGCCGTTGGGACCGAGAAGACAGAGCACCTCGCCGGCATTGAGCGTAAAGCTGACGTCGTTGCCAACGATCATTCTGCCGTAGCCGAAGGACAGCTTTTCTACCCTGAGATTCATCGCGCTACCTACCGCCACCCTTTGTGAGACACGGCAAGCACCCAGATGAAGAACGGCGTGCCGATAAACGCCGTGAGCACGCCGAGCGGAACCTCGATGGTCGAAATCGTCCGGGCCAGCGTATCGACGCCGAGCAAATAGCCGGCGCCGAGAAGCACCACCGCCGGCAACAGCCGCGCGAAATCGGGACCGACGAGCAGCCGCGCAAAGTGAGGAATCAATAAGCCGATCCAGCCGATGATGCCGCTGACGGAAACCGCGGCGGCGGTCATCAGGGTCGCCGCCGCGACCACCACCAGGCGCAGCCGGCGCGCATCGACGCCCAACGCCTGAGCCTCTTCGTCGCCCAAAGTCAGGACGTTCATACGCCAGCGCAGCAGGTAGAGCGGCACAAGACCGAAAAAGATCGCCGGAAGAATCGCCCAAAGATCCGCCGCGGTGATGCCGGTGAGACTTCCGAGAAGCCAAAAAGTGATCGCCGGCAGTTGGTTGTAGGGATCGGCGAGATACTTGATGAGACCGACCACCGAGCCGAGCAACGTCCCAATCACCACGCCGGCGAGCACCAGAGTAAGAATCGGATCGTGGTGGCGCAGCAGCGCGCCGATCAAGTAGACCGCCGCGACCGCGGCGAGTCCGCCGGCAAACGCCAGCGCCTGGATGCCGAAAACCCCGAGTGAAAAATAAATGCCGAGAACGGCGCCGAGCGCGGCGCCCGACGACACGCCGAGGATATCGGGCGACACCAAAGGATTGCGGAACAGCCCTTGATAAACGGCGCCCGATACCGCCAGCGCGCCGCCGACCATCATCGAGGCGAGCACTCGTGGACCGCGCACTTTGAAAACTACCGTCTCAACGGTCTCGGGCAGACCGCTGGGCGTCCCCGATACTTTGAACCAGAGCAGGCGCAACAGCTCGTTCGCGCTCACCGGATACCTGCCCACGGAAAATGAAATCACTAACAGCAGTGCCAGAGCGGCAACGGCGAGCGCGAAATAGCGCGCGCTGCTTCGACGAGCGACTGGCTTCACGGATCGGTCGGGAACTTGTGTCATCACCGGCTACGCCCGGTGCCGCTCAGTAATTCATTCAACTGCCGTTCGTCCGGCGCCCGATTATAGAAAAGACTGTAGAAGCTGCGCGTCTCGGCGCGCAGATCTTCCGGAAATACTTCCGGGTACAACACCCGCCCAAGCCACTTGAGGCCGATCAGCCGGTTGACCGACGGCGGCGAATCGAGCCAGGGAAAAGGCACTTCCGGGGCGACGTAAAGACGCCGTTCACGCACCGCCTTGATGCTTTTCCAGACATCGTCGGTGACGGCAATCGCGGCGAAAGCCGCTTCGGCGGTAATGACGGTCTCGGGATTCCACATCAGCAGTTGCTCCGGCGACACGGTGACAAGACTCCCCTTGCCGATGCGCTCGCCGGCGACGTTGCGCGCACCGATGCGCTCGATGCTTTCGACGTTGATCGAGCCCTTGAGGCCGGTCTGCATTCCGCGCGGTCCGCGCGCGTAGTAGACCAACGGCCGCTTTTCCGCCGGCACCCGGGCGAGGCGTTTATCGACGTCGGCGAGCAACGTTTCCGCATAGCGTGACAATTGCTGGGCAATCTCATTCGCAGCGAGAGCCGTTCCGGCGGATTTGAACACCGCGGCGATTCGGTCGAAAGCGCCGTCGAAAAGCAAATACGGCACGCCGGTCTGTTTCTGGATGCGCTCGGCGAGCGAGACATTGGCCGGATTGATCGTGCCGTAGTCGAGAATCACATCGGGACGAGCCGCCAAGACCGTCTCCACGCTGGCCGTATTGCCGCGTCCGGTCAAACGTCCGAGGGCGGGCAGCTCAGCATAGCGCGCCGGCATGTAGGCGCGCTGCTCAGCGCTCAACGGCAGGTTCCAGTTGAGCAGCTTCTCGGGCGTAAGCATGTAGATAAAGACTCCCGCCGGGGCTCCGGCCGCGAAGATGCGCTCGATCTTTGCTGGCACCTCGACCCGCCGCCCGGCGGAGTCGACAACGACGCGCGTCTCGGCGCTGCAAACTTTCCCGCTGAGAAGCAAAACGCCGAGCGCCGCGACGGTGTAAAAACCGGCACGCCAGCCGCGACGAGGATGGTTTTGCATTAAGAGATTCCTTCCGACAATCGGGTTGTCTGTAAATATCTTCTCAATCGGTCTTGATTCAGTCCTTATGCACACAGTTTCGTCTTTTATGGTTCCTCGAGTCTATCCAAACTTTTCTTTTGCTTGCCGGTTTGTCCATGCGGCGACTCAATACGCGGCATCGAGATAACCGCCCTCGCAGGTTACCAGTCGACCGGAAAGATCCATGCCCGCGTTGGACGCCAGAACAAACCGGCCGGCGATCATTTCAACGCCCGGCAGCCCCTCCTGGTCCTGGGTCGAAACTTTATCCGTGGCGATCGGACAACTCGCCGGGACCAGCACGACCACGCAAACATTCGCATCGCGAAGAGCAGATTTCAGCGAGTCTTATTCCAGCGCTCTGTACTAGCCTCAAAGCTCATTGATTATGAATTCGTAGATTTCCAATTCCTCTGAGACGCTATGTATAAACTTTAGAGAATATGCCGGTCCGATATTCTCTTGCACCACGGTTTCAATTTTCCGTTTCAGCTTCTCCGTCATCGGCGGCACGCTGTTTAATGGGAAGTAACTGCCGACAATCACCATCGTGGGAAGACTTCTATCGTTGAAAAACAACGGCTGTATGGAAAGGCGCTTACCTGTAGACTGGTCAAGCACTAGGATCTGCGTTCCATCCTGATGATCGTAGACGCGAAAATTCCAGCCCGGCGCCGCCGTCATTTCCGTAGTGGCTTGTTGCCATTGAATCTTGTTGCAGCTGAAGATCCGATCAACATCCGCCTTGTTCAACAGTATTTCTGGCGCATTGTTGCCCATGGGCTTCTGACACGCGCGCTCGCATTAATCCTACCGTTGTAACGAGTCCGCGTGACCTGTCCGTTTCGTACATGGTAGCGGACTATATGTCAATTATTCTGTCTCAGGGTGTCATTCTGACCTCGGTCTCCATACGGGAATATCGGCGACTAATTGACCTGCCGGCTAGGGGTGCCGCCTTGCGCCGCCGCAGAGCCGACGCTGATTCAATCGCCGAACGGACCAGGGCTATTTTGTCGAACCGACAAGCACCGGCTTGGGATTGTAGAGGTTGGGAAACATGCGTTTGAGATTGTCGATCTTCGGAAGGTCATGCATCACAATGTAGGGCTGCGTCGGATTCCGTTCCAGAAAATCCTGATGGTATGCTTCGGCTCGATAAAAGCTTCGGCCGGGCTCGATCTTCGTCACGATCGCCGCGCCGAAAGTCCGCGCCTGGTTGAGCTGGGCGATAAAGGCCTTCGCGACGTTGCCCTGCTCGGGATTCATCGGAAAGATCGCGGACCGGTACTGCGTGCCGACGTCGGGT
>Ga0193716_1002019_pt1 | contig 11593 bp, 12 predicted proteins | sample U2c1metaG_FD_145901 | JGI IMG/M metagenome (GOLD analysis project Ga0193716, IMG submission 145901) | Soil microbial communities from a riparian zone of the East river system, Colorado, United States - U2c1 | ecosystem: Environmental > Terrestrial > Soil > Riparian zone | place: USA: East River...
TAGCCGCTGTCCTGCCGTCGACCCGTATCCGGGCACGATGTTCACCACACCGGGAGGGAAGCCCACCTCGGCGATGATCTCGGCCAACAGCAAGGTCGACAACGGCGTCAGCTCACTGGGCTTCATCACCGTGGTATTGCCCGCAGCCAGTGCCGGGCCGAGTTTCCAACTGGTGAACATCAATGGGAAGTTCCACGGGACGATCGATCCCGCGACGCCCACCGGTCGACGTTGCACATAATTGAGGAAGCCCCGTTCTACCGGGATGACGGAACCTTGATGCTTGTCGGCGAGACCACCAAAGTAGCGATACGTCGCAGCAGTCCGCGGGACGTCGAGTGTCGTGGTGTCGCGGAGAGGGTGGCCGGTATCGCGTGTTTCCAAGAGTGCCAACTCGTCTCCACGGGCTTCCAACCCGTCGGCTAGCCGCAGCAACAATCGGCCCCGGTCGGCAGCTGATATCGCTGCCCACTCCGGTGCAGCCTTACGCGCAGCAGTGACGGCTCGGTTTATGTCTTCTGCACGGCCCTCGGCGATTTCGGCGATCTGCGTCCCGTCGTGCGGGTCGATGACGGGGAGTGTGGCCCCGGCCAGCGCGTCGACGAACTCGCCGTTGATGAACAGTTGGCTTGGAGTTGTCACTCGCCAAAGTCCACGGGCCGTGACGAGACCTTGCCCGTAGCGATGAGTTCGGGAATCTCGCTACTGTTGTTCTCCCACACCAGAAGCATCGACCGCTTCGGCGAGTACCCTTGGTGCCGAATATCAGCGGGCATCGCAGCCACGTCACCCGGTTTCATGACTACCGTGGCGCGTTTGCGGCCAGTGTCACGGTCTTCGACCTCCCAGGTAATCTCATCCGAGAGTTGGATGAACCACTCCGCCCGGTCATTCCCGTGAATGATGGGCAATATGTACTCTTCGGTGGTCGGGCACATCAGCGAGTCCCGACAGACCGATACGACACTCGGGTTCCACGTGACATCTGAGCGCGACAGATAGGCTTTCAGACTGAACGCGGCGATCTGGCCCTCGTAGCCGGGTTCGGCCCGCACTTCGGGCTCATCCTGCGGCACGTCGAGGAATTGGCGATTGATCGGGTATCCGCTTTCGTCGCTGCGCGGCTGCTCATCGTCAGGTAGCCCGACCATCCGCTGTGCAGTGACGCGCTCCCGTGTCACGGCAGCATCGTTGTCGCCATTCTTTACACCAAACGCACTGCCTGTCTCCGCCGGTGAAGCGAATGGATCGAAGCCGTTGTTCGTCCAGTCTTTGATGATGTCGACGAAGACGTCATGCACGACCGGGGTGTCTACGGTCTCGAGATGATCCAGTTCCGCCTTGCGGTAGGCATCGTTGTAACGTCCTGCGAAAACATCAACCATGCCATAGTGATTGGTGGTTCCGAAGACTCCATCGAAGTTGACGATGCCATAGAAGAAGTTCCAAGCGATGTCGCGCTGAAGTGCGCGCAGGAACGAGTCGATGCTCATGACGTGTTGACCCGTGGGCCAGACGATGTGCGCGAAGTACTCATCACGGCTGAAGGCGAACGCGCCCAGCCTGAAATCGCGATAGCCGTGCTGGTTAGCCGGGGTGGCTGGCGCCGATTCTGGCCCGATGGTTTCGGTGCTCATCTTGGAGTCCTTCTAGTTGACGGTGGTCTGGCAGATTTGTGGCCAGCGGAATCGAACTTCCGGCCCTACGACGGTCTGCAACAGCAGGACAGCAGCCACGTCCGCGGAGTATCGGTACGCAGAGCCCGCAGGCAGCAGGACCATGTGGCCCTGTCGCGCGACGACGGTTCCCATTGGCGGACCGGTCGGCTCGTCTGCGAGTGTGATCGATCCCCCCTCGGGAGTGCCCTCGGGTTGCTGCTCGACGTCGACGAATTCAAACACCACCTCGCCGTCCATCACGAGTGCAAACTGGTCATGGACTGCGGTGCGCCATGGCGAGACATGCTCCACACGCTCGACTGCGAGCACGTACTCCAGGTTCTTGGCGACGGCGATCTGTTCGAACGCTCTAGCGTGCGAGGCAACGTCGAAGACGTTCGAGAACGCGTAGTTTCGCGGGTCGTCATCGATGATGACGACCTGACCTTGATCATACGAACTCAGCGACCCGAAGCGGGTTTCATAGCTGGCCATGTTCGGTCGGTCTCCTCATCTGGGTCGGAATTCGGCGGGCGCCCGGCGGATCGTGGACCTGGATGCGCGTGGCCCCTGAAGGGCTGAGGGCTTCGGCACCAAGGCGTTGTTGCCGTCAGCAGACCTGACGCCTCATTGGTGCCCCTTCACGGACTGCATTCGATTGGTGTGATGCCACGCTATGAGTGCGGTGCAAGACCCGACTACTCGATTTGCGCGCTGATTGTCCGGAATGCGCGGCGAATAGTGGCCTGCGCCACCTGATCGCTAGCGTCGGTCGGGGTGCATCGCCTTACCCTCGGCCGGTGACCGTTGACCGGACCCGGAGCCGCTCGTACTCATCTGCCGTGGTGCTACATCGCTTTCGTGTCGTACCCGCAGGGCGCGGGCATCCGCCGTCGCGAGTCGGCGATCGGGTCCGACCGGTTGCTGCGCAGGCGTATTCGGGATCTCCCGCCGCAAGAGTTCATGACGTCGGCGTCGAGTTCGTCGCCCGTGTCACTCCAGGAAAGTCAACGCTCTCCCTCCCCGTCCGAAGGATTGTTCGCAAAGCGAGTGGCCACAGATTGCGGATGGAATGGCTTCGCGGACAGTCGCCGCGAGCGCAGAATCCGAAAGCCGGTTTGGATGTCTGACCCGGGTCTGGTGATCGTGGGGGGCGGCCAGGCTGGCGTTCAAGCCGCCGCCAGCGCGCGGGAGAAGGGGTACGCGGGGCCTGTCGACTTGATCAGTGAGGAGGCCGAACTCCCATATCAGCGACCTCACCTGTCCAAGGGATTCTTGGACGGCGCGAACGGTGGCGCGTTGGCGCCACTGCGCACTAGCGCATGGTTCCACTCGAACGGGATCCGATTGCGCACCGGTGAGCGCGTGGTCACGATCGACCGCCGAGCCTGCCGAGTCATCACCGAGTCCGGGGCGACCCCATACACCAACCTCGTCGTCGCCACCGGTGCGCGCAACCGTGCACTATCCATACCCGGGGCACCACGCGACGTCATGCGATATCTCCGGTCCGCAAGCGACGCAAGGGTATTACGTGAGCAGCTGGTCGGCGGCATCGCTGTCGCGATAGTCGGCGCCGGATTCATCGGCCTCGAAGTCGCAGCGATGGCCGCCAAGCGCAACTGCAACGTCACCGTCATCGAGTCTCAAGGTCGTGTGCTGAGCAGGGCGGTATCGCCGCTGATGTCAAACTTCCTCCGCGACGCACATGAGAAGGCCGGGGTGAGGATTCGGACTGGGTGCGCGGTCGTGTGTGCTGAACGAACCGACTCCAGGTGGTGTCTTCGACTCGGCAACGGCGACATGGTGCCCTGTGATCTGATCGTCGTCGGCGTTGGGGTGGTGCCAAACGACGATCTCGCCCGTAGCGCCGGGCTCGCCGTCGACGACGGCGTCTTGGTCGACGACCGTCTCCAAACGTCGGATCCCAACATCTGGGCGATCGGTGACTGCGTACGATTCCCAGAGTCCATATCGGGCACCGTCGTTCGCCTGGAATCGGTGCAGAACGCCTGCGATCAAGCTCGCACGGTTGCACGATCCCTGGTAGGCGAGGTGCAGCCCCACCGGTCCGTCCCGTGGTTCTGGAGTGAGCAATACAGTCACAAACTGCAGATTGCGGGTCTTCGCAACACGAATGATCAGTGCATCCTTCGTGGCCCACGAGAGCGCGGCCGCTTTTCTGCATTCCACTTCGCCCGAGATCGGCTCACCGCGGTCGAGTCGATCAACGATCCATCCGTTCACCTCGCCGCTCGGCGACTGCTCGCCGGCGACACGACTCGCCTTTCGCCGAGTCAGGCCGCGGACTCGGCCTTCGACTTGAAGTCCCTGACGTAACCACAACCCGAATCAACGACCACTGTCGCGTCGAACGAAGGAGAACACATTGTCCGCCACGCTGCTCGGCTCCGGTGTCCCGCAGTCGTCAATCGATCTGTACGCGGCGCCCCAACTGCTCGATCCATGGCAGGGCTACCGAACACTGCGGGAACTCGCCCCCATCACATGGTTGACCCAACTCGAAATGTATGCCGTCACCGGTTACACGGAGGCGCGGCAAGCACTTTCGGACTGGGAGACGTTCTCGTCCGCAAGCGGGGTGATGATGAACGAGGACATGAACCTGGTCCTGCGTGGCAACACTCTGTGCAGTGACGGCGTTCGACACGCCACTCAGCGACGGGTAATCCTAGGGCCGCTCACCCCCAAGGCACTCCGACCCCTCAAACCCCAGATCGATGCCCTTGCCAGGGATCTAATCGCTGATCTCTTCGAGCGTAAGGAGTTCGACGCTGTCAGCGACCTCGCGCAGTACCTGCCGGTAAACATCGTCTCCAACCTCGTCGGCCTGCCAGAGGAAGGCCGCAGCCGCATGCTGGTCTGGGCCTCTGAGATGTTCAACTGTTTCGGTCCGGACAACGAACGCACCCAAGCCTCGATGCCTGTGCTGGCGGAGATGATGGAGTACGCGACTACACAGGCAGTTCCTGGAAAGCTCAAGCCCGGCAGTTGGCGGCGTGCCCGGCGATGATGATCGACTACATGGGTCCCAGTCTGGACACGACCATCTTCGCCATCGCCAATGCCGTGGCGCTCTTCGCCGAGCACCCAGAACAGTGGGACCTCATTCGCGCTGAACCCAAACTCATTCCCAGCGCCATCAACGAGGTCCTGAGGATGGAGTCGCCGATTCAAGGATGGTCCCGCTACCTCGAAAGAGATGCCGCGATCGGCGGATCCGTGATGCCGGCGGGCTCACGCGCACTCATCCTCTGGGGGGCCGCCAACCGCGATCCTCGTCAGTTTCCCAATCCAGACCAGTTCGACGTTCGCAGAAATCCCGTCGGGCACCTCGGATTCGGAGGCGGCCCACACGCGTGCGTTGGAATGAATCTCGCGAAGCTCGAGATCAGCGCTGTACTCGAGGCACTCGCCGCCAAGGTGCGTCGATTCGAGATAACTGGAGCTGCGGACCGAGCGCTCAACCACGTGCTCCGCGGTTTTACCCGGCTTGAGATCACCGTGCATTGATCGCACGGCCAGCAAATCAAACATTGCATCCGGAGAAGGAAATGGCGAAGATTACATATGTCCACCCTGACGGCGCCCAGGACACGCTTGATGTCGAAGTCGGTACATCGGTGATGATGGGGGCTCTGATGGCTGGAATTGCCGAGATCGCAGGTGAATGCGGCGGCAATGCGATGTGCGCCACGTGCCATGTCTATGTCTCGGATGTAGATCTGGCCCGCCTAGAGGCAACGGAGGAGATCGAAGATGAGATGCTCGATTCGGTCGCCGCTGAGCGGACACCAGCCAGCCGATTGAGCTGTCAAATTCAGATGACGGAATCGCTCGACGGCCTCACGGTGCTGCTTCCCTCCACACAGTACGAGGGATAGAGAGGGCATCGATCGCCATGCGAGCAGAGCTCGACCCCAATCAGATCTCGTCGACCCACGCGCCGACCAGGGGAACGATGCTGGTCGCGTCCGGAGCAGATGACGTCGAACAGCTGGGTTGCACCATCTACTATCCGCAGCGCCTGAGACGATTACGGCAAAGTCCTGCTTGCAAGTTGCTGGTCCGCACCACAGCCCTGGAGTCTGTCTCCCTCGGTAACGCGACCTACACGTCGGATGTCGAGATCGACTGCTCGGAACTTCGGACCTCTTACCACGTCAACGTTCCCCTTTCGGGGACGATCGACTCCGAGATTGGCAACACCATCGCCCAAGCCACGCCACGGAGTGCAACCATCTATCAGCCCACGGGACGAACCCGGATTCGCTGTTGGCACGGCTCGACTCGGGCTCTGACTCTGAAGATCGATCGCACCGCTCTCGAGGATTGCTTGCACGCATTGCTCGGCCGCCCATGGTCTGGACCCATCGATTTCGCCGCGTCCTTGGACATCGAGCACGGCCCCGGAGCAAGTTGGTGGGCACTGGTGCGCCAACTGGATCAGCAGTTGCAGTCGGCCGATGAGGCGAACAGCCTGGCGCGTTTTCCCGTGATGGCAAAGCATCTGGAGCAAGGCGTCATGGTTGGGCTGCTACTGGCAGCCGACCATCGGTCGAGATCTGAATTGCAGGGTCCAACTCATCCTCTGCGACCACGCACGGTCAAGAGCGTCATCGAAGTCATTGAAGCCACGCCCGAAGGCCCACTCACGGCCATCGAACTGGCGAAGATCGCCGGATGCAGCGTCCGCCGTCTCCAAGAGTCGTTCCACGACTGTGTCGGCATGACGCCGATGGCGTACCTGCGGGAAACGCGCCTCACGCGCGTTCGGGATGCGCTCGTCGAAGCAGATCCGGCAACGACTTCTGTGTCTGAGATCGCACACACGTGGGGATTCTCCAACCTGGGTCGTTTCTCCATTGCCTATAAGCGGAAGTTCGGTGTCTCTCCCTCAGTTGCCCTGCGATCCTGAATGGGCTCGTGCGGCGAAAGGTGATGAAGCGGAGGATTGCCCTTCCGGTGGAGAGGTCATGAGGCCAAAGACATAGGTCTCGGCCATGTGTCCCGAACGGTGGCGAGGTGAAATCACCGCCGGGCCAAGGCAAAAGGCCGAGAGACCACGCTTGCTGCGGCGATCAAGGGAGGCGCGCCGCTGAAGGGCGCCGCGTGCTTACAAACGTGCCGACGTTGGCCGGCGCCGTCACTAAACCACCTCATCGCGGCGTGTGCCCGTGACCGCTGAGCGCGGCAACCGCCCGGCCCGCGAGTGGCCCGTGAGCTCGCCGCCGCGCACTACGACATCGAAGTCCAAGTTCAGCCGCATTGGCTTCGTGACTGACTGTTGCCACGTCACGCGATCTCCGTCGACTGAAATATTTTGCAGCACAGCGGTGTCGCCCTTGAGGGTCGCGGTGCCAGACCACCCACCGTCGGCCTGGATGAAGGTATACGTCGCCGACAACAAGCCGATCGGTGTCTTGATCGTGACGTCCCAATCCCCAACAATGGTCATCTATACCTCCACCGGTTCGCGCCCCGACGGTCTCCACACCGTTCCCCGGCGTTCGTATTCGAATAGCTGCTCAACGGCGTGAGCGATTTGCGGCCCGTAGGACCGGTCCAACAGATGCAGCGCGAGATCCAGTCCTGACGTCACACCCCCGCCGCTGACGAAGTCGCCATCGTCGACAACGCGGGCGCGCACCGCACACACTCCGCTGGCGTCCAAGACGTCGATTCCCAGAACGTGTGTGGTGGCGTGGCGCCTCTCGATCAGTCCGGCCATCGACAGCAGGATTGAGCCGCCGCATACCGTGGCCACCGTGACGTCGGGATTGTCAAAAGCTTTGCGCATCAGTGGGATAAGTGGAGTTTCGACTGCGTTGGCCAGGAGCACGGAAATCGTGTCGATGCCGTCGTCGGGGTCACCGGAAATCGGGCCGCTGGCCCCCGGCACGATCACGTACCCCGGTTTGGTCGGATCGAGTGCCGCGGTAGCGGTCAGTGTCAAGCCGCGGGTGCCGCTGACGACTTCGCGCGGCCCCTCGGCCGACACCAGCTCAACGACGAGATCGCCACCCACAGCGTCACTCCCGGCTGAGAGAACTTCGAACGGGGCGATAGCGTCCAGCGGATCGAACGCGTCGAACAACACAATTTGCGCATGCATGTCAGTCATTATCGGCGCGGCCACCCCTGCCGACTAGTGGCGTGATAGCCACATTCCACCGGGATCTTGCCGTCGCCATGTGAATGTCGACCGTGGAACTGACGCGTCGGCCGCGAGGAGCCCATGCGGCGCGATGACGCACATAGGCGCAGGCCAAATCCCCTGGGCAGCAATCGTAGCCGAGGTACCAGTACCTGAGTCCGGACCCGAGCCCGTCACCACCGTCGCTGGCCGGATACACATCAGCGAGCACGGATTGCCACCGCTTGGACGTAGCATCGTGCTATGCACATGGTCGCAGTGTTGGCTCTACCCGATTCAGTGCCCTCCGACCTGTCCACACCGATCGACTGCTTGGGCCGTGTGCAGTTGCCGGACGGTCGGCGTGGCTATGAGGTAGTCGTTGCCGGTGACGATCCCGCGGTCGCGGCGGGTCCGATGCGGATCATTCCGACCTGTGGCCTAGACCGACTCGCCAGTGCTGACACCATCGTGGTGCCTGGCCGACACGATGCCCTTGCAGCTACACCCGTCGCTGTTGTGGAAGCGCTGCACTCCGCGTTCGACCGGGGTACTCGCATCGCGTCAATCTGCGTGGGCGCCTTCACTTTGGCCGCATCGGGGCTACTCGACGATAGACGCGCCACCACGCACTGGCGGGCTGCAGCTGCATTCCGCGAGGCGTTCCCGAGTGTCCGCCTCGAACCGGACGCGTTGTTCGTCGACGAAGGTCAAATCTTGACGTCGGCGGGTGCCTCGGCGGGACTGGATCTGTGTCTGCACCTCGTGCAGCGCGACTACGGCGCAGCAGTCGCCGCCGATGCGGCCCGAGAGGCTGTGGCTCCGCTGTATCGCAGTGGTGGGCAGGCTCAGTTCATTCTCCGCAATCAAGGCTTCGTCGGAACCGACCTCGACGAGCTGCTGGCCTGGATCGAGGCCAACGCGAGCCGGCCGTTGACACTGCGAGACCTCGCCGTGCACGCGGCGATGAGCTTACGGACGTTGAACCGGCGATTTCGCGCCGAGACGGGTCAGACCCCCATGGAGTGGTTGATCGGCGTGCGTATCCGCCACGCCCAGGAACTGCTCGAAGCGACGCCGGAAAGCATCGAAAACATCGCGCAGCGAGTCGGTTTCACCTCCAGCACCAACTTCCGTGATCAGTTTCGGCGCATCGCCGGTGTTACACCCACCAGCTACCGCACCACCTTCCGTGGACGGCTATCGGCCTAGCCTCCTGCCCTACCTGATACCTGAGCGCGCGAGCGCACACGGAGCGTTGATCAGCCGTTCAGGCCTTGAGCATCTCGGCGATGACCTCGTCGATCGCCACCCGGTCCTCCTCGCACATGCAGAACATCCCGGAGTGCCCGAACGGTGTTTCGATCGGTCGGCGGTGCCCGTTCGGGATATGGGCACAGTCGGCGTCGTGGTCTTCTGGCGGGAAGAACAGATCGGTGGAGAATGAGCAAACGAAGAACTGGGCCTTGATGTTTCGCAGAGCTTCGGCGATGTCCCCGCCCCCGTGGTGACTGATGTCGGCGTTGCTCCACTTGGCGGACTGTGCGAGCAGGTTGTTCGGATCCATCGGGGCGAAGTAGGCGCGGAGGAATCCCTGCTGGAAGTCCTTGGCGGAGACGTAGCCGAGGCCGCGCCACAGCTCGTCGCGGTAGAACGCGGCGGGCACGCCCATGAGGGCCAGCAGCATCGCGTGCCGCTTCAAGCCCACGTGCAAGTCGTCGCCGTCGCGGTAGAAGCCGTCCTGGAAAGCCGGATCCGAAGTGACCACCTCCCGTACCAGGTCGAGGTAGATCTGATTGTGAACCGGAGTGCGCCCGTTGCCGGCGAACACCGCAGCCCGCGGCACCATCTCCGGGAACCGCAGCGCCCACTCGTAGGTCTGCTGTGCTCCCATCGACCAGCCGAGAACCGCATGCAATCGAGAGATGCCGAACTTCTCTGTGACAAGCCGATGTTGGGCAATCACGTCGTCGACGATCGACACTGGTGGAAACTGGCCGCGGTCGAACGGCGGCGGCGTGTTCGACGGGCTGGAGGAGAAGCCCCCGCCGAACTGGCCGGGGAAGATCACGAAGTACTTCCCCGGATCCAGCGGGCGGCCCTCACCGACGAATATCTCCATCGACGCCGAGGTGCCGGAGTACATGTGCGGGAACAGGACCGCGTTGTCCTTTGCCTCGTTCAGCGCACCTAGCGTCTTATAGGCCAGCTTCGCACTGGGCAACGTGTATTCGCTGCGAAGAGGGAAATCGCCGAGATCGAAATACTCATGAGGTCCATGGACCTCGTCGGTGTAATAGGCGTTCATGAAGCTTCTCGTCCTGTAGGTGAGTTGCGAGGATCATTCATCGAATTCGACGTCCACGACCGTGAGCTGCTCCCCGCGCAACGGCTAACGGTGCCTTGTTGTTTCACGCAGACGGCGTTGGGCGCCTAATGCTTTGAAACGACGCTTTCGATCACGCGGGTTCCGCTCGGGCCGACGACCTCCCAGTGTTCACTGATCTTTCCGTCCCGTAGGCGGAAGAGCTCCATGACCATATCGGTCGGATCGTCCGGACGGAGCCGCCCGGCGATGCGGAGCAGCACGAACGCGCCATCCACAATGGTCTGTTGTACATCTACGAAGATGTTCGAGAATTCGACCGCCAACACGCTGTCGCAGAACCCGCGCAGGGCCTCCAAATCGCCGGCAGGAACGGCGGGATTGTGTTCGGCGTAATCGTCGTTGAGAAACGGCTGCAGGTGCTCGAAGGTCAACTTCTCCACCATGGCGCGGTAATAGTCAAGGACTGTCTGCCGGTTTGCAGATTCCACGCCCGAAAGTGATCGTGCATTTTCACGCGTGTCGGTCACGACAAAGGTACCCATGCTGTTCTCCATTTCCATTGGCCAACTTCAGACGAAGTCAACGTGCTTGGCGAGTCCGCTCGTGCGGAGCAGCCGAATTTCATGTTTTGCCACTCGAGATGGCAGTTTCAGTCTAACTGATACTCCTCTCCATGTCAGTCGGGATCGAAGCGGCTGCGCCGCCGATTCGTGGTGGCTCTAGCAGTCGACGAACGAGTGACAGCACACGATCATCAGAGGTGCCGGAGAGGTCGGTACGCGTCGGAACGCGACAGGGAGCCACGGAACGTCTGGCGGCGACGTGTTGCCGTGAGCACGGTCGGACAACGGTGCCGACACGATCACGAGTTGTTGCGCGGGACCCGCCTGACCGGGGACTCATAGTTGCGCGCCGATCTTGAAACCCTGGCTGGTGTCGCCGTGTTGGGCGTGGGAGAAGCCGTCGGCCCCGACGGTCACATCGGCTTCGCGAGCAGCCGTGCGTTCGCGTGTGGGTACCGGTATCCCGTCGAGGTCCAACACCGCTGAGGCGTCGGTGTACCAGCTGGGCACCACGGGGTTCGCCCACCAATCGCGGCGTTGGTTGTCGTGCACGTCCCAGCTGACCAACGGATTGTCGGGGTCACCGGTGTAGTAGTCCTGGGTGTAGATCTCCACGCGGTGCCCGTCGGGATCTCTCAGGTAGAGATAGAAGGCGTTCGACACACCGTGCCGGCCGGGACCCCGCTCGATCGCATCGGATCGGCGCAGGGCGCCGAGTTTGTCGCAGATGTCGAGGATGTTGTGCTTTTCATGGGTGGCGAACGCGATGTGGTGCATCCGTGGGCCCGTGCCTCCGGTGAGCGCGGTGTCGTGAACGGTGTCCTTGCGGGCGAACCATGCCGCGTAGATGACCCCATCTTGGTCGCGGATGTCCTCGGTCCGCCTG
>Ga0193716_1002020_pt1 | contig 11588 bp, 13 predicted proteins | sample U2c1metaG_FD_145901 | JGI IMG/M metagenome (GOLD analysis project Ga0193716, IMG submission 145901) | Soil microbial communities from a riparian zone of the East river system, Colorado, United States - U2c1 | ecosystem: Environmental > Terrestrial > Soil > Riparian zone | place: USA: East River...
GAACACATCGGTGAAGCGCACCATGGCTTTGTCGATATCGGCCAGCTTGGCCTGGCCGGAGCTGACGCCAAGCAGAACGGTGGACAGGTTGGCCATGATGCCGCGCAGCGACGGATCGGAGGCGAGGCCGCCCAGGAACGGTTGCGCCTTGATCAACTGCGCGGTGGTGTCCTGGACCTCCTTGAGCGAGAGGAACAGCAAGCCGTTCTGGTTGAAGAAGGCGCCATCGGGCCGGCGCACATGGCTGAACAAGGTCTTCTTGGCGACCAGCTTCTCCTCCAGGCGGGCGGCTGCGGATTCCGCCAGTTCCGGGGTGGCGCCGTCGATCACCACCAAGGTCAGGTTGTTCTGCTGCGGAAAGGCGGCGTCGTAATGGGCCTGGCGCATGCGCCAGCCGACCTTGGCGTCGATCAACTGTTCGCTGTCGGTGTTCATGGCGAAATTCTGCTGGGTGTACCAGGCGCCGCCCCCCGCCATCAGCAGGCTGGCGGCGATCACGGCCCAGGGCCAGCGGCAGCAAAAAGCGACAATGCGTTCGATGACCGTCATGGCCGGGTTAGAGCATTTTCCGTGCGTTGTTAAAAGGCGCTGGTTTGCGCCGGTCTTGGCGGCGGCGCAGGCTTAGCTTAAACAATGGGCACCGACATCAGGGGCCGCTATGAGCCATTCCGAACTGCTGCGTCTGCGAGACAGTATCGACAATATCGACGCGGCGCTCATCCATCTGCTAGCCGAGCGGTTCAAATGCACCCAGGCGGTCGGTGAATTCAAGGCGACTCACAACCTGCCGCCGGCCGATCCGGGGCGCGAGGCTGCCCAGATCGCGCGGCTGCGCAAACTGGCTTCCGATGCCAAGCTGGACCCTGACTTTGCCGAGAAGTTCCTGAACTTCATCGTCAAGGAAGTGATCCGCCATCACGAGGCTATTGCGAAAAGCAAGGCTTGAACTGAATCGTCGCGCCAAGCGCCTCGTTTTTATTAATTTACCCCATCCGTCGCAGCTCGGGTTTGCGTTCCGCAAACACCTCGCTGCGACACCTTCCCCTTCTTGTGCTTCGCACGAAGGGGGAAGGAAGCTGGCCGATGCTGAGGGTCGCGCCGCGGAATGCGGCGCTCGCGTTTAGAACGCGAGAGGCTTCGCATGTTTCACTTGCGGCAGCTTGGCGACGGCGTCCGCCACTTCCGCCGGCACCGCACCGTCCACTTCGATCAGGGCGATGGCGTCCTGGCCCGGCGCGCTGCGGCCAAGCGTGAAGTTGGCGATGTTGACCTTCGCGTCGCCCAGCATGGTGCCCAGCTTGCCGATGAAGCCCGGCTTGTCCTCGTTGACGATGTAGAGCATGTGCGGCGCGAACTCGGCGTCCAGGTTGATGTCCTTGATCTGGATCAGGCGCGGGCGGCCGTCGGAGAAGACGGTGCCGGCCAGGCGGCGGGTGGAATCGCCGCCCTTCGGATCGGTCATGTTCACCACCAGCTTGATATAGCCTTCATAGATTCCCTGCGCGTCGCGGCGAGTCTCGCTCACCTTGATACCGCGCTCCTTGGCGATCACCGGGGCGTTGACCATGTTGACCTCCGCCAGCATGGGCTTGAGGAGGCCCGCCAGCGCCGCCTGGGTCAGGGCGCGGGTGTTGAGCAAGCTGGGCGTGCCTTCATAGACGATCTCCACGCCGGTCAGGCTGGTGCCGGTAAGCTGGCCCGCGAAGGAGCCCAGCTTTTCCGCCAGCGAAATCCAGGGGCGCACTTTCTGCGCTTCCGAGGCCGAGATGGACGGCATGTTCAGCGCATTGGTGATGGCGCCGGTCAGCAGGTAATCGGAAATCTGCTCGGCCACCTGCAAGGCCACATTTTCCTGCGCCTCGGTGGTGGAGGCGCCCAGATGCGGCGTCGCCACGACCTTTTCATTGCCGAACAGGATGTTCTCCTTGGCCGGTTCGACTTCGAACACGTCCAGCGCCGCGCCGGCGACATGGCCGTTGTCGATGGCCGCCTTCAGCGCGTTTTCGTCGATCAGCCCGCCGCGCGCGCAATTGATGATGCGCACGCCCTTCTTGGTCTTGGCGATGGCGTCGGCCGATAGGATGTTCTTGGTCTCCGGCGTCATCGGCACATGCAGGGTGATGAAATCGGCCCGGGCCAGAAGGTCGTTCAGTTCCACCTTTTCGATGCCCAGGTCGTTGGCGCGTTCCTGCGACAGATAGGGATCATAGGCGATGACCCGCATCTTCAGGCCCTTGGCGCGGTCGGCGACGATGCTGCCGATATTGCCGGCGCCGATCAGGCCCAGCACCTTGCCGGTGATTTCCACGCCCATGAAGCGGTTCTTCTCCCACTTGCCGGCCTGGGTCGAGGCATTGGCGGCGGGCAGTTCGCGCGCCAGCGCCAGCATCAGCGAAATGGCGTGTTCGGCGGTGGTGATCGAATTGCCAAAGGGTGTGTTCATCACGATCACGCCGGCGGCGGTGGCGGCGGGAATGTCGACATTGTCCACGCCGATGCCGGCGCGGCCCACCACCTTGAGCTTCTTCGCCGCCTTCAGCACATCGGCGGTCAGCTTGGTGGCAGAGCGGATAGCGATGCCGTCATACTGATCGACGATCTTGATCAGCTCTTCCTTGGACAGGCCGGTCTTCACATCGGCATCGACGCCGCGTTCCTTGAAAATGGCGACGGCGGCGGGGGATAGTTTGTCGGCGATCAGGACCTTGGGCATGGGGCAGTTCCTTCGAAAGGATGGGGGGATCAGTTGAGGGTGGGGCCGGCCGCGCCGCGCTCGTAGAACGGGGCTGTCTGCAGCAGGGCGCCGGTCATGCCGGCGGGATTGTGGCGGTCGACGCGCTGGACATCGAACACCAGGCCGGGCGCGGCATTTTCCGCCGCTTCCTGCATCGCCATGATCAGCGAAGGCCAGTCGCCGGGGGTTGCGATTCCGACCAGGGGATGGGGCTCCTGGGCGCGATCGGCAAAGGTGACCTGGATCATCCAGGCCGCCGTGATGTCAGGATGGGTCCTGAACACGGCGATCAGCGCGTCGCGCAGGGCCACGGGGAAATCCGCCTCGCCGATGATAACGCGCGGCGTACCGTCCGGCATCGCGCCGTCCAGCAATATGGTGATTTCATCCGCCGTCAGCGCCTTGCCGTATTCGGAAGCCGGATTGAGGATGACCGGCGCGCCGCGCGTCAGGTCCAGCAGGGCGCGGCCATTGATGCGCAGGAACTTGCTCTCCTCTTTCACATATTCCTGCATGCGCGCCAGGGACGAGAAAACGGGAAGGAACTGGCTGCCATCCTTCTGTCCGGGCACCAGCTTGAACCGGCTGCCGGCCGAGGGGGTGAATTCCTCCTGCGCGTTTTCCTGGCCTTCCACGCTGCCCAGCACCAGCAGATCGGTTTGCAGCAGCAGGCGATAGAAGTCCGGCGCCGAGGCCGGATTCCTGACCGCCTTGGCCAACGCGCGTTCCAGTTCGTTTTCAGCAATGAATGGCATGCGAACTCCCGCTATGGGTCAGCCCTTGACCTGTTCCCAGGCCCAGTCCAGCCAGGGGGTGAGGGCTTGGATGTCGGCCGTGTCCACGGTGGCGCCGCACCAGATGCGCAGGCCCGGCGGCGCGGCGCGGTATCCGGCGATGTCCAGCGCCACGCCTTCCTTGTCGAGCAGGCTGCACATCTTCTTGATGATGTCCTGCTTGGCGTCATCGGCCAAAGCGGTGAAGGCCGGATCGGTGACGGCGACGCAGACGCTGGTGTTGGAGCGGATGACGGCATCCTCGGCCAGGAATCCGGCCCAGTTCGATGTCGCGACCCATTTTTCCAACGCATGCAGATTGTCGTTGGAGCGCTGGATCAGGCCCTTCAGCCCGCCGAGGCTTTCGGCCCAGCCCAGCGCGTCGAGATAATCTTCCACCGCCACCATGGAGGGTGTGTTGATGGTCTCGCCTTCGAAGATGCCTTCCACGATCTTGCCGCCCTTGGTCATGCGGAAGATTTTCGGCAGCGGCCAGGGCGGCGTGTAGCTTTCCAGCCGCGCGACGGCGCGCGGGCTGAGGATCAGGATGCCGTGCGCGGCTTCGCCGCCCAGCACCTTCTGCCAGCTGAAGGTGGTCACATCCAGCTTGTCCCAGGGCAGGTCCATGGCAAAGGCCGCGCTGGTGGCGTCGCAGATGGTCAGGCCGGTGCGGTCCGCGGGGATCCAGTCGCCATTCGGCACTTTCACGCCGCTGGTGGTGCCGTTCCACACGAACACCGCGTCATGGCTGGGATCATATTGCTTCAGATCGGGAATGGCGCCGTAGGCGGCCTTGAAGGTGCGCGCGTCTTTCAGCTTGAGCTGCTTGACCGTGTCGGTGACCCAGTCTTCGGAAAAGGATTCCCAGGCGAACAGGTCCACGGGGCGAGGCCCCAGCAACGACCACAGCGCCATCTCGACGGCGCCGGTGTCGGAGGCCGGCACGATGCCCAGCCGGTAATCGGCAGGCACGCCCAAGAGCTTCTTGGTGCGCTCAATCGCGTCCTTCAGCTTGGCTTTGCCGGGTTTGGAGCGGTGGGAGCGTCCCACCAGCGCGCCCTTGAGGGCTTCGGGGGTCCAGCCGGGGCGCTTGGCGCAGGGACCGGAGGAAAAAAAAGGCCGTGCGGGACGCACAGCCGGCTTACCAATTTGATTGGCAACTTCAGTCATCGCGGTTCATTCCTTCCAGAATGATAGCACCTCGTTGGGGAGGTGTGGCCCGCCGCCGATATAGGCGCGGGGGCCTTCGGCGTCAACGCAAAGATTCAAACAAAAGCATCAGGGAACACAGCACCTTGTTGATGCGTTTCACAAAAGATCAAAAATGTCAGGAAATCCCATGGCTTCCGCTGCTGCCCCCGCCCTCAACCTGCCCCTGGACAAGGTCGCATTCATCATCGTGAAGGCGCGCGAATATGACGTGAAGGAGAGCGACAGCGATCCGGACGAAGGTTCCAATCCCATTGACGATGGCCAGACCGATGTTCTGACCGACACACAGGAAGATCCGGTGCGCGAGGAATTGCTGGGCGCGATTCGGGGGTTGAATGACGATGACCGCATAAAGCTGGTGGCGCTGGCCTGGCTGGGCCGCGGTACCTATGACATCGAGGAATGGAAAGAGGCCGTCGATACGGCGAAAACCGAACATCCGCGCCGCGCGGCGGAATATCTGCTCAATCTGCCGCTGCTGGGCGATTACCTGGAAGACGGCCTCGCCATGTTCGATGAGGGCATTGTCGATGATTCCGACAAGACCGAAGGTGTGGACGCAGAGAATGAGCCGCTGGGGAATACGCCCGACAAGCCGGCCCGCCAGTAATCAGCGCGGGCCTTTCGGTCCCTGAGTGCGTTGCTCGTCGCTCATGGACTCAAGTGTCCACATCGCTCCTCGCGCCTGCTCAGGAACCAAAATTCCTCGCGCTGACGTCAGACTTCGATTTCACCCGTCAGATACAGTGCGCAATCGCCCTGGATGATGGTGCGCGCGCCGTCGTCGGTGCAGAGAAGATCGCCGCCGCGCGCCGAAGCCTGGCGCGCCTTCAACACTTTCTTGCCCAGCCGTTTCGCCCAGAAGGGCGTCAGGGCGCAATGCGCCGAGCCGGTCACCGGGTCTTCCGGCACGCCATAATAGGGCGCGAAGAAGCGCGAGACCATGTCATAGGGCGCCCCGCCGCCGGCCGCCGTCGCCAGCAGCGATCCGGCGCCGACCTGCATCGCCACTTCCTGGAGATCGGCGGCGGGATTCAGCGCCTTGATCTGCTCGGGCGTGTCCCACACCGCGATCAGCGCCTTGGCGCCGGCGCCACCTTTGGCGCTGATATGCAGTTCCTTGGGCGCGGGCGCGTTCAGGCTGCGGCCCAGCCTTTGCGCAAAACCAGCCGGCGGGGTGAAGGGTTCGGAATCGGCTGAGGGCAGCGACATCACATTGCCCGCGTCGCCGCGTGTCACTTTCAGTTCGCCCGAGCGGGTGGCGAAGCGCACCTCGTTCAGCGCTGTGTCGATCTTGTTGAACAGGATCCAGGCGCTGGCCAGGGTCGCATGGCCGCACAAGTCCACCTCGAGGCTTGGTGCGAACCAGCGCAGGTCATAGGCGCCCGCACCGGTTTTCACGAAAAAGGCAGTCTCGGCGACATTGTTCTCGGCGGCGATGGCCTGCATCAGGCCTGCGTCCAGCCAGCGTTCCAGCGGCACGATGGCCGCGGGATTGCCTTCCAGCGGTTTGCTGGCGAAAGCATCGACCTGCCAGATTTTCAGCGTCATGACCGTCCCCCGAATGAAGGGAAAGCCTAGCGCGCCCACCGGTATGCGGAAGCGCTATCCCTGCATGCTTGCTATGCTGGGGCCGGAAGCGCCCCGGGGTTCATCGCCGCCTTCATGCCGCGCTGGAGCTTTTCAAACGCCCGCACTTCGATCTGGCGCACCCGTTCGCGGCTGACGCCGTATTTCTGCGACAGCTCTTCCAGGGTGGCCGGCTCGTCCTGCAGCCGGCGGGCCTGGATGATGTCGCGCTCGCGATCGGTGAGGTCCTTCATGGCGCCGGTCAGCAGATTGTGGCGATTGCCCAGCTCCTCGCGTTCGGCCAGGCGGGTTTCCTGGTCGGCGGTGTCGTCGGCCAGCCAGTCCTGCCATTCGCTTTCCGATTCCGAACGCAGTGGTGCATTCAGCGAGGCGTCGCCGCCCGACAGGCGGCGGTTCATCTCGGTCAGTTCGGTGGCGGTGACGCCCAGCTGGTCGGACAAGGTGGCGACATGCTCAGGCGTGAGATCGCCCTCCTCGATGGCGCCGATATTGTTCTTGGCCTTGCGCAGGTTGAAGAACAGCTTCTTCTGGGCCGCCGTGGTGCCCATCTTCACCATGCTCCATGACCGAAGCACATATTCCTGGATCGAGGCGCGGATCCACCACATGGCATAGGTCGCCAGGCGAAAGCCGCGATCGGGATCGAAGCGCTTGACCGCCTGCATCAGCCCGACATTGCCTTCGGAGACGATTTCGGAAACCGGCAGGCCATAGCCGCGATAGCCCATGGCGATCTTGGCGACCAGGCGCAGATGGCTGGTGACCAGGCGGCGCGCGGCCTCCGGGTCTTCATGCTCCTTCCAGCGCTTGGCGAACATGTATTCGTCTTCCGGCGTCAGCAGCGGAAATTTGCGGATCTCGGTGAGATACCGCGACAGGCCGGCTTCGCCCGACAGGGCGGGAAGTCCACGACTACTCATTAGTCCCCCTTCGTGCCGAGGCCGAAGTTCAGATGCCAAAACATGACAACGCCTGAACGTCCCCAGCGGGTAAGGAAATAAGCTTGGTTAGAGCTTATTCAATCCCCTCAGGGCTTGAACAAGTGTCGCAAAATCCGCAGGCCAGGGGGCTTCGAAACGCAGGGTCTTGTGCAGGCTAGGATGCTGAAATCCCAGCACAAAAGCGTGAAGTGCCTGGCGGGGGAAATCGGCGGCCACTGTAAACGCAACTGTCTCGGCGTCGGTCTTGCCGCGGGGCGGGGTGCGGCTGCGGCCATATTGGGGGTCGCCGATCAGGGGGTGGCCGAGATGGGTGAGGTGGACGCGGATCTGGTGGGTGCGCCCAGTTTCCAGCCGGCATTCGATCAGGGAGGCGAAGGGCCGTTCCAGCGGGCCGAACTTCTCCAGCACCTGATAGCGCGTCGCCGCCTTCTTGCCGCCGGCGCGCAGCACGCTCATGCGCTTGCGATCGAACGGGCTGCGGCCGATCTGGCTTTCAATCCGGCCCGTGGAGTCGCGCGGCGCGCCCCACACCACGGCGTTATAGGCGCGCTCGATGGTATGGTTGGCGAACTGCTTGGCCAGCGACGCCATGGCGCGCTCGGTCTTGGCCGCCACCAAAAGGCCTGAGGTGTCCTTGTCCAGCCGGTGCACAATGCCGGGGCGCGCCTCGCCGCCGATGGAAAGCATGCCGGTGCCGCAATGGGCGATCAGGGCGTTGACCAGGGTGCCGTCGGGATTGCCGGCGGCGGGATGCACCACCAGCCCGGCCGGCTTGTTGATGACGATCAGCTCCTTGTCTTCGTAGATCACTTCCAGCGGGATGTCCTGGCCCTGCGGGATGGCGGGCGCGGTGGGCGGCACGGTGACGGTGAAGCTGTCGCCCGGTTTGACCCGATGGTTGGCGTCTTTTACCGTGCGTGGGCCCAGTGCTACCGCACCGCTTTCCAGCAATTGCTGGAGGCGCGAGCGGGAAAAATCGGGCAAGGTGGCCGCCAGGAAACGGTCCAAGCGCCAGCCGGCATGGTTCTCGCCGGCAAGCGCGGTGTGCCGATCTTCCAGGGAGTGTTCTGTGTCCGACATGCCGCCATCTTCAAGTCATCCGGGTCCGGAAAACCAAACCCCCGCCTACAAGGCGGCAAAGCTCGCCGTTATTATTCTGTCCGTCCTCATTATCCTAGCGGTGATTGCTCTGGTGGTGGGCGGCATCACCCATCTGGGCAAGAAAGCCCCGGCCCACGGGGCGACCGCCGCCTTCCAGCTGCTGCCGGGGGCGCACATCGTCGAGATGCAAAGCCAGCCGGGGCGGCTGATCCTCCGGGTGCAAGGTGCGCGGGGCGAGGAGATTGACCTCTTGGATACCCAGGATGGCCATCTGGTGGGCCAGGTCAAAACCACTTTGGCCGATGACAAGCCGCGTTGAACTGTGCGCCGCGCTGGCGGACAGGATTCGCGCCGAGGCGCGCGTCGCCAGCCCTGCCGAATGCTGCGGTCTGCTGGAAGGGCTGCGCGAGGCGGGCGGCTTTCGCGTTTGCGCGCTGCATCCCGCACGTAACCTCAGTCTTGATATGGACCGGTTCGAAATGGACCCGCGCGACCAGTTCGCGGCGCAACGCGCCGCGCGGGAAAGCGGCCGCGCCATCATCGGCTGTTATCATTCCCATCCGCACGGAGCGGCGCAGCCCTCCGCCGCGGATTTGTCCGGTGCGGACGAAGAGGAGTTTCTCTGGCTGATCGCGGGCGCGGCGGAGTTGCGCGCTTTCGTCTATTTGCGCGGCGCGTTCGTCGGCGCCGACTGGGTGACGTCGTCGGAATAGGTCTGGAACTCGCCGCGCTTGAACAGCACTTCCTTGGTGCTCACCACATCCACGACATGGCCGGTCTGATCGGCGATCTCGACGGTACGGCTGTCCAGTTCGCCGCCATGCAGCAGCTTCTCGCCCAGGATTTCGCGAATGGTGGCGATGGCTTCGCGCCGCGCCGCCTCGGCATGGGGTAGCTCCTGGCCTTCCTCATCCCGGTTGAGGGTGCTGCCTTCTCGGACGTGGAAGTAATAGCGGGGCATGGCTTTGCTTTTGTTGCGATATTCTTCTTGCTAACACACCAGTTCGCCCGCCGTTCCGGTCCCGAAAATCGGAAAAAAGGTTTGCGGACGGGAACTTGCGGCTTGCGCCCCCGGCCCGCTATAAGCGCCATCCCGCTCGCCCCCATCGTCTAGCGGTCAGGACGCGGCCCTCTCAAGGCTGAAACACGAGTTCGATTCTCGTTGGGGGCACCAGGGCTCAAGCTCGCGGACGCGCTGGTCTTGCTTCCCTCCCGGACCTGGGAAAGCATCCCGCAAAACAACGGGGTAATGCATGGACCGGCGAACGGCGATTGGGCTTGGGTTGCTGGGCACGCTGGTTTCCGGCGCGGCACAGGCTCAGACCGAAGCTGGGTATCTGCCCGGCGATTCGAAGGAATTCGTCGCGCTATGGCCGGGCGTGCCGCCGGGCGGCGAAGGGATCAGGCTGGATCTGAAAATTACCGATGGCGTGCTGTCGGACGGATTTCATTTCCATGCCGTCAGCCAGATTCAGACCCCAGGCTTTTCTGTCTATCGTCCCGTGCGGCCCAACGGGCTGGGCCTCATGGTCATTCCAGGCGGCGGGTATGCCACGGAAGGCCTGGATCGCGGCGGTCGCGAAATCGCGCAATATTTCGCTGCCCTGGGCATCACCTGTTTTGTATTGCGCTACCGCTTGCCGAACGAGGGTTGGAAAAATCGCGAGACCGTCGCCCTGCAGGATGCGCAGCGCGCGATGCGGTTGATCCGCGCCGGCGCCTATGGTGTGCGAAGCCTGGCTGTCATGGGATTTTCCGCCGGCGGCCATCTGTCTGCCGCGCTCGCCATATGGCACGCCATGAGCACGTATGCGCCGGTCAGTGCTGCCGACCGGCTGGATGCAAAGCCGGACATCGCCGCGCATCTGTATCCTGTCGTCACCATGGGGACCGGCGCGCATCAGGGCTCGCGCGACATGCTCCTGGGCGAAAATCCATCGCCGCAAGCCGTCGCCAGATACTCCCTGGAAAAGCAGGTGATGCCGGATGCGGCGCCATCCTTCATTTGCCTGGCCGCCGATGATGAGGTGGTGCCGGCCGTGCCCAATGGCATCGCATTATTTGCCGCCCTGCAGGCCGCCAAAGTCGCTTCCGAACTGCATGTATTTGAGGCAGGTGGGCATGCTTTCAGCGTGCGCGGGACACCGGGCAAACCCAACGCCTCCTGGCCGAGCCTGTTTCTGGCCTGGGCCGCATCGCACAACTTCAAGGCCTGACAGGATTTCAGTGCGGCAGATGCCGCAAAAAGGCGCGCATTTCATCCGCCGCGAATGGCGTTTGTCATGATTGCGGCATATTCTGACGCCGTCCCATTACGCGGACAGTGAGTTTCAGCATTTTTCATCGGATGGGACCGAGAGGGCTCTCGGCCTCACATTATGGGAGGCACATCATGTCGCGCATTTCGCATAAAACCGTTTTCGTTTCCGTCCTTTCGCTCGCGGTCCTGGGCGGTGCGGCCATAGCCCAGCAGAACAAGGCCACGGTGAAAGTCCCTGATGGCTTGGCCTTGTCCGAATTCAAGGGCTACGAAAAGTGGCAGGTGATCGCCGCCAGCCAGGGCGGAGAGATCATCGATGTGATCGTGGGCAATCCCGAGATGATTGCCGCCTATGCGTCCGGTCTGCCCGCCGAGAGCAAGAAATTTCCCGACGGCGTGAAAATGGTCAAGATTCACTGGAACAGCAGAAAAAGCCCGGACGGCTTTCCCGCACTGGTGCCCGACACCTTGCACGACCTCGATACCATGGTGAAGGACAGCAAGCGGTTCGCGGCCACCGGCGGATGGGGCTACGGGCAGTTCAATTATGATGCCGCGTCCGACGCCTTCACGCCGCTGGGCAAGGGCTCGGGCTGCGGCTTCGCATGCCATACCAAGGTCGCGGCGAAGGACTATGTCTTCACCCTGTTCCCGAAGCGGTGAACCAGGAGTCGGCTAGTCGCCGTCACCGCATCCCGTGCATCCAGCGCCGCATCAATGGCGTCAGCGCCAGGAACATCAGCGCCAGCGCCAGCGCCGACAAGCCGACGACAGTGAAGAAATTCTGGTAATGCGCCAACATCTGCGCCGGCGATGAGGCCTTGTGCAGGCTCTCGTCCAGCGACGACAGTTTGGCGATCTGGGCGGCGGCCCAGCTGCCGATGGCGACCGCCAGCATCCATAGCCCGACCATGAAGCCGACGATGCGGTCCGCCGTCAGCCGCGTCACGGTCGAAAGTCCGATGGGCTGCAGGATC
>Ga0193716_1002021_pt1 | contig 11586 bp, 6 predicted proteins | sample U2c1metaG_FD_145901 | JGI IMG/M metagenome (GOLD analysis project Ga0193716, IMG submission 145901) | Soil microbial communities from a riparian zone of the East river system, Colorado, United States - U2c1 | ecosystem: Environmental > Terrestrial > Soil > Riparian zone | place: USA: East River...
TTGGAGCCGCGACATGTATTTGACGGGGGGCAAATGGAGCCCCTCCTGATAGATTTCTCGCGCGTTACCCGACCCGCTGCCGGGGACGGTGCCGCCGATATCGCTTTTGTGCGCCATGTTGGCGGCGAAACCGACCCATTCTTTTTTGTAGAAAATCGGTGTGAACACACCCATGTCGGGCGCGTGGGGGCTGCCGCCCAGATACGGGTGATTGGTGATAAACGCGTCGCCTTGGTGGATCTCGTTCGGCGGATAGGTTTTTAGGATCGCCGCGGCGGACGCGGGAAACGCGCCCATGTGGAGCGGCAAGACGACGTGCTGGGCGACGACATCACCGTGGCAATTCAAGATCGCGCAGCTGGCGTCCTGCGACTCACGAATGATGGTTGAGTAGCCCGTGCGAAACAGCGAATTCTGCATCTCCTGGACGATGCCGGCCAGCCGTGCCTGGATGACTTGAAGGGTGATGGGATCGACGGACATGGGTTAGGCAATAGGCATCAGGCAAGAGGCAATAGTAAGAATAGGAGGGGAGGCATGTCTCGTTTTCTTCTGTTGCCTATTGCCTGTTGCCTGTTGCCTCTGAGCGCAGCCCGCGCGTCTGTGCTTCGTCCACAGCGAAGTCGTCGCCATCGTTGGCGATGACGACGTGGTAGAGGTCCCGCGCGCGCGGCACGGTGACGTAGCCGTTGCGCACGTCGTTCAAGACGCGGACGGGGTCGCGCTCGACTGGGTTGCCGAGACCGCCGCCGCCGGGAGTTTCCAACCTGAATGCTTCGCCGGGATGGAGTACGTGATCCGAGTAGCGCGAGGGGATCACCCGTTCCTCGGGGTTTAGCACGCAATGGCCGGTCTTGCCGTCGCTGCCGCCATCAATGCCTTTGGGCGCGACCGTGTGTTTGGTCGAGCGCAACGAAAAACGCGCGTCGTTGTCGAGGACTTCATATTCGCGGACGAAACCCAGGCCGCCGCGAAATGTACCGGGTCCGCCGGAGTCGGGAATCAACTCGAAGCGGCGCACACGGGTGGAAAATTCCGACTCGATGATCTCGATCGGCGCGATCTTGGCGTTGGACTGATTGACGTTGGTGCCGGACACGCCGTCTTTGCCGCTGCGGCCGCCGGAGCCACCGCCGAAGATTTCATACTGTACGTAGCCCTTGCCGGTTTTGTTGCTGCGCCCGCCGATGATGATCGAGCGGCTGCTGCAGCCGTCGCCGACTTTTTTATGCGGCGTGATCTGGCTCGAGGCTTCGAGCAGCGACTCCACCAGCGCGTGCACCGTCGGGTTGTAGGTGTTTACCGGCGCGGGGAAGATGGGGTTGACGACACTGCCGTCGCGCACTTTGATCTCGATGCACCTCGCCAAGCCGTAATTGATCGCTAAAGCTGGATCCACCAGGCAGGTGAGCAGATAGCAGCACGCTGCGCGGACGATGGTCGGCCGAATATTCGCCGGGCCTTTGGTTTGATCCGCCGAGCCGGTGAAGTCGAAAAGCAGACGATCGCCTTTCTTGGTAATCTTCACATGGAGGCGCACAGGCTTGTCGAGATCGATACCGTCGCTGTCGACGAAACGCTCGCCTTCGCCTTCGCCGTCCGGCCACGAAGCGATCTCAGTGCGCACCTTGGCTTCCGTCAGGGCGAAGAGCTGTTCGAAGGATTCGAGTATGGTCTCCTTGCCGTAGCGTGCCATCATTTCCTGGAAGCGCCGTTCGCCGAGGCGCGCGGCGCCGACCTGGCCGCGCAGATCGCCGACGACCAACTCGGGCGTGCGACTGTTACAGCCGAGCACCGCTTCGATGTCCTTACTGGTCTGATAGGCGTGCACGTATTTGATCGGCGGCACGTGCAGGCCTTCCTGATAAATTTCTCGTGCCTGACTCCAGCAGCTACCCGGCACGGGTCCGCCGATGTCGCTCTTGTGCGCTAAATTGGCGGCGAAGCCGACCCATTCGCCTTGGAAAAAAATCGGCGAGAGCACCGCCATGTCCGGTGCGTGGGGGCTGCCGCCTAAATACGGATGATTGGTAATAAACGCGTCGCCTTCATGAACCTCATCGACGCTGTGACTTTTGAGAATACCGGCGGCGCAAGCCGGAAACGCGCCCATGTGCAGCGGCAGGACGACATGCTGGGCGACCACTTCTCCTTGACGATTCAAGATCGCGCAGCTGGCGTCCTGCGACTCGCGAATGATCGTCGAGTAGCCGGTGCGGAAGAGCGAATTCTGCATCTCCTGGACGATGCCGGCGAGGCGCGCCTGAATGACTTGTAAGGTGACGGGATCGACTGTCATAAAGTAGGCAACAGGCAATAGGCAACAGGCAATAGGCGCGGATCGAAATGCCATTTTTTACTAGTGCCTATTGCCTGTTGTCTCATGCCTTCTCCTTAATGATAATATTCCGATATTCGTCCACCGTTGCTTCCTGCTCCGGGTGGATCACGGTGGTCGTGTCCAGTTGCTCGACGATCGCGGGGCCGGTGATTTTGTGTCCTGGTTCGAAAAGACCGCGATTGTAAACCTGTGCCATTAACGTGCCGTGCTCTTTGCCGAAGAAGACTTTGCGCTCGCCGGTTTTTGCCGCCTCGACTTTGCGGCCGGTGACTTTGCCGGGTGACAGTTTTGCTTGGGGGACCAGGCCGAGGGAAATCAATCGCAGACTGACCAGCTCGACCGGTTCGGTTTCGGCTTTGTGCCCGGAGTTTTGTTCGTGCAGCGTGTCAAAGCGCTGGCGCATGATTTTCAAATCTTCTTTTTTGAGCGGCGGCATTATGCAGGGAACCGTCAGTTCGTAGCCCTGGCCGGCGTAGCGCAGATCCAGATAGGGCTCGATCTTGATCTCCTTGTCGGTGAAGCCCTCGTTTTGCAGTTCTTTCTTGGCCTGGTCGATCAGTTGCTGGAACAGTTGATTGATCTCGGCAAGATCGAGGTCATCGAAGCTGACGAGTTTCGAACGCACGTAGTCATGCTTCACATCCGACATTAACAGACCTAGCGCCGAATGCACTCCCGGCGTGAGCGGAATCAAAACCGAGGGAATGCCCAAGTCGAGGGCCATCTGGCCGGCGTGCATGGGCCCGCCGCCGCCGAAAGCGACCAGCGTGAAGTCGCGGATATCGTAGCCTCTTGCCGAGGAAACTGCTTTGATCGCTTCCTCCATTTTGACATTGATAATTTTGAGGATGCCGTCGGCAGCCTCGAACAAGTCGAGCTTGAGCGGTGCGGCGATCTTTTCCTGGAGCACTTTTTCCGCCTTAGCCTTGTTGAGCTTCATTCTGCCGCCGAGGAAGTGATCCGGGTCCAAAACTCCGGTAACGATATTGGCGTCGGTGATCGTGGTGTTCTCACCGCCGCGGTCGTAAGAGACCGGGCCCGGGTCGGCGCCGGCGCTGTCAGGGCCGACCTGCAAACCTCCCACCGTATCGATGCGCGCGATCGTGCCGCCGCCCGCGCTGACGGTATGGATGTCGAGCATCGGCAGCGCGATCGGCCGCAAATTTATTTTTCCTTGGGTGGTAATCACCGGATTGCCTTGATGGATCAGCGCGACGTCGCAGCTGGTGCCACCCATATCGAAAGTGATGATGTTGTTGATCCCGACCCGCTCGCAAGTGCCCATGGACGCAATGACGCCGCCGGCTGGACCGGAGAGGACGGTCGCCACCGGCTTCTCGGCCGACCCTTTGAACGTCGATACACCGCCGTTGGATTGCATGATGTAAAGCTTGGGTGTCGTAACACCCATCTCGCGCATGCGGTTTTCCAAACGGTCCAAGTAACTCGCCATCACCGGCTGGATATAGGCGTTGATGACCGTGGTGCTCAACCGATAGAACTCGCGAATCTGCGGCAGGACTTCATAGGATAGCGAGACCCGCGCTTCGGGGAACTCTTCGGCGAACAATTGCTTGACCTTGAGCTCGTGATCGGGATTGAGAAAAGAAAACAGAAAACAGACGGCGACGGATTTGACATCCTTCTTCTTCAATCGCCGCACCGCTTCACGCGCCGCTTCGACGTCAATCGGTTTGAGCGCGTGGCCGCGGAAATCGACGCGCTCGGGAATCTCTTCGGTGAGCCGAGGCGGCGCCAGCAAGCGAGGTTTCTCGAAGAATAAATCATAGGTCGCCGGCCCGTAGCCACGGGTCTGTTCCATGACTTCGTAGATACCGCGAAAACCTTGAGTCACCAGCAAACCCGTATGCGCGCCTTTTTCCTCAAGCAAGGTGTTCGTACCGACGGTTGTTCCATGGCAGAAGAACGAAATGTCGCCGGCGGCAACACCCTGATCGATCAACTCCTTGACACCGTTCAGCACGGCCTGAAAGGGTTCCTTGGGCGTCGAAGGTACTTTAGTGATGGCAAATTCCCCGGAATCTTCGTTGAAAAACACAAAGTCAGAGAACGTTCCGCCGGTGTCTACGGTAACTCGATACTTGGGCATAGTTTTTTTGTCTATCACTAACTTTCTGCCGCTTCAAATCTGCTTTCAGCTGAAAATCGTAGCGATGTCGCGATAATGCGATGTAAATGAACGCATGGTTTACTTATAGATTGGTTTTGAGTCGTTCTTCTGGTTAGACTTTCCTTCTCCCCTACGTTAATCATTTTCTGATGCGCGATGGTTTAACCTCCCGGCTATTCAATCAAGTCGACCGACTTTCCCAGGAACGGGGCCGGCGTTATTTTTTGCGCGGCGCCGTGAACTACGTGGAAGGCGATGCGTGGTCTTTGCACGCCGGCGTTCAGGGGACGTACTTATACGACGTTCAAGTCTCCGCGGACAAACATATCATCAAGGTCTCGTGCACCTGCCCGTTCTTCGAGAGAGAGCTTGATCCATGCAAACATATTTGGGCCGCCCTCTTGGCGGGGGAGCAAAGCGGTTTTTTGGCGGAGCTCGAAAAAATCGCGGCGCCGCACGTGCGCGGCGTGCCTGTCGAGCGCAGCCGGGAAACTGGCTCGGGAAGCCGGCGGCGACCGAAAAGTCCGCTCAGCCTAAATTGGAAACAGCAGTTGGCGACTTTGCGCACCCAGTTGGAATCAGCGGCTGAGCGCGCCGACTCCGGCACGAAAGCCGATCGGCAATTGTTTTATTTTCTCGACGCCGTGGAAACCGTCCCGCACGGTGGCATTACCGTTCGACTCGGCTTGCGCGAACGCAAGGCGGATCGAAGCTGGGGCAAAATCAAAATCAAAAGATTAACTGCGCAAGATATTGTACGGCTGAGCGACGCCGATGACCGGCGGATTCTTGCCACTTTGCTGGGTGCCCAGGACGGAGTGGACCGCGGCTTTTCGAGCTATGCCTATGGCACCGCCGGGAATGAGTTCCATCTCACCCTAGCACTTTGGGATAGCGTCTTGCCGGTTATGTGTTCCACCGGCAGGTGCGTTTTAGCCCAGTCGGTGGTTGACGACGAGCTTGCCGCATTGACGTGGGATAGCGATGACTCATGGGATCTGTGGCTGCGCATTGCACTCGCCGAGGGGAAAAAATTTTATCGCGCAACCGGACATTTGCGCCGCAAGGGAGCGGAGATCGCGCTGTCAGAACCGGAGCTGCTGGTCCCCGGCGGATTGGTATTTCACCGCGGACGGGTGGCGCGCTTGAACGATTTCGGCGCATTTCCGTGGGTTTCACTATTGCGCGCGCGGGAAGTTTTGATCTTTGCCAAGAAGGAAGCCGATGAGTTTTTAGATCAGCTTATGGCTTTGCCGCACCAACCGAAACTGGAACTTCCCGAGGAGCTTAAGTTCGATGTGATTTCGGCGCCACCGCAACCCAGTTTGGCGATCAAAGCCGGAAAGAGCGATCCGTGGGGCCGCGATTTCGTCGCCGGCGAATTGGCTTTCGATTACGACGGCAACGCGGTGTCGGGCAATGTAACGCGTTCCAGCGTTTTTCAGGCCGATCGCCGGCGTTTGATCCAGCGGGATATGGAAACCGAAAAGACCGCTAAATCTCGGCTCGGCCAGCTTGGTTTTCGCGACGGGATCGGGCGGCGCGACGGCTTGATGGAATTGGCCGCTGAGCGAGTTCCGCATGTCGTGCGCACGCTGACCCAGGAAGGCTGGCGCGTCGAAGCCGACGGTAAACTCTATCGGCGCGCCGGCGCGGTGCGCATGGAAATCCACTCGGGCGTCGATTGGTTCGATCTCGACGGCGGCGCCGAGTTTGGCGCGGCCGGTGTATCGTTGCCGAAGTTGCTGCGGGCGATTAAACACGGCGAGCGAACGGTGCGCTTGGACGACGGCTCCGTCGGCATCATCCCCGAAGAATGGCTCGCCAAGTATCAGCTTCTCGCCAGCCTCGGCAACGTCAACGGCGACCATCTGCGCTTCACCCGGCCGCAAGCCGGCTTGCTCGATGTTTTGCTCGACAATGAGCCCGCGATTAGCGTCGATGCAACTTTCGCACGGGTGCGCCAAGAGCTGCGCGAGTTTTCCGGCGTCCGCGCCGCTGAACCGGACCAGCAATTCGGCGGCGAGTTGCGCGGCTACCAACGCGAGGGCCTCGGGTGGCTTGAGTTCCTCAATCGTTTTGGCCTGGGGGGCTGTCTTGCCGACGACATGGGGCTGGGCAAGACGATTCAAGTACTGGCGCTGTTGGATTTGCGCCGAGCCGAACGGCCGCCTGAACAAGGGCAAATGCGCTTGCCATCGCTTGTGGTCGTGCCGCGCTCGTTGGTCTTTCATTGGCGTGAAGAAGCGGCGCGTTTCGCGCCGCAGCTTACCATTCTGGAACACAGCGGAGTGGCGCGCCGTAAGCCCGGCGATCATTTTAATGACTACGATCTGGTGATCACGACCTACGGAACGCTCACGCGCGACGCGCTGCATTTCAAGAATGTTCATTTCGATTACTGTATCCTCGATGAAGCCCAGGCGATAAAAAATGCCGGCACATTGTCGGCCAAGGCGGCGCGCTTGCTGAAGGCCGATCGCCGATTGGCGCTCAGCGGCACGCCCGTAGAAAACCATCTGGGCGAGCTCTGGAGCTTGTTCGAATTTCTCAATCCCGGCATGCTCGGCGGCGCGTCGGTTTTCGGCGGGGTGGGGCGTAATCCCGACGTAGCCACGCGGACAATCTTGGCGCGCGCCTTGCGGCCGTTCATTCTGCGCCGCACCAAAGGTGAGGTGGCCAAAGAGTTGCCGGCAAAAACCGAGCAGACGATTTATTGCGATCTCGAAGGCGATGAACGCAAGCTTTATGATGAATTGCGCGATTATTATCGAGCCCGTTTATTGAAAGGCGTCGAACGCGATGGCCTGCAGAAGGTGAATATTCAAGTCCTCGAAGCCCTGCTGCGTTTGCGCCAGGCGGCGTGCCATCCGGGGCTGATCGATAAAAGCCGGATCAAGGAACCCAGCGCCAAGATCGACGCGCTGCTGGCACAACTGGACCAGGTGCTCGAAGAAGATCACAAGGCACTGGTCTTTTCGCAATTCACCAGCCTGTTGGCAATCCTGCGCGATCGGCTCGACATAGCTAAAATTCCCTACGCTTATCTCGACGGCCGCACCCGCGACCGCCAAGCGCGAGTCGAACAATTTCAAACCGACCCGAACATCAAACTCTTTCTCATCAGCCTAAAGGCCGGAGGACTGGGATTGAACCTCCATGCGGCGGAGTACGTTTATCTGCTCGATCCTTGGTGGAATCCGGCGGTGGAGGCGCAGGCGATCGATCGCGCCCATCGCATCGGCCAGACTCGCCAGGTGTTTGCCTATCGGCTGATCGCCCGCGATACGGTGGAAGAAAAAGTGCTCGAATTGCAACGTTCCAAACGTGATCTCGCCGACGCCATCATCAACGCCGACAACAGCCTGTTGCACAATTTGACGCGTGAGGATTTGGAGCTGTTGCTGTCTTGATTCGTGCGCTTTCGTGAGTCGCGCATAACATTTTTGATATTACCATTAGTTGACAGGACAGCACGCATGCCGGTAAGCTCGGGTTACGTTTAACCTACCAAGGAGAAACTCGTATGGCGTATGACATCTTGATCAAAGGCGGACGGATTTACGATGGCAGCGGCTTGCCGTCTTATCTCGGCGACGTGGCGGTGCAAGATGGGCGCATCGTCGAGACCGGGCGAATCAGTGGTAGCGCCAAACGCACCGTCGATGCTGACGGGCTTGCCGTTTCTCCGGGTTTCATCGACTTTCACACTCATCTCGATGCCCAGCTGTTGTGGGACCCATTGGCGACTTCTTCTTGCTACCACGGCGTGACTACGGTCATCCCCGGCAACTGCGGGTTGTCGTTGGCGCCTTGTAAAGAACCGGATCGGGACACGATCTTGAAAAGTTTTGAGCGCGTGGAAGCCATCACGCTGCCGGCGTTAAGGGCTGGGGTGAAGTGGGGCTTCACTACATTCGGGCAATATCTCGATGCCCTGCGGGGAAATCTAGGTGTGAATGTTGCTTCGCTAGTTGGCCACTGTGCGCTGCGCCAATTCGTTATGGGCGAGGCTTCCATCGAACGGGCCGCGACGCCGGCGGAAATCCATCAGATGAAGGAAGTGCTCAAAGCCAGCGTGCGTGCGGGTGCCGCCGGCTTCTCGACCAATCAGAACCCCGTGCATATGTACGCTGACGGCACGCCGATTCAGAGCCGCTTCGCCACCGACGACGAGATTATTGAATTGGCCTGCGCGCTCGGCGAGATCAATCAAGGCGCAATCCAGATCTCGCGCGGCTCGCTCGGTGTGTCGGTGCCGATGCGCGAGAGCGTGCAGTTGTTCGACGAGATTTCGAGCCGGTCGGGCCGGCCGGTGATTTGGCAGAGCATTACCCATCGTTGGGACAAGCCCAATGAATGGCGCCAATTGTTAGACATGGCAAAAGAGTCCATCGACCGAGGCGTGCAGTCCTACCCGCTGTGCAACGCGAGGCTGTTCAACAACCGGCTGACCATGAAGAACGCCCAGGTGTTCGACGATCTGCCGACTTGGAAGACAATTCTCTTCCTGCCACTGGAGGCGCGCATCGCGGCGATCAAGGACCCTGAGACGCGCAAGAAGATGCGGTTTGAAGCCGTTGAAGAGAAAAAGTCGTCGCGCTTCTCGCGGCGCTGGGATCTCGTATATCTCATCAACGCCGTCAAACCGGAGAACAAATATTTGGAGAAGAAGAGCGTGGCGGAGATCGCCAAGATCCGTGGCCAGGACGTCATCGACGCTTTTCTCGATCTTTCCCTGGAAGAAGGATTGGACACCGAGTTCCAAACTTCCAGCACCAACGGCGACGAGAAAGCCGTAGCGGAAATCATCCGCAGCCCGTACGTGTTGGTCGGCCAATCCGATGCCGGCGCTCATCTGATCTACGACGCCGGTTTCGGCTATGCGACGCGGCTACTCGGTTACTGGGTGCGCGAGAAACAAATCATGACGGTGGAAGAAGCCGTGCGTAAACTGACTTTCATGGTCGCATCGATCTTCGGATTACCGGATCGTGGTTTGCTGCGCCGTGGCATGGCGGCTGATCTATGCGTTTTCGATCCAGCGACTGTCCGTGAGTGTGATGCCGAGATGGTGCAGGACTTGCCTGGTAATGAAAAGCGCTTCATTCAGAAAGCGATCGGTATCGAGATGACCATTGTCAACGGCGAAGTGCTCGTCGAGAAAGACGAACATACGGGCGCGCTGCCGGGCAGCGTCCTCGGCGGCGGCAACGGCCACGGGCTGCAAGCAGCGGCGTAGAAAATTTAGCCACAACTGCGGGGCGACCACTTGGCGCCCCCGCGACATACACGCTGGACGCCGCTACAATTCGGAAGATCGAAGACATGGCACGCCAGCGAGGGGTCTCAACGTCGCAGGCATTGAAAGAGGTGGTACAGTCGGCATCGGTCAACGACGGCAAGAAACCCAGCCGTGCGCCCAGAGCCCTGGATCGTTTGCAAGACTCGCTCAAGCTGACAACCGCCAAAGCGCGGTCATGGGCTCTTAAAGCGCGCGCTGAGCGTCGCGCATCATCGTCGCGACAACTTGCTCGTAAGCGATGATCCATCTCGACACCGGCTTCTTGATTCGCGCGCTGGTTCGCAATTCAACTGAAGACATAAAATTTCGCACTTGGTTGAGATCAAACACAGACGTAGGGATAAGTTCGATCGCTTGGGCCGAGTTTTTGTGTGGTCCAGTTGGCGAGAAAGACGTTAACCCCGCTCTAAGCGGGGGAATATGAAGAAAAGAATTAGCCGCAAAGAACGCAAAGAGCGCATAGCAGGAAGACTCGGATTTTGGAATTTTAGTCATCTGAACCCCTCATGAGCTTCGTGGTGAGTCGGATTTTCTCGAGGTGGCCATGAAAAACTTTTGTCGATGTGCGGTGCTCGCTTATTTATTTCTCGCGCTCGCACCTTTCGAAGTCGAGGCAAAGCTTCTCGCGGCTTACATATCGGACTCGCCCAGCTCCTCGGTGCCCGAGTGGATCGCGAAGGAAACAGGTCTGTTCAAGAAATACGGCCTCGACATCGACTTGGTCTTTATCGACGGCAGCACGCGCGGCATTCAGGCTCTTATGGCGGGCGATTTAAGCTTTACCGAAGCAGTGGGAACCTCAGCGATCAATGGCAAGATCGCCGGCGGTAATATCGCCATTGTCAATGGACTGGTAAACACATTGCCCTATTACATTGTCGGCAGCCCGGCGATCAAGTCGCCGGAAGACTTGAAGGGCAGAACCGCCGCCGTGCATATTCCCGGAACCGCCGCGGACTTCGCGCTGCGTCTGGCGTTGAAGCGAGTGGGGATCCCTTACAATCAGATCAAAGCGATTACGGTGGGGGGCGGACCGGCGCGCATCATGGCGCTGATCAACGGTCAAGTGGAATTCACCGTGGCCAGCGACGCGGAAAAGTTCCAGGGCGAGAAACAGGGCCAAAAAACCATTATCGACATGGCGGAATTCAAAGTCCCCTTTCAATTCACCTGCACCGTCACCACCGGCAAAATGATCCGCGAGCAACCGGACAACGTGCGGCGCATGGTCGAGGCGCTCGCGGCGGGCGTTCACTACTTCAAGACCAACAAAGAAGACACTCTGAGGATCATGGCCAAGTATACCCGAGGCCAGAACCGGGCGCTTCTAGAAGGAGCCTATGCGGCGTACTCCCAACTCCTCGTCGCGGACACCTATCCGACGCTGGAAGGGCTGCGGAACACTTTGGAGGTGCAGGCTTCCTGGGACGCCAAAGTGACCAAAGCCAAGGCGGAAGATTTTGTCGACCTGCGCTTTGTCGATCAACTGAAAAGCAGTGGCTTCATCGAGAAACTGTACGATCGACAATAGCGCGCGCCCCTCCGTCAATGAATACGCTAGGTAGGGAATCAGCAAACAACTCCCGGTCAACCGGTCCTTCAACAAGTCTGGGCACCCGCCGGTTGAACGGTTGGAACGATTTGAACGCCTGGAACAACTGGAACCGTTTGCGATAGTTATGCGCGTGGGTCAGGGAGGAAAATCATGGGTGCCACTGAGAAAATTGCCCGGTTTATCGTAGACACCGGCTACAACAACCTTCCTCGCGACGCCGTGGAGAAAGCCAAGCGCACGGCGCTGGATTGCAT
>Ga0193716_1002023_pt1 | contig 11585 bp, 9 predicted proteins | sample U2c1metaG_FD_145901 | JGI IMG/M metagenome (GOLD analysis project Ga0193716, IMG submission 145901) | Soil microbial communities from a riparian zone of the East river system, Colorado, United States - U2c1 | ecosystem: Environmental > Terrestrial > Soil > Riparian zone | place: USA: East River...
AGGCCGGCTTGTCCGGGTGCCGTTGGGCATGAAGGTAGGGGTGCACGCGTTTCCTCCGGGGACGTCTTTTTTGAGCGGGCGCCATAGAACCGGACGATTCCCGCTGCGGCAAGCGTTGACCCGGTCTCCCCCTTCGGCTTTATTCCCGTCGCACGGCCAAGATGTGCCCCCGTGGCGGAACTGGTAGACGCGCCTGACTCAAAATCAGGTTTCCTCACGGAAGTGTTGGTTCGATTCCGACCGGGGGCACCATCGCTAAAATGCAAGCGGGCGGGCGTTTGATCTTCGAAGATTGGACGAGTAGGTCATGAGCGGCATGACAGAGCGGAATAGTGCCAGGTGCAAACTAATCTTTGCTCAAGGCGGCCTTCACTGGACGCTTACGATCCGCTGGGCTACCCGCCTTGGCAGCCCGCACTGCGCCTGGCCTTTCGGGCGGGACCCAGCGCACCACACCCTGTTCCAGGCATTCGTTCATGAAGCGCACGGTTTGCCCGATGCCGCGGGCGAAGGCGGCCTGGTGGTGCGATTGCTGAAGCACGCCCGGGTTGATGACGTAGCGAAAGCGTTTCTTCTCGACGATGATGCCGAGCTGCAGCAGGCGCTTCAGCTTGCGGCGGACCGTCTCGCGGGGAATGCCCGAGGCGCTCGCGATCGATGTCGCATTGATGGCGCGCTGTCCCTCGATGCCGATCACGCTGTCGAAGGTCGCGTGCTTCTCCCGGAACGCCGCATCCCGCAGGCCTGGCTCTATGGCACTCGTTCCGACCAGCTCGGCGACAAGCGCGAGGTCGAGGTCGCCCTCATAGAGCTCGCGGCGCTCGCGCTCGATACGGTGCAGGTAATTGCCGATCATGTAGATAAAGAGACGGGAGTTTCCCCCACTGCCGGCCAGCGTCAGCCGTCCTTCGACCGCGACTGCCGTGGCGCGTCGCCGCGGCGGCTGGGCTTCCTTTACGCTACGCGGCATCCGTTGCTCCTACTCTCTCACTCGTGCAGATCACCCCATTTTGGACGGTCTGGTAGCTGAAGTGTAGACGCTCGCAAGTGACAGTTCGAATGTCGAGCGGCCCGGAGCTGCCGAAGGAGGCACCGGATTCGTCCTGCAGGCTCGACCATCCGCAGGTCAAGCCCGCATATCATCCAGGTCGCAACATCATCCAGGTAACAACCGAGAAAGCGCACTGACCGTAGGGGCGCGCGACCGAAGACCTTCCCGTGAACAGGAGCTCGATTCAGGAGCGGGCCTCTTCCGGGTCGGATCGTCTACCGACTTCATGGTGAAATTCGACGTGAGTAAGTCGGGGAATTGAAGCGTATCGTCGGTGGCTCGTATGCGAACGCCAAGCAGGGCGTCGACGGCGCGACTCACGGGCGACTGGTCAGACCGGAAATACTCACGATGGAAGTGCTCATATTGGGCGGTCTGACGATTGCTGCCGTTTCAGGAAAAACGTAGATCATCGCCATGTTTCACTGAGGAGTGGACAATGGATCAAGCCACGGATCATCCGGGTGAGGCCCGTTTCAAGAAGTTTCAAGAGATGCTCGTTGAGATCCTGAAGGACCCTGAAGAGTCCGCTCGGTTCAACGCGGAGGTGACCGACCCTGCATCGCTGATCGCCTTCTGCGCGGCCAGAGGAGTTCAGCTGAGGCAGAAGGAAGCTCAAGGCATCTTCGACGCCGCCGAGACCGCCGTGAAGGAGCAGCTGGAGGCCATCAAGGCGTCCGGCAAGAAGCTCGACGACAGCGAGCTCGAGAACGTCGCCGGCGGCGGCCTTTGGGGTGCCGTCGGTCTAACCCTCGGCGCCATCGCGGGCGTGACCTTGGGCGTGCTGGCCCTGCCGGAACTGGCAGCCGGTGCCATCGCGATCCAGAGTGCCGCTTTTATCGGCGAAGCGATCGGTGTCGCGGCGGCCGGCGGCCTGAGCGGCGCCGTCTGGGGTGGCGGCATCGGCAGTGCCGTCGACGGCGTCAAGAGCCTTTTCCAAGGCTGAGGAATATACCATGAGCACCTATAATCCGCAGCAATTCGCCGAGTACATGGTTTCCGTCGTCAAGGACGAAGCCAAGTTGAAGGAGTTCAACGAAGCGGTAAAGGACCCTAACGGTCTGCAGCATTACGCTGCCGCCAATGGGTTCGAGCTGCCCGACGCCGAGGCGGACCGTATCTTTGCCAGCGCGAGCGCGTTCGCGGCCTCGCCGGAGGCCCAGAAGCTCAATGACGAGACGCTTGACGGCGTTGCCGGCGGTATCAACTGGGCTGGTATCGGGGCGATCGTCGGCGGCGTCGCCGGCAGTGCCGGCCTCGCGGTAGGTGTCCTGGGCTGCCTCGCCGCTGCGCCCTTTACCGGGGGCGGGAGCCTTCTGGGCGCCGCCGCGCTCTTGAGCGGGTCTGCTGTGGCCGGGTTGGCGGCCGGCTCTGCCGCGGCGGGGCTGGTCGGCGCCGGGCTCGGCGCCATGGGCGGCCATCTGATCGACGAGAGCTGAGACGACAACCGGGTTTGCACGCGAACTGCGGCGTGTTGACACGTTCATCCGAATGATGCCGACGCGCGGAAGCTGTTCTTCCCTCGAGTGTCCTCGAAGAAGTTCAGCATCCCGCAACATTTTCTGACGATCATCGACCGATGCGGCTCGGTCTTGCCAAGCTGGACCTCGATGCAATCTGGATACGGAAGCGGAGAGCGGTGGTGAGTGGGCTCTTCCGCCGTGAGGCCCTGGAGCGCCTGTCCAATCTCAGCCAGCTTGATCAGGCGCTCAAGGTGACATCGCCGCTCGGTTGGGTGGCGCTCGCCACGGCCGTTGCGATCATTGCTGGCTGCGCCGCCTGGGCGGTGTTCGGAACCTATCGCGTGACGGTGTCGGGCCCCGGGTTGCTCGTCCATGAGAACGGCGCCTTCGTCAATATCTACGCCCCGAAGTCGGGATGGCTGGAGAGCTATCCCGATCGCGGCGACAGCGTCACAGCGGGCGAGCTCATCGCCCGCCTGTCGTCGCCGGAGGAGGACGGGCGCCTCGCCGACGCGACCGACCGTGTCGAGCAGCTGAAGCGACAGCGCTCCGATCTCGTCGCCCGCTTTGCCGAACGGCTTGCCAATGAGCAGCGCGTAACCCAGCGCAAGCGCGAGGCGTTCGAGGAAGTCATCGATCTGGACCAGGCACGGGTGCGCGAGCTGCAGGCGCTGCTCGACGCGCGCGAGAGCCTGCAGGCGCGGAGCCTCACGACCTCCGACCGCGTCCTGGAGGCGCGCGAGCGCATGTTCGCGGCACGCGAATCGATCTCCAGAGCCCACGCGGACCTTCTCTCCCTCGATGCCTCGCTGTTGGCGCTGCAATCCCAGCATGCCCAGGAGCTTGAGTCGCTTGAGCGGCAGCTGCGCGACAGCGAGGGTCAGCGCGCGCAGATCGGGCTTGCCCAAAATCTCGCCACGTCCATCCGCTCACGCGTGTCGGGGACGGTTGTCCTCGACGAGGTGAGCGGCTTTGCCCTCGTGAGTGCAGGCCAGAGGCTCCTCGTCATCGAGACCGGAGACGACCGGCTCGAGGCCCTGCTCTACGTGCCGGCGGAGGCGGGCAAGCAGATCCGTCCCGGTATGGAGGTGCGCCTGTCGCCGTCCTTCGCCAAGAAGGAGGAATACGGCTCGCTCGTCGGCACGGTCGTCAAGGTCGATGGCCTGCCAGAGACCGAGGCGGCCCTCGCAGAGCGGATCAGCAACAAGGATCTCGCCCGCCAGTTCACGCGCCAGGGCACGCCGCTTCAGGTGGAGATCCGGCTGCAGAAGGGACCGGCCGGTCCCGAGAGTTATGACTGGACCTCCCAACGCGGCCAGGAGGTCGAGCTCACCTCCGGCACGCTGCTGGAGGGCCAGGTGACGGTGCGCACCGGGCGCCCCATCGCGCTCGTCGTCCCCGCCATCCGTCACTGGCTCGGTCTATGACGGAACGACACCAGTTCCGCCCGACCGCGCGGGTCTCGGTGCCGACCGTCCTGCAGATGGAGGCGGTCGAATGCGGCGCGGCGTGCCTCGCCATGATCCTCGCCCACTACGGCCGCTGGGTGCCGCTGGAGGATCTGCGGGTCGCCTGCGGCGTGTCGCGCGACGGCAGCAAGGCGAAGAACCTCCTGCTCGCGGCGCGCTCGTTCGGATTGAAGGCCGAGGGGTGGCGCGTCGAACCTTCGCATCTCGGCCAGCGCCGCCTTCCGGCCATCCTCTTCTGGGACTTCAACCACTTTGTGGTCCTCGAGGGGATCGGCCGCCGCAAGGTCTATCTCAACGATCCGGCCACCGGGCCGCGCACGGTGAGCCACGAGGAGTTCAATACCTCCTTCACTGGCGTCATGCTGACCATGGAGCCGGGGGCGGATTTCCAGCCGGGCGGCACCAGGCCGCGCGTCTGGGGCCCCGTGACCGACCTTCTGGCGAATTCGAAGGCGGCGATCGCCTTTCTCGCCATCGCCGGCATCGTCGCCCTCCTGCCGGCCATCTTCGTGCCGGCCGCGACCAAGATCTTCGTGGACGACATCCTCGTCGACGACCTGCGCGACTGGCTGAGGCCGCTGCTGTTCGGGCTCGTCTTCGCCGCGGTCCTGCGCGGGCTGCTGAGCTGGCTCGAGGGTCATTCCCTGGCGCGGCTGCAGTGGAAGCTCGGCACGGCGTTCGGCGTCGGTCTCACCTGGCATGTTCTGAGGCTGCCGCCGCGATTCTTCGCACAGCGCTATGCGGGTGACGTCGCCATCCGGCTGCAGGCTGCGGAGCATATCTGCGCCCTCATCAGCAAGCAGGCCTCCACGCTCTTCGTCTCCGGTCTCGCTGCCGTGTTCTATGCCTGGCTGATGACGCTCTACGATCCGCTGCTCGCCGCCATCGGCATAGTCCTCGCCGGACTGGGCGCGGTCTTCGCCAAGGCGGTCGCACGCTGGCAGGAGAACGCCGTGCGTGGCCTGCTGCGCGAGCAGGCGGGCCTCGTCACCGTTTCCATCAACGGCATTCAATCCATCGAGACCTTGAAGGCCAACGCATCGGAGGACGATTTCTTCGCCCGCTGGGCGGGGAAGCAGGTGCGCGTCATGAACGCCATGCAGGCGATGCAGGTGCCGGCCCAGTACCTCAACCTCGTTCCGGGCGTTCTCAATGCGATCGCGGTGGCGGCTATCCTCGGCGTCGGCGGTTTCAGGGTGATGGACGGCCTCATCACGGTCGGCACGCTCGCGGCCTTCCAGAGCGTACTCGCCAGCTTCTCGGGTCACGTCACGGCGCTTGTCGGGATCGCGTCCAGCACGCGCGAGCTGCGCGGCAATCTCGAGCGCGTCAATGACGTGATGCGCTATCCTCTCGATGGAAGATGGGAGGAGCGCCCCGCCGATCCCGTCCAGGACGGAGGAAGCGAACCGGCAAAGCTCTCCGGCGCCGTCGCCGCGCGTGGCCTCGTGTTCGGCTACAATCCGCTCTCGCCACCCTTGATCGACGGCTTCGACCTGACCGTCACGCCAGGTGCGCGCATCGCCCTCGTCGGCCGATCCGGCAGCGGCAAGTCGACGATCGCCCGCATGATCGTAGGTCTCACGGAGCCGTGGTCCGGCGAGGTGCTGTTCGATGGGCGGCCCGCCGGCACCGTTCCCCCCGCAGTGCTCGCATCCTCGCTCGGCTTCGTCGACCAGGACATCGTGCTGATGGAAGGCACGGTGCGTCAGAACCTCACGCTGTGGGACTTCGGGATCGGCGAGGCGAGCCTCGTCAGCGCCGCCCGCGACGCCGAGATCCACGACGTCATCGCGAGCCGCCGGGGCGGTTATGACGGCAACGTCGACGAGGGCGCCTCCAACTGGTCGGGTGGCCAGGCGCAGCGGTTGGAGATTGCCCGCGCGCTCGTGCGGCAGCCGAGCATTCTCGTGTTCGACGAAGCGACCTCGGCGCTCGATGCCGAGACGGAAGCGCGCATCCTGGAAAATCTGCGGCGACGCGGCTGCTCGCTCATCCTCGTCACCCATCGTTTGAGCGCGATACGCGACAGCGACGAAATCATCGTGCTGGACCAGGGCAAGGTCGTCGAGCGCGGCACGCATGACGAACTCTGGGCTGCCGGCGGGTCGTATGCGGAGCTGATCCGTGCTGGCTGATGCCTTCGAGGATATCTTCGATCCGTCCGTCAACGCGATCGGTTGCGGTCCCGTCATGCTTGGCACGACGGCGTTCCTTGTCGAGCGCGGCGCACTCGATGTCTATCTGGCCGATCCCGACCGAGCCGGCAGCCGGCGCCATGTTCTCGCGATCCCCGCCGGCGAGGCGTTCTTTCAGGTACCGAAGTCGTCCGGCTTCGTCCTGCTCGGCTTTCCCGCCACGGACGAGACGCGCGTCCGCAGCCTCGACGTCGCCTCGTTGGCGCAACTGCTTGATGCCGGCGACAGCCGTGCGCTCGGGCTCGCCAAAGCCTGGATCGAGCGGGTGGACCGCGCTTTCGCGTCGACGGCGGCCGGCAAAACGATCGATTTGACCGCCCCGAACCGCGAGGGGCGCCCGTCCGAAGCGTTCCTCGCCTATGGGGATCGCATGGCGCTCGCAATCGAAGCGCGTTTGCGGGCGGAGAACGCCGAAGCGGCGATGCACGTCGCCGAGGCTCCGGAGAAGCTGCGTCTCCTCGTCCTCAGGCCCTTTCTCGGGCTCCTTGCCCGCGACCGACGCTCGGCCCTGGCCGACCCGAAGGATCCTCTCGCTTCGGCCTTTCGCCAGGTGGCGGCGGCGAACGGCGTCGCGCTGGCAGACGACGTTTTCGACACATGCCCGCCGCACGGGGCGGCGACACCGGCGGATCGGCTTGCCGCCTTCGCCCACGCCGCGAAGCTGCGGCTGCGGCCGCTGCGGTTGACGCCGGGCTGGTGGCGCAACGGCGGCCAGCATCTCATCGTCTTCACCCGCACCGACGGTCTGCCGCTGGCCGCTCTGGCGCGCACCGGCTGGCGCCGCGGCTACGACTTCGTCGCGTCGGATGGGACACCCTGGACACAGCGCCACGGCGCCGCGCATTGCGGTGAATATGGCTATGTGATGCAGCGCGTCTTTCCGGATGAGCCGATCACCGGCCGCGGCATGCTGCGCTTCTCGGCCAGGCTCGCCTGGCCGCTCGCCGTCCCGGCCCTGATCATGGCCCTCGTCATCGGCTTGCTCGGGCTCATCACGCCGATCGGCACCGAGATCCTGTTCGATACGGTCATCCCCGCCAGCTCGCAGAGCATGCTCCTGCAGCTCGTCGCCGGCCTGGCCGGGCTCGGCCTCGGCACCACCGTGTTCGAGCTGGTGCGCGGCTTCCTCCTGCTGCGCATGGCGACGCTCGTGAACGTCGATCTCGAGGGCGCGACGTGGGATCGATTGCTGCGGCTGCCGGCGGCGTTTTTCCGCCGCTACACGGTCGGCGACCTCGCGCTCAGGGCCGACGCCGTCAACCAGATGCGCGACACGATCGGCGGCGCAGTGCTCAACACGCTCCTGTCGTCGGTGTTCTCGATCGCGAGCTTCGGTCTCCTGATCTACTACAGCTGGAAGCTCGCCGCCGTGGCGCTCGTGGTCGTCGTCGTCCAGATCCTGGTCACGATCGTCGCGAGCCTGATGATGGTGACGCTCAACAGACAGGCTCTGGCCACCGAGGGCCGGCTGCAGTCGCTATCGCTCCAGACGATCACCGCCATCGGCAAGCTGAAAGTCGCCGGCGCGGAGGCGCGCGCCTTTTCGCGCTGGGCGCCCCTCTTCATGGCACGTCGCGACATCGACTTCCGGAAGCGGCGGCTGTCGGCGGCCGTCCATGCCTCGGGCGCCGCCCTCGGTGTCGTCTCCATAGCGGTCCTCATCTGGATGGTCGGCTTCGGCGGAGTCGAGATCGGCATTGCCGAGTTCGTCGCCTTCAACGCCGCCTTCGGCCAGTTCCTGTCGGCGGCCCTGGCGCTCGCCGGCGTGGTGCCGGCCCTGCGCACGCTCGGCCCTCTCTACGAGCGCGCCAGGCCGATCCTGCAGGCGCTCCCGGAGGACCAGGGCCGAACCGCAGATCCCGGCGTCCTGCGTGGCGACGTCGAGCTCAACAACATCGTCTTCCGGTACGCCGCCGATGGACCCACGATCCTCGACGGGGTGAGCCTGCGTGCGAGGCCGGGTGAGTTCATCGCCATCGTCGGACCTTCGGGCGCCGGCAAGTCGTCGCTGCTGCGCCTCCTGCTCGGCTTCGAGAAGCCGGCGAGCGGCTCCGTCTTCTTCGACCAGCAGGACGCCTCCTTCATCGATATGCGGGCGGTGCGCCGGCAGATGGGCGTGGTGCTGCAGAACGACCACGCCGCGGCCGGCTCTCTCCTGGAGAACATTCTGGGCAACGCTGCGCTGACCGAGACGGACGCCTGGGAGGCCGCCCGCCTCGCGGGCCTCGACGAAGATATTCGCCAGATGCCGATGAAGATGCACACCTTCGCTGGCGAGAACGCCATGCTGCTGTCGGGCGGCCAGCGTCAGCGCCTGCTCATCGCGCGTGCGGTCGTGAGGCGACCGCGCCTCATCCTGTTCGACGAGGCGATCAGTGCTCTCGACAACCGCAGCCAGCAGATCGTCAGCGAGCGCCTTGCCCATCTCGAGGCGACGCGCATCGTGATCGCCCATCGCCTGTCGACCGTCGAGGCCGCCGACCGAATCTATGTGCTCGAAGCAGGTCGGGTCGTGGAGGAGGGCACTTACGCCGACCTGATGCAGCGGAACGGTACTTTCGCGGCCCTGGCGCGGCGACAAATGACATGATCAGTCGCCGCGGCGCCTTTGAACTAGGCGGCGGTCCGAAGAAGCAAGTAAATCTGGTTGCACTCCCCCGCAACCATCTCAACTTGCGAAGTCAACTTGTGCAGATCAGCCGTCCTAACCGGGCGGCTTTTTTGCGTCGCAAACTCTGATCGCAGCCCGGGTGGTTCGACTCCGCCCCTGTGTTAGAAACCGGGTATCGCTGCGTCGCGGAGTTCGTAAGGGTCCTTCTCTGGCTGAGCGGTGCCCACGACGGTCTTCGTGAGCTTGAGTCTTGGCATTCCTATCCTCCGACGAGGCCAGACTTCAGGTGCGGAATAGGTGCAGCCAGAAATCCAACCGTGGCGTACGACCGGCCAGGATTGGTTCACGATACGAAGTGGAAATGCCAGGTAGATCAGGCGCTTATCGTACCGTGGCGTACTGCCGGCTGGAGATAGGATAGGCTGTCCATCGCCCCTCAAAATCAGGTTTCCTCACGGAAGTGTTGGTTCGATTCCGACCGGGGGCACCACTCTCAAAATTCCCCAAGCCAGCGTTTTATGCTGGTTGCTTGTTTTCCACAGTTGGAGCAACCTGGGTACAAAAGTCTAACGTCTAAGTCCAACGTCTGCAGACGTTAGACTCCCCGCCGGTCCGCCCCCCGTCTTCCGTCCAGTCCTCGAGGTACGGCCGCCAGCAGTGATTGCGTATAAGCGTGTCGTGGCGACCTTAGTACCTGCTGCGGTATCCCTTCTTCTACCACTTGGCCCTGCCTCATCACGGCCAGCGCCGAGCAAACCCGGGCCACTACTGCCAGGTCGTGGCTGATCAGGACGATCGTCAGCCCAAGCTCGGCGTTCAATTCCTGCAGCAAGTTGATAATTTGGCCCTGCAACGACACATCCAGTGCCGACACGGGTTCGTCTGCCACCAGAAGCTCCGGCGCCATTGCCAGCGCCCGCGCAATGCCTACTCGCTGCCGCTGCCCGCCAGAGAGCTCGTGCGGGAACCGACCGGCAAGCGTCACATCCAGGCCTACCCGGTCCAGCAACCGAGGCAGCTCGGCGGCCGTGGCTCCGCGCGCGGCCAGTGCCTCGGCCACCGTTCGTCCCACTCGCTTGCGTGGGTTCAGGGACGACCCGGTATCCTGGAAAACCATTTGGACGCCATGCCGGAACGCCCTCAAGCTCGCGCTATTCATGCGAAGCACGTCTTCGCCCCGGAAACTGAGCTGGCCTGATGTTGGCTTGATCAGCCGCACCATGATCTGCGCGAGGGTCGACTTGCCGCTGCCGCTCTCGCCGACGAGGCCGAACACAGCGCCCTTCGGGACCGCTAGGGATACTCCGTCGACTGCGACCACGCTGGGTTTTGGTTCGCCGCGCAGCCGCCGGACCAGAGGCTGTCGCAGCCGATACTCCTTGCGAATACTTTTCAGCTCCAACAGCGTCTCGCTCACGTCGGAGTTTCCCAACAAACGCTGAGGTGTCCGTCCTTGCGCCGCATCGGCGGCATCTCCAGGCTGCATCGCTCCTGCGCAACTTGGCAGCGAGACGCGAAGGCGCATCCGGGCAGCTCGGTGCCTAACCGGGGCGGAAGACCAGGGATCGTCGGCATCGGCCCGGTCTTGCCGTCCAACCTCGGGATGCAGCGCAGCAGTTGACGTGTATACGGATGCCATGGCGTGTCGAAGACATCTTCAACCGCGCCGCTCTCCACGACGCGACCGGCGTACATCACCGATACGCGGTCGACGATTCCTGCCACCAGATCGAGGTTATGACTAATGAACAGCACGGCGATACCAAGCTCCCGCCGGATGCGGTCCAGCATGGCAATGACCTGCGCCTGTACTGTCACGTCGAGTGCAGTGGTCGGCTCGTCGGCGATCAGCAGCTTTGGGTCGTTGCACACGGCCAAGGCCGTCATGACACGTTGGCGCATGCCGCCGCTCAGCTCATGCGCGTAGGCGTGCGCCCGCTCAGCCGGGCGGTGTATGCCCACCAGGTTCAACAGTTCGACAGCGCGTGCCCAAGCAGCCTTACGCCCCAGCTCCTGATGCGTTCGCAAGCTGTCAACGATTTGCCGCCCGACGGCAATCGCAGGATTCAGCGCCGTCAACGGGTCCTGGAAAATCATGCCGATGTCGCCGCCACGCCGGGCATTGATGGCGCGATTGCTGAGGGTCGCGAGATCGGTACCGGCAAAGGTAATACGGCCGCTGCTGACGCGCGCGCCGGGCGGTAGCAGCCGCATGATGGAGAGCGCGGTCAAGCTCTTGCCAGATCCGCTTTCTCCGACGAGCCCGACGACCTCCCCCGGCGCGATGCGCAGGTCGACGCCGCGCACGACCTCGCGCCAGCGATCCCGCGCGCCGAAAGCCACGTGCAGTCCATCGATTTGCAACAGCGGTGTCATGTCGCCAGTGCTGCCGTCGCATGGCGTGGGTCGAGCCGGTCCCGGAGACCGTCGCCCAGCAGGTTGAACCCCACGACTGAAACCGAAATCGTGGCGCCCGGGAAGACCGACAACCACCAATCGCCCGACAGAAGGTAGTTGCGCGCGTCGGCCAGCATGTTGCCCCAGCTTGGCGTCGGCGGCTGCACGCCAAGGCCAACGAAGCTGACGGACGCCTCGATGACAATGCCGATGGCCAGCAGCAGCGTGCTCTGGACGATGACCGGCGACAGGCAATTGGGCAGCACGTCCGATACGATGATGCGCAGACTAGAGGTGCCCTGCAGCCGGCGGGCAAGAACGTAATACGCTTGGGACTCGACAGCCGCAGTAGTGTAGGTCACCCGGGCGAGCGTGGGGATGTATAGGACGCCGAGC
>Ga0193716_1002024_pt1 | contig 11585 bp, 16 predicted proteins | sample U2c1metaG_FD_145901 | JGI IMG/M metagenome (GOLD analysis project Ga0193716, IMG submission 145901) | Soil microbial communities from a riparian zone of the East river system, Colorado, United States - U2c1 | ecosystem: Environmental > Terrestrial > Soil > Riparian zone | place: USA: East River...
CAAAGCTGGCGAAGTTGTGCCAATAGCAGTACCGGTACTGCTATTGGCACAACTTCGCCAGCTTTGGCTGGGGCTCCTGCTGGGGCTCCTTCTGTGGCTCCTTCTGCGGCTCCTTCTGCGGCTTCGTCTGCGGCTCCTTCTGTGGGGAACTCAAGACCACCCACGAAGTCCACGAACGCCGCGCCAGCGGCATCCAGCAGCGGCGCTGCCGCCGTTGGGTTCAATGTTGATACTGGACTCGCCATGGGAGCTGTAGCAGGCATCATGGCTGTCTTGCTTTGAACGGCAGGCGAACAATTATATATATGAGAATCTATAATACAAGTCGGGCATGTCTGACAGAACGATTTACTACCACATTTCTTCAAAATTACTTCACCGCATTACCTTTTAAAACGTTGCTAAGCTGATATTCTTCCACACTCCTTTATTACAATGTCTGTCGTAGCCATCGACAATATATTATAAACCTTGGACATTCTCCCTTTTAGTTGACAAAATTCGCGGCATAGGACGTTGAAGGAGGCCGGTTGAAAATTGGGACCGCTTTTAAGGATTTTCTGGAATTCTGTCATGACACGGCCGGTTGAAGTTCCAACTCTAATTCGACTCGACTCGTGGCAACGCTCCATGGTGATAATGTGAGCGACGAAATCATTCAAAGTCGGCATCGGGCCAGACAGACGACAATTGCTGGGGAGAGCGCAGTGACTTTCCCTTTCTGTAGTGACGAATCGAAATCACCGATGTAGATTGGATGTAATATGTCATACTGACTTGCCTTGGTCTAGTCTGCAGCTAGTCTGCATTAGACGCTTGGGCTATCGGGGGCACGGGTTGTCTACTCTGCCTCAGGGAGACTACGCTTTGGTGGAGTTAGAGTTATTTAGAGTCTAGACCGCAACTCTCTATACATATCGTGCGTAATTAAAATGGGATGCGTGTTACTAGATGCAGATGTATAATGAACGATGAACCCGCCGCTATATATGTATGTCCAGAAATGCGACAACGGACGAGAACCGCATTGCTTGTTATTATGCGATATATTACAATCTTTTGAATGTGAATCTGAATAGAACAAGACCATCAGACCTCACATGTACAATTTGAATCGTAGAACGGTGAACGTACCCGAGGAAAGCAAGGTCCTGCTCCGACCCGAGCGACTCTGTAGTCTCTAGTTGATCAGGCAAATTGCCAAGGTCATCAGTCGGGAAATAGGATGTATCCGTGATAGACTGTAATGCCGGCACGAAAGGCGGAGCAATGTATCGGAGGCTATCCCAGTCTGCGCCGAAAAAGAAGGGATGCCCTTTTATTCCTTCCACTGTGAGTCGAGAGTCGGCCCATGTCATCATGCTACAGTCTCGTTAGAATCAGCAGTTGACAAAGAAATAATGGAACGTACCTGCGAATAAGATGTTCAGCCTCTTGACTGAGGTGGACCTCATCTGGGAAGAACAGATAATTTGGCCAGTCGATGATCTTCTTGTATGTATCACCAGGGTTCTCAGAGCAAAACGGTGCATAACCAACGAGACACTCAAACATAATGGCCCCGAGCGACCACCAATCACATTCTTTGCCATATCCTTTCAGGAAAAAAACTTCGGGAGCAATGTAATCTGGCGTGCCGACAGTAGAATATGCCTGTCGTATAACAAATGAGCATGCGATAGAAAAACATTTCAGAGGCTGGGTACTTACGAGCTTCCGCCGATTTGCCTTCCAGGTCGCTATTTGTTCACGGCTCATTGTGAGATTTATGGCATCAACTTGCACGCTATTGCGGGCAGGATCCCTGTGTTTCTCCTGCTCCAAGAGCCGCTTATATACATCCCCTTCGCTTGTCTTGTGGAGACCCGTTGACAGACCGAAATCCGATAACTTGAGGTGTCCATTTTTGTCGATGAGGATATTGTCAGGTTTGATATCGCTAGTTATCATACCGACTCAGGAATAGAATACAGTGAACACGAGATGACACTCACCGATGAATATACCCAAGCTTATGGACGGCTTCTATGGCTAAGATACATTCTGCCATGTAGAATCTACTGACGTCTTCTGAGAATATGTCGTATTTCATAAGCATAGTCATTAAATCTCCGCCAGCTGTTTAACCCAAGTCAAAATTAGTATATAGAGAAGCGAAAGGTGCACTCACGAAGGAACTCCATGATGAGATAAAGGTATGCCATGTCTTGAAAAGAGTAATATAGCTGCACCACCCAAGGAGATGTGGATTCGGCGAGAACGTCTCGCTCAGCACGGACGTGGGCAAGCTGCGGAAACCACCGTGTCAGGCTCATATGAGTTTCCTCCTGGAGTGTAAATACTTACCTGATCGCGTTTCAACATCTCAGCCTTTTGTAACGTCTTCATAGCGTACACTTTCCCCGTGTCCAGTTTCTGAACCAACCTCACTTCACCGAACGCACCTTTCCCGATGACTTTGACTGTCCGGAAGTCCGTCAACCGTATCTTCGTCCTCTTCAACCGCAAATGTTGTGATTCCAGTTTATTATACTTTCGGACTTCACGTTCCTTTGCCTCATTTGGCAAAGGTTGGATGAGCTTCTGTTCGAGTTCGCCGCGTCTGCCACAAAATTATCAGTTCTCTGTGCAGAAAACTCAGGCACAAAATGTAACGCACCGTGCATTACGCTCGATTGCTGCATCAACCGCCACTTTATAGTAGGACTCTAGTTTCAGCTTGGCAGCTGTGGCACGAGCGACCGCATCTGATGTAAAGTTATCCTGCGGTCTCCTCTCGAAGTAAACGTAGTCTTCGCCTCGTAGTTTCGGGCTTGTTTGATACAGAGGAGTAATCGGGCTTGAGGGTCGAGAGCGACTGTAGTTCTGCGCAACATTGACATTGACGTTGAGAGAAGAAGGCCCTGAATTGGGTTGGCTCATTCCTGGAGGCAACTGATTGATCGGGGAGTGATGCAGAACAGGCGGTCGTAGAATCTGGGGGTTGAGAAAGCCCTTATATCGGTTGAAACGTTGACGGCTGGAACAAGAGCATGCAGCTGAGATCAGGCTGGGAAATAAGATGGTGGAAAGAATGGAGGCTATATAGTGGTTTTCCGTCTTCGTGGCGCTAACCATATCCCTTCTTCCGACGTTCAGTCGATTGCTATTGTTTCCTCAGGTTTGAAGTCTCCTCAGCAAGCTATCATGTATTATTCTTCGTCAACGGTTGGTATCAGCAATTCTCATATTATTTATCCGTTTCAAGCTCTGGTTCAGTGTTTCTCGTGCCGACGTTTACAATATTAAATACCTCAACAGGTTCCACCGCCGTTTGTCCTTTACCGGTCAACGAAGCTCGCGACACACTCTTACGTGTCCACAGCTCAGCAACGAGGTCTAAAGCGCCTCAAAGGTGCTGTGTGCTTATGAGCACAGATCTGCCCTTCGTTTTTCACCGATACCACGTACCGATGGAGTTACCGCGCTGAGATACCGCCATTTCTCTCAAGTGTATTCCGGAACTCTGGAAAGCCAACATCCATTCTTACAGACAAACTGTGCAGCTGTGGTGCTCCACTGGCAGACTTCAATAGCAGAGAAGCAGTGCTGCCTTGTCATTGTTATATCAACGGACCGGCTTTGTTACACCGATTAGCGCCCACCGGAGTAAAATATTACTTGCCTCCAGGTACGGAAACTCGCAGGACTCGAGCTTTACACGGGCAACCACTGCAGTGTGTCATGTTTATTATATCTCAAACATCTGACAATCAACGCAAGAAGAAAGATCAATATTTCGAATAGCAAAAAAGCGTATGGCTGCTTATATATATGATACTATTCGCTGCCAGCTAAATCACGATGGTACCATATTCATAGTGCCAGGTTCTGAAACTGCCCTGAAGCTCGCCGGCAGAACTTGCTCGTAGAGTACATAGCTTCAAAATGACAGTCAAATGACACTGGCTGGGTAAACAATCAAATGGCATCTCCCTGGCGCAATGATAATGACATCAACAAGGTCAGTTGCTTCTAATCTGTGATAATTGATGCGTGAAGTAGACCAAAGTATCTGTGTTAGGTGTTGGCGTATAGCCACCAAACAATAGTGAAAGAGCCTTGGCACGATTCAAATCAGGATCACGCAAATGATATCTTTGACAAACCAGAGTGCAGGTGACCTTTCAGGTTACAGTCGGATGAATGTTGCAGCAAATGATGTCGACGGAGTGTAGGTCTATCATGAAGCCTTCAAACACAACCCAGGCATCTTCTACGTGTGGTCGTAAGTCCAATTCTGGCAGCCTACAAACGAATCAACTTGCTGTTACTGTTCAGGGTGAATACACGTACAGGTGTTCAACTTCCTTCCAGTGAGCTCGATACAACTCCACCTCTTCTGATGTGACTGCAGGCTGTTGTGTAACCCAGTGGTCCCATGACGAGACTGAGTTAAGGGTTCGGACACGCCACGACCAATGCTGAGTTCTGTATTAACGAGTCGTACAAATTTAATTGTGTGACTTTGCTGTTGGACATTGGCCAGTGCAATCGATAATAGTTGCGTCCACAACGACGCCTAGATGGACTAATTCGGTGCAATACTGCACCAAAGGAGCCAGTCCCTCAAGTGTTACTCTAGATTGACCTGCCCACCCACCAATACCGAACTCCCATATCTGCAGACGGCGCCATGCAATCGCCATCTTCTGCAATGCATTATTGCTAATTTTGAAAACGTGATAGCTACAGATTTCGAGCTTGGTCAAATCGGGGAACGACAACAAAGGACTGAGCATGCCCTCGTCGATGGTGTGGTCTAACAAATTCGTTGGTATGAAACTAGGCGCCACGAGGATTATTCTTTTCAGCAAAGTGTTTGAGCATTGAGAACTCAAAACCTGGAAGAACATTTCCATGCGAACAGCATCATCCGGAGTGTCATCCAGAGTCCTGATGATATTAACCTCAATGCTCTCGAGGCAGTGCCACGATATTGCATTCAGGAATGCACTGCAGGACAAGATACTTAAGCACGAGACAGATAGCTCGCGAAGTGCCAAAAACGCGTTGGATGTGTGAGATATCGAAAGTTCTCTGTATCTTCCAATGTTAAGTACGCTCTATGCAGAAGTGGCATGTCACGGAAATGCGAAAGTGCCCGGGGGGCCAAAGGCGTGGTGAAGTTGACATATGTGAGGTGATTCCATCCGCAAATGGCGTTCGGCAGCATTGCTGAGATAGCCCTCAAGGCGTTCGAACCCGCTCGTTCATCGTACCACTCGTAAGCTGTAAAGGATATGATGGATGGCGGCGGGAAGGGAGAGGAGCAGTGATTACTCTGCCATGTGTAGAGGACCAAGCTCGAGTTTCATGCGACGAGTGTGGTGTCCAATGAATAAACGAATGTGTTCCGGCGCATGATAGTTACTCCCGAACAGGTTCGCGGCGCACATTTGGCAACAGAGGAGTTACCTGTTTCGCATGATGGAGCATATGATAAATCACTGTTTTGACGGCAAATTCCTCCTCGACAAATACCCCCCGATGAAGAAAATCTATGCTTCGTACGCGTTTTGCGTAATGAGCCAGTCAGTAGACACTATGGATCTTTGGAGAATCTGAAACGAGAATTGACGTCTATTATAGGCTACGTGATGACAACAAGACTGACCAACATAAGTTCCCCGTTGACTTGCCTTTCTTCCCATACATCAGATGGCATACATCTCAGAAGTGACAATATGGTCCAGAGGCCACTCCATAACACATTCAAAACTGGTTCGTAGAAGATACGCGAAGCCCTCGCGAGCACTGCCAGGGTAGCGAAATCTTGCATCCAAATCATCACATGGAGCGAGTTCGTCGCATATCATAGCGAGGATCTCGGGGATACACAGGCAAACATGCATCCTGCCTATCCGTCTCATCCCTCCTGACGACCGACCGTATACGCGTGTGGTGACGCTTCTTGCCTTAAAGCGGGGGTCACCAGCGAGGTCACCAGGCCCAGCCGTTTCCAGCCGTTTACCCCTCGTATACTCTATTTTCTACTAATGCCAATCTAAGTACGAATAATGGTCTTCAGCCCGGCCAAGAAGCAGAGAATAATTGTGCTTACGCCGTGGGGGATTCAAGGAGTGAGAACCGACTTGGATGCTCAAGTTCAGAACAAGGATTGATGAGTTGGATGTGTCATCATATCAAAGTCGAACCATTTTCGGATGCTATTACCAATTGGGTTGTTTGGGACGAAGGGCGATAGTAAACAAAGGCTAGTCACCGACTCAAGGCTTTACAGCGATGACCGAGCTTACATATGACACGCTCTTGGACGATGGCAACTTTCTTGGCTCTGAGAGGGCCCGGATGGAAAATCAAGTCATTTTGGACGAGTTGGAGCGGAAGAAGAAAGCGCGAACTATGGCCGTACCTACAGATGATAAACGCGTTAAAACTAGATTACGTGAAATCGGCGAACCCATTACACTTTTTGGAGAACGGGTGAGTGCTTTGTTGCTTCGAGCGTGTTGGATATTAAGGTTATTCTCACAGGCAGCAGATCGCAGAGACCGTCTGATATACGTCTTGTCCCAAATCAATGCCGCTCGAGGAGATGATTCTATGCATGTAGACGAGGAATCATCAGGTGAAAGTGAAGAAGAGGTTGTAGTCTGATTTTTATTTTATTTTATGGCTGTTCATCATTCTCAATGAGCTCACAGGGCGAAGAGTTCTATACACCTGGGTCCTTGGAACTACTCGATGCAAGGAGACGCTTAGCGGAGTATTCTCTGCCCAGGTTGGATTCTGCATCCCCATAGGTGAAGCTCTTATAGGTGCTTACTATGTCTTTATTGTTTGTTTACCTTCACAGGGCTCAAAATCGAGTTGCGCAACAGCGGATTGACAGTAGGATGCCATTGGGCCGTATCATCGATATTCGAAAAAAGGTCTTTGCCGAAGTCAAGGTCTGTCATTACTTTCTTGGTGAGCTCTTCCTCCTGACGAGTCATTTCAGAAATATAGTAATCTGGGCTCGCAAATTGGTGACGAGCGACCTATATCCCAGGTCCGATTCGCTCCGAACAGTGACATTCTTGCCACCGGTAGTTGGTCGGGGACCGTGAAATTATGGAACGTACCTGCTTGCACCCCGAGCATGGCATCCTCGAGCGACGCTATCTCAAGGACCGGATTTAGTCAATCTGGCGAGTGGTGCCGGAGATATGAATGTGCATTTATGGTCTCTAAATAGGTTGGTTCAGTCCTGCTTGTGTCTGAACTCCTCTGACAGCATGTCATCCACCAGTGAATCCCCCTTGTCAATAATGAAAGGCCACCAAGACCGAGTATGTCGAGTGGCTTTTCATCCTTCAGGTAATTATGTTGCCAGTGCCAGTTTCGACACTACTTGGCGGCTGTGGGATGTGGATACTTCGAAAGAACTGTTACTTCAAGAGGGCCATTCAAAGGAGGTCTATTCGGTGGAGTTTCAGGATGACGGAGCTTTGGTTGCTTCAGGGTATGTTCTTATCTACTTGCCCGAACTAATTTTCATGCCACATTTTGCATAGTGGTCTCGACGCCATTGGACGCGTGTGGGATCTTCGCACCGGCCGGACAGCTATGGTTCTTGATGGTCATGTTCAAGCGATATTCGCAATAGCATTCTCACCAAATGGGTCGGTCACCTTAGCTTTATGATACGCTACAACACTAATATCTGTACGTCTTCCAGCTACCAAATCGCCACAGGCGCTGGAGATGATACTATTCGGATATGGGACATGCGATCGCTAAAAGCTCTCTACACAATTCCTGCTCATCTTTCCAACGTTTCAGACGTCCGCTTCTTCCGCGGCGACGACATGCCCGCCAAAACAGCCTCGAAAGATGTGACCATGAACAGTGCGGAAGAGAACAAGGACAGCAGTCACGACGTCTCCGATGCTGACCTCGAGGAATGGAAGTATCGTTCAGGCTTATATTTAGCAAGTTCAGGCTACGACGGATTGGTGAAGATGTGGAGTGCAGATGACTGGCAGCTGCTGCGAACATTGTCGACGGACGCTGGAAAGGTCATGTCGGTGGATTTGTCTAGCGATGGGAAGCTTATGGCCTCTGGGACATACAATCGAAATTTCCAACTGTTCTCTCCCGAGTGACATGGTTGTAATTTTTAATTAAAAGAGCATAGTACAATTGGGCTTGCAAATGAGAAAATTATAGAAATAAGACACTCACGAGGTCAGATGACACCATCGCGGACCTGGAGACAAGATTTTCATATTGGTGGATTGAAGTGGATAGCAAAACGCGAACCTTTTGCATAAACCCAGATACACGACCAATATCAACAACTTGTGCTTCGCTTTCGACTGCGATGACCAAGTTTTCAAGCATCTAAGAAAAGCCAAATTAGTATAACACTTTCACAAACGTGACGAAAACTCGACGCACTTCTTCAACCTTATCAATGGGAATGCCTGTGCACAATGCGACAATCTTTTTACACTGATACTCTTTCACTAAACTTGCGCCCTGCAAAGACTTCAGTCTCTGTTGCGTGAGCTCCTCCATGCGCGTGTGCCACAATTGTAGTCGCCTCAGCCGTATTAAACTCTGAAGTGTATCCGTTGTGGGTAATGGAGGTTCAGCTTCTACATTGAACGATAGATCAACCGAGCCTCCAAGACCAGCCATAGTAGAATTCTGTCCACGCCACTGAAAAGCGGAACCTGCCGTTTTCGCAGCATCATGACCAGCAAGATCCGTCCGACCCGTCCAGTCAAAGTTGTCTTCGTCGGCGAGAGCCTTGTCGAGATTACGTACACGTTGATTTATTTGGTCCAGTTCGGCACAACGGGCTTGCCATGCTTGTATTTGTTTTCTTTGTTCCGACAGCTCGCGAGTCGCTGCTCGAAGGTGTGCTTGAGTGACATCAAGCGAATCTTGTTTTGCTTTGATCTCTACGGAGAACTCTGTGCTGAGGCTTTGGATCATCCCCGTCATATCTAAGCAGGTCCTGAACGAAGTTGCTTAACGACGAACGTAGCCAACACTTACCAACTATCACATCTTGGCTCTTTTGGACTGGGGCAGAAGGTCCAGATCGGAAGGCAGCTACCATATCCTCGGCTCGCTGACCGCCACTGAGTTCCTATAGCAAGAGATCAGTAAAAGGAAGAGAGAGAAAACTAATACGAGCGCTACAAACCTCAGTCTCAACTCCGAAGTCGCCAGGACGTAAGCCTAGTTTGTTCGGTAATATTCGATTGGCACCAACATCCAACAAGGTCCTGACCAAACTGCGATTGCCAACTCTCGCCGCAATATTCAGCGCCGTATCACCATGCTCGTCCTGTAAATCTACAAGAGACTTAAAGTCCCCGGCTTGCTGCTGAGCAACCCAATAGAAGATCTGATCAAGATAATATCGAGCGGAGGGCGCACGGCCTTTTACACCTGCAAGGGAAACTATGTGGTGAATCACTGATTTACGCGAAGTATCGAGTGTGCGGATGGATGGGTGAAGCACGGCGACGAGGGCATGAAAAGACTGTTGGTCCGCGTTTTGGGTGGCAAGGCACGCGCGAATTAGTGCCGTTTCCCCGAGATAGTTGCCTCGGTGAATGTCAGCGCCGCTGGATATGAGTGACTCGACAATGTGTTGGCGTGCCATGCTAGCGGCGAGATGCAGAGGTGTATGGCCTTGGTCATCAAGAAGGATGTCAGCATCGATAGCAGTCGACGAGTTATCCGCGCTGATTTCGCGGATGAGATCAAGGACGGGAACAGGGTCATCACGTTGGCAAATTGACGCTATGATAGCAGTTCGTTGTGTATCTTTGAGAGGTGCAGATGGATCCAGATTCCGTGGCATAGATGGCTTAGATGCATATCGTGCATTATGGATATCCAGATCCTGCTGTGTATTGGGTAGTTTTCCATTAGCGGCAAGCGAACTAGGAGGTCTAGAAACTCCGTTGAGTGGGGTAGTTGTCCGAGTCCTTGAATCAGGTCCAGCGGAAACCAGGTTCGACTGCAACTGACTCTGAGACTGCGACAATGAGGGCTCCGTTCGTGCACGCTTGGTAGGTGAAGGTCCTTCCTCCCCATTAATATGGGGTGCCGTAGAAGGTGGACGTGAACTGTCCACCATCTGGATGTCAACAGGGGCATCGAGGACTGATTGAGACGATCCTGGTTGTGTGGTCAGGCTGGAGTGATAATCCGCATCGGAACGCGTTCTTTTCAGCGATTGTTGGCTTGGGGGAGGCGTGGAAGAAAAAGGAGATTGAGAGTACCCCGTGACATATGGAGAAGCGTAACCGGCTTGGCGGCCAGGGGTAAGATGCGAAGTCGACGGCGTAAATAATCCTTGGGCGCGACCTTGGTTCAACAGACGGAGAGCAGAGCCTGGCATTATGGGTGGCGGAGCAAGCCCCGTCGGTATGTAATTGCTAGGAGGTGCTCCGAGGCTAGAATAAGACGATGATGCAGACAGTGGACGCGGTGACGCCGTTGTACCGATAGTATTTCCATGCTGCAACGAACCCATAGGATTGGTATTTGGAGTAAAATCAAACAAAGGCGATAGGAGAGGAGCAACTCCGTATTGGACAGCGATGTCGCGTCCCCTCTCGAGCGGAATCCTGTAATTTCACCAAAACATTTGATATTGGCTCAGATAGTTTCATAGAGCCACTGCGTACCATGTTCCTTGATATTTTCCGTAACCGCCCTGGACAATCTCATGTTTGCCAGGTAGGATTTCTTTCTCGAGAATCTTGGTCCGTCGCCCTTTGTCCACGCCGGCGACCTTTAAGATCTGAGTCGCGTTCACGTAAGAGTCTCCACGCCTACGCATAACTGCGATTCCTCGGACCATACATTCGTACACCTGAGCGTGACGCGACCGTGTCAGACCGTGTTATCCATCAAAAGTGAATGGCAGATACCTGGACAGACGAGTAGACAGCGTTATAAATCTTGACTGGAGGCGTTGAGCCTACAGTCCTCGGTGTGCTCTGCATAAAGGAAAGGAGACAGAAGACGCTGCGCGGAACGCTGTGGGAGACAGGACGCGATGGGAGTTCCAACTCCGACCGTCAGCTTCGCGTGGAGTGCCAACCAATTAGATTTCGTCCCTTCTTTCTGCCACTTCACAAAACACTTGACAATCTCGTGTCAACGTTATGGTAGCAGGCTGGAATGGAGGAAGCCCAGCATGAAACGACGCCTTTACTTCGCACAGAAGATATCGACAAGGTCCAGGTGTACCCAGTTATTCACCAGATTAAGTCTGACATCATTGTAAGTTTCTGGTCCTACGAACGCGACTGTCAACTAACAGTGGGTCGTGTACATTAGCACTTCATAGGTATGCACTATACCCTTCTAATGTGTATTAAAGCGGTACGCTTATCGAAGTGTCATAGACACTCCGTTGTCTTATGAGGCGGCAAGTTCGCATTCATGCGTCATTTTCTTCAGGTTCTAACCATTCCTGTAGCTCACTGCGCCGGACCTGACATATACCCTCATACGCCCCCTGCAAGAAAAGTACAGTGCAATTCAACGCAACGGAAACAAATCGG
>Ga0193716_1002025_pt1 | contig 11584 bp, 14 predicted proteins | sample U2c1metaG_FD_145901 | JGI IMG/M metagenome (GOLD analysis project Ga0193716, IMG submission 145901) | Soil microbial communities from a riparian zone of the East river system, Colorado, United States - U2c1 | ecosystem: Environmental > Terrestrial > Soil > Riparian zone | place: USA: East River...
ACCATGAAGGCGCCGCCGGAGAGAATCTTCTCCCTGATCAACGATTTTCATCAATGGGGAAAATGGTCCCCCTGGGAAAACCGGGATCCCGCGATGACGCGCAGTTTCAGCGGTGCTGAAAGCGGGCGAGGTGCCGTCTATGCGTGGGAGGGCAACAAGAATGTCGGTTCCGGCCGCATGGAAATCCTCGATGCGTCCACACCCTCGAAAATCATCATCAAGCTCGACTTCCTCAAGCCGTTCGAGGCGCACAACATGGCCGAATTCACCATGCTGCCACAGGGCAATGCTACCAGCGTGAACTGGGTCATGCACGGTCCCGCACCCTTCCTGTCGAAGATGATGCAGGTGTTCATGAGCATGGACAAGATGATCGGCAAGGATTTTGAAGCCGGCCTCGCCAATCTGAAAGGGCTTGCCGAGAAATAACTGCGTCATCGTCGATGCGGTAGAAAACACTACCCGTAACCAACGTTACCCAAGGAGCAAGCGATGCAGATCAATCCCTATCTGTTCTATGACAGCAACTGCGAAGCAGCGTTCAAGTACTACGAGAAAGTGCTCGGCGGAAAAATCGAGATGATGCTGAGGAATGAGGAGGCACCGGAGCCGATGCCGGGACTGCCCGGCCGGGAAAAGAAAATCATGCACGCCAGGATTTCGATCAATGGCGAGGTATTGATGGCGTCCGACGCGCCTCCCGATCATTTCAACAAGCCACAGGGTTTTGCGGTTTCGCTGACGGTCGATGACCCCGCCGAGGGCGAGCGCAAGTTCAAGGCGTTGTCCGAGGGCGGAACCGTGAACATGCCGTTCGGCAAGACCTTCTTCTCCAAAGGCTTCGGGATGTGCGTCGATCAGTTCGGCATTCCATGGATGGTGAACTGCCCGGCTGAGATGTGATTTATCTACACGCCGGGCAAAGAACGTAGGGTGGGCAAAGGCGCTCTTGCGCCGTGCCCACCATGGTCCAGCGTTGAAGTAATTGGTGGGCACGCTAGCGCTTTGCCCACCCTACGGCAGGTCGAGCTCTATCTACACGCCGGATAAAAAGCGCTGAGTTCGCGCCCGCGCAACAGCAGCAGGCGCGAACTCAGCCCGCCGCGTTGACGAATCCAGCCCCGTATCGGGGCAGGGTAGGCTTCCAGGACAAGTTTCGAAGCTTCCGGTTCGCTGTACATCCGGCCGCGCCGGTCCATTGACCGCGCGGCATGAAATCCGAGCACCGCCCGGCGCGTCACGCAGATGCGGTTGTTCGGCACGATGCTCAGCACCAGCGTGCAGGCCGACAGGCACGGCCCGTCGATCACCACGCGTTCGCCGGAATCGCGCATTTGCGCGAACAAATCGAGGAACGGGCCGACCTGTCCGCCCAGACTGCCGAGAATGCGAACTTCAGCCTGCACCGGTGCTACGGCCAGCACACATAGCATCACGGCGAGCCAGATTGTTTTGACGACCGCCCCTCGCATGACATGCGGCTCCCTGTGACCCGACGATTGAATCAATTAATCGACGGCCGGTCGTGGGACAAGGCTCCGCGGTCGCGTAACGCAAGCGGCGAGGCTCGGATTCTGATTCTGGCTACGAATCCTGGCCTCGCCGCCAGCGCCAGTCGATCAAGCCGTCGTCTTGTTCTTAATAGCGCCGACGATCGCCGTGAGAACGGCACCCGCCACGCCACCGCCGGCGACCTGGCCGATGATGCTGCCGATATCCGGCGTCGAAGCGCTGTTGGCGAGCAGCGGCAGCAACATGCCGAGAATCTGTCCTCCGACGCCGCCACCGACGGCTCCCGCCAGGGTGTTTCCAAGGGTACCGAGATCGATACTCTTTGCCGCACCGGCGGCGACATTGCCGCCGACCGCGCCGCTGATGATTTGGATGATCAGATTGATGAGCATTCCCGACATAGCGTGATACTCCCGGGTCCGGTGTTCAGCTTCAGCCTAAACCATGGCGCCCGACCATCGCCGCCGTACGACCTAGGCGGTTAAACCGCAAAGGTCATGCTGCGGCCGCGAAGGATCGGACGAAAATACGAAAGATTGCTGGCCTTGGCTCTAGCCGTTGCGCCGTTCGCCGCGCAGTGTCGGCAATCCGATGCCGGCGGCGTCGAAGCCGCCATCGACGGCGAGAATCTGTCCGGTGATGTAGCTTGCGCGGTCGCTGCACAGAAAGAACACGGCCTCCGCCAATTCCTCTTCGAGGCCATAACGATTGAGCGGGATCGCATCGTGATAATCGGCGCGGATCTCTGCCGTGTGAACCGCTTTGGCCATTGCGGTCTCGACCGGGCCGGGGGCGACGGCATTGACGCGAATGCCGAGTGACGCCAGTTCGACGGCGAGCTGTTTGGTGAGATGGGCGAGCCCGGCCTTGCTGGTGCCGTAAGCCGAGCGCAGCGTCGAGGCACGCACCGCCGAAATCGACGTAATATTGACGATGGCGCCGCCATGTTCACGCATCAGGGGCGCGGCCGCCTTGGTGCAGAGGAACGGTCCGGTGAGGTTGACCGCCAGGATCCGGCTCCAGTCATCCTCGGATGTCTCCAGGATCGGCGCGAATACCGCGATGCCGGCATTGTTGACCAGCGCATCGAGACGGCCGAAGCGCCGTTCGATCTCCGTGATGACGCCAGCCACCGCGCGTGCATCGGAGACGTCGCAATGCAGCTTGAGCGTATCGCCGGGCGCCGCCAGAGCCTCCGCCGCCAGCGCCTCCACGCTTGTCGATAACAATTCGCCCTCGATGTCGAGCAGCGCCACGCGCCAGCCTTCGGCGAGAAATCGCTTCGCCACCGCAAGCCCGATCCCGCGCGCGGCGCCGGTCACCAGCGCGACTTTCTGAGGGGCAGGGGTCATGGGCGGGTCCGTGGGCGGTTGATGAATGGAGCGCTGCTATAGCCCATGCCGTGCAGGGTGTCGCGGCATGTCTGCGCTTCTCCGTGCAAGGCCGCTCCTCTCCCCTCCCCGCCACGCGCTTCGCGCGCGGGGGGAGGGCAGAAGGGAAGTGCGTAATTCCTTCGGACAGCGCAGCCGAACGGAGACCACGAAAATCGTGCGGCAGTGCTATGCGTCTGCGGTCGGATCAGGTGTGAGGAATGCGCTACCCCGGCCGGTACGCAGGCCGGGGTAGCGTGCCGTAACGGCCCTGATCTTCGAAGCCACGACCGAAGAGGTCAGGAACGGTCGGGCGGGGCCGCTGCCGTTGCGATCAGGAGAGTTCTGCTGCGGCGCGCTGCATATTGGCCGACATGTCGCTGGTCACGGTGCTCTGCTCTTCAACCGCCGCGGCCGTGCTGGTGACGAACTCGTTGACGCTCTCGATGGCCTTTTTGATCGACGTGAGTGCGAGCACGACGTCGCCGGAGATGCCGTTGAGCGCCGCGATTTCCGTCGATATCTTGTCGGTCGCCTGTTTCGCCTGATTGGCGAGGCTCTTGACCTCGGATGCCACGACGGCGAAACCCCGTCCGGCTTCACCAGCCCGGGCAGATTCGATCGTGGCATTGAGCGCCAGGAGATTGATCTGGCCGGTGATGTTCCCGATCAGATCGACAATTCCCTCCATCGACTGCGCCGCCGAGGCGAGCCGCTGCGCCTGGACATCTGCGGCATCCACCTGATGAACCGCGTCCGTCGCGGTCTGCCGCGACTTGACCATCGTCGCGGAGATTTCGCTGATCGAGGCGTTCATCTCTTCGCTGCCCGCTGCGACGGACTCGATCAGCGACCGCGCGCGTTCCGCCTTCATGCGGGCCATCGCCTGCGCGGTGATGACGGTGGCGTATTTCACCACCTTGAAAGGCTTGCCGTTGAGGTCGAGGATGGGATTGTAAGAGGCCTGAATCCAGATCTCGCGGCCGCCCTTGCCGATCCGCTTGTATTCCGCCGCCTGGTACTGGCCGCGATTGAGGCTGTCCCAGAACTCCCTGTAGGCGGCCGAACCGCTCTCCGCAGGCTCAACGAACATGCTGTGATGCCGGCCCTCGATTTCCCCGAGCGTGTAACCTATGGCGCCGAGAAAATTCTGGTTGGCCGAGCGAATGGTGCCATCCATGTTGAATTCGATCACGGCCTGCGATTTGCGGATCGCTGCGATCTGTCCGTCATTGTCGGCGACGCTGAGCTTTTGCGCGGTCACGTCGGTGGCGAATTTGACGACCTTGAAGGGCTTGCCGGCTTCGTTGAGGATCGGATTGTAGGTCGCGAGAATCCAGATCTCCTTGCCGCCCTTGCCGATCCGCTTGTACTCGGCGGCCTGGTAATCGCCGCGATTAAGGCTCGCCCAGAAAGCGCGATAGGCCGCGCTGTCGCGGTCGCCCTGGGTGACGAACATGCTGTGATGCTTGTCCTGAATTTCGGCGAGCGAGTAACCCATCGCGTTCAGGAAATTCTCGTTTGCGGTGATGATAGTTCCGTCCATGTTGAATTCGATCACCGCCTGGGCGCGGCTCATCGCCGCGATCTTGCCGGCGTCCTCCATGCCCTGGATCTTTTGCGCGGTGATATCGGTCGCGAACTTGACGACCTTGACCGGCTTTCCCTTTGAATCAAGGATCGGATTGTAGGAAGCCTGAATCCAGATTTCACGGCCGCCCTTGCCGATTCGCTTGTATTGCGCGGCCTGAAATTCGCCGCGGTTCAGGCTGTTCCAGAATTCGCGGTACGCCGTGGTGTCACGGGTTGCCGGCTCGACGAACATGCTGTGATGTTTGCCCTGAATTTCGGCGAGCGAGTAGCCTATCGCCCTGAGGAAGTTCTCATTCGCCATGATGATGGTGCCGTCGAGGTTGAATTCGATCACCGCCTGCGATTTGCCGATGGCTTCAGCCTGCGCGAGCGCATTCTGCAGCTTCGCGTTGCCAAGAAAATTGAACACTGCAATCTCCATGCTGGTTCCGAATCATGGAACGGCGGCGATCCGACATCGGCGCAATAAGCGTAAAGGTTGCATATCAATGTTGAGCAACGGTAAACCATTCCGCGCGGTTCCATTTATCGGGCGATCGACATCGAACTGCACGATAAGCCCGTATCTATTGGCTTTCTGCACGCGGGTGAGGAATCAGAGGTGAGCTGTTGCGGGAGTATTCCGGTACTCAACCCGTAGTTTTACGGAAGCGAATTCGATAATTATTTTCGCTTCATCACCTTCTCGTAGGCGGCCTGCAAACGCTCTCCGACGTTCGGCCCCGGCTTGCGCCGCGGCTTGATGCCGAGATGGAGTTCACGCAATTCGTCCATGAATTCGGCCCACATTTTCGGGCCGCCTTCGCTCAGCAGCTTGGCGCGGATGCCGAGTTCTTCGCTGACAGGTAGATATTTGAATCCCCAGCCCGCCATCTGCGCCAGGATCGGCAGCAGTTCGATGCCCTGTTCGGTGAGCGAGTAGATTCCCTTCTGCTTGTGACTGGGATCGTCAGCCCAGGTGATGATGCCCTGGTCGAGCAGCGTCTTCAGCCGGTCGGCGAGGATATTCGAGGAAATGCGCTCCTCGGATTTGGTCAATAGCTCGCGAAAATGCCGCCGGTTTCCGAACATCATGTCGCGGATCACGAGCAGGCTCCATTTGTCGCCGACCACTTCGAGCGTGAGGTTGATCGGGCACCCGGAGCGCTGGTGGTCGGTCATGGAAAGATGTCCGAGTACAATGTGGGTGTTGACCCAAGTGAAAAAACTGCTTGCAATATTGCACCAGTGGATCGAAGGTACAACCAGTTGCAAAATACAATCGGTCTTGGCGTGACGCGTTAGGCCACACGCTGGCTAATCAGGCTTGCAAATAGGGGGGACTATGTCGCTGACGCTGCATTACCATCCGTTGTCATCGTTCTGCTGGAAGGTGCTGATCGCTCTCTATGAAAACGACACGCCTTTCACGCCGCATATGCTCAATCCCGGCGATGAAGACCAGCGCACGGCGTTGTTGAAGCTATGGCCGATCGGCAAATTTCCGGTGCTGCGGGACGACGCTCTCGACCGTACCGTGCCGGAATCCAGCATCATCATCGAATATCTCGACACCCATTATCCCGGCCGCACCCGATTCATCGCCGCGGACGAGAAGCTGGCATTGCAGACCCGGCTGCGGGACCGGTTCTACGATCTCTATGTGCATCTGCCGATGCAGAAGATCGTCGGCGACCGGTTGCGACCGCCAGGACAAAAGGATCCGCACGGGGTCGCGGAAGCGAAGGCGTGGCTGCAGTCATGCTACGGCATGATCGACAAGGACATTGGGACCAAGAGCTGGGTGATGGGCGACGCCTTCAGCCTCGCCGACTGCGCCGCCGCGCCCGCGTTATTCTATGGCAACAAGCTGGTGCCGTTCGGCGACGGCCACAAAAACCTGGTGGCTTACTTCGATCGCCTGACGGCAAGGCCGTCCTTTGCCCGCGTCATCAGGGAAGCCGAGCCATATTTTGCGATGTTCCCCCAGGAAACGTGACATGAGCGAGAGCAAGTCCGGCATCATCCGCGCCATCTTTGCCGCTTATCTGTCGAACGACCGCGAGGCCGTCGAGAATGCCCTGACCGAAGATTTCCGCTTCACCAGTCCGTATGACGACGAAATCGACAAGGCGACTTATTTCGAGCGCTGCTGGCGCGATAGCGGCTGGATCGAACGGCATGAGATCGAAAAGATCATGGTCGAAGGTGACGAGGCGTTTGTGACCTATCGATGTGTGGCCAAGGGCGGCAGGAACTTTCGGAATACGGAGTTCTTCACTTTCGCGGGCGACAGGGTCAGGCGCATCGAGGTCTATTTCGGCGCCACCTATGAGAACGGCGCGTTTGTGAAACAAAAATCATAAAAAAGCGCCGGGGTGTGTCGGGTTAAGGCGATCCCATTCGTCATAACCATGGAGCCGGAATTCAGGGGGCCAAACCGCCCGTCCGGCTGAAATGAACGCCAAATGGAGCATGCGATGCGATTCATGGTGATCGTGAAGGCCGACAGGAACAGCGAAGCCGGCGTGATGCCGAGCACGGAATTGCTCACCGCGATGGGCAAGTTCAATGAGGAAATGGTGAAGGCCGGCGTCATGCTCGCGGGCGAGGGCCTGCATCCGAGCTCAAAGGGCGCGCGCATCAAATATTCCGGCAGGGAGCGCACCGTGACGCCGGGTCCGTTCAGCGCCACCGGCGATCTGGTGTCCGGTTTCTGGCTGATACAGGTAAAGTCGCGCGACGAGGCGATCGAATGGATGAAGCGCGCGCCGTTCGACGGCGGCGCTGAAGTCGAACTCAGGCAGGTCTTCGATGCGGAAGATTTCGGCGAGGCGCTGACGCCCGAACTGCGCGAGCAGGAGACGCGGCTTCGTGCCGAGGCCGCCAGAAGGTAGAATTCAGCGATTGTCATTCCGGGGCAGCCCGCGGGGCTGAACCCGGAATCCTGAAATGGTAGCGCGAGATTCCCCGATGTGTCCTGCATATCGATGGTTCGCGACAGATGAGGACAACCCCATGCGATTTATGATGCTGATGATTCCCTAGGGCTATGAAACGGCGGCGCCGGACGCGGTGCCTTCCGCGGAGGCGGTCACGGCGATGATGAAATATAATCAGGAGCTGAAAGAGGCCGGGGTGCTGATCGCGCTCGACGGGCTGCTCCCGCCCTCCGCGGGCGCGCGGGTTTCATTCGCTGGCGGCAAGCCTGTTGTGACCGACGGTCCGTTCATCGAGGCCAAGGAAGTGATCGGCGGCTACTGGATGATCGACGTGAAATCCAGGGACGAGGCGATCGCCTGGGCCAGCCGCTGTCCGGCTTCCAGCAACGAGACGATTGAAATCCGTCAGGTGCATGAAATGTCGGATTTTCCTCCCGACGTGCAGGCGGCTGCGGCCGGGTTTACCGAATTGCAGGGTAAATCGGGACGTTAGCCTAGGTAACGGCTAGTGACCTTTGCTGCCGGCTCATGTAAAAGCCTTTAACATGAGTTGGAGCAAGGACCAAGGCCGCACCGAGCGCGGCTATCATCACGGCAATCTGAAAGAGGCGCTGCTGCAGGCCGCCCTCGGGCTGATTGCGGAAAAGGGCGCAGCCGGTTTCACCTTTGCCGATGCCGCGCGGATGGCCGGGGTCAGCCCCGCCGCACCGTACCGGCATTTTCGGGACCGCGATGAATTGCTGTCGAGCATTGCGCAACGAGGCTTCGAGCAATTCGAAGCGGCGCTGATCCAAGCCTGGGATGATGGGCGTCCGGACACCGTCACGGCGTTTGAGCGGGTCGGCAAGGCCTATCTGGCATTCGCCCGCAGCGAGCCAGCGTTCTATTCGGCGATGTTCGAATCCGGGCTTCCTGTCGACGTTAATCCCGCATTGCAGGCGGCCAGCGAGCGCGCCTTTGCCGTCATCAGGGCTGCAGCCGAGCGTCTTGCCGCGCTGGCGCCGCCGGGCACACCGCGTCCGCCGGCGACGATGATGGCGCTGCATATCTGGTCGATGTCGCACGGCGTGGCGTCGCTGTTTGCGCGGGGCGATGCGGCGCGCCGCAAGCTGCCGATGTCGGCCGAAGAACTGCTTGAGGCCGAGGTGCTGATTTATCTGCGCGGTCTCGGCTTCTTGACCGATCGCCAGACCGCACCGAAAGACCAGCAAAAAGGCGAGTCAGCGCAAAAGCCGGCCAGACCTCCGCCAATCCCGCCGTCCGGCCCTCCCTCAGGTCCCTGGGGCACCCCAAAATAAATCGAGGGGCGCCGCGGGCGTCCGGCTTGACAAAAATAAGGGAAGGTTTACGTATGTGAATGTTATTTACATTCACACGGCATGGCGCCGTCATGGAGAGGGAAATGGCCTACACCGCAGATGTCAATCGATGGCGCGGTCCCGATAGTGAGCCCTACCGGCCGCATATGCGCGTTCATCCCGGCATGGTCATCGGGACCATTCTCGGCTTCCTTTTCTGGTGGCCGGTCGGTCTTGCCTTCCTCTTTTTCACACTCAGGAGAACGACGATGGGTTGCTGGAGCCATGACCGTTTTGAAAACAAGATGCAGCGCATGCAGTACAAGATGGAGCGGATGCGCGACCGCATGGAGCGTCGCGGCTTCGGCTTCGGTCCGCCCTCGAGCGGCAACCGGGCGTTCGACGAATACCGCGCGGACACCCTGCGGCGCCTTGAAGAAGAGCAGACCGAATTCCGCGATTTCCTCGATCGCCTGCGCCACGCCAAGGACAAGGAAGAGTTCGACCAGTTCATGGCCCAGCAGCGCCCCCGTCCGACCCCGCCGTCGGATGGCCAGCCGCAGCCCTGAATCTGAAGCCGGACTTGCAAGACTAACGCCTCAGGCGTAGTGCCCCCACGACGCCTGACGGCGATATGACCGCCCATCTGCCAGCAGATGGGCGGTTTTACTTTTGAGCGGTGCCCGAATGCTTGCTTGCCCGATGTTTTGGGGCATCCCGATGCCCCCTTTTGCCGCAGCCAAAATCTCCTTTGGTAACCAGACCTTAACCATGATTAGCGTTGGGTTAGTGGAGTAAGGACGCGCGAATAGCCCTCGTTTTGACACGTTGGCAGGGGATGCAGGCCACGGCTTCGGACGGGCCCCCCATGCGACACAACAAGGCTATCGCGCTGGCGCTTACCGCCGCGCCTGTTGTGCGGCTGTGGAACCGGCAGTTATTTGCTTCCGGTAAATCGGGGATACCCGCGTTGAGAGGATACCGCTTATGAATCCGGCCGACGTGACGCAGTCTGCCTTGCCGCTCGCATCCACTGACGTATCGCTGATCGCCCTGTTTCTGCAGGCGCATTGGATCGTGAAAGGCGTCATGCTGGGGCTGCTCGCCTGCTCGGTGTGGGTCTGGGCGATCGCGATCGACAAGATCTTCCTTTATGCGCGCACCAAGCGCGCGATGGATCGCTTCGAGCAGGCGTTCTGGTCCGGTGAATCGATCGAGGAACTCTACCGCGCGCTCTCGGCCAAGCCGACGCAATCGATGGCGGCCTGTTTCGTCGCCGCGATGCGCGAATGGAAACGCTCGTTCGAGAGCCAGGCGCGATCCTTTGCGGGGCTTCAGATGCGGATCGAAAAGGTCATGAACGTCTCCATCGCCCGGGAAGTCGAGCGGCTGGAACGCCGGCTGCTGGTGCTGGCGACGGTCGGCTCCGCCGGCCCGTTCGTCGGCCTGTTCGGCACCGTCTGGGGCATCATGTCGAGCTTTCAGTCGATCGCCGCCTCGAAGAACACCTCGCTGGCGGTGGTGGCCCCGGGTATCGCCGAAGCGCTGTTTGCGACCGCAATCGGCCTTATCGCCGCCATTCCGGCGACTATTTTCTATAACAAGTTCACCTCCGAGGTGAACCGGCAGGCCCAACGGCTGGAAGGGTTCGCCGACGAATTTTCAGCGATCCTGTCGCGCCAGATCGACGAGAGGGCATGATTCCGAAAAGTGGAAGCCGGTTTTCGGAAAAAATCATGCCCCAGACAAACGGCGTAACGCGCGGTATATGCGGTATATATTGTGAGCGAATTGTGAGCACCAGAACATGGCGATGAACATGGCAGGCTCGCCGCGTGGCGGACGCCGCGGCCGGCGTCGCCCCGTGATGGCGGAGATCAACGTCACCCCGATGGTGGACGTGATGCTGGTGCTGCTGATCATCTTTATGGTGTCGGCGCCTTTGTTGACGGTCGGTGTGCCGCTCGATCTGCCGCAGACCCAGGCCAAGAGTCTGGAGCAGGACAAGACGCCGTTGCAGTTGTCGGTCGACGTCAAGGGGCGGATTTTCATCAACGACACCGAAGTCGCGATGAACGATCTGGTGCCGAAATTAAAGGCGATTACCGATGCCCGGGGCGGCATGGATGAGCGTATATTCATGCGGGCGGACAAGAAGGCGGATTACGGAACCGTTGCGCGGGTGATGGGACAATTGTCCGGCGCGGGGTTTAAACGGCTGGCACTGGTGACTGAAGTGGAGCAGGGGTCTTAGCAACGTGAACCTGAAGGTCGACAAGACACTGGTCGCGTCTGTGGTCCTGCACGTTGTCGTGATCGGGTGGGGGCTGGTATCGTTCTCGTCCAAAGCCTTTGAGGTGATGCCGGAAGAATCCCTGCCCGTTGACATCATTTCCGCCGATCAGCTGGCCAAGGTAACGGCCGGCATGAAAACCGGCAAAAAAGAGAATCCGAAGCCGCTGGTGGAGAAAGTCGCGGAGGCCAAGCCGACCGATGACGCCGTCGGCAAGATCGCCGAGAAGCCGCCGGTCGTCACCGAAACGGCACCGCCACCGCAGCCGAAGCCAGTGGAAAAGCCGGTCGAGAAAAAGCCCGATCCGCCGAAGCCGGTTGCCGAGAAGCCGAAGGAAGAGCCGAAGCCGATCGAGAAGAAGCCGGATCCGCCCAAGGTCGATCCGATCTCGGAAGCTCTGAAAAAGGAAGAGAAGAAGCCGCCGCCGAAACCGCCGGTCCAGGCCGCAGCGACACCGCCGCCGCAACCGCAAAAGCCCAAGGAGCGCACATTCGATCAGACCAAGATCGCGGCGTTGCTCGACAAGCGCGAACCGACCCGGCAGGCCGCGACCGGCGAAACGCTGAATTCCAATGCCGCGCTCGGCCTGGCCCACGG
>Ga0193716_1002026_pt1 | contig 11574 bp, 17 predicted proteins | sample U2c1metaG_FD_145901 | JGI IMG/M metagenome (GOLD analysis project Ga0193716, IMG submission 145901) | Soil microbial communities from a riparian zone of the East river system, Colorado, United States - U2c1 | ecosystem: Environmental > Terrestrial > Soil > Riparian zone | place: USA: East River...
AGGGCGCGACCTGAGGAAAGTGGAATAAAACTTAGGATCACCAGGGGGATGTTCATTCTTTGCAGGAACACCATAAGCATTTCCAGGGCTATCCAATTCGGCGTGAAATAGGATAACGGTAGACTCGTCCTGCAACACTGTCAAGACTTGGATCGGATGTCAGATGTCAAGAAGCTCACCCGGAGCTCTTCCATTGACGCTTTCAAAACCTCCTCTGTGACGTAGGGAAATTCCTACAGTCTCATCAATTATTAGCAAATTTTACAAAGAATACTACCCACTTCCACGCCACTTTCGATCAAGAAACATTTAAACCCTTTGACGCCAGACTGCACAAGCGGCTTTAAATATGACTATCATGATGTTGCATTCAGGTCCTGTTGATCGCGCGTAGTGGAAGGACTTGCTTGGTTGCCAGGAATGATACCACCCCAGAACGCCACATCTGTCCAACACTGTCCTCGCGCTGCCGCCCGCTTTGTCTCGAGATTTTCCAATGTAGTAGTTGGAGGAATAGAGTTCAGGGGCATGTCCACGAGAGTTGTGACCCCTCCCGATACGGCGGCTCTCGTCCCTGTCCAGAAACCTTCCCAGTCGGTACGGCCAGGTTCATTCAGGTGAACGTGCGCACTGCAAATTCGAATCAATAAAGCCCGTCATAATTCAGAGGGGCCTCAGGCTTACTCAACAAGCCCTGGAAGAATATAGTTGCTTGCAGCGTCTATCCATATCGCGTCTTGATTACTAGAAAAGTCGTTTTTCGAGAGATAGCCCTCTTGAATAGATGTGATCTTGCCAGTCTCCGTATCAACTGTGATGGTGGCTGGCTGTGGATCATCACAGCCAGGTAGGACAACATGTCTGCCTGTAAATACTACGGTCATTGGAAGAAAATTGCCGTCGTGAGGCCACACATGGCACTTTTCGGCGTATGGGCAAGAAAGATAAGCACGAAGATAGGGTGATTTCCGATTGCGGACTGTCATGGATTCGATCATTATTTCTTTCTTGCCCATCTGGCAGACTAGACGGCGACCAAGTCACCAAATATGCCTATAGAGACTGGTACCAACCGTCCTGTTCCATACTCTGCCTCAGCTTTGGCAGGCGGCTCATCACCATTAGACTCACTGTTGTCACCGCGAACCACAACGTTCGACACCCATGCCCTTTCACCGGAGGTTGTAGGGGAATCCGAATCGCGTGAAGATGGCCTGGATTATGAATCTGACTTCTCGATGGTGCCCTTATCGGCACGCCAAAGTACGACATCGATAGGCTCCAATACTTCCATAAAATCGATTGCCACGCAGGTTGGCAAAGAGAACAAACGAATGACCACGGTACTATCAATGACACCATCGGAGTCGTCCACTCTTACCAGATCTTTGCACACAAAGTCGGCATCTGCATCTAGTGACCAGTCTCTTACAGGCAACAACACCCCGTTTATTTTAGCTCGGTTGGAGAGCCAGAAAGAACAGGACGAGTATGGTCCGAAATCGCATAGAGCCAGTGTGGATGGTCAGCACAAGTTGCAGGAAGAATTTGTTCGAGTGCATAATGGAATCAAGGAAGAGGACGAGGAGAGCAACATCGCGAACACGCGTATTGATTGGGGTGAGTTTTTGATCAACAATATTTCACTCGTTGGATCTTGACTGATATTTATTAAGAATTCTGGGGCGCTGTTATATCGGGTGGGTTTTCGATTTTGCATTTTCAGTAAGCGATGTGTCTTACGTGCAACAGACTACCAGAAGTTTGCGTCCGAGAATCCAGCCAGGTTAGCCAAAGCTATTGAGCGAGGGATTCCCGACACGCTCAGGGGAATGATGTGGTACGTCTGCTTGTGTCTTTGTGATTCTATCTTTTTCTCATGTCCTACTTAGGCAATTGATGTAGTTCCCGTTCGTCATCCTTCATATACTCGATACTTAATCTCTGAATTGTGTAGGGCTGCTGCGAAGGATCCTGAACTTGAGAGCACCTATTTGAATCTTCTGAAGGAGTCCAGTCCTCACGAGAAAGCTATTACACGTGATCTGGGAAGGTGTGCAGCCATTGTCTGTCTGGTTAATGTCAGTACTCAAGTAGGGTCCAGAACTTTTCCGCACCATCAATTTTTTACAGATGGTCAAGGCATTGGTCAAGAAAATTTATTCAATGTTCTCAAAGCGTATTCGATGTGCGTATGAATCATCCCCGAGTTATATTTTGCCTGACTGGGTTGAAAGATATGATTCCGCTGTAGGATATTGTCAAGGTTTACCTTTTATAGTCGCCATATTATTGCTCAACGTATGTTGTTCGTGTATTTTACTTGAAGCCACCATCTCAATTTTTTTGGCAGATGCCTGACGAGGAAGCTTTCTCTCTCCTTGTGAGACTGATGTATTCGTACGACCTACGAGGTCATTTCCTCCCCGAAATGCCCAAGCTTCAATTGCGTCTAGTAAGTGATCTCACACAGTAGCGTGTATTTGTCTAATCCGACGTTCCAGTTTCAGGTATGAGGTAGCCTCCGTATAATGGGGGACTTTCGATGACACGTGTTTAGTTCGACCGCTTGATTGAAGAATTGTTGCCCGTGTTACATATCCATTTTCTGCGGCAGGGCGTCAAGTCAAGCATGTTTTGTTCGCAGTGGTTTCTTACGTTGTTTAGCTATCGGTTAGTCCACGACCATCAATTTCGTGTCAAAAAATTCACTGATGTCTTTGGATACAGATTTCCTTTGGACATCGCTTTCCGAATTTATGACAATTGCCTGGCCAGCGGCATTGAAGCTATCTTTAGTTTCAGCATAGTCCTTCTACAAAAAAACGAGGACGTCTTACTTACGCTTAAGTTCGACGAGATACTCGCCTTCATGAAAATACGAGTCTTCGAGAAATATAAGGTTGGTGTGAATCTCAGCGTAGATGGTCATCTGATGGTCTATTAATTTCCATATCTACAGATAGAACGATCAGACTCCACTAATCTCGAAGACACAAAAGGAGAAGCATATCGGGTGGACGAATTCGTTCAAGATGCCGTCTCCTTAAAAATCACTCCGTTCATGTTGGATTCATATGCTCACGAATACGAGGACCTTATTCGAGTTCGCGACGCTCATGCCCTGGAAGTGGATACTTTGCGACACAGTAATCGTACCTTACTAGCACAAGTGTGAGTTTTACGAGTGACGTTCTCCTTTGGCCTGCTTGATGCAACTTTCCGCAATCAGGAAAACTCTTGAAGATAGTTTGGCTCAGCTTAATGCTGAACATGTTCAGATCCTGGTATGTGATCCCTCTCTATTGCCGATTCTTAGTTCTAAAATTCTGACGTGCCACAGAATGAGTTGGTTAAGTCGCGGTTGAGGACCGAAGAAACCGAGGGGGAGTTGGTGCGTTATAAATTGCTGTAAGTGGCTCCTTGCTTTCACTGGGAAATGTTTGCCTTATCATCAACCGAACAGTTACGCCGAAGCGATGCATCAGAACGATGAGGCAATGTCATCCCACTCTCGGCTATCTTCGGCGAGCAGGATGGGAAGTGGCCTAAACCCTTAGATCATCAAACCACTTTTGGACCGTTTTCCTCTGCCTTTTACTTTCACATATTACAGTCATAATTCATAATATCCAGCATATGTTTCTTTTTGTCCTGCGTAGTCCTTAGTATCGGCCATCAATATTATTCTTGAACAAATCTGCGGGAAGGCGTTCATGTGATCATTGCTGTCCATACTAAGCGCCCGACTTCGATCGGAAATTATGACGATCCTCATCCCTTGCTTCAGAGTTGCCACATGCTCCTCTTCAACCGCGGCGTCCTGTCAACGAGGGGTACTCTAGGACTCATTTTTCGCTCAGCATCACGCAGGATTCTATTATATCCAGGTTATGCCTCCAAAACCCGCTGCATATCATCTACACGACATGACCGCGACAACGTTCCTGCGACATGGTCTTTATGGTTTGCAGGCGTGCTAGGCGTTTCTGTGGTCACATGGACGGTATGGAGAGAGTACCAACCTTTTAGACATCCAGTGCTGGCTGCAGTGCGATGTTCGAGAGTTGCTGGTGAGGTGACAATGTTTATGCTCTACCTATCGCAATCCTCAACGAATTGCTCCAGGCGCTGCTATACTTGGTGCGATTGACTATAAGACTACATTTGCAAAATTGTATGAATCAGACGAGATGCGGCTGGAGGCGTACTCCAAATGTCATAAACGCAGTTCAGAGAGGTTGCTGAAAGCACTATTAGCCAACGGAGGTGTGTTTATAAAGCTGGGGCAACACATGGCATCTCTGTGAGTAGCGTCCAATACACAATCTTACCTGGCACTGATCCATTACAGAGTGGTTTTACCAGCTGAATGGACAAGCACCATGCGACCCCTGCAAGACAAATGCGACCCGACACCATATGAAGACCTCCAGGGTCTCTTCCTGTCGGACATGGGCGTGCCGGTGTCAGACCTGTTTGACGATTTCGATCCTGAACCTATAGGCGTGGCAAGTCTCGCCCAGGTACATGTCGGACGTCATCGTGAGTCCGGGAAACAGGTCGCTGTCAAGGTCGGTACATTGTTATTTTCGGAGCGAATCTGTATCCAAATCGTACCGTAGCTGCAACATCCGCACCTTGCGGAATTCTGTGACATCGATATGGAGATGGTAGAAGTCACTCTTGGTCAGTTGTCAAAAGCGGCTCTTGGCCGTTCGAGCGTCTCACTTTCACTGCAGGTTGGATAAAATACTGGTTTCCCGAGTTCGAATTCCGCTGGCTGGGCGAAGAGATGCGCGAGAACTTACCAAAAGAGATGGACTTCGCGCATGAAGCATCAAACGCCCAGCGCGCCGCACACGATTTCCGAGACATGCGCACGTCGCTGTATATACCTGAGGTAATCACAGCGACTAAGCGGGTGCTCGTGATGGAGTATATTCAAGGAGGACGGGTGGATGATTTGGGGTATCTGGCAGAACATAATATAGATCGGAATAAGGTAGCACTGGAGTTATCGAGAATATTCAATCAGATGGTATTCGTGAATGGCTGGTTCCACGCGGGTAAGGCTGTTTCTTATCTGTCATCCGCGGTCAAAAGCTAAATTTTATTTGCTTTACATAGATCCTCACCCCGGTGCGTGCCTTAGTATCTCTCCGTGCACTCTTCAACCCTGATGATATCTCCTCCAGGAAACCTCCTTATCAGAGCCGCCCCTCAAATGTCACGATCTCCATACAACTTTGAGATCGTCCTGTTAGATCACGGTCTCTACTTTGATCTAGACACGCGGCTGCGGATAAATTACAGTAAACTTTGGCTGTCGCTGATAGCCACTAATTCACCCTCAGTGAACGCGGACCGGAGAAAATATGCCCAGTTGGTTGGGAATATTGGCCCTGATTTGGTAGGTTGAATTTTGTGATTGATGTGGGCTCAGTTGTAAGTGTTCTAATGGTTTCGTGTGCGTAGTATCCTGTTTTCGAGGCTGCCATCACCGGTAAGTATCTATTTCTATCTAGGGTTTGTCCTACCTAATATCAATTTCAGGTCGAGCGGCCCTTGAAGGCACCTGGGAAGACGAGCCATCCCCATCATTAGAAGGCAAAAACGAGTCGACCTTCAAACGAGCATCGAGTATGATCGACATGATGCCCCAAAGCGAGGAAGAGATGGAGGCGATAAGGAACGCAGTCGTTAATCGGGAAGGGTTGTTGCTTTCTGTGTTTGATGTGCTCCGACGGGTGCCGAGGAGGGTACTTATGGTTTTGAAGCTTAATGATTTGACGAGGTTGGTTGACTGCTGTTGAGGATGATTATGCTGTGGTACTGATGGGTTCTGGACTTATTTTTATTGTAGGAGCCTTGACTATGCTTTGGCTACTACTCATTCGAGCGTCAGTGCTTGTTCTTCTCTTTGTTGAAGTTTGAAATATTGATTCTTCGACCGCAGATACGAATATTCCTCATTACGGCTAAATATTGCACATACGCTGTATGGCGCGACGATCGTCAACGAATCATAGACCGCATGCGTGAGAATGGGCTGTTTTCATTATCTGACCTGGGGGAATACTTTGTGTGCTGGTGGTGCGTTTTTTCCGACTCTCCCCATACTTTGCATCTCACATAACTAACTTTCACTGTAGGAGATTCGAGAAAATGTACAGGACACTGGTCATGGTGGAGACTTGGATGGATTTACAGGCTTATAAGGTGAAGACACTTGCGTGGATACGTGGGTTGTGGACGATGGGCTTTGAGGGGGCACACAAAGCGGCTGCTGGTCTGGCATAGCAAGGACTAGAATTTCAAGGTCTTTCCTAATGTTATACATAATAGCTTTACAGCAATAGCATCGATGTTTGAGGTGTTTCGTATATGAGAGTAAATTATGGGGAAGTGGGATGTGGAGAAAGGTCGTTAGGGCTAATTCTTTTTCTTGAGATCTGCGAAGAGAGAGTCGATGGCGCTTGTGCTGTGCTTCAGAGCTTCCCACTGTGTGCGCAGTCGTTGAGTAAAGACATGTATGGAGAGCTCGGGGGCTAACCTGTTCTTTGCTCAGTGAAATGCCTTTCTTCCCAGGCTTTTCGTCTCCGTCGGCACCGTAGAATTCTCGGATGTCAAGGAGAGTGTTACCTGCACAAAAATGGACGGGCTGGAAGTGGGGAGAAGGTACGGCTACGTACCTTTAAACGTTCGGACGGTAGCACGTTTTTTCTTCCCTAGGTCAAGGTATTTATCGCCATCTGATGTGGTGTGAATGATACTGTCATCCCCATCTTCGGCTTCGGCTGTGAACTTGGGTTTCTTTCGAGGCGCGTATGTATGAGCTGGCTGTTATGTCAGGGGTGAAGAACGCACTTTCTCGATTTTTGCTCTATCTTTCGATGACTTCTTGGAGGGAGGAGCTTTAGCCTCGTCGTCGCTGCTGTCATTTTTGGCAGCTGCTTTGGCTTTTTTCTGTGCCGGGCGTCAGAACGCACTAATAATGAGTTGTTCGGTTTAGATGCACCTTTTTAGACTTGGACTTTTTCACCTCCTCGGATGAGGGAGACGCCTCGGACTCGGACTCATCAAAGTCCTGGTCATCGTCGTCGCTTGCGATGAAGTTGTCTGCTTTGCGTTTACCCATTAATTGAGTCGGAGGATAAGACGCGGTTGGACGCGTTTGTGGCGCGTGAAACTGGATTGCCAAAATCGAGCTGGGCCACTGCGTCACCCAACTCAATCAACTCACTCACATTTTTTGCAATTCACTCCTCTCCACAGACGACGTCGGTCATCTGAGGTCCCATTTCCACTCATCCTCGACTTGGTCGTTGGACCATGAAAATACTTCACAAATCAAAGAGGGCGGCTCCGCCTGTAAGTCATCATCGTTCCAACCCTTTACAATCCACTCCTTGCTCATCCTGATATGCTACACAGCATCCTCAAGTCGCCGATATCATCACCAAGTTACTGAGTACCTCAAACGACAATCTTCCTGATGTTCTGGGCCAGATCAACTTCTGGAAATGGCCCCGCTCCGACCTCAATGCCTGGATCAAGGTCCTCAACAAATTCGATACTATTCTCGAGGACGTTATCCGGGATTACGATATTGATACACTCCAATTGAACGCATTCACCCCGCCCACTAAGAAAACTCTTTGTGAGATGCTACGATTTGAACGCTTATTGTTGGAGAACTCGACGAATCGAAAGATGTTCAGCTCCTATGATGTGAGTCACTTTGGTACTATATATATTTTTTACGCCGCCAGGTCACTCAAATCCGCCGAAATAGCGACTGAACAGTCTATTGTTTACATCGGATCTTGATGTTTTGGTTCTTACGCTGCATCTGTTACTGCGCCCGTCCCAACAATACTCTGCGCAACCAGCAGTAACTTCTGCACTTAACATATCCACGCCTAGGCTCCGATCTCTTGCCAAAAGGTGGCCTAACCTCCGCGAGTATGGGGTTGGCTTAGTCGATCTTGCCAGCATCAATGGGGGGCCGGAGGTAGATGCGCTTCCGTCCGAAGCACGTGAAGTTAACTACAGCTTCTATCGGACGGGTAGTAAGGAGAAAGAGGAGAAAGAAGAAACGGAAATGCAGGGAATTGATGTTCCAGAGCCATCGCTGGGCACTCCTCGCAAATCAAGTACAGCGCCACCAGCGGCTGGGCATAATGCCGCCGTTAATGTCCACATTGATCAGCAGACCTTGGAATCCAAGGATGTGATGAGTCTGCTCGCCGATACGATCGAGAAGTATTCCGTTCCCGCCGACGAAAAGTTTGAGCTCCTGTGCCGTATCCGTTCGGCCTCTGTGCTTACGAAGGGCAAAGAGCCAGAACGCGAAAAGCTCATTATCACCCGATTGCTGTCGATCGCGATCTTTGGCCATACACATATCGAGGCGCAGGCTATGTCCTCGCTTTTCCTATACGAACCAGACCTGATCGCGCACATTGCCGAGCTGCTCCAACTCGATCGGGGAGTATCCATGACGGTCCAGACCGCTGCTATCGCTGCTCTGGATGCACTAGCGAGGTACAGGAACAAAATCCAGGAAGTCTTGACCGCCATCAATGCTGGAGTCAATCACGGCATCCTTATGGCGCTCGTGCGAAAGACTGTAGCAGATGTCGGGAGCCCTGATTGCAAACTTCCGCATTCATTTGTAGAGGCGCTGTTGTCGTTTGTGACATACATCGCTTCTCACTCGGCTGGAGGGAATATGGTCGTCGGCGCAGGACTTGTGCCTTTGCTTGTTCAGATCATTGGAAACAAGATCCCGGAGAGGCTGGCCGTTGTGTCCAAAGCGATGCAGCTTGTGGATAATGTACTTTATAGCTTTACCAATGCGTTCCAGTTGTTCTGCGGTGGACACGGAGTTGAGGCTCTGGTGGATAGGATCGAGGTAAGCTGCTGAAGCTGCTAGTCACGGGTTCGTACTCACAGTTGCCTTATAGCACGAAGTCGATACGGATATTAAGGAGCATGGTGAAGAGCACAAAACTCGCGGGATATTTGGTTCGTATGGCGAGTGGTTCCGTCGACAGCGATTTTGATCCGACTGACATGTCCATTTGTTGAAGGTGAATTACCGGTTGCTCGCGCTGCAGTGTTGAAGCACACGCTGCGCTCGATGCACCGTATGATGCAGTCGTCGGGCACTGCGGAAGGATTGCGAGGACTCATCGATTCATCGATCCTCAAGTCACTCAAGAAGGTCATCGAGCATCGTGCCCTCTTTGGGCCAAGTGTGGCACCAATTGGTATGTGCCGTTCTTTATCGGCCTATTTTAGTCGTTGAATGCTCAAATAGCGATCAATATCATGGCGACGTTTGTGCATAACGAGCCGACGTCTTTGCCCATCATTCAAGAGGCGGGTCTCCCCGAAGCTTTCTATAAGGCTATCGAAGCGGGCCTCGAGCCTGTGATTGAGGTAAAGGCTACGCGCATCGTGTATCGAGCGGTCCTCTGACATATAAACTTAAAGGTCATTCAAGCCATCCCAAATGCGATCGGTGCACTCTGTCTCAACCAGGCGGGACAAGATCAGCTTTACGGTCGGCCAAGCATCATTCCGGGCATCTTTGCGATCTTCACGTCCGAACGTCACTTGAAGGTCCTTCAGGATAAGGAGAATGCCGTATTGATAGGTACAGCGATGGATGAGCTTATCCGCCACCATCCGTCGCTCAAAGTGCCTGTCTTCGAAGCGATCAAGTCGACGTTGGGCAAGATTGAGGATCTCGGCAATGCGTATGTCGTGTCTGAAGACATTCAGCAGTGGTACAAACTCGTGCCAGTGTCGGCTTCAATTCTAGATGAAGATGTCGTCATGGACATTGCGGATTCGGAAGGTGTAGAAGGAACGGCAGGTACTGATTCTGAACAATCTGGATCTACGGGTAATGATCCGACGCAATTATCTGGTGGCGAGGATCCAGCACTTAGAGCTCACGACAATATGGTGGTGTCCTTCATCGATGTCGTTGGACGGGTAAGGTCACTTTCTGTGGCCGTCTGGATCATGTATCTGACAACACTTACTTACGCAGTTCCTGGAAGGATTGTTCCAGACCACTACCCACTGCAAAGATTTTATCTCCAGCACAGATGGACTTGACCGGATTGGCAGGCTGACGGCCCTTCATTGTATTCCTTACGACTACGCCAACAGTGTAGCGTCGGATTCTCTGGTGCAAGTCATGCGTACTATGACCGATGTCGCGTCGAATGAAACGCTACTCTATCTGCAGAACCTGGTGATCGCTTCATTGGAGGAGACGAAGGAATTTTGGGGAAGCATGGATGACGAGTCCAAACTACTGCCACTCCTGGAAATCACCGGTCTGTCAAGCATGTTATTTGTAGCTCGCTTGATTTGCTGAAATTTTTAATTCCTGTAGAGGAACAAGAACAGGAAGGAAATCGACGCTTCCGAAGCCTTATCACCCTCCACATCCGCATCGCTCTGCTCTCGGATGTATTCTCTACTGCAGGTTACACTCACGGAAGAGCCGCGATCGGGATCCTCCAGACTCTCATGGGCGATTCATCTGTAGACGTTGTACCTGACTTGGGTACTTTGCATCGGGCCTGCATATGGGAAAATATACTTCTGAAGGCTGGTCTTACCTCCAAGGGCATCGACTCTGCGACAAGCCCAGATGCGTCACCTCTTGAACGATCACCTAGCCGCACATCTGCACCTCTCACAGAAAATGACCCTTCGATCACGACAAATGGTGTCCAGCCAGAGGCATCGAATATGGAGGAGTCATCGTCTGTCCCAAAAGCGGAGCTTGCGAACCCTGAGGGTCCTCGAGAACATAACGCAAAGGCTTTGAAGCACTTGACACATGGTCTTCCCAGCTCTCTAGCGCCATTTTTCCAAGGTAAGTCGAATGATACGTGGATTGGCGATCTTGTTTTTGATTGATGCGACACACATCGAAAAGCCATTGTCAAACTGTTCCATGCCCGGCGAAACCCAGATTCTGCTCAGAGGAAGCAGATCATGAGCTCGTCATCTGCGATAGCCGACATCATGTTGAATCATATCAGCCAGAAGAATTTCGGTGAGCCCTTTACAGGACATTGTCTGCTGGAGATGCTGAAGGCCCTGATCAGGTGATAATAGCAAGCTGTCTGGTTTCGCGTATTTAAGTGTGATGTTGGGCACAGTGACAATCCTCTTGTTGGACGGTATGCCAGTTCATAATATATATCACTTTACAACGCTAATATAACCTTTAGAGCGTACAAATCAACTGCACACCGTTCTATTGGCTGCATTCTACCGCGCTGGTGGCTTGGATGCAATCATCCAAGTGTGTCGCATGTTCATGATGACCATCGAAGCCGTCACCAAGGTGGAGATAGGAGACCGCTCTGAAACAGACAAACAAGAGCTTGTACATGCATACGGAGGCCTCAAAGTGGCTTTACATCTCATATATCCCCTTATTTCTTCCAAGCCGTTACACGAATCACCACAGACCCTTCTCATCGCAAGCCGTGATAAGAAGGACACTGACCCAGACTATTTTGAAGGTCACAA
>Ga0193716_1002027_pt1 | contig 11572 bp, 8 predicted proteins | sample U2c1metaG_FD_145901 | JGI IMG/M metagenome (GOLD analysis project Ga0193716, IMG submission 145901) | Soil microbial communities from a riparian zone of the East river system, Colorado, United States - U2c1 | ecosystem: Environmental > Terrestrial > Soil > Riparian zone | place: USA: East River...
GTCCTCCTCGTTGAGCGCGGGTAGGACGACCGAAATGGTGCGTCCGGCCTTTGCCGCCACGAGTTCGGCGATGGTCCACTTGGGCCTGCGCCATGTGTGATCGGTCAGCCAGCGGTGGCCAGCTACTACGTCGGCGGCGGCGAGATCAGGTGTCAACGTCATGCCAGTCCCCTCGTGGTCCGCGTCGGTGGACGCACCCCTTGGATCGACGCGACCATTTCCAGTACGCGCCGAGTGGGACCGACCTCGTGCACGCGGAACATGGCAGCCCCCGCCTCGGCGGCCAGTGCCGTCGCTGCCAGGGTGCCCTCCAGGCGTTCGGTCAACCCCACACCCAGAGTTTCCCCGACGAAATCCTTGTTGCTGAGAGCCATCAGGACGGGCCATCCAGTGTTAACAAGGTCTTTTACGTGGCGCAACAAACTAAGACCATGGTGAGTGTTCTTACCAAAATCGTGCGTCGGATCGATCAATACGGCGTCCCGCGCGACACCCGCAGCAACTGCGCGTTCGGCCGCAGCGGTGACTTCGGCGATCACGTCGTCGACCACGCCGCGCTCCGACACCCCGTAATTCACCCGAAACGGCCTTGTCCGCGGCGTCGCGCCACCCGTGTGTGAGCACACCAGGCCCGCGCCGAACTCGGCGGCGACGTCGGGCAACCCGGGATCGGCCCCCGCCCAGGTGTCGTTGATCAGGTCGGCGCCCGCCGCGCAGGCCTGTTTTGCCACCGCGGCGCGCCAGGTGTCGACGCTGATCAGCTGGTCGGGGAAGGTGCCACGGAGCCATTCGATGAACGGCACGACGCGGGCGGTCTCCTCGTCGGCGTCGACGTCGCTACCAGGGCCTGCCTTGACGCCTCCGACGTCGATGACGTCGGCACCGTCCTCGACCACCCGGTGAGCGGCCGCCTTGGCCGCGTCGTCGGTGAACGTCGCGCCACGGTCATAGAACGAGTCCGGCGTCCGGTTCACGATCGCCATGATCAGCGCACGATCAGCCGCAACGGGTCGGCCCAGAAACGTGGACTGCACGCTCACCAGGCTACGGGCCTGCGGTTTCGGCGTGCTCAGCGGCGGTGAGCGCCGGTTGGCACGCCCAAGTCGCTAGGACTTGGGGCGCTTCCCGTCCAAGACCTCGGCGGGGTATTCGTCGTAGAACGGCACGTAGCCCTCGTCGCGGCCGGCCAGCACGTACAACGGGTCATCCCCCGTGTCAGCGGAGCGGTAGCCCTGCTTGCGCAGGTCGACCTTCTGATTCTTGAACGTCGAGGTGTGCGCCAGGGTCTTGGCGACCCGCACGAACAGCGGTACCGCGTAGGCGGGCAGGTGCCCGTAGGCGGCGCTGGCCAGCGCCTTGCCGTCGAACTCCTCGCCCTCCTTGAGCTGGATGGCCACCATGCCCGCACGTCCACCCGCGCCTGGCACCTCGACGCCGAACACCGTGCACTCCTCAACCTGCGAGTCCGTCGACACCGCGGCTTCGACCTCGGTGGTGGCGACGTTCTCGCCCTTCCACCGGAACGTGTCGCCGAGGCGGTCGGTGAACGCCGCGTGCCCGAATCCCTGCGAGCGCATCAGGTCGCCGGTGTGGAACCAGACGTCACCGTCCTTGAACGCGTTGCGGACGAGTTTCTTCTCGGTGGCGGCCTTGTCGGTGTAGCCGTCGAAGGGCTGAAAGCTGCTGACCTTGGACAGCAGCAGGCCCGGCTGTCCCGTCTTCACCTTGTGGACGCGGCCGTCCTGGCCGCGCTTCGGTTCGCCCGACTCGTCGTCGTACTCGACGAAGGCGATGGGCGACGGGCAGATACCCGTCGTCTTGTCCACGTTGAACACGTTGAGGAACGCGGTGTTGCCCTCGCTGGCTCCGTAGAACTCGCACACCCGCGGGATGCCGAACCGGTTGGTGAACTCGTCCCAGATCGCCGGGCGCAACCCGTTGCCCGCGATGACCCGTACGCGGTGTCGGCGGTCGGTCGGCTTGGGCGGCTGGTTGAGCAGGTAGGCGCAGACCTCGCCGATGTAGACGAAGGCTGTTGCGTCGTATCGGATGACTTCGTCCCAGAACTTCGAGGCCGAGAACGACTTGCCAAGCGCCAGCGCAGATCCCGAATTGAGCACCGACGACAGCGCGACCGTCAGCGCGTTGTTGTGGTAGAGCGGCAGGCAGCAGTACAGGGTGTCGTCAGTGGTCAGCCGCATGCCGAGGCCACCGAACCCGGCAAGCGCCCGCAGCCAGCGGTAGTGCGTCATCACGCTGGCCTTCGGCATCCCGGTAGTGCCCGACGTGAAGATGTAGAACGCCTTGTCCTTGGCCAGCACCGCAGCCGTCGCGGCCGGGTTGGTGGTCGGCGCGGTGACGGCGAGCTGTTGCAACTCGTCGACCGTCATCAACCCGGTGGTGTCGGCGCCGCTCTCCCCGATCGTTTCGATGAGATCGGTCTCGGCCACCACGGCCCTGGCGCCGAGCAGACCGATGCTGTGCGCAAGCACCTTGCCGCGCTGGTGATAGTTCAACATCCCGGCAACGGCACCGCACTTGACCACGGCGAGCATCAGCAACACCGATTGCGGCGAGTTGCGCAGCATGACGCCGACCACGTCACCGTGACCGACGCCGCGCGCGGCCAGCACTGCGGCGTAGCGATTGACCGTCTCGTTGGACTCGCGGTAGGTCAGTTGCTCGTCGCCGAATTTGATGAAGACCTTGCCGCCGTAGCGGGCGGCACGGTCCTGGAACACCTTGCCGATGGACGTCTTGGCCGTCGGCCTCGCCCCGAAACCGGTGATCACGCCGCGCAGGATCGTCGGTGCATCCATCAGCAGACCGGGCAGGCGAGGCGCGATGTCCAACAGGCCGACGCTGCTACGGGTCCCCGATTTCTCGTCACTCATGGCGCCCAACCCTAGTGGGCACGGCGTTCGCCGGTGACGGCCGTCACCCGGTGGGGGCGCATGCGGCCAACGCCGCATCGACGTCGTCGACCACGACGAGCCGGTCCAGTGCACCAGGGCCGACGTAGCCCGTCTTGGCGATGCCGCGCAGCCACTCCAACAAGCCCTCGTAGTGGCCGATCGGGTCGAGCATCACCAGTGGCTTGTCGTGCATGCCGAGGTACCCGGCCGTCCAGGCCTCGAAGAACTCCTCGAGCGTGCCGATCCCGCCGGGCAGCACGATGAAGGCGTCCGCGCGGTCCTCCATGACCTGCTTCCGCTCGCGCATGGTGTCGGTGACGATCAGCTCGTCGGCGTCGACGTCGGCGAGTTCCCGGTGCACCAGGGCCTTGGGAATCACGCCGATCGTCTTGCCGTTGTGTGCCCGCGCGGCGCTGGCCAGCGCGCCCATCGCCGAGACGTTGCCCCCGCCGGACACCAGCGTCCAGCCGCGGTTGGCGATCGCGGCACCGACCCCGGTCGCCAGCGCCAGCAACTCGGGATGCTTCGGCCCCGACGCGCAGTACACGCACACGGCCCACGGCCGGTCCTTCGTTTCCGAGCTTTCAACGTCTTCTGGCACGCCGCCAACCTTAGGGAGCGCGGCAACTGGATTTCTGGCACGGCCGACATTTGACGCATTCATCCGTGCGGCCGCGTGGGCGCACCATAGGATCCGGCGGTGCCTGTCGAGTGGGTGACCGCGCCGGAGGAACCGTTGCTCGGCCAGCTCGAAGCGGCCGTTCGCAGCCGTGCCGGAGCTATGCTCGTTGGGCCGGCCGGGGTGGGCAAGACGTCACTGGCCCGCGCGGCGGTCGCGAATCTCGCCGGTGAGTTCGGCCGCGTCGCGACGGTCACCGGAACGGTCGCAGGATCGAGTGTGCCGTTTGCTGCGTTCGGCGATCTGATCGAGATCTCCGACACCGGAAAGACCGCGGCGGTGCTGCGCACTGCGCGCGAGTCCATCGGCGATGGCGTGTTGTTGTTCGTCGACGACGCCCATGCCCTTGACCGGCTGTCCGCGGCATTGGTGTACCAGCTCGGCGTCAGCGGAGCGGCGCGGCTGATTCTGGTGACCGACTCCGACGAGTCGATGCCTGACGGGTTGTCGACGTTGGTGCGCGATCAGCTGGTGGCCCAGATCGACGTTCTGCCAACAGGATACGACGCGCGCGCGCTCGACGAGCAGGTGAGTGCGTTCGTCGCAGGACTGCCGGATCCCGCATCGGCGGTGCTGGAGTTCGTGGCGCTCTACGAACCGCTGCCCGTTGCCGTGCTCGCCGATCTGGTAGGCGCCGAGGCGGTTTCGGCGGCGGCTTCTTCGGGTGCGGTGGTGGTCGACGGCGACGACGTGCGGCCCGCCCATCCGGTGTTCGCACGCGCGGCCCGCATCCATCTTGACCCCGACCGGGAACGGCGCGTGCGCACCGAACTCGTCGAGAAGCTGCCCGCCACAACGAATGTCGTCGAGCGGTTGCAGCGTGCGGTGCTGACGCTGCACAGTGACCGGCCGCTGCCCGTCACCGATCTCGTCGCAGTGGCCGATGAGGCGTTACGGCTCGGCGATCTGGAGCTCAGCGAGCGCTTCGGGCGAGCGGCGTTGGCCGACGGGGGCTTGGCGGCCAGGCTGCCGTTGGCCTACGCGCTGGCCTGGCAAGGCCGCGGCCGCGACGCCGACGCCGTGCTCGCCGACGTCGATCCGGCGACGTTGACGGAGACCGAGTTGATGGCGTGGGCACTGCCGCGGGCGGCCAACCAGTTCTGGATGCTGTCCGAGCCGGAGCGGGCGACGGCGTTCCTGCAGAGCACCCGCAACCGGGTGACGACGCCGACGGCACGCACCACGCTCGATGCCCTGTCGGCGACGTTCGCGATGAACGCGGGCAGTCCGAGCCGGGCCATGCAGGTCGCCACCGAGGTGCTCGCGTCGCCCGACGCCGACGACACGGCGATCGGCTGGGCTTCGGCGGCGGCCGCATTGAGTTCGGCGCGGATGGGCCTGTTCGCCCGGGTCGATTCGTTGGCCGAGCGAGCGGTGACCGCCGGACATCCCGGCCTGCTGCGGTTCACCTCCGGCTTCGGGCAGACGACCGCCCGCTTGTTGGACGGCCAGTTGGACGACGCTCAGGCGTTGGCTCAGCGACTCCTCGACTACACCCAGAGCCAACAACCCGGGCGCGCGATCGGCGAGGTGTTGGTGGCCGACGTGCTGATCGCAAGAGGCGAGCTGGACGAGGCCGTCACGCTGCTGCGCGGTGCCGCCGCGGCCCTGGCGCCGACCGGCTATTCGTGGGGCCCACTGGCCTGGATGATGTTGTCACAGGCGCTCGGTCAGCAGGGGCAGACCGCGGAGGCGGGCCGCACGCTGGCAAGGGCGGAGGCCCGGCATGGGCTGAAGTCCATGTTGTTCGCACCCGAGCTGTACTTGGCCAAGGCGTGGACATGTGCCTCCCGGCGCGACGGCCACGGTGCGATCAATGCGGCCAGGGAAGCCGCCCGCGCGGCCGAGCGGGGCGGTCAGTCGGCGGTGGCGCTGCGCGCGCTGCACGACGCGGTGCGACTCGGCGACGTCCGCGCGGCCGACGGCATCGCACGCCTCAGCCTCGATTGCGTGGTGGGCAGGCTCGCCCTCGATCACGGGCGCGCCCTGGCCGCCGGCGACGCCGCCGCGCTGGATTCGGCGGCGGAGGCGTGCGCAGGGATTGGCATGCAGGGCGCGGCATCCGACGCCGCGGCGCAGGCCGATCGGGCGCGGAAGTAGGTGCGGCGTCAGTCCCGCCGTGGCGGGCTGTCGCCGTCAGAAGCGTGGTAACCGAATCCGTCGGGTCCCGGCATGGGCGGCATGGCGCCCTGGGTCTGGTCGAAGTGACTGGAGGACTCCCACCTCGGGAGGCCCTTCCGCCGCGCGTTGCGCACATAGACGACCACGAAGAACGCGATCGCCAGCACGAGGAAGGCGACGATGGCGATCTTGCCGATGGTGAGCCACATGGTCGACGACCCTAATCCCAGAATTGGTGCCCGAATGCAGGTATCGGCGGCTTTAGGATCATTAGCCAACGGCAGGAATTAGGGGGCGACGGTCGTGAGCGTGCTGGATGGGTTCCTGGCGACGTGGTCGGATGCAAAGGCCACCTTCGGCGAAGGCACTCCCGAAACCGGCGCCAAGTTCGACCAGAGCGGGCCACTGCTGACCGCGCAGGCCAACGTGCAGTCGGCCGCGCCGGGTTCCACGTGGTCCGGCAAGGGGGCGAGCGCTTACGGCACCGCCAACACCGAACACGGCGCCGTCCTAGGAAAGGTCGCTGGACTGGACCAGCGGCTCAGCGGGCAGGTCAACCAGTCATCGGAGGTCGTCGCCGCAGGCCGGCGCGACCTCGACTCGTTGCGTCAGTGGGTGGTCGATGCCGCCGCGGCCGTGCCGCCTGGCAAGAACCGCGACCAGATGCTGCTGCCGATCGTGCAGAAGGGCCTCGGCCAGCTCAGCGACATCGTCAGCAAGTCCAACGGTGACCTCAGCAAGATCGGTGCCGAGATCCGGGCCCTCGACGCCGAGTACAAGGCACTGGCGAACCAGCGATTCGTCAAGGAGGGCACCGGGGACGGTGCACTCGGCGCCAAGGGCGACGAAGAGGAAAAGAAGAAAAAGGACATTGAGGAGGCTTCAAAACACGGTCAGGAGGACGGGGAATCGCTGTCCGATGGAAAACTGTCTCCCGAAGAGGAAACGCGGTTGCGTGACGCGACCACGCTGACACCTGAACAGAAGGCCGCCCTGGACAAGGGCGACCTGGCCATCCCGCCCGACCGCATGGCTTACCTCAACGGCCTGTCCCACTCCCTCGACGGCAAGTCACCTGCCGAGATCAAGGCGACGCTGGACAAGCTCCCGCCCGCGGACGCCAAGGCGGTGTCCAACGCCCTGCACCTGGTCGGTTCCGACGCCGTGAAGACCACCGTCGACCCGTCGATCAAGCCCGGCGAGGCCGGGTACGTCCCGGCGACCGGTAGCAAGGACAACCTGCCGAAGAACATCCAGGACATCTTCGACGCGCCACTGCGCAACAACCCGGCGGGCGACTGGATCACCAACCCCGACGGGTCGAAGACCTTCATGCCGCCGGACTACAACAAGCCCTACAAGTTCCTCGACGAGTACCGCGACATCGCCGCGATCTCCAACTACGGCGATCCGGAACTGCAGCGCAGTAGTGCCCTCAACGAGGGCATGCTCGCGGAATCGCGCGAGCTGCTCGAAGACTCCGAGGGGCACACCTTCCCGGACTGGGGCACTGATTGGAACCATCAGAACCTCGACCCAACGCTGCAGGACTTGATCTCGGCGTCGTCGCATGACCCGATCGCCGTGCACGACGCGTTCGCCGGTGTGGATGGCAAGTCGCCGAACAACGACTTCATCCGCGACGTCTATCAGCACGACTGGGCCGACAACGGCGCCGCTGCCGGACAGTTGTTCCCTGACGCCACAGATCATTCCGAGCGGGCCGGCCAAACCATGCACGCCTTCGATGCCTACGCAGGACAGAAATACCAGGACCTGCTCAACATGAACGGGGGCAGGGAATCCCTCGGAGAGGTCAACCCCAATCTCGTGCAGTCCCTTGGCGAGGCGAACAAGCCCTACATCGACGACATGGCAGGCGCGAACCTCGACGGCACCAACGGCTTCGACAACCTCGACAGCGGGGCCAACGCCAACAACATGCGAGGCCTGTTCGCCGTGATCGACTCCGACCCCACGGCGGAGAAGAACTTCAACACCGCTGCAACCGCGACGTGGCGGGACATCATTGCCGACTACTCGCAAGATCTGGGCAAGACGGGCATTCCCAACGGCGAGCTACTGGCCGCGGCCGGGAAACTAAGCGGCGCACAGGATATGGGCCAGTACATCCATCAGCTCGACATGGGCAAGAGTGAATACGAAGCGTCCACGGAGGCATGGGAGAAGAAGGGCCAGTGGTACGACTTCGCCCACGGCGTCGTCTCAGAGGTGCCCAGGGCCAAGGATGTGCTCGGGGTGTTCGACAAGATGTCCAGCGACCCGCTCAGGGACCTCTTCGTCGGAGAGAAGCCGACACCCGGGACGGTGACGCCGATGGCCTTACGCGATCCCACGGAGATCACCAGACCCATCGCCGAATATCTCATCGACCAGAAGGTGGGCGACCTGGGCAAGCTGGCGCCTTACGTGCACAACGGCGTGCTCGACCCAACAGCCCCCGGAATGTTCATCGAGGACTACATTTCCCGCGTCGGAGGTAACAACGAGTTCCCGTATTTCGACTGGTCGAACGCATATACGTCGTCCATCTACGTGTCCGACGGCGAGTTCGACAAGATCAAGCCGCCAGAAGGATGAGTCCAATGCCGAAGTCCCGCACACGGATCGTGGTCGGCGTGGTGGCAATCCTGCTCGGGCTGACTGCCTGCCACTCCGAGCCAACACCGTCGCCACAATCTCAGACTCCGCCCGCGCGACCCGCGAACTGGCCACAGAACCTGGACGACTTCCGGTTCCGATGGAGCGCCGACCCCGGATTCTCCTTGGACACCGGTTGGGCTGTGCCACTGCGCGCCTACGTGGAATCGATGCAGGTGATCAACTACACCCGCAACCGAGACGCGGGCTATCCCGGGCTGAAGCGGGCGACACCTGAACCACCGGAGAAATTCTCGTCCGAGTGGCAGAAACTCCCTCTCGCACAACGGGACCTTCGCGGCAGCGTCGGGAGATTGGACGCTGGCAACCCTGATCATCGGTTCGTCGGCAACGAGGATCTGCGCGTTCTCAAGGCAGAGCCGATCCCCTCCGGCTTTCGCGCGTTCGTATGTGACGCGACGTTCGGCGTTTACGGGGGATCGACCGGCTCCCAACTCATCCCTTGGGGCTTCGAGTCGGCCAAACAGGGCTTTAACACCGACTTCACCAACATGGCGGTGTGGCGGATCGAGTTCAGCGACAAAGACCCGCGCGCTGGGGCACCACCGCTACCCTCGCCGCAATCTGCCCAACAGGGACCGCTACCGGCTCCGCGCGACGACGTGTTCGGTCCGTGGTTCGTCACCGGCGCTTCCCTGGTCAGCGGTTGGTCCGACAGCGATTTTCCCGGACTGCAAAACGGCACTCCCGAGTACGACCAACGGCTCCATGAAGCGCAAGCGGCCGAGGAGGGAATGCGACAACAATGCCTCGCCCAATATCCACTGAATGTCGAGCAACGCAAGGCGCTCGCGACGACGGTGATCGACGCTCCGCCGGCTGTGAAGCCCGCCCTGCCTGGCTGGCCCGAGTGAGACTGGTGAACGACCATGAATGAACCGCTCTACGTCCAGGCCGACGGCCTGCGCACCTTCTCCCAGGTGCACGACGAGGTCGTGTCTGCGCTGTCCCAGATCATGGGTTCGGCCGCACCGGAAGCCCTCGGCGTCCAGAACTCGCACGGGCCGATCGCGTCAGCGGTCAGCGGCGCTCTGAGTCAGGTCCTCGGCAGTCGCGGAGGCACGTTGCAGGCCACGTCGACGTCCGGTGAGACCATCTCAGCGCTGCTGCAGAAGGCCGCCCAGCTGTACGAGCAGGGCGACCAAAAGGGTGCCGACACACTCAGGAAGGCCGCAGAGGCGTTGCAGGCCAACGAGGCTAGCGGAGGTGGTGCAGGCGCTGCCGCAGGTGCGGGCGCACCGGGCGCAGGAGCAGGAGGCGCGGCGGGTGCAGGCGGCGGTGCCGAACAGATGGGCCAGATCGCCGGTCAGATCGGGCAGCAGGTGGGCCAGATCGCACAGGGTGTGGCCCAGTCGGTGCAGGGCCTTGCCCAAGGGCTGCAACAACTTCCGCAGCAAGTCATGCAGGGCGTCCAGGGCATGGTTCAGGCTGCCGGGTCGGCGGGCGCCGGAGCCACAGGCGCCAAGGGCGACGAAATGGACGAGAAGGACAAGCCCGAAGACAAGGAACCCAAGACCGACGAGCCACGCAAGGACGATCCGCCCGTCAAGCGCGACCAGGCCGAGGCAGGAAAGTCCGCCGAGCAAGGCAGTGCTCCCGTCCCGCCGCCCGTCGAACGTGCCCAGCCTGCGCAGACCCGTCCGCAGCAGTCGCCGCCGGTCTAGGCGAGCCGTCCGTCGGCGAGCACCATCCGCCGCTGCACCCCGATCGCGTCGAGGAAGCTCTCGTCGTGGCTGACCACCACGAAGGCTCCCCGATACGAGTTCAGCGCCGACTCCAACTGACCAACGCTGACCAGGTCGAGGTTGTTGGTCGGCTCGTCGAGCAGAAGCAACTGAGGCGCCGGCTCGGCGTTCAACACGCAGACCAACGTCGCCCGCAACCGTTCGCCACCCGACAGCGCCACGACCGGCAGGTGGATGTGGTCACCGCGAAACAGGAACTGCGCCAACAGGTGCATGCGTCGCGTGTGAGTCAGGCTCGGTGCGAACGCGGCGAGGCTCTCGGCCACGGTGCGGTCGGGGTCAAGCAGGTCCAGCCGTTGGGACAGGTAGGCGATCCTGCCGTCGGCGCGCTGCACGTCGCCCTGCTCCGGCTGCAGGTCACCAGTGATGATCCGCAGCAGCGTCGATTTGCCCGCACCATTGGGACCGGTCAGCGCGATCCGCTCCGGGCCACGGATGTCCACGTCGATGCCGTTGTCCTGGAATACCTTTCGCCCTCCCCTGCTGATCTGCACGCCGCGCGCGGCGAGGACGGTCCGGCCGACGGGTACGTCGGTGTCGGGCAGGTCCAGCACGATGGCGTCGTCGTCGCGCACCGCGCGTTCGGCGCTGTCGAGCCGTGCCCTGGCGTCGTCGATCCGCTTGGCGTGCACGTCATCCGAGCGGGCGGCCGACTCCTGGGCATCACGCTTGAGCTTGCCCGCCACGATCTTGGGCAAGCCGGCGTCCTTGACGTTGCGGGCCGCAGTACCCGAACGTCGCGCGGCACGTTCCCTGGCCTGCTGCATCTGGCGCTTCTCACGCTTGAGCATCGACTCCGCGTTGCGGACGTCCGACGCAGCAGCACGTTGCGCGGCGTCGACGGCCTGCTCGTAGTCGGTGAAAGTCCCCCCGTAGAAGACGATCTCACCCCGATGCAGCTCGGCGATGCGGTCCATCCTGTCCAACAGCACCCGGTCGTGACTGACCACCAGCAAGGTACCCCCGAAGTCGTCGAGCGCGGCGTAGAGGCGGTGCCTTGCGTCGACGTCGAGATTGTTGGTCGGCTCGTCGAGCAGCAGCACGTCGGGACGCCTGAGCAGTTGAGCGGCCAGGCCCACCGACACCACTTCACCACCGCTGAGCGATCCCAACGGCCGGTCGAGCGCGAGGCCGGCCAGTCCGAGCCGGTCGAGTTGGGCGCGCAGCCGCTCCTCGACGTCCCAGTCGTCGCCGATCGCGGCGAAGACCGCCTCGGACGCGTCGCCGTCGGCGAGTGCGGTGAGCGCGCCGATGACGGGTGCGACGCCGAGGAGGTCGGCGACGGTCCGGTCGGCGTCGAAGGGCAACGTCTGTGGCAGATACCCCAGGGTGCCGTCGACGGTGACGGCGCCTGCGGTGGGCCGGTACTCACCGATGATGAGCCGCTGCAGCGTGCTCTTGCCTGCACCGTTGGGCGCGACGAGACCGGT
>Ga0193716_1002028_pt1 | contig 11572 bp, 12 predicted proteins | sample U2c1metaG_FD_145901 | JGI IMG/M metagenome (GOLD analysis project Ga0193716, IMG submission 145901) | Soil microbial communities from a riparian zone of the East river system, Colorado, United States - U2c1 | ecosystem: Environmental > Terrestrial > Soil > Riparian zone | place: USA: East River...
AAAAATCATGGACCCCGCTTCCACCATCGACTTCGCCCGCAGCGCCATCCTCGTGTTGCTGGAAATCATCGCGCCTTCCATGCTGACCGCGCTGGTGGTCGGCCTGGGCATCGGCTTGCTGCAGGCCGTGACCCAGATCCAGGAACAGACCCTGGTCTTCGTGCCCAAGATCGTCGCCATCTTCGTGGTGCTGCTGCTGGCCCTGCCGTTTGCCGGCGCGGCCTTGAGCGGGCTGATGGTCGATATCGCCGGCCGCATCGCGCAGTATTAAGAGCGCCCGTGACCATTCATCTCCCCGCGCTGTCCGGCATCACCCTGACCTACCTGCTGGTGTTCAGCCGGGTCGGCGCGATGGTGATGCTGTTGCCGGCGATCGGCGAGATGGGCGTTCCGTCTCGCGTGCGCCTGGTTTTGGCCTTGGCCATCGCCTTTGCCCTGACGCCGCAGGTCCAGGCCAACTATCCGGCCGTTTCGCCGCAATCGACCATGGCGCTGTTCATCCTGGTGGCGCAGGAAGTTACCGCCGGCGTGCTGGTGGGTTCGATGGCGCGCATCATCATGAGCGCGCTGCAGGTGGCCGGTTACCTGATCGCCACCCAGACGGGCCTGGCTTATGCCCAGACCATTGATCCCACCCAGAATACGCAAGGCGCCGTGCTGGGCAACTTCATGACCTTGCTGGGCACCGTGCTGATCTTTCTCACCAATCTGCATCATCTGGCCATCGGCGCCATTGCCGGCAGCTATCGCATGCTGCCGCCAGGCGGGCATCTGCCGGTGGGCGACATGGCGCAGCTGGTGATCCAGCTCATCAGTTCGTCCTTCGCCCTTGGCTTCCAGCTGGCCGCGCCCTTTCTGGTATTCGGTTTTGCGGTCTATGCGGGCCTGGGCGTGCTGGCCAAGCTGATGCCGCAGTTGCAGATCTTCTTTGTCGCCGTGCCGATCAACATCATGTGCGGCTTTCTGATCATGCTGGCGCTGATCGGCTCGCTCATGACGGTGTTCCTGAACTATTACACCACGTCCATGGCCATGTTTCTTTAATGGCTGATGACCAGGACAAGGCACAACAGACCGAAGAACCCACAGCCAAGCGGCTCGAACAGGCGCATGAGCAGGGCGACGTCGTCAAATCCACCGAAATCACGGCCTTCCTTCTGCTGGGCGGCGGCACCCTGGCCATCGCCATGTTCGGCAAATACACCGCGACGGGCCTGGCGCGTTCGCTGACCCTGTTCCTGGAACAGCCCGACACCATGAGCGTGGACGGCGCGGGCCTTGTCGCCATGATGCGCCTCCTGCTGCCCCAGATCGCCATGACCCTGGCGCCTTTTTTCGCGGTGATGATGACGGCGGGCCTTGCCGGCCATGTGCTGCAAAGCCGTCCCGGCTTTTCGCTCGACAAGATCATGCCCGATTTTTCCAAAGTATCGCCCATGGCGGGCTTCAAGCGCATGTTCGGTCCGGAGGGCTGGATGAACCTGCTCAAGGGCCTGGCCAAGATCGCGGTTGTCGGCCTGGCGATCTGGACCCAGCTTTGGCCGGAGCGCGGTGGACTGGAAGCCATTCTCAATCAATCCACGGCCGCGGTGATGGCCGACATGTCCCGCCTGCTGTTCAAGGTGCTGATGGCGTCTTTGTCGGCGCTGGGGGTGATCGCGGGGCTGGATTATTTCTGGCAGCGGATACGCTTTATGTCGCGCAACCGCATGTCCAAGCAGGAGATCAAGGAGGAGTATCGCCAGAATGAAGGCGATCCCACCATCAAGGCCAAGATCCGCCAGCTTCGCCACGAGCGTTCGAAAAAGCGCATGATGGCGGCGGTGCCCACCGCCACGGTGGTGATCATGAACCCGACCCACTTTGCCGTGGCGCTGAAATATGAGTCCGGCAAGATGGCCGCGCCCATCTGCGTCGCCAAGGGCGTGGACGCACTCGCGCTTCGCATCCGTGCGGTGGCCGAAGAGAATGACGTGCCGGTGGTGGAAAATGCGCCGCTGGCGCGCGCCCTGCACGCCGCCATCGAAATCGACGAACCGGTGCCGGCCGAGCACTTCAAAGCGGTGGCGCATGTCATCGGCTATGTGATGCGCCTGCAGGGCAAGTTGCCCGCCAGAGCCAACTAAAGCCCACTCGCGCCGGTTGCCGTGCGCCTCGCCCAAGCTCGTCCGTAGGCTGTCACTACGGACCGCTCGTCGCTCGAATTGATCCGTGAGGATCAATCCGTTCGCCTTTGGCGAATCGCTCCTCACCCATTAACTTTCTGCTTCCAAAAGCCCGAACAGCGTTCAGAAGCGCTCAAAAATCCACAGGAAAATCAATCCTTTAACCCTTAGAAAGGATTGGTTAACCGAATCTTGTATTGTGGGGGCATGAGTACCGCTAAATCTGTGTCTCTGGCCGGTGTGGGCGTGCCCACGGGCGCCTGGCGCTGGGCTGCTCTGGGCTTCGTTTTGCTGGCCGTGGCGGCGGCCGGACTGACCATTGTGGAACGGGTGAGCGGGTTGGCGGCCTTCGCCCTGCTCGGCGGCATTGCCCTGGTCGCCGCTCTCTTCTTCTTCGCAGTCTGGCCACGGGGTGGCCGCGCCACCCAGGACGCGCTGCGCGTCGCCGAAGCCGCCGCCAAGGCCAATATCGCCTGGGCCATCACCGGTGAAGGTGGGGCGGTGCTGGACTGCAATCCCGTCTATCGCCGCATGGCGGGCGTGGGCGAAATGGAATCGCCGCCGCCGCCCGAACTGGCGCTGGCGGGCGAGCCCAGCGCGGCGGTGCTTTACCGGCTGTCGCGCGACGCTGCCGAGGGGCGGGCGCGCGAAGAGACATTCGTGGTGATGCCCGGGCTCGAGATTGTAGCCGCCGTGCGGCCGCTGCCGGGTGGTCAAGCCGCCTGGTGGTTCACCCCGCGCCTGGCCGCCAGCACCTCGCCGCAGCCGGTGCTGACCCGCACCGCAGCCGTGGCGCCGATGCCCGCCGTGACCGCGCCAGTTGTTTCTGAATCAGGGCTCGCCGCTGTTGCCGCGCCTGTTGTTGCTCCCGCCAACGCCGGTGATCTGTTCCGCGATGCGCCCATGGGCGTGGCCTTTGCCGACGGTGCAGGCGTGATCAGCGACGCCAATGCCGCGCTGGCCAAATTCTTCGGCGTCTCGGATTCGCTGACCTGCAAGAATTTCACCAGCCTGGTGGAGACCAGCGAACGCACGCAGGTCCTGGAGCTGATCGCCAGGGCTGCGGCCGGCGAAACGGGACTGAAAGCGGTAGAGTTGCGCGGGCTCAAGATCGCCGGCGGCGAAGACCGCATGGCCGAACTGTTCGCAAGTCCGATGCAGGACGGCAAGGCCATTCTCTATCTGGTGGACGTTTCCGAGCAGAAGGCGCTGGAGACCAAGTTCGCCCAGTCGCAGAAGATGCAGGCGGTTGGCCAGCTGGCGGGCGGGGTGGCGCACGACTTCAACAATCTGCTCACCGTCATCATCGGCAATTGCGAATTTCTTTTGATGCGCCACCAGGCCGGCGATCCCTCGTTCAAGGAAATCAACGAGGTTCATCAGAACGCGCTGCGCGCCGCGGCCCTGGTCAGCCAGCTCCTGGCCTTCAGCCGCAAGCAGACCATGCAGCCCAAGGTGCTGGCGCTGGGCGACGTCATCGGCGAGCTGGCGCAGATGCTGCGCCGGCTGGTCGGCGAAGGCATTACCTTGAATGTCGAGCGCGAGCCCGAGCTGTGGTCGGTCCATGCCGACGAGGCGCAGCTGGGCAACGCCATCATCAACCTGGTGGTCAATGCCCGCGACGCCATGCCGTCCGGCGGCACGGTCACGATCCGCACCACCAACCAGACCTTGAACGCCAAGGCGCTTGGCACCGCGATGATGCCGGCCGGCGATTACGTCCGCATCGAAGTCGCCGACACCGGCACCGGAATGTCGAAGGAAATCCAGAGCAAGATCTTCGATCCCTTCTTCACCACCAAGCCGGTGGGCCAGGGCACGGGCCTGGGGCTGGCCACGGTCTATGGCATCGTCAAGCAGTCGGGCGGCTTCATCGACGTGGACAGCGAGCCGGGCAAGGGCACCCGCTTCGACATCTATCTGCCCCGCCGCAGAAGCGAGCCATCCGACACGGCCCCCATCGAATTGGCGCCCGCCACGGCACGCGACGTCACCGGCCAGGACACGATCCTGCTGGTGGAGGACGAGGAAGCGGTGCGCAGCTTCGCGGCGCGCGCGCTGCGCATGCGCGGCTACAATGTGCTGGAAGCCAGCGGCGGCGAGGAAGCGCTGGAGATCGTCAAGAGCGACAATACCAAGATCGACCTCATCATCACCGACGTGGTGATGCCCAACATGGATGGTCCTACCATGGTGCGGCACGTTAAAGTTTTGAAACCAAACCTGGCGGTGATCTTCATGTCCGGCTATGCCGAGGAAGCCTTCCGCCGCAACGACCAGAATTCCGAAGACATTCACTTCCTGCCCAAGCCCTTCGGCCTCAAGCAGCTGGCCGCCAAGGTCAAGGAAGTGCTGGCGGGCGCCGCCGTGGGCGGCTGAGGGACATCTTGCCCGCTTGCAATGCACGGGCTTGGCACTATGGTCCCGGCCCATGAAAAAGCACCTTGGCCTGATCTTCTCCGTCTTTTCTGGTTGCCTGCTGCTGGCCGGCTGCACCGATGCCGACTGGGATCATGTGATGAATTACGGCAGCTCGCAGGATGCGGACACCGCACAAGCCCCGGGCCAGCCTGTAACGACGGTTGCCGAAGCGCCGCCTGCCACGCTGGCCGCCGCGCCGTCCGGGGAACCCGCCAATGCCGATCTGTGCCGCGGTGTGGCAGCGCAGGACGCCACGGGCAACGATTTCGACCCGGCGACCCAGAAGCGGGTCTATGCGCGCAGTTACGCGCAGTGCCTCTCCCTGTACACGCGCTGACGCGGTCTTTTTGCCCCCCGAGTTCGTCGCGTCCGCACGCTGTCGCTACGGACCGCTCGTGTACGTCTCGTACACGTCGCTCGTTGCTACGCTGCCGCTAGCAACCCTGCTCAGTTGGCAAAAATCCTCACGTCAGATCAGGGCGACGTCCTGAAGCGATACTCGGTGGTTTCGGAATAGGTCGTGTCCTGCCGCAGAAATGCGCTGGGGAAGGTCGGGATGTTCGGCGCATTGGGAAAGGCCTGGGCTTCCAGCGCCACCGCGCTGTGCACCTGATAGCCCTTGGCCAGGCCGACGGGCGGCGGGGAATAATTGGCGCTGTAGACCTGCAGTCCCGGCATCGTGGTCCATTCCTCCATCACCCGGCCCGACTTGGGATCTTCCAGCCGCGCCGCCAGCCGCAATTTGTCCGGCGGGCCATTGAGCGCGTAGTTCTGGTCAAACCCCTTGGCGCGCTGGATCGCAGGATCGGGATCGTTGATATGCGCGCCGATCGGCGTGGGGGTGCGGAAGTCGAAGGCGGTGCCGGCCACGGGGCGTATGACTCCGGTGGGCACGTTCTTGTCATCGACGGCGGTAATGGCATTGGCATTCACCGTCAGCAGCTGGTCCAGCACCGGGCCGGACAGATCGCCCGCCAGGTTGAAATAGGCATGATTGGTAAGGCCAATGATGGTGTCCTTGTCGCTGACGGCGCGGTAATCGATGCGCAGCACGTTGTTCCTGGTCAGCGTGTAAATCACCGTCACATGCACCGTGCCGGGAAAGCCCATGACGCCGCTGTAGTCCGTCAGTGACAGGAACAGCTGCGGCTCGTTGTCGTCCTTTGTGTCCGCCCGCCAGACCTTTTCGTCATAGGGCTTGTTGTCCGTTTCTTTCAGGACATAGTTTTCGCGCGAGATGCGATAGGTGACATTGCCCACCCGGAAGGTGTTGTCCTTGATGCGGTTGGCGAAGCGGCCGATGATGGCGCCGTAGCGGCCGCTGTAATTGGGGCTGAGATAGTCCTCCAGCCGGTCGAAGCCCTGCACCACATTGGCGATCGCGCCGTCGCGCCCGGGCACGCGGATGGACGTGATGGCGGCCCCGTAATTGGTGATCTTGACTTCCATGCCCCTGGCGTTGGTCAGGGTGTAGAGGTCCACCCCTTTGCCGCCGACCCCGCCCCAGGCCTTGGTGGTGATGGCGGCCTGTGCCGGCAATGCGGCGATCGCCAGCAGGGCGGTTACGAACAAGATACGCTTCATGAATTCCTCCATTCGTCGCACCTTACAAAGCCCATTTCTATCGCGCCATCCTCCCCCGCGCGCGTGAGCGCGCTTGAATGGGGAGGTGGCTGTAGCTGGCCCTTGGGCCAGCGAAAGCCGGAGGGGTAGTGTGCAGGCGCGAACTGCGGCTCCACGGCGTTTGACCAACCGGGCCCCTCCTGATTAGCTGCCGCCTTGGTGAACCGGCCGCGATTGAAGACGGCCGAGGGGAAAGGGATTTTCATGAAACGCATGTTGTTTTCGGCCGCGCTGGTCGCGGCTGTGGGCTTGGGCACGGTTGCAGCCTTCAGCCAGGCCGGTGAAGACGATGTCGCCGCCCGTCAGGCGAAATATCCGCTGGCCGCAAAGGCCGGCGAAGACAGCCACGCCATCGATAAGGCTCCGGCCGGCGCCCTCAACCAGGGCAAGTTCGATGACAAGACCTGGAAGTTCGGCCATGCCTATGATGCGCCCGCCGGCTCCAAGCTGTGGAATCCGGCGAAGATCAAGATGCTGGCCGGCGGCAAGGTGACCGGCGGCACGCTGTTCACCGCCACCGATCCGGAAATCTACTGCGCCATGGCCAATGCCGGCTACGACTTCATCTGGACCGAGCATCAGCACAATGCGCGCGACTGGAAGACCACCGAACGGATGTGGGCGGCCTGCCCCTATGCCAAGGCGGTGCCTGGTGTGCGCGTGGCCTATACCGACGAGCGCGAGGAGCAGCATGCGCTGGATGCCGGCGCGCTGGTGCTGGTGGTGCCGACGGTGCGTTCCTATGAGGAAGCGCTCAAGGCGCGCGATTGGGCCTATTTCCCCCCGCTGGGACGGCGCAGCAATGGCGGCGGCCAGGCCTTCGCCCTCTACAACAATGTGCCGGGCGGCTATCGCGCCACCATCAATGACAATCTGGTGCTGATCCTGATGATCGAGACCCTGGCGGGCCTCAAGGATGCCGACCGCATCGCCAAGATCCCTGGTGTCACCGCCGTGTTCGCGGCCAGCGGCGATCTCGGCAATCATTCGGGCTACAAGCAGAACGATGCCGACTATGAGCGCGAGATCAACATCGTCCACGATGCCGCGCTTCATGCGGGCGTGCGGCTGTGCGGGCCTTATGCCTGGGTGGACCGTCCGGACTTCACCTGCTTTCAGGCGGGCGGCGAAGTCGGCGCCATCGCGCGCGGCGTGAAGGACGAGTTGGGCAAGCTGGCAAACACCCAGCCGGTGCCGGAAGTCGGCCCCTGGGCCAAGAAGTAGGCTTCAGCCGATAAAAACAAAAAAGGCGCCGGTATCCCCGGCGCCTTTTTCATGCCTTTACATAGACCCAGGCGGTGAGGCCCGAAGCGAGCGTCACTGATACCCGCTTGTAGTCCGCCACCTCATAGCGGTCGGCGGCGGCCAGTTCCTCCGCCGTGATCTCGAACACCGTGCCTGCCACGCTGTCATCGCGCCGGCCCAGGAGCACAATGGGATGATGTGTCTTACCGCTCTTGGCGATCACATCGGCGTCAGTGATTTCGACCATCGCTTGGCGCCAGCCGGGCAGTGTATCGGCATGGCCGTTCAGCACGCGGCCGAAGGAAGCCATCTGGACTTCTACCTTCTGCAGCGTGCCATACGAGAAAAGCCGTTCCGTCATTTGGCGGTGGAGAATTTGAACTCGGTGACCTGGTAGAAAATCTGCCCCGGCTTCAGCTCCGTCGTCGGAAAGGCCGGGATATTGGGCGCATTGGCGAAATGCTGGGTCTCCAGGCAGAAAGCGCCGCGCGAAATGTATTGCGCTCCGCCCTTGCCGACGATCGGTTTGGCGTTGTTGGGCAGGTAAAGCTGGATGCCCGGCTGGGTGGTGTAGACGTCCATCACCCGGCCCGACTCCGGCTCCACCACATGGGCGGCGGGGCGCAGCTTGCCCATCTGGCCGCGCACGATGAAGTTGATGTCATAGCCTGGTGTGGCGACGATCGCCGGATCGGGGCCATTGATGTCCTTGCCCAGCGCCTTGGGCTTGGTGAAGTCAAAGCCGGTGCCCGACACTTTCATCACTTCGCCGGTCGCCATGTGGTTGGCATCGGTGGGGGTGACGGCGTCGGAGAAAACCTGCACCCGGTGGTTCAGCACATCGCCGTTACCTGCACCCTTAAGGTTGAAATAAGAATGGTTGGTGGGGTTGAGCACCGTCGGCTTGTCGGTGGTGGCGCGGTAGTCGATGCGCAGTCCGTTATTGGCCGTCAGCGTATAGGTGACAGTGAAATCCAGTTGGCCGGGAAAGCCCTGGTCGCCGTCGGGGCTGACCATGTGCAGGATCAGGGCGGGCGATTTTCCGTCCAGCGGCGTGGCGCTGTAGATGTGATAGCTGAAGCCGATCGGCCCGCCATGGATATTGTTGGGCCCGGCATTGGCGGCCAGGTGATGGGTCTTGCCGTCCAAGGTAAACTGGGCGCCGCCGATGCGGTTGGCGAAGCGCCCGATCACCGCGCCATAGGTGGTGCCGTGGGTGTAGTCGTCCAGCTTGTCATAGCCCAGCACCACGTCCGCCATCTTGCCGGTCTTGTCGGGCACGTTGAGGCTGACCAGGAAGGCGCCATAGTTGGTGATGCGCGCACTCATGCCCTTGGCGTTGGTCAGGGTGTAGATGTCCACCTTCTGGTGATCGGCGGTCTCGCCCCAGGGGGCGCGTTCGATTTTGGCCTGGGCGGGTACGGCGAACGCCAGTAGCGCAAGCGCCAGTGCGAATTTCTTCATCTCAGATCCCCTGTTATTCTTTTTGTTATCAGTATTCGCGCGCAAACAGGCCGCCAATGGTGGCGCTGCTGAGCAGATGGCCCTTGGACGCGGCCAGGAACGCATCGCGTGTCAGGCCGGGCGCCAGGGTCGGTTCCAGGTCGGTCGCCATCAGCGTGATCAGGTAATGATGCGGCCCGTCGCCCTGCGGCGGGCAGGGGCCGATATAGTTGGCATTGCCGCGCGTGCCGGCGCCGCCGGTGAAGCCGTTGCCCGCGGTGGCGTCGCCCTCCTTCAGCTCGGTGGTGGCCGGCGCAATGTTATAGGCGACCCAGTGCGACACGCCGGCGCCATACTGGCCGTCCACGTCATACATCAGGATGGCGAAGCTCTTGGTGCCGGCCGGCGCGTCGTGCCAGGCCAGCTGGGGCGAGACGTTCTTGCCGGGGCAGGGGCAGATGGCGGGATTGCGGGGGGAGCAGGCGCGCTTCTGGTCGTCGCCGCCAAAGCGCACGGGGATGCGCGCGCCGTCCTTGATCGAGGTCGAAGTCAGGGTCATCCAGGGCGCCGCCCAGGCCACCGAGGCCACGGTCAGGCTCGCTGCCAAGCCGATCGCCAGTACCCTGATTCCACCCATGGGATTACCCTCTTTTTTGACGCCGGGAGACTATCTGTGGCGGAGGGGGCTTGGAAGGGGGGCGGCTAGTCCGGCTTGTATTCCAGCAAATCCCCGGGCTGGCATTCCAGCACTTCGCAGATCTTCTCCAGGGTCTCGAAGCGCACGCCTTTAACCTTGCCCGATTTCAGCAGCGAGATATTGGCTTCGGTAAAGCCGACGCGTTCGGCCAGCTCCTTGGAGCGCATCTTGCGCCTGGCCAGCATGACGTCCAACTGCACCACGATCATTACAGGATACTCGCATTTTCATCGGCGATGCGCTGCGCCTCCGCCATGACATAAGCGGCGATGAAGGTGGCGATACCGAATGCCAGCAATGGCGGCTCGAATTTCACGCGGATATGGCCCTCAAGGATGAGCTGTGCGGCGGACGGCGCGAAGGCCCAGATGATGGTCCACAATCCGGCGGCGCGGATATGGGCGATCGGTCGGTGCGCAAAGACCTCACCTTTGGCAAAACAGCCAAAGACCTTGATGGCGTGATAGAGCAGCATCAGCGCCGGGGCGGTGCGCACGACAATCGCCAGGACGGCATGTATCCGCTCAGGCATCGGCAGGCCGGCCACCGAAACCAGCGAGCCGTCCAGATTGTAGCTGGCGATTTCCGGCCGGATCAGCAGGAGTGGCACGCTGGCCAGCCACAGCGCCGTCACGCCAAAGTTGATCACGAAGAACCACCACAGGACCCTGCTCCAGATGCGCGCCCGGTTGAAGGACGGCGACAGCGGCAGAAGGGCAGCAAAGTCGTTCATGAAATTGCTTCCCGGTCAGATGAACAGAACATACGGAAGGGCCGTCAGGATCAGTGCGGCCGTGGTCCAGGCGGCCTTGGCCCGCAGGGCGCGGAAGGACTCGCTCAGATTCTCGGAAGCCGAAAATTGGCCGGTGAAGGCGGTGGACAGTGTGGTCATCGGTGTAACTCCTTGAGTGGTTTCGACAGGAGCCACATTACTACGATAATGAATTATTGCAATACAATAATTTATATAAGCCGGAAATAATTATATTGAGGAAACGCCGCTGATTTCCGTCTGCGCCCGAAGGTCCGCCCCGACGCGGAAATCCCGGAAAAACCGGCGCGGAACGTCACAAGAACAAGATGTTGTATAAACACTTCAAATCAATACGTTAGGCAGTATCTTGCCAAAGAGAACAAAGCGTGTACTTTTGGGTCTTCACACCGGTGCTGGATTCGCTTGGGGATCAGCAGGCGCTGTGAAATAACGGGAGACAATTTCATGGCACAGGCGGCTTTGCGGGTAGTGGCGAAAGAACAGAATAACGATCGCAAGCGGGCCCTGGAGGCCGCGCTCAGCCAGATCGACCGGGCCTTCGGCAAGGGCTCGGTGATGAAGCTGGGCAGCCGCGATCTTGGCCTGGCAACCGACTCCGTCTCCACCGGCTCCCTCGGCCTGGACATCGCCCTGGGCATCGGCGGGCTGCCGCGCGGCCGCGTGATCGAGGTCTATGGCCCGGAATCCTCCGGCAAGACCACCCTGGCGCTGCATGTCATCGCCGAGATTCAGAAGAAGGGCGGCACCGCCGCCTTTGTCGACGCCGAACATGCCCTCGACCCGGTCTATGCCGGCAAGCTGGGCGTGGACATCAACGAACTGCTGGTCTCCCAGCCCGACACCGGCGAACAGGCGCTGGAAATCACCGACACATTGGTGCGGTCCGGCGGCGTGGACATCGTGGTGATCGATTCGGTCGCCGCCTTGACCCCCAAGGCCGAACTGGAAGGCGAGATGGGCGATTCCCTGCCCGGCCTGCAGGCGCGCTTGATGAGCCAGGCGCTGCGCAAGCTCACCGGCTCCATCTCCAAGTCCAACACCATCGTGCTGTTCATCAACCAGATCCGCATGAAGATCGGCATCATGTTCGGCAATCCGGAAACCACCACCGGCGGCAATGCGCTGAAATTCTATGCCTCGGTGCGCCTGGATATCCGCCGCATCGGCGCCATCAAGGACCGGGACGAAGTGATCGGCAACCAG